>MKWU01000060.1_pt1 | contig 185291 bp, 167 predicted proteins | sample 809101 | NCBI WGS metagenome assembly MKWU01 (sample SAMN05860141, study PRJNA318959) | sponge metagenome | host: Aplysina aerophoba | place: Slovenia: Piran, Adriatic Sea, Gulf of Piran | collected 2013-05-07 | reverse complement strand
TGCAGCACCGAGCCCAACTCCAGACTCTCGTTGATGCGCAGGCTCGCTTCGCTCAACCGCGTCAGGCGTTCACGCAGCGCCTCATTCTCTAGTTTCAGCTGCTCAGACTCAGACTGGCTCATGGCTGACAAAAGGGGCGCGGGCGGTGTTCTTCTCTGGAAAGTACATTTCCAGAATGAATATCAATCTTCCAGCGCCATCACATCAAATGTAACGCCCATGTCGCGGGCGACGCTAGGTTCGCTGAACTACATTGGCCTTTACTTTCTGGTATCAATATTTACCGGTAGATCATGTACGAAGTGATGTGGGTGTGGGTGCAGCAAGCATGCCAAAAGTCAAACCACCAGTGCGCAATCGAACCTGGCCACTAGCGACTGTTGGTAGCTGACATTTGGCCGGAAAGCCCGTTTTGGCATGGTTGCTACGAGTAATCACGCCGTCATGAGGCTGACCAGGGCCCACCGCAGGTTGCGGCGCAGATTGCCGCTGCAATAGACGCTGGCGACGGCGTTGCTGCAATCGGGACACTCGGGTTCAGGATCGACGCTCGGGCCGACATGGTCAGCCAACAGAGTGGGGCCGACCACGGTGGCGGCCTGGTAAAGCGGATACCTGGTCCTGGTACGACCGAAGTGCCTGCGCCGCGGATCCCCAACTGCACCAGTCGCGCCCGCCGGTGTCCGGCCGCCACCCACCGTCAGCGACAGTCGTCATAGGCCGGGTTTTGCTGTAGCGACTGTGCTCCTGCGACCGGGTTTCCTGGGGATGCAGCCGCGCTGGGCGGCCCACGCTAGCTCCGGCGGATGTGCACTGGGGACGCAAGGGGCAGGCCCGGAGCAATGCCGCGTCGAAGCGGAATCTCTCCTGCTTACCGGTCCGCCGATGAGATCGGTTCGGGTCGCCGTGGGTACCCGCTGGCGAATTGCCTGTCCCGCCCGGACACGTGCAACTCCCTGCCACCAGATCGATGATGAAGTCATCACAAGGGAAGTGTCTGCTGTCGGGTCGGCCCGGCGGAATGATGCCGCTGCGACCCTGAATATACAGTGAATCATATGTAACTCAGGATATCTATTACATATATCCAATGACTCGGCGTTCATACTGACTGCCCTGCCGGCTGAGCAAATGAGTAGCGGGGGTCACCACCGGCCGTTCGGCCGGGGTCTGGAGCCTCCAGCCGCCCGGTAATCCGGTTAATCCGCACGCGACGCACGGAACAAGTAGAGCGAGGATGTCCCTGGCACACCTGCGTATCCCCCGCGACTTTCGGGATGGCGAAACACGATGCCAAACCCCAAGCTCTTGCCGCGTCCGCTGTTCCTGGGCGGCGCGCTGGCTCTATTCGTCGTCGCCGTGCTGACCACGGCCCTGCTGTGGGCAGGCGACAGTCCGGCCAGCGCTCAGGACGACGGCGAAACCAAGGTCCCAGCCAAACCTACCAAACTGAGCGTTGCCACCGAGCAGGGCTCGCTGGACGTGTCGGCGGACTGGGACGACGTTGCGGGAGCCGAAGATTACCTGGTGCGCTGGCGACCCAAGGACGGGCAGCTGAACGACGGCGTGAGGGTCGCGTCTTCAGCGCCGCCATCACCGTGGATGACTAAGGCCGTTGGGTATTGCGAATGCAGGCCTGCAACGACGCCGGTTGCGGGAACCCCAGGTCGCAGCAATTCAAGGTGGAGCCGGCCCCCGAACCTGCGCCGACACCCACGCCGACGCCAGAACGCGCACATCCCACGCGTACCCATTTTGTCATCGCGATGAGCGATGCGACGTGGCGGTCTCGTTCTCGCGGTAGCGTTCCTTGCGCCAACGAGATTGCCGCGCTTCGCTAGCCATGACAATTCCAGCGGAACCGGGTGCGCGTGAGCCCACACATCAGCCGACACCGGAACCGACGCCCGAATTCCAGGTCTTCATCGCGGCGGACGCCACTGAAATTATGGTCGAGGAAGAAGTCGCCCTGACGGTGCTCATCACCGATGCGCCTTCTGGGCAGGTCCCGTAGTATCAGTGGGAGCTGGACCTGGGCGGCGGCAGTTGGTATCCCACCAGCACGGAGGCTGCATTGTCGTACCTCCGGAGCAACGCCGGGTCTATCGCGATCCCGGTTGCGGTAAGCTACGGCTCGGCGACCCCGGTCACATCCGAGTCGATCACCGTCACCTGGGTCCCATCCAACTGAGCACCGGTGGTTAGTGACCAGGCAGAACCGTACGCCGCTTTCGTCGGGACCGGTATCGCCCCGCGCGGCACGCTGGTTGGCTATCTCTACGATGGCATCTTTTCCGATCCGGACGGCGACGAGATTACCTGAGCGAGTCAGGGTTGCCCCGGGCGCCGCGGTAAACGCGGTCCGGGGCATTCGGCAGCGCGCTCTCCTTTTGCGACTCCTCCACCCGGTCGAATTGACCGCCAGCACGGCCCGTTCCGCCCAACGGGCGCGCCTCCGCTAGTTCACTGGCCTCAGGGAGCCTACTGCAGGCGCAGCAAGGATGTTCGAGACTCCCGACCAGTTGCGCGGAAGACGTTTGCGTGTCAGCACGGATCGATAGCCCTCAGCGCAGCAACTCAACCCCTCTCAGTGTTCGCCCGGCCGGCAACTGACGAGCGCGCCACGCGGACCTTCGTGCTCAAAATACACGCTGACCCCACCATCGACTCACATTTGCAGCTCTGCATAATTTGCGGATCATATAAATATTCATACATTATAACGATCAAACAATACACGTATCATAGACAAGTGCGGGTATGATGGGTTGTGTCGCAGTGCCGTCACCAACTGGTGGCTGGCAACGGCCGAGCGTAGCACGATGCTCCGAAGCAGAGGCCTCCGCCAACCACAACCAACCAGCCGCGATGGACGGAGCGGGGACCGCCTCGGTAGAACGGTTGTCGCCGATAAGCGAATCGCTCCTTGCGGGGAACCACAACTGTACGCAGTCAGTGGGTCACGCTCGAGAACCACGCGTGGGAGGTTGCTCCAGCTTGCCCGACGGCGCAACGAACGGACCACCTTCCAGACGTTGCGCTGTTCGGGTAGTGGGCATGACCCCGCTTGCGGGTTGGCGCTCGGATGTCCTTTCAACACCTCGCTCCACGCTCGGTACGGAGCGCCGGAGAGTTCCCGTCGCCGGAAGGAAGCATCTTACGGCATGCCCTGCCGGCTGCGGTACTGCACGCCCAATTCGGTCAACTTGAAACCACGGCCCGCGTCATGGTCACTGCCGTGAACGACTCGACGTCGCTCCCAGCGACCCACCCATGACCTATACGGCTGATCAGTACCGCATCCCGCCTCCCGAAATCGAAGTTCACCAGACAATGTCAACTCACGGAACCGACCACATTCATACCGTACCGGCGTGCGCCGAGTATCCGATGCCCGGCGCTCTGCCGCTGGCAGACGTCCGGAAACGACTGGACGGACTCCTGAAGGATGTACACGCTGCCACCCGTCAGCAGATCGGCTACCCCGTCAACCAGGACTTTGATTACTCGGACCTGCTGCCATTCCTGGATTACTCGATCAACAACGTCGGCGACCCGTTTCATCCGAGCAATTTCTGGGGAAATACCCACGAGATTGAACGGGAGGTGATCGGGATTTTCGCCGGTCTCATGCGCCTCGAACGAGGGGACGCGTGGGGCTACGTGACCTCCGGCGGCACCGAAGGCAACATGTACGGCCTGTACCTGGCGCGGGAGCTATTCCCCAACGCCATGTTCTACTTCTCGGAAGAAACCCACTACAGCGTCCTGAAGAACGTTCGGGTACTGAATGCGCGCCACATCATGGTCAGGCGGCAGGATAGCGGAGAGATCGACTATGACGATCTGGAAGCCATGATCCGCGTCAACCGGGACGTGCCGGCCGTGATCATGGCCAACGTCGGAACCACCATGCGCGGGGCGGTGGACGACATCAGCCGGATCCGGGGCATCCTCCGCGCGCAGGCTGTGACCAGTCATTACATACACGCCGACGCCGCGCTCAGCGGCATGATACTTCCGTTTGTGTCCGACCCGCAGCCCTACGGTTTCGACGCTGGCGTCGACAGTATTTCGGTGAGTGGACACAAGCTCATCGGCGCGCCCTTGCCCTGCGGGGTGGTTCTGACGAAACGGCCCTACGTGGAACGGGTGGGCCGCGCCATCGAGTACGTCGGAGTTGAGGACACCACTCTGTCCGGCTCCCGCAACGCTCTGGCGCCGCTGATGATCTGGTACGCCTTTGCCCGTTACGGGCACGAGGGGTTCCGCCGCATGGTATCTCAAATGTTGGATACCGCGGAATACGCGGTGGGGCAGTTCAACGAGCGCGGCATCCCCGCGTGGCGACACCGGAACTCGGTCACGGTGGTGTTCCCGCGTCCCAAAGACGACGTTTTCCGCAAGTGGCAGATGGCGCCCGAAGGGGAAATTGCCCACATCATCACCATGCCCCACGTTACCCACGACATGATCGACGAACTTGTGGACGACTGCGCCGGATCGCCGTGATCAAAGTGTTGCCCCACAGCGGACACCGGAGAGAGTCAACATGAACCAGGCGAACCCTGTAAATCGCATCATCGTCATGGCCCCGGACGAAGTGGGCGTCATCGCCGACATCAGCAAGGTCCTCGCCGACGAAGGCGTCAACGTGGAGACGATAAACGTCGAGGTATTCGGTGAAGAGGTGAGCGTGGTCCTGACCATCGACCAGTACGATCACGCCCTGTACATGCTCAACCAGGCCGGGTTCAAGGCCGTTAGCGACGACGCCCTGGTAGTGCGCCTTGCCGACGAGCCCGGCACTCTGGCTGCAATGGCCGGCAGCCTGAAGGACGCCGGCGTCAACATAGTGAGTATGCACATCCTGAGCCGGCAGGCAGGTCACGCGATGATCGCGTTGAAAACCGACAACAGGACCGACGCCATAGCAGCTATCGGCAACGAGAACATCCTGTGAGCCGTGGAGAACGTGAAGGGACCATGCCGGAATCCAACCGTTAGACCGGCCTCACTCCAGGACATGCGGAGCCCGTATGCTGACCCGCCGCGTACTTTTGACCGTCATGGACCCGGACGGAGAAAGCGTTGCCAGTGCCGGCGTCGGGCGGCGACTCGCTTACGGCTTATCCAGATGAAAGCTAAACCGACCGCTTCAAACATCTGCCGGACGGCCGACTGACCAGGTTCCGGTTGGGTGATGTCGTAAGGCCCAAACACGAGCGTCGATGAGATCGAAAACACTGTCCATCGGGTGTTGCACGCGATGCAACAATGCGGCTTCCGGGTTGATGACGACGAAGTTGCGTTGCGGCATGCGATCATCAACCGCCCTGGCGGGACTCAGGAAGGCGCGCTGCGCTGCCTGGCCGTTCCGACCTCCCGTTCGGTACGGGAGATCTGCGACCTCAGCATTCGGTCATGCGAATTCACCCAGGAACGGGTGGACCGGCTGGTCCTGGGCACCTGAGGGGAAGGCAGCCCCAGGATTTTTGCCAACGGACCACCCCATTGCGTCTCAAAGTGCCTGCGGTGGTGATGCGTACGCTGCGACGTTCGGTGGCAACACCCTCAGTCCGGGATTGGCCCCAAAGTCGCGAGACCGTCGCGAACGATATCGAGGCTCCAGTTCCGGCCATGGGTCAGCCCGGCTGCTGGTCACCCCGCGACCACTGTCGTCCACCCATCCAAGGTCTGTAACCCTTCGGCCGTCAACGTCTGACGACGGTGTTCACTCGTAATGTCCCACTGCGACCGCATACAGGCAAGCACAGCGCCCAACCGGCCCAGTCCGCCGGGAAAGGGCCAGCGCAAAGGTGGACGAGATGTCAGAGAACAGTGACTACTCGGGCCGTCGGACGGCGATCTACGTCAGCACTTCCGACCGGAGCGCGACCACGGTGATCAACCAGATCAACGCGGCGAGGAACTTCGCGCAACAGGTGGGCATCGAGGTGGTCGCAGAGTACATCGACCTCCGCGGTAGCCAGGCCCAGTTGCTCCACATGATGGCGGACGCCACCACGAAAGATCCCCCGTTCCGGAAAATCCTGGCATTCGACCTGACACGCATCTTCGGGTACGCCAACGAGACCAGCGGCTGTCGGGAAAGCCTGGACGCCAACGGAGTGGAAATCATGGCGGTCGCTGAACCTCGGGCGAGCGAAACAGTCCAGACTATCGGGAAAATCGCCTACAGCGAACACTCCGAACACGTCCGTCGGGGCATGCGAGAGACCGCCCGCCGGGGTTTCTACGCCTTCGGCAACCCACCGTACGGGTACCGCAAGGTAGACGCCTGGGACAACGGCGTCCGCCGCTTCAAGCTGGAACCGGATCCGCCGGCCTCGGAGACGGTGCGGATGATCTTCGATTTGCGCCTCGGGGGAGCCACCGTGCTGGAGATCTCGGCGGAACTGAACGCCATCGGAGCCACCTTCCGAGTGGTCGGACCCTGGCGCGAGCGACACGTCAGTCGCATCCTGAGCAACGAGGTCTACTCTGGCACCAGCGTGGCGGCAAGGGAGGACATGCAGAGCCCGGACACTGCGGTACGAAAGCCCAACGCCTTCCCGGCGATCGTTACCCAGGAGGAGTTCGATCAAGTCCAACGGATGTGGGTGACTGCCGGTATACAACCGGGGTTCGCTGCTCCAGGGAGGAGATCCGGCACGGAAGCGATCTCGCAAATCATGATCGGAGATTGTCGCGGTTAAAGCAGTCAGTTGCAACGTCAACAGGAGTGCAGTCGTTCGGCGGGATTTCATGGCCATGGATGCGAACGTGGCAATACTCGAGGAGGTACGCGCTGGCGGATGACAATGATTTGCCGGCGTTCGAAACGGCGTGGCCGTCACGCCTCACCAGCCGTGATCACCATTGCCGTCGCGGACCCACGGTTGGTGGCCGCTGATGGCGCAGCTCTCCGATCAGGAGTCGCAGGCCGGTTTCGAGCGCTGTTTTCCGATCCACTGGCCCGGGCCGGAGCGCTTCGAAGCGAGCGGCATCGGCACGGTTGCCGCGCCGCGGGTGGCTCTGGCGTCGGGTCAGGACCCGTTTATCGCGGTGTCCAGGTACGTGCAGTGGCGGCAGCCCCGCGCGGGCGTTGGCGTCAGCCCGTGGATCCTCGGGGACGCTCCTGCGCACCGCATCATCCCCGAACTTTCAGCCTTTGCGAACCCCAGAGAAGGCTCTGCTCACCACAACCTGGCGGCGGATGCCCTTGGCACGAGATTTGCCGACCGGTTTGACAACGAAGCGCGGTTGCATGGCGTGTTGACGCGTATGAACGCTCTGTGGCTCGACTGTCTGGAACCGCCGACTCCCGGCGTAGGGATCGCGAACGCGCCGCCGGCCGGCCCGCAGGCGCCGGTAGAACCGGCGGACGCGGATGGACCGCATGTTCACGTCGCACGGGTTCAACGACCGAGGGCGCGGGCGGGCGATGCGCGGAGCCGGCCAAGTTTGTGTCCCACGACCACTTATCAACGGTGGCGGAGCTTTCCGGCGGCTCATGAAGCCATGCTAGTTGGCCCGACGCCGATCGCCCGATGGAAGCCCGGCGTACCCGCTCGGACCCTGTCGAACGGGTGATTGATGACAATGAGGAACCCGTGCCGTCCCGTTCGGCGCGCAGGGCGATAATGCCAGCCTGGCGCGGCCGGAAGTGCAGCCTGGTTCCAATGGTGGCAATGGCGTTGACCCTTGCCACCATGTGGGCGACATTGGCGTGCGGCGCCACTGCGGACGAGCGATTGTTGCGTGATTACGCCGAGTGCCTGGCTGACCCCAACAGCGCGCTGCACCGATCCTACGTCACCAACCGGATTGGCACGGTTCCCCTGAGTGCGGAAGGCATGGAGCGCCGATTGAACGAACAGTTGGAACGCGGAACACTCACCATGGATGATATCAAGACCAGCTATTATCTGAACTGCGATTAGGTTGCGACTGCGCGCTGGACCTGCCAGGGTTGGGCGCGGCCCCGCATGGAAGAACTGATACCGATCGTCCGATTGGCGACCGTGACCATGGGCGGCTCACAGCTCCGGCGAATTCGCTCCCTCCAACGGCCCCTTGTGTGTAGCCAGTCCCTGGTGCTCACCGGGCACGGCATCAATAACGGAACCGCCCAAGAGCAACAGCGGCGAACGCGATTTCGACCTCGTAGAGAAAACCGCCAATCGGCTACGACAGCATCGCTCGGACCAGGTGGACCTCGCGGACAACTTGATGGTTGTCCTCCGCATGTGAGAAGACAGTCTCACTTCACAGCATTCCACGTTACCCTGTTTTATTGCGATCATCGGCTCGGTTATCGTTCGCGGTCCTGGCCGGCGCGATGCCGGCCCGGTTGATAGTCTGGGCGTCCTCTGGCACAATGTGGGGCCGGTGTATGTGTTTTCATCCCTGCCAACGGTTGGCTTGCAAACCAGAGCACGGGTAAATCAGGAACCACGGAGGTAACATCCGGTGGCGTTTGTCAAAGGACTAAAGTGCCGGGAGTGCGGCCGGGAATACCCGGGCGAACCCCTGAACGTTTGCGACTTCTGTTTCGGCCCGTTGGAGGTCATCTATGACTACGTGACCATCTCCGAGGTGATCACGCACCAACGCATTGCGGACGGTCCGATCAGCATTTGGCGCTACCAGGACTTGCTGCCGGCGTCGGCGGATGATCCCGTGGACATCATGGCGGGCTACACGCCACTGCTGAAGGCCAGGAACCTGGGTAAGAAACTGGGCCTGAACAATCTGTACATCAAGAACGACAGCGTGAACCCGTCGTTCTCTTTCAAGGATCGCGTGGTTTCGGTAGCCGCCACCAAGGCCGTTGAATTCGGCTACGAGACCCTGGCCTGCGCCAGCACCGGGAACCTGGCCTGTAGCGTTGCGGCGCATGCGGCGCGGGCAGGCATCGACGCGGTGGTCTTCATACCCGCCGATCTGGAACGCGGCAAGGTCATCGGAGCGGCGGTGTACAACCCCACCCTGGTGGCGGTCGAAGGCACCTACGACGAAGTGAATCGCCTGTGCAGCGAGGTAAGCGACAACTACCCCTGGGCGTTCGTCAACATCAACATGCGACCGTACTACGCGGAAGGCAGCAAGACCCTCGGGTACGAAGTTGCTGAGCAGCTGGGCTGGAGAGTGCCGGACCATGTCGTGGTGCCGTCGGCCTCCGGAGCCATGTTTACGAAAATCTGGAAAGGGTTCAACGAGTTGGCATGCCTCGGCCTGCTCGACGGCGTGAACCCGCAGCCGTTTGGAGCCGACCAGAACACGGTGCATCACCCAGCGATCACGACGCGGATGCACATGGCGCAGGCCGCCGGTTGTTGCCCGATCGTCACCGCCTGGGAAAACCAGCAGAACCAGATACGTCCCGTGCGGCCGGACAGCATCGCCAAGTCGTTGGCAATTGGCAATCCGGCGGACGGAATCTACAGCCTGAGGGTCATCAGGGAGTCGGGCGGAAGCGGCTACGCCGTGCCGGAGTCGCAGGTTGTCGAAGGCATCAAGCTGCTGGCAGAGACCGAGGGAATTTTCACTGAAACGGCCGGCGGCGTAACCGTCTCCACTCTGAAATATCTGGCCGAGACCGGGGCCATCGGCGCCGACGAACTGGCGGTGGCCTACATCACGGGCAACGGCCTGAAAACCCAGGAAGCCGTGGAAGAGGTAGTCAATCCCCTCCAGGTAAAGCCGATGATGGGTTCGTTCGAGGAAGCGCTGGAGAACCGGATGGCGGCCCGGGTGTAGATGACCATGGCCAAACAGCGCGTACGGTTCACCTTCTCCGCTGAGATGGTGCGAGAGCCGATCATCTACCGGCTGGGGCACGACTTTGACGTCGTGACCAACATCAGGCGCGCCGACGTTCGTTCGGATGTCGGATGGGTGGTCCTGGAGCTGGAGGGTTCCGATGACGAGATCCAGCGGGGTCTCGACTGGGTTGGCAACACGGGCGTTCGAGTTGACCCCATCGCGGGAGACGTGATCGAAGGCTGAGCGAGACGGATTGTCGGTCTCGATGTCCCTACTGAAATGCCGCAGCGGCGGACGCGCAACGGCATCCCAAAACTGCAGGAGGAACAATTCCAATGGGCGTAACGGTACGCATCCCCACTCCGCTGCGACGCATGACCGGCGGCGCGGACAAAGTTGAAATCGACGTGGCCGACCTTTCGCAAATGATCGACCGGCTGGAGAGCGACTACCCCGGTTTCAAAGAGCGACTGCTGGACGAAGAAGGCGAATTGCGCTACTTCGTGAACATTTACGTTAACGGTGAGGATATCCGCTTTGACCAGGGCTTGCGGACGGCCATCAAGTCCGGAGACGAAGTCAGTATTGTGCCAGCGGTTGCTGGCGGATTGACCTGAACGTCTGAGGTGGCACGCTCCCTGGACTGACACACTCCCGCCGGCGCGGGAGTGTGTCGTTTTGCGGACACACGATTCCAGCAAGACTTTCGATGGCTTGTTGCCGAAACGCGCCCCCGGCGACCGCGACCCCTGGTTTTTCGTACGGAACGTGCCCGGATAATTGTCGTGCAACAGTAGCCCTGACCCAGTGCCGCTAGGTTCAACGATTCGGGGACAGCGCCGCATTGCTGCGCAGGATGAAACGCGTCAACGTCAGTAACTGTTCAGAGTTGCGGTGAAAGCGTCATTGCGAGCGAAGCGCGGCAATCCCGTTGGCGCATGAGAGTCCTTGGGGACAGGCGTGGCTGCTACGGCGTCGAGATTGCCACGGCGCAGGCGCCTCGCAATAACAACATCCTGAATTCTGAACAGTTACCAACGTCATCGTTGCTTGACATGATTGTCGGGGTTAGATAGATTCTGGGGGCCTGAACGAACGGGCCCTACCCGGAAACCGCGCGCCGCGCCTACCTCCCTATCCTCACTGCACGGCAGGCTTCGCCAATGGGTACAATACCAACAGCCTCTACGGAGGCTCGCCGGTTGGGCCGGCGGGGCAACGACAAAGCGCATGGCCAGGCGCCAGCGCTCCCTGCGATGTTTGATCGGTACCGAGAGTACTTGGAAGATGCGCTGGCCGCATCCGTGCCGCCTCTGGAGGATCACCCGGTCAACGCGCTGTTGCGGTACCACCTGGGTTGGTCAGATCAGACGGGCGCACCGGCGGTTACTCCCTCGTCGCAAGGCAAAGCGCTCCGCCCCACTCTGTGTATGTTCGCGTGCGATGCGCTTCAAGGCGATCCTCGTCACGCCGCTCCGGCAGCGGCCGCCCTGGAACTTATCCACAACTTTTCCCTGGTGCACGACGACATTCAGGACCAGGGCATGGAACGGCGCCACCAGCCGACGGTTTGGGCAGTCTGGGGTACTGAGCAGGCGCTGGTGGCCGGCGACGCTATGCAATCGCTGGGCGACCTGAGCAGCCTGGGTGTGGCCGGTGGCGTTCCTCCCGCCACGGCGATCAAGGTCTCCCAACTGCTGACCCAAAGCTATCTGGAAATGATCGAAGGCCAGTGTCGCGACCTCGAGTTTGAACGTCGCGATTCCATCGAATCACAAGAATACCTGGCCATGATTGCACTGAAAACCGGAGCGCTGATACGCAGCAGCACGGTGATCGGAGCCACTATCGCCACCGAGGGCGCTGAAACCCTGGAAGGAGTGGCTCGGTTCGGCCGGGCCATCGGGCGACTGTTCCAGATCCGGGACGATTACCTTGGAATTTGGGGAGACGAAGCCATTACCGGCAAGTCCACGGACAGTGATATCGTCCAGCGCAAAAAGAGCTACCCCATTGTGTACGCCTTTCAAAACGCGGACGGCGCCCGTCGCGAGGAATTGCTGCGGCTGTACTCCCGGGACACACTCGATGAGGACGACGTGAACCTCGTCCTGCAAATACTTGATGATCTCGGCGCTGACCGCCAAACCGACGAACTAACCGAAGCGACCGCCGAGGAAGGACGGGCCGCCCTGGCGATGCTGGAACTGCCGCCCTGGGCCGCAGAGGATGCAGCAAACCTGATCGACTTCATGGCGTACCGTCTATTCTGACAGCACTTAGCGATAAGCTAAGGAGATCCCGCGAATGGTACAGACAAACAAAGACCCACGCACCGCCATCAAGCCGGCCAAACGCCCCGTTGAACTGGGTGTGCGCGTAGGCTGGTACATACTCAAGAACCGGTTGCGCGGCCGGAAGCGTTTCCCGCTGGTCACCATGCTGGAGCCGTTGGAGATGTGCAATCTGGCGTGCATCGGGTGTGGCCGGATACGGGAATACCGTGGCGTGCTGGACCAGATGATGCCGGTGGAAGAAGCCATGGAGGCCGTGCACGAATCGGGCGCGCCGATCGTGTCCATTGCCGGTGGCGAGCCGACGATTCATCCGAAAATCGACGAGATCATCAACACCCTGGTTGACGAAAAATACTTCGTTTACTGTTGCACGAACGCGCTGCTGCTTCCTCGCTTGCTGGGTAAGATCCCGCCATCCAAGTATTTTTGCTGGGTAATACACATGGACGGGATGGAGGAGAAACACGACGAATCGGTGGCGCGCGCCGGAGTGTTCAAGCGGGCTGTGGACGGGATACAAATGGCCGTCGAACGCGGTTACCGCGTTTGCACCAACACGACGGTGTTCCGGAACAGCGACGTCGAGGATCTGCGGGAGATGTTCCGCTACGTCAGTGACCTGGGCGTCGAAGGCTCGATGATATCGCCGGGGTACGACTTCGAAGACGCCCCCGATCAGGATCTTTTCCTTACCCGCCAGGAGTCCAGGAACGTGTTCCGAGACCTGTTGGACCCGACCCGTATGGAGGGAATGCGGTTCTACAACAACCCGCTGTACCTGAACTTCCTGCGGGGAGAGCGGGAATACCAATGCACGGCGTGGTCCAATCCGACCTATACGGTAATGGGCTGGCGCAAACCCTGTTATCCCCTGGCAGACGAGCACACTGCTGACATCGACGATCTCTACGAACCCCAGCTGTGGGAAGAACAATACGGGGTGGGGCGGGACCCCCGCTGCAACAACTGCATGATGCACTGCGGTTTTGAATCAGCGACCATATTTAACGCAATCGGAAAACCCAGGGAATGGGTCACGTTCGTCAAATCCGGCGCGGCGCATAAGGGAGGCATCAGCGTCGGCTAGCCAGGAGCGAACATCGTAACCGCTGTGATCATTGGATCACCGGAAATCGGGACTATAGAACGGACCTCGACCGACTATGAAATCGGTCGCCATTGCTAGGCCTATGCTTGCCATAGTTGCACCCATGGCCACGGAAATGGCCGGCGTGCGCCGGGCTGTTGGCCACCTGCGCGGTATCAACGTGATGACGCGGGTCATCGGCGTCGGCCGGGAGCGCGTCGAACCCGGCTTGACAGCCGTGGCAGCAAAGTCCCCGTCGGCTATCATCATGATCGGATTCTGCGGCGGCGCTGCGCCACATTTGCGTACTGGGGACCTGCACCTGGCGGAGATTTTTCACGCCGTAGAGCGACCGGAGCCCATCACATCCGACCCCGGCCTCACCGGCAGCATCAGGGCCTGGGCGGACGCCAACGGTTCCCGTTGGGTGGGCGGATCGTCCGTCACGGTCGGTACCGTAGCCAATCGTGGAGCGAAGTCCGCGCTGCACACGGCAATTGGAACGATGTCGGTCAATATGGAGGACTACTGGGCCGCCAAAACGGCCGCGGTTCACGGGATACCGTTCGCATCGGTTCGCGCCGTGTTGGATACTGCGGACGACGAATTGCCGGGCTATCTTGGCAGTAGCGGTGATGGGATCCTCAACGTGCTGCGCGGAGCGGCGACCCACCCTGGCAGCCTGCCCAACCTGGTACGGCTGGCAAGCGCGACCCGGGTTGCCCGGCGATCCCTGACCGAATGCGTGTCCGGATTGTTGGACGGCCTGTCCGCTGCGTCTGCCGGCGTGGCTCGGTTGGCGCCATGACGACGCTGGTAACGGGCGCCACCGGCTTCGTCGGCGGGAACCTGGCGCGCGCGCTGTGGGCCCGTGGGGAGGATGTTCGCGCCCTGGTGCGTCCATCCGCCAACGACCTGGCAATTCGAGAAACCGGCGTGGTGCAGGTGACCGGCGACCTTCTGGACAGCGAATCGGTGCGCCGGGCCGCCGAAGGCTGCGAGACCGTATACCACTGCGCGGCAATTTACTCTTTTTGGTCACCTCGCCCACGCGAAATGTACCGCTCGAACGTGGTAGGGACGGTAAATCTGCTCGACGCCGCACGGCGGGCCGGAGTGCGGAGGGTGGTTTTCACCAGCTCGGTCGCGACCATCGGCATCCCTGAAAACGGGTCCCGTGACCCGGAGCATTTGGGCACTGAAGAAATGCCGCCCCGGCCAGGGTTGCTCATCGGCTACTACAAGCAGTCCAAATACGCCACCGAACAAATCGCTTTGGCGGCCAATGACCACGAGATGGAGGTGGTGGTAGTCAACCCCTGTGCTCCTGTAGGCGAATGGGACGTAAAACCGACACCGACCGGGCAAATTCCCCTGTTCTTCGCCCGAGGCAGGGCTCCCGGATACATTTCAACGGGCATGAACCTGATAGATGTGGCAGATGTCGCCGAAGGTCACATATCGGCGATGGAGCGTGGAGTGCCCGGTGAGCGGTACATCCTCGGGTGCCGCAATCTCACTCTCAAGGAAATTTTCGACATCCTGTCCCAAATCACGGGACGGCGCGCACCCAACATTCACATCCCGCGCTGGGCCATTCTGGGAGTAGCCTACTTCGACGAGTTCATCGAAGGCACCCTGCTGCGCCGTCCGCCGTCCGTCCCGGTTGAAGCAATCAAAATCACCAAGCACCCGATGTACGTCAGCAGCAAAAAAGCGGTGGCGGAACTCGGTCTGCCCCAGAGTCCGGTGGAAGTGGCGCTGGAAAAGGCAGTCCGCTGGTTCAGGGATCACGGCTACCTTTAGCGTTGCGCGATTTGTGGCTTGAGCATCATGGTTCTACAGGAATTCATACGCAGCGAGACCACCGCCCGTGCCGACGGCCCGTCGCCGCAGAAGCTCGACGCATCGATCGTGCGGCTGCAGGAGTATTTCCGCCGGATTCAGGACTCCGCCGGTTTCTGGTGGGGCGAGCTGGAATCGAACAACACGATGGAAGCGGAGTACGTGATGCTGTCCCGGTTCCTGGGCCATCACAATTCGGATCGCGAGCGGCACATCGTCAATTATCTTCTCAGCAAGCAGCTGGACGACGGTTCGTGGGCGATCTACTACGGCGCCCCCGGCGATTTGTCCACGACCGTGGAATGCTACTTCGCGCTGAAGCTGTGCGGCGAAGACCCGCAGTCCGACCACATGAGTCGGGCCCGGCAATTCGTTCTGCAACGCGGCGGCGTACCGCGCAGCCGTATGTTCACACGCATCTGGCTCGCGCTGTTCGGGCAGTGGGAATGGGAGGGCACGCCCACGCTGCCCATCGAGATGATATTGCTGCCTGATTGGGCGCCCCTCAGCATCTACCGCTTTGCCAGTTGGGCGCGAGGGTGCATCGTGCCTTTGTCGATCGTGCTGTCGCGCCGTCCGGTCCGGCCCATCGCGCCCGAGCATGCCATCGACGAGCTGTTTCCCAATGGTCGTTCCGGGACCGATTATTCCGTGCCGTCACCTCCCGGATTCAATCTGCCAAAGCTGGTGCATCTTACCGAGCAAGCGCTGGGCAAGATTTACGGTCGCATTCCCTTGAACCCGTTGCGCGACATCGCGGAACAGAAAGCCATTCGCTGGATACTGGACCACCAGGAAAATGACGGGAGTTGGGGAGGCATTCAACCGCCCTGGGTGTACAGCCTTATCGCCCTCAGCGTGTGCGGGTTCGACAACGAGCATCCGACCATGTCCCGCGGCTTCGCCGGGCTGGACGGCTTCTCCATCCAAAAAGGCGATCGTTGGACCATCCAGGGCTGCATTTCGCCAGTGTGGGACACCTGCCTGGTCGTTCAGGGGCTAGCCGAAAGCGGTTTGCCCCCCGATGATCCCATGCTGGAATCGGCTACCCGATGGCTGGTCGACAAGCAGATATTGGTCGGCGGCGACTGGCAGGTGCAAGCGCCGCAACTGCAACCGGGTGGATGGGCTTTCGAGTTCCACAACGACTGCTATCCGGATATCGATGACACCGCCGAGGTGGTGCTGGCTTTACGCCTGGGCAAATTGCCCGGCGGTGAGGACCGTCTGCGTCACAACGCGATCGCGCGGGCCCTGGACTGGCTCCACGGGATGCAGAACAAGGACGGCGGCTGGGCCTCGTTCGACAAGGACAACAACCACGGATACGTCACGGCCCTGACGTTCAGCGACTTCGGCGAAGTCCTTGACCCTTCCAGCGCGGACGTAACTGCCCATGTCCTGGAAATGTACGGCAAGCTCGGATACCGGACCGATCAGAGCTTCCTGCAAGAGGCGTATCGCTATTTGCGCCAGGAGCAGGAGGATGATGGTAGTTGGTTTGGGAGGTGGGGAGTAAACTACGTCTACGGATTGGGGGCCGTCCTGCCGGCGTTGGAAGCTGCCGGCGAAAGCATGAGTCAACCCTACGTTCGCCGCGCGGTGCAGTGGCTCGTTGACCATCAGAATCCTGACGGAGGTTGGGGCGAAACGTGCGCGTCTTACATAGATTCGACCCAACGTGGAGTCGGGCCAAGCACCGCTTCCCAAACCGCCTGGGCTATCATGGCGCTGGTAGCCGCCGGATACGGCGACGACCAGGCCACGGTTCGTGGCGTGTCATACTTGCTGGAAACACAGTGTGCGGAGGGGAACTGGGACGAGCCGTACTTCACGGGCACCGGATTTCCGGGATACCTGAAAGGTGAACGAGTTGACCGGGTCCCACAGCCTGGCGAACGCGGTTTCCAGGGCGCCGAGCTGTCGGCGGGGTTCATGATCAACTATCATCTCTACCGAAATACTTGGCCGCTGATAGCGCTGGCTCGCTATCGGGCGTCCCGGGCTTCTGCTAACCCGCCCGACAAACCTCGGGGCAATGGTCACCGGCCAATGGGGCCGCTGGCTCATACCTCAACCCATCCCACATAAGTGTTCCATTCATCACACTCCCCTACAGAGTGCAACTCATGAAAACTGAACATTTTTCCCTGAAAGTCGACACCAGCGGCGCCCCTGAATTCATCGATATCACCGATTGGGTGAAGGGCTGCGTGGGGAAGGCTTGCGTCAGCAACGGGTTCGTTGTAGTGTACTCCCGTCACACCACTGCGGCCGTGATCATCAACGAGAATGAACCCTTGTTGATTGAAGACATGACGCGGTTTTTAGAGAAGATGTGTCCCCGATTCGGGGAATACCGGCACAACGATTTCTCGGTGCGCACGGTCAACATGACCGAGGAGGAGTCTCCCAACGGCCATGCGCACCTGCAGCACTTGATGCTGGGGTCCAGCGAGACCATCCCGCTCATCGATGGGAAGATGCCCTTCGGCCAGTGGCAGAGCATTTTCTTCATTGAGCTGGACCACCCGCGGCCACGCGAGGTCATGGTCCAGATCGTGGGCGAGTAAGCACGCTCCGGACGTCGAACAACATGCCAGCGGCAGTTGATGAGCGAAACCCCTCCAATGAGGATCCTGGCGCTATCGCATCCGCGGAGCCGGTCACGTTGGCTGAGGCGTACCGGCACTGCGAAACGCTGGCCCGCAGCCACTACGAGAATTTCAACGTCGGCGGTTGGATCACGCCCAGGCAAAAGCTGCCGCACGTCTACGCGATCTACTCCTGGTGCCGTATGGTCGACGACCTGGGCGACGAATCTTTGCCTTCAGAACCCGTGGCGGCCGCCGTCGACAACGGCCAACTCGACCACACCATCACCACGCACCGACGCAGCCAACTGGCGTGGTGGGAAGACGAACTGGAGGCAATCTATTGCGGTCAGCCCACGCACCCCATATCGATTGCAGTCCAGCACACGGTCGACACCTTCGATATCCCCAGGGAGCCATTCCAACTCCTGATAAAAGCCAATGTGATGGATCAGGGGTCAGGGCGTTTCGAGACGCTGGACGACGTGTTGGAATACTGCCGCCATTCCGCAAACCCGGTGGGGCACCTGTACCTGTATCTGTTCGGGTATCCTGACCGCCGGCGGCTCCTCCTCGCCGATCACACCTGCACCGCCCTGCAATTGACCAATTTCTGGCAGGACGTTGGCCGCGATTACGCGGACCGGGGCCGGATATACCTCCCGCGAACCGACATGGATCGGTTTGGTGTCACCGAGAGCGACATCGCGAACGGCTCAGCCACCGAAGCTTTCCGCTCGTTGTTGCGATACGAGTGCGATCACACGATGCGGCTGTTCCAACAGGGCGCGCCTCTGGTCGCGTCGCTGGATCGCCGTGCCCAATTGCCGGTGGCCCTCTTCACTCGCGGCGGTGTGGCCGTCCTCCACGCCATACGCCAGCAGGGCTACGACGTCCTGAGCCGTCGGCCCGCCTTGTCGAAACGGCAGAAAGCGTGGTTGTTGGCATCGGCCTGGTTGGGCAGCAAACTGGGAACCGGGTACGGCCTGCCCCGCGCGTGAGACGAAGCGAATGACGACACCGTCGCCCACAGCATCCCCAGAGTCGCCCGCGGCGTTGGCTGCGGCGTATGAGGAATGTCGTCGCGTGACCAGGCGAGAAGCCCGTAACTTTTACTTCGCCTTCCTCACCTTGCCCGCCCGGCAAAGGCGGGCCATCTACGCCGCCTACACGTTCTGCCGGTACTGCGACGACTCCGTCGACGCCGAAGGAACCCATGCCGAGAAAATGCAGCGCATCGGGTATCTGCGCGAAAAGTTGACCCAGGCATACGCCGGCAATTCCGACCAGCCGCTGTTCATCGCATTGGCCGATGTCGCGTCGACCTACCGCATCCCTGAGCAGTATTTCCAGGAGGTCCTCAACGGGGTGGAATCCGATCTGGTCAAGACCAGATATGCCAATTTCGAGGAACTGCGTGCCTATTGTTACCAGGTCGCTTCTGCGGTCGGACTCATTTGCATCCACATCTTCGGTTTTCGTGGCGGTGACGAAGCGCGTCGCGGCGCCATCGACCTGGGGCTGGCGATGCAGTTGACCAACATCTGTCGGGACGTGCGCGAGGATTGGGAGTTCGGCCGGGTCTATTTGCCCCAGGACGAGTTGGAGCGGTTCGGAGTGACCGAACCAGACCTGGCAAGCTACACGGTTACCGATGGCTTCGCCAAACTCATGCAATTCCAGATCGACCGGGCCCGGGAGTACTTCGCCAACGGCCAGCGGTTGCTGCCGTACCTTTCGCCCAGATCCCGCGCCTGTCCGGCCGCGCTGGGCCTCATCTACGGCGGCGTGCTCAACAAGATCGAAGCCGCCGGATACGACGTGTTTCGGGAGCGTATCAGCTTGAGCAAAGGCGCCAAGCTGAGGCTGATGGCCAGGGCCTGGCTCACAGGTCCTTTGATGAAGTGACCGGCCACGGCGTCGATAAGCAGCCGTCGGCGCTGGTAATCGGCGGCGGGCTGGCGGGCATCGCCGCGGCTGCCGGGCTCGCAGAGTCCGGTTGGAGGGTTACGTTGCTCGAAGCCCGCAATTCCCTGGGAGGTCGAGCCTTTTCGTTCATCGACCGGGAGACCGGCCGCGAACTCGACAACGGGCAGCACGTGTTGGTCGGAGCATGTCGCAACCTGGTCGAGTTTGTCGAACGTCTCGGAGTAAGCGACCTATGGCATCTGCAGCCAAGGCTGAACGTCGATGTCTATGACCGAGCCGGGCGCGGCGGCAAACTGTATGGGCTGGGCGGACCCGCCCCGGCCCACCTTCTGGCCGCTTTCGTCACCTATCGTCACCTGAGCCTGGGCGACAAGTTACGCGCCGTCCGCGGGCTGATCGCCGCGATGCTGGTCGACCGGTCGGCGGTGGAGATCGATACGACCTCGTTCTACGACTGGCTCAGAGCCCACGGCCAGTCCGAACGGTGCATCAACAACCTTTGGAACGTCATCATCGAAGGGACCCTCAACGACAACATCAGGGACGTCAGCGCGGCGATGGGGTTGATGATCATCCAGGATGGCCTGCTCAAGGGAAGGCGCGAGATTAACCTCGGCTACCCAAGGGCGACGCTGGGGCAGGCCATAGGCGTACCGTGCGCAGCCTACCTGCGCAAGCTGGGTGTGCGCACTCATCTCGGTTGCCCGGTTCGCTCCATCGAGGCGGACGCCGACGGATCGGTTCGGGGCGTCAAGGCGGCGAATGACCGGATTTTCTCCGCCGACGCCTATGTGAGCGCGGTGCCTTTCTGGATCCTGCCTGGCCTTCTCCCTGACCACCTGGCGGGCAAAGAGCCGTTCGTCTCGTTGACCGCTTTGCAGGCGTCTCCCATCGTCAACGTCTACCTTGAATACGACCGCCAGGTGATGGACGGGGAGTTCTGCTACTTCCTGGACAACCCCTTGCAATGGGTGTTCAACGATTCCCGAATCCGGGGCGGAGATCGTCAGCTCGGCGGTCAGTCCTTGACGGTGTCCATCAGCGCGGCATGGGATCACATCAATCTGCCGAGGCCGGAACTGGCGGACATCATCGCCGACGAGATGCGGGCCGCGTTCCCCAGGGCCCGCCAGGCGCAACTCCTGAAATCGACGGTGGTGAAACAGCGCAACGCCACTTTCCGGTGCACCCCGGGCGCGCAGCGACTTCGACCCGGCCCAGTCACTGCATCGCCCAATCTTGTTTTGGCGGGTGAATGGACCGACACCGGATGGCCTTCAACTATGGAGGGTGCAATCATCAGCGGATATAATGCCGCTGCAGCGGTTATGTCGCGTTTGGGGACCGCCGCAGTCACCGCGGAGGAATAGAGTGTCCGACCAATGGTCTGAACAGCGCACGGAACTCACCGAAGCCACCCGGGAAATGTACCGGCGTGGCCTGGTGGGCGCGTATTCCGGGAACACCAGCCTGCGGTTGACCGACTCGGGAGACGATAGCCTGCTGCTGGTGACGCCCACGCACCATCCCTATTACCGCTTGCAACCCGACGAACTGGTGGTGGTCAACCTGGACGGCGAGCCGGTGTCACCCGCTCCAATGCCCCCGTCGTCGGAGACTCTCCTGCACCTCGAGATTTATCGCCAGCGACCCGACGTTCAGGCGGTGGCGCACACTCACTCCATTTACGCGTCGGTGGCTGCGGTTATCGGGCGGGACATTCCGCCGCTGATAGACGAAATGCTCATGACCATCGGGGGTCCGATCAAGGTCAGCAAGTATGCATTCCCGGGAACGCAGGAACTGGCCGAGCAGGCCCGGGTCGCGCTGGGCGACCGCAACGCTGCCCTGCTGCGCAACCACGGCGCCGTGGGCGTCGGGCCAGACATCTGGGAGGCTCTGGAAGTTTGCGACCTGGTCGAGCGTCTGGCGCAGATCTTCGTGCTGGCCCGCAATTTCGGTCCGCGAGCCGCCTCCCCCTTGCCCGAAGACGCAGTTGCGACCGAGATGCAAATGTTTCGGGACCGGCGCTGACCGGAATCCGGTGCAGGAGACCGCCGACCAACCGGCAATCGGGATGTGCTGACACATGAGCTCCGGACCTGGAATTCAGCGCGAATTCGCGCACGTCATCGGCGTGGTCGGCGCCGCGTCCCAATTCGGGGCGCAGTTGTTGCTCTACCTGGAAAAGGAACGGCCGGACTGCTGGCTGGTGGCCATTGCCGAGCGCCCGCTGCGCTGGCCAGTCGAACGTGTCTCCACGTACCGTCTGGCCCAAAATCGGGTGGGCGGTGTCCTCACCATGTCTGACATACCGGACTTCATGCAGCAGAAAGCCTGGGATATGTTCCTGGAAGGACACGAACTCACAATCGCCGATATTCCCGATGTGTTGCAACTGGAAGGGGTCGATTCGCTGGTCCATGTCGGGAGCTATTACGATGGACCCAACCCGGCTCAGTTCTGCGCCGACGCGCAACTTTGGCTCCGCGCGGCCCGCATCGCGGGAGTCAGACAGTTCGTCTACCTGTCGGACGTCCGCGTATACGGCGCAAATGCCGACAACCCTATCCCCATCACGGAGCGGACCGCCACGAATCCCGGCCACCCACACCGTTACCTCGCCGATTCCGAACCCGCCTTGCCTGACGCAGCAGCCAACGGATCATCGGCAGCAGCCGGCGGCCAAGAGGATGAAGAAATGAGCGTGGCCGTACTGCGGACCGCGATGTCGGTGAGCACCAACCACGCGAGTCCGGCTGCTGAAGAACTGTTGTTACCCGCGGTGACGGCCAACCGGAAGCGCGGCTTCCCGCTCCAGTTTCTGCATCAGCATGACCTGGCGCGAGCGATTGAACAGGTGATAACACGGCGAATGGACGGAGTGTTCAACGTGGCCGGCGATGGGGTCGCGGATTCGTTGGACATCCTGGAATGGTGCCGCAGCCCAGGACTGCCCAGACTCGTCGGATCCAGCCGATCGTTCAACTCGATGGGAAGACAGTTGTCCAAACATCCGCTGATCATGAGTACCGCTAAATTCAAGCAATCCGCCGGTTTCCGGTTCAAATACTCCTCCGCGCGCGCCATACGCGCGTATTGCCATTCGGTCATGCTGGAACCGAGGTGACGGCATGACATCGCCGCACCCCATAGTCCCGGAGCCGGTGGTGATCGATACCGATCCCGGGGTAGACGACGCCATTGCGCTGCTCATGGCGCTGTCATCCCCGCTATTGGATATAGTCGGTTTGACCACCACGGCGGGCAATGTCCCGATACACCCGGCGACCAGAAACGCCCTTGCCATTCTGGAAAGCCTCGGACGCACGGACATTCCGGTTGCCAGAGGCGCAACTCGGCCGATACGCGGACGCTACGCCTACTCCCGCCACGTGCACACCGCAGAGGGTCTGACCCACCCGCTGCCTCCACCGAATACGCGCACATCCCATGCTGACGCCGTGCAATACCTGGCGCAGACTCTCCAGGCGCGCCCTGGTGAGGTCACGGTCATTGCCCTCGGCCCGCTGACCAACCTGGCGCGACTGCAGAGGAAGTACCCCTCGGCGTTGCGGTTGGCGAAGCGACTGTTCGTTATGGGGGGCGCGGTGGGCGTCCCGGGCAATGTCACCCCGCACGCCGAGTTCAATTTCTACAGCGACCCCACGGCCGCTCGCCTGGTGATCGAATCCGAGGTTCCGCTCTCGCTGATCGACATGGCGCCGTGCCGTCAGGTGTTCCTGACCAGGGACGACGTGGTTGCGGCTCACCCATCCACCGCGGAAGGGGTCATGGCGGAACGGCTACTTGCCGGTTGGTTCCGGCTGGATCGCACCCGCGAACGGTTCAACATGTACGACCCGTTGACGCTCGTCGCAGCCGTGTGCCCGGAGGCCATCAAGTTCCGGTCGGTGACGATGACGGTGGATGACTCCGTTACCACTGACGACAGTACTCTCTGGGGTCGCTGCTTGGTGCTGGACGAAACCGGCGGACCGACCCGGGTCGCCGAACCCGGGGGAGTCGACGTTGCAACATCATTGCGAGTGATCCGCGAATTGCTGGGATGGTCCTAACCGGCGGGCGAGTTGAGCAAGGAAGGAGAGGTATGATGCCAGGCCAACACAGAGCATTGATCATGGTGTTCGACGGCCTTCAGCCGGCGCAGATTACGCCGGAACTGATGCCAAACCTGTCAAAGTTCGCCGATGGCGGCGTAACCTTCGCTAACCATCATCCGGTGTTTCCCACCGTGACGCGGGTCAACGCATCGAGCCTCGTCACCGGCTGCATGCCCGGCAGACACGGCCTGGCCGGCAACACCTTCCTCTGCCGGGATTTTGACCCACACCGCGTGATCCCCTCCATGGAACCCACGCTGCAGGAGGTTGCCGACTCCACCGGTCACGCGCTGTTGGAACCTACATTGGCTGATGTTCTGGGTCGACACGGCTTGGAATACTTCGCCATTGGCACCGGCACCAGTGGCAACGCCTACTCCCACAACCCTAACGCGGCCACCTCCGGCGGCGCGACCATACATCCCGATTTCACGCTGCCACGGCCGCTGTACGCTGAACTGGCCGAACGGTTCGGCGAATGGCCGGCGCAGGACCTGCCCAACACCGCTCGCCTGGTCCACGCAAGACGCATCCTGACGGAATTCGTGCTGCCAGAGCGGGACCCGGCGGTGGCCCTGCTGTGGTCGTCGGAGCCGGACAAGACGCAGCACGAAGACGGCGTGGGCCTGGGCCGGGCAGCGCAAGCCCTCGCCGAAGCGGATGCGGAGTTCGGCGCGGTGATGGACTGGCTGCAGGCGAACGGGCGCGCCGAAACCACTGACGTATTCATCGCGTCGGACCACGGGTATTCGACGATCAGCGACGTTGTTCGCGTGGAACAGTTGCTGCGTGAATCAAATTTCGCGACGATTGACCATCCCGGCGGTGTCGCGGTCGCGGCCAATGGCGGTTCCGTACTTCTTTACGTCAACGACAGCGAGCCGGAAACAGCGGAGAAACTGACATCGTGGCTGGTGAACCAACCCTGGTGCGGCCCGCTGTTCGCCTCGGAGCGTGTCGGCCATCCAGCTGGAACACTCCCCCTGGATTTGCTGGGATGCGAAGGGCCACGGTCACCGGACCTGATCATGTCCTTCCCGTGGCAAAGCGTGGACAATCCGGCCGGCTATCCTGGCAGCGCTCCTGCCACGGGAGGCGCCGTCGGTCAGGGTCAGCACGGCAGCCTCAGCCGACACGAGCTGCGGAACACCGGTCTGGCCAGCGGACCCTCGTTCAAGCGCAAGGCCATCATCGACACGCCCACCGGCAACATCGATCTGGCTCCCACGATCCTGCATCTCCTGGGCTTGGACGCGGCAGCGTCAGCCATGGACGGCAGGGTGCTATCTGAGGCCCTGGAGAACGGAACACCGGGAGCAACTCCAAACCGACAGGTCCATAGAGCTGAACGACCCGGGTTCTGCCAGGAACTGCAGGTCAGCGCCATGGGAAGCACTCGGTACGTTGACTGGGGCAACCGGCTGTAGGGGCTCACGCGTATCCAGTTTGTCGTCGCGAGAAGCGTAGCGACGTGGCGATCTCGTTCCCGCGGCAGTGTTCCTTGCCCCAACGAGATTGCCGCCCCGATCGCAGTGACAGTTCGGGTGAAACTGGGTATGCGTGAAGTGGTAGAGAAGGGATGGGGAACCCGCCGCCGCGGTGATCAGTTGCGGTCGGGAGCAAAAGGTACGCCGTGCACCAGGACGTCCTTGATGACTGCCTGTCCGCGATCATCCAAAGAGACGACCACCTTCACATCCCCAGCGAGCTCAATGATGTCCCCCGTGCCCTCAGGCACGAAGTAGGTGCCGATGCCGAAATCCAACCGGCGGTTTACGCCGATAACCCCCCGGATGTACACGTCCGCCGATTCCGGTTTGGAGCGCGTATGCTGCGCTGCGCACCATACATCGCCACATTCCACGAGCACGACGTATACGGTGTCGCCGGCGGGTTGTTCTGCCAGGTGCGCAGGAACCTCCGCAATCTCATAGTCCAGAACCGCGTAGTCGCCCTGGAACATCGAGCGCGGGTCAGCTGGGGCGGTCTGCAGAGTGATCTCGCGCCCCTCGGTAAGGGCGACTTCGCGCACGCCGGCGAAGGCGACCAGGCCAACCACCTGCGCCGCCACCACAGCGAAAAACAGGATGCTGGCCACTCGCGTCACGCTGGCTCCTCAACGACGCGCACGCTGCGCAGCATCCGCCGCCGCAGAAACTCCAGCCCGAAACCCATGCCCAGCATGATCGCCCCGGCGACAATGAAAGCCAGGGACTGCCCCAGCAAACCAAAGCCAAACTCGAAGTAGCGCGTGAACAGCATGATCCCGAAGGCGATCACCGCCAGGTTGATCAGGTCGCCCCGATTCCAGCGGTATCCGGCTGCCACCAGCGCCAGCACCGTAGCCAGCAGGGCGGCGTTGAGTGGAAGCCAGGCCCAGGTCCAACTCAGCAAGAGCCCCAACCACGCCAGGATGACCAGGGCGCCCATGGCTACGGCGGCCGAAGTCTCCCACTGCAACTGGTCAGCGGAAACGTGAACCGGCGACGATTGAGTCCTGTCTACCACCCAAATCAGGATCAGACCGGTGATCGCCGCGCCCCAAACCGTGCCGGCAAGGAACCAGTACTCTCCCAGAAAGGCCAACGCGGAACTGCCCGTTGTGTCATCTCCATTAGCCCAGGGATCGCTGTAGCTCATGGCATAGACGCTGGCAATGGCGACGGACAAGCCGGCCAGGTCCCATACGCGGGAGTTGGTGCGGAGTTCCGGCGTAGAGACTCCCGTCCAACGCACCCGGAGACGCCCGGTGAGGAAGACCAGCGCTCCTATACCCAATGCCACGGGACCAAGCCACAGCAGCAGATCGCCCTCCGCCAGAATGCCCAAAGCCGCGAAACACCGTACGATCACGGAAAAGGCGAAGATGGAACATGCGAAGTACGCAATCGACAACTGACGTCTCCGGTAGGCATACCAGATCAACGCCGCGATGCCAGCCAGCAAAGCCAGGTTGAATACCGACCAGACTGCGGAAACCTGATATCCCAGCGCCAGCCACATGGCAATCGTCAGCGCCGCCATCGCTGCCACCGCGCCCGCTTGCCAAACCGCGTCGCCGTCGTTCGAACGCCCATGTTTCCACAGGGTAAATGCGGTCAACGCGGTCGCCAGGACCCACCCGATGACCACGGCCGACCAATATTCAACGGGCATCCCGGACCAGCCAGGCAGCGTTTCCCAGCGCCAAAACGTCCCATATCCCATGACGTGGAGGCTGGACGCAGCAAGCGCAAGCCCCACTGCGGCAGCGATCCGTGTGTAGGGAGCCACCACCGGGGCGCCTCTCATGGCGCAACTTCCGGCGAACAGACAAGCCCCCGCGGTCAACGCGGCGGCGGAAAGCGATATTGGCGCGGCTGCGCCGTCCAGGTCCACCAGGCTGGAGAACCGAATTGCCACCAGTATCGCGAACAACGCGGCAGCGCCGCCGAGCAGGATCGGTGAACGTTTGAGGAAACCCGCCATCGCAACGCCACCGAACGCGACGAGGTTGAACAGCCACCACGCTCCTGGCTCCGGATAAGCGAACCAGACCCACATGACAGCGCCGGTAACCGCCATCGTGGCCACGACGGCGGTTCGGGCCAAAAGGCGCCGATCGCGCTGACCACCGACGCGCCACCACAGACCGGCGGTGGCTACTACGGCCGTCACCAAAGCCAGGCCGGCGGTGATCCAATATTCGGGGGACAACACCGCCAGGGAGAGGTTTACGCCCTCGGTCCACGGGCTTGCGAAGGTCATCACACAAAACGCCGCGAGACCTATTGCCAGACCAGGTAAGTAGCAATACACCGCCAAAGGCCGGGTCCAGGTGAATCGCAATTGGAGCAGACCCAGGGCAACCACGGCAGCCGAAATCGCGAGGGTTTGCGGCGTCAGCAACAGCATAGTTTCAGCGCCGTAACTTTCCAGCCACCACTGGGTCCGGAACCCCATGCTCAGCACGAGGAGCGTCAGTGCGAGCACTACCATGACCCGGGAACGCGCGGTATACGCCAGCGGCAGAACGCCCAGGAACCAGGCAGTGGTTAGATTGGGGTGATTGACGGGCACGTGGTAAATCTGTGCGATCAGGTGGATCGCCGCTCCGTAAGCCAACGCGCCGACCACCAGCATGGCCACGCCAACGCGCGGGTAATCGAATCGGGTCAGCAGCAGCCAGCCGGCGACGTTAGTCGCGGCCGTCAACCCCACCAGCATGGAGACCCGAGCCCACACCGGGATGACATCCCAGTTGGCGGCGACGTAAATTATGATGCCCAGCCCCACCAGGAGGGCTCCCATCACGCCGATTATGGAAACGGCCCGGCTGACGAGGGTAGTCCGCTCGTCAACTTCTCCGCGGGAAACGGCGGGCTCACCGTCGCCGATGGCCGGCTCATTGGGCAACGCGCCCGCGTCGGACGACGCATAACGTCGGAGGATCGCTTCGGACTGCTCGGACGAGATTAACCCGTCGCGCTCCCAGTAGCCGACCTCGGTTGCCAAGCGACGCGGGAAATCGTCGCCCGGCAAAACCGGTCCGTTTGCGCCGTCGGCGGTCATAGACAGGCGGCGGCTAAGTTTCCGCCGCTTCGGTTATCGTCACCAGGCCGTTCTCTCTCGCCGCAATCGCTACGTCGCTGTTCCAGAGCAGGGACATGCCGATGAGGGGTCTGCCGGGCATGACCAGCGCTGAAACCGTTATGGGGTTGCCGTGCCAAATTACTGTGGCGAAATAGGTCTGAAACTGCCGTATGCGGCCATCTGCCAATCGTATGCGCCTGTTCCTATTTTGCTCCAACTGAAGGGTGTTGATGTCCGCATCAGGCAGGGTCATAAATCCAGTGAAGCCGGTGTCAATTACAGCTTCCACGGGGACGACAGTTCCCCGGTAATCCAGGATGTTTACGGTTAGCCGTGGCTCCAGCCGGTCTGAGCTGACGTATCCCTCCATAACCGTTACGATTTGCCGCCCGGCGGAATGCTGCGGATGAGTACCGGCTCCGGCTCGCCAATGGGCATGAAATACACTGGGGCTTTGTGCCCGTATGCCTGCAACCGCTGTAACCCTTCGAATTCGGTTGCCAGAATCTCGTAACCTGCGTTTTCCGTGTTGATAATCAGCCACTTGCCATGGTCGGACTCGGTGAGGTTCGGCTCAATCTGGCTGTGGTAGATGGCCAGGGCCTTCCTTTCCAACGCCCGAAAGCGGCGGTTTTCTTCTTGAGCGTAATCAGAGGCGTCGCTGCTCACCGCGTATCCCGAGTCACGCTCCAGCATTTCGGACAGGCCCATGAGCTCAAATGCCTCGGTCAGAGGGGTCATTTCGCCCACCAGATGCTCGGTCGTGCCCTTGTCTTTGAGTTCCGACATGACCCGAGCCACGGTATGGGCCACAGACATGAAGGCGCTCCCGGGGAAGATGACCATCTTGAAGCCGAGCGTTTCCAATTCGGCCACGTTGAGCAACGGGGACTTGCCGGTTTCCACGAAGTTGTACAGCAGCGGAACCGAGGTGTGCGCAACCACTTCCGCCGCTTCTTCGGGAGACCGTATGGCCTCGACGAACAGCGCATCCGCCCCCGCTTCGGTGAAGGCGTCGCAACGACGCATGGTGTCGTCCCAGCCGGTGACAGCCAGCGCGTCGGTGCGGACGATGATGGTGAAATCGTCATCGGTGCGCGCGTCCACGGCGGCGTGAATCTTCTGCACCATCTCGTCAATGGGCACCACTCGCTTGTCTTCCAGGTGCCCGCAGCGCTTGGGGAACTGCTGGTCCTCGATGTGCACTGCCGCGACGCCCGTGCGTTCGTATTCGCGGATGGTGCGGCGCACGTTCATCGTGCCGCCGTATCCGGTGTCGGCATCGGCGATCACTGGGACGCTCACCGTGGAAGCGATGGATGCCGCGTTGGCCATCATTTCGGTGGCCGTGGCCAGCGCCAGGTCGGGGTAGCCGATGCGTGCCACCGAGGTACCGGCTCCGGTCATGTACACGGCCGGAAATCCGGTTCGTTCAATGATGGCGGCCGTCAGGCAATCGTAAGCGCCGGGAGCGGTGATGATCCCGGGCTGGGCAAGCAATTGTCGGAAACTGGTGGTGGCTTTCATCGCGCAATCCTCGCTTCGATGGGCAGGTTTATGCCGTCAGTCCTCCGTCGATGGTCAGCGTCTGGCCGTTGACATAGTTCGCGCCAGGGCTGACCAGATAAAGAACGGCGGAGGCTACGTCCTCGGCGGCCCCGAAACGTCCAGCCGGTATACGGGACAGAACCTGGCTGCGTTGGTCATCGGTCATTTCCGCGGTCATACCGCCGTCTTCGCCGACTTCTATGAAGCCCGGGGCGACCGCGTTCACGGTGATGCTGCGACTGGCCACTTCACGCGCCATGGCTTTGGTAAATCCGATTTGGCCGGCCTTGGAAGCGGCATAGTTGGCCTGCCCCGGGTTGCCGGTCAGGCCCACCACCGACGAGATGTTGACGACGCGCCCGTACCGTTGGCGAACCATCAAAGGTACGGCGAAACGGGTGGCCAGGAACGTGCCGCGGAGATTCACCGTGAGCACCTCGTCCCAATCTGCCGCAGTCATCCGCAGCATGAGCCGGTCGCGGTTGACGCCCGCGTTGTTGACCAGGATGTCCAGCCGGCCCAGGCGATCCGCAGTGGTTTTCACCACGGCCTCGGCAGTATTTTCGTCGGAAACGTCGCCGGGAACGCGCAGCGCCTCGCCGCCCGCGGCGCGGATCTGGTCGATCACGGAATCGGCGGCAGCGGCGTTGGTTCGGTAGTTGATGGCCACGGACGCCCCCGCGGCGGCAAGCCTGGCTGCAATCACGGCGCCGATGCCTCGGGAGGAACCGGTAACGAGGGCTACCTGACCGGTCAAATCAATCGTGTACATGGTTGAACACCCAATCCTTCACGTCTCGCGCGCGACGGCGCGATGCAATTCAGCCAGTTCTTGCCGGAAGCCTTCCACCAACTCCAGCCGATGGCACAGCAAGCCAGTATTGATCGCGCCGGCGACGCCGGTGGCGGTGGATGAACCGTGACCGATCATGACCAGACCGTCAACGCCAAAGAGCGGCCCACCCATGGTGCGCGGCAGGTTCATCGTAGTCCACAGCGCTTCCCCGATCTGTTGAACCTGCTCACCGGGAAGAACCGCCGACAGGCGTTGATGGAGATACGGTACCAGCGCCGATCCCAGACCTTCGGCGAACTTGATCAGGATGTTGCCGATGAACCCGTCGCACACGATGACGTCCGCCTTGCCGGTGAAAAAGTCCATGCCCTCCACGTTGCCGACAAAATTCAAATGGCTTTCCTGGAACAGCGTGTGGCTCTCCTGCACCTGACGATTGCCCTTGGCGGACTCCTCACCCACGCTGAGTAGAGCCACGCGAGGGTTTTCGATCCCCAGGCGACGGCGGGAAAAGGCAACGCCCAACGCGGCGAAACTCAGCAGCAACGACGGGCGACAATCCACGTTGCTGCCCAAATCCACCACGGTGGTGTTCGGCGCGACGCCGAGGAAGTTGCCGCCGATGCAGGGTCGTTCCAACCCTTCCAGCAGTCCCAACGCCATGACGGCCGTGGCCATCGTGGCGCCGGTCGAGCCCATGGACACCACCATGTCAGCTTCGCCCTGCTGCACCTGGCCCATGGCAACAGCGATCGAGGAGTTCGGCTTCCGGCGGAGGGCAGCTACGGGATGTTCGTCATCTTCTACCTTGCCCTCCGAGGGGGCGACCGAAACGGCGCGTCCGGTGGTCCCATGGCGGGACAATTCCGCGTGCACAACATCGGGGTCGCCCACCAGCGTTACGCTCAATTCGGGATGCGCGTCCAGCGCAGCCAGCACACCGGGAACCGTCTCCCTCGGGCCGAAATCTCCACCCATCGCATCCACCGCGACACGTACCCGCGGCATATCTCCGTTAGTGCTCATTCCGCAGTTTCCCTCGTATCCGCCGGAGCCATCACTACAGTGGCCGACCCGGTGATAATCCTGTTTCCATTATCGGCGTTCAGAAGCTCGACATTACAAGTCAAGCGGTTGCCATTAGCGACCGATTCACTTTTGGTCACCGATCCGACCGCCTCCAGGAGATCCCCAGGATACGCGGCGCCGCGAAACCTGACGCGCAGGCTGCCCGACCGCAGCCAGCAAGGCCCGTACTCGCGCGTCATCATCTCGGAGATCATGGCCAACGTCAGCATGCCGTGGGCTATCACACCGCCGAAACGGCTGGAGGCGGCAAACTCATCATCATAGTGTATCCGGTTGTGGTCGCCGGAAGCTGACCGGTAGGCGTCGATGTGATCGCGACTGACCACGCGCCGCACCGGCGGTATAACGTATCCCACATCGCATTGAGACGATGCGGTTGTCGAGACTTCAGCAGGCATACGCGTTTGATTTATTCGTCGATTTCATCGGCGGGAAGCAGCACCGTGGTGCGGCCTTTCATCAAATCCGACCCCATGGGTTCGTCGGAGACCGTGTAGTTCACGGTAAGGAATCGCAACCCGCCGCGCTCTCGAACCGGCTCAACACTGGCAACTGCAGAAACCGTGGAACCCACCCGCAGTGCACCCAAGGCTTCTATGTCCTGGAGGCTGTGGATTGCCCCATCGGGCAGCGACAAACGTTCCAATAATAGGGCGACGACGCGGGCGGCGAGCATGATCGGAGGAGCGCATTCCGAATCCATGTAGAGCGGCGAGTTATCGCCGACTGCCGAAAGGTATTTGCGGACTGCTTCGGAGGTGATGTCCCAGGAGCCCAAGCTGATCGCGTTATCTTGCAATGCTCTTCCCCTGACCAATCACACGGACGGCTCCGCCACACTTTTCCAAACAATATACACGGGTACACCCAACCCGACAACGCGCGCGCTGACCACTGCCGACGAGTTGTAGTCGCGGGCAATGCGCTTTCGTCTTCAGGACCAATCGATCCAAACCGTTTGGTGTAAGATGTCTGGCAGTTTTCGGATTATTGACGTGCATATTTTTCCGGCGCCAATTTCGCTTCTCAGGGGCAGGCGGCGCTACCAAAAAGGATTACGTGGTGGCTGATCAGATTCTATCAACGTTGCTGACCATTCCAGGGTGCGATCCCGCGCAGGCTTCGCGAGTTTCGTTTACCGGAGGGGTCGACCCCATCCTGCCAACTCCGTTCCGAATCGGTGAAGCGGCTGCCGCCAGCCTGGGTGCGGTCGGGCTGGCAGTCTCCGACCTGTGGGAAACGCGGACGGGACGCCACCAGGACATTGCGGTGGACGCCCGGCAGGCCACGGCATCGCTGCGCAGCAGCAGGTACATGACCCTCAACGGCGCGCCGGCCGCCGGAGAGCGGCCATCGGTCATGGGTGTGTACCCAGCAAAAAACGGCAGGTGGAGCTACCTGCACTGCAACTTTCCCAATCACCGGGAAGCGGCATTGGGCGTGCTGGGTGTGCCGGAAGACCGGGAAGCCGTACGAAAAGCGGTGGCAAACTGGGACGCCCTGGAACTGGAAGAGGCGATCATTGCCGCCCGAGGAGCCGGCGGCATGGTGCGGTCCATGGACGAATGGGCCCAGCATCCGCAATCAGCCGCCGTCGCATCCCTACCCCTCCTGGAGATTGAGAAGATCGGCGACAGCCCGCCCGAACCGCTGCCCGAAGGTTCCCGTCCACTTTCAGGCGTGCGTGTACTCGACCTGACCCGAGTTCTGGCCGGACCCACTTGCGCCCGCACGCTGGCAGAGCACGGCGCGGACGTCATGAAAGTGACTGCGGAGCACCTGCCCAGCAGTGAAGCTCAGGAATTCGACACCGGACACGGCAAGCTGTCCACGCGGCTGGACCTCAGGGACGCGCAGGATCTGGCGACAATGCGCCATCTGGTGAGCCAGGCCGACGTATTTTCGCAAGGTTACCGCCCGGGTACTCTGGCGCAGCGCGGTCTCGCTCCGGAAGACCTGGCGAAACTCCGACCGGGCATCGTCTGTGTGTCCCTGTCAGCCTTCGGGCGTGTCGGACCGTGGGCAGACCGCCGCGGCTTCGATACAGTCGTGCAAACCGTCAGCGGTATCACCGACCTGCAGGGACGGGTGTTCCCTGGAGCCGAACCCGGACCGCAGTTCTACCCGGTGTCCGCGATTGACTACCTGACCGGATACCTGATGGCCTACGGCGCAATGACTGCCATTGCGCGCCGCGCCCGGGAGGGCGGGAGCTGGCTCGTCAGGATTTCCCTGGCGCAGATCGGGAAATGGCTGGTCGACCGCGGACAGGTGCCCGCGTCCGAACTACGTGACGTAGCCTCCGATTTCAGCCCGGACGAAGTCGCTGGCTGGTGTACCACCAGCCAGGTGCCGGCAGGACAATTGACGCACCTGGCGCCGACTGTGCAGCTATCGGAAACGCAACCCTATTGGGCAAGGCCTACGGTTCCGCTGGGTTATCATGACCCGGTGTGGCCGGAGCGGGTGGCATGATCCATCAGCGAACCTGATCCCAGCCTGCCGCGATGCAATGCGGCGCGCGGCGTCGCAGGTTGTCTTCAAGAACGATCCCGGTTGCCCGATGCGCTGCCGGCGGGCTCCCCAGAGATCGCGACCGCATATTCGCTGTTCAGTGTCACTCGACGATCCCTGGTGGTAAGCAGGGTGGCGTTGCTCGTCGCGGCGTTGCGCCGCAGGGCTGCGGAAATGGAACGCCGGGCCCCGATCAGCCCGTAGCGGTCAAGATCCAGCTCGCTGTAAATATCATCGATGTGCATCTGGTGGTCGGGGCAGCGCACCAACGTGTCCAACAGCCGCTGCGCATCAGCGGATACGTTATTGCGAGTATCCCGGGCCGCTGCGGTAGTCCAGGCGTGCTCCCGCGAAACGGTGGCCACGCCGGTTATGGCGGCGCCGTTTGACGCCACCGAGGTTTCCAACGCGACTTGAGAGTGGGCTCGTTCGTGCTGCTTGGCCAACGAACGAATAACCGAGATCACCTCCTGACTGTCGCCGGAGATGTTGAGCGTAACGGTAGCCATTGCTGTACATCCTCTGATTTAGTGCTGGGAGTAAAGTCCTCGAAGTATTTATCAACGGGGTTCAACGGTGGCGGCGAAATCTGTAGTAAGCCGCATGCGACCCGCGTGCGCGTTCGGCTGCACATTATAGTCGGATATTGTGCGTTTTGCTCAATATCATTGCGAAACAAAAAAATGCGTTGCACGGAATTCGCACAAAATAGAGGGGCGGCCGTGCAGCCGCCCCTCCGTAATATGCACAAAGTGCAGTTCAGCCCTTGCGGGTGTACTTCACCACCGTGCGGCCGGTGCTGCCCTCATAGGGTTCCACCACGTACAGATCTTTCTGGCTGTCCACCCAAACGCCGTGGCAACTGCGGTGCGTCAAATCACCCCATTGGGCAAGGCGCTCTCCATTCGCGTCGAGGATGCTGAGCATCCCACCGTTGTGTTCTGCCACGTACGCAACTCCATCGTCGTCGATGCAGATGACCGCTGGGCCGATGAGCTTGCTGGGCCAGTCGGTTACGTGCGTGCCGTCCTGGTTGAAAACCTGGACCCGGTCATTTTCGCGGTCGGCGATCAGCAGATTGCCCTCGCGGTTGATCCAGGCGCCGTGAGGCAGATTAAACTGGCCAGGGCCCGAACCCGGCTCGCCCCAGGAGAATATATGCTCGCCGGTCGCCGTGAACTTGTGCACCCGCGCGTTCGCATACCCATCGGCGATGTAGATTTCGCCATCATCGTTCAGAGCGATGCCGGCCGGCATGTTGAACGGATCCGCGCCGCGTACCACCTGATGCCATGAGTTCGAATCGAACGCGGTGTTGTCCGCTCCGGTGTCGGAACGGTAACCGTACTCCCCCAGTGTCATTACCAGCTCGCCATCCTTGGTGAGCTTGAAAATCTGGCCCATGTTGCGGTCCACGAGCCACACGTAGCCCCACTGGTCGACGATGATCGCGTGGGGGAACTCAAACATCCCGGCGCCCCACGACTTGATGAACTTGCCGTCACGGTCGAATACCATGATGGGGTGTTCCGGATTGCGGTTGAAACAGTAGACGCGGTCCTCGTCGTCACCGAACACCGCGGCGGCCGGCATTGGGATTCCATCGGGCGCCTGTGCCCAGTTGCGATCGAATTCGTAGGTGTGCGCGCCGTTACCGACGACATTGGCGGCAGTGGTCATTTGAGCCTCCTCATAGTCATGGAGTGTCGCGATACCATGTGTCCAGCCTAGTTTTACCACAATTCGGGGGCATTCAGCGTGGCGCTACCGGCATGGCCAGGAAGATATCCGGTTTGCCGGGACCGTTGGCGTCGGGTAGAACTCCGGCGATGGCGAACCCCATTTTCCGGTAGAACTCGTACGGATGGCCTTTGAAATCGGTGATGCGCGCCAGGTGCCACAGGGGGTCGGGATAGAGGTCGACGCCCGCCAGGGACGTCATACCGTCCTCATCGTCGGAGCCCAGCCAGATGGTGAGGCCTCCTCGAGCGCTGACCTGCAGTGCCATGTCGGACACCAGCGCGCTGCCGATTCCCTGGCGCTGACGGGCCGGTTGCACCACCAGCACGTTGAGCTCCCAAACGTTGCCCTGGTATATCGGCTCGGCGGCGGACCAGCCCAGCACATTGCCGTCGCGGTCCACTGCGGCCCGGCAAATACGATCCATCCCGAGGCACTCCTGAACCGTACTCGCCGCCGACTCGTGATCCGGCCACGTATCGGGCCAATGCTCTGCGAATCCCTCGACCAGCAGGGCTGCCGCCTGATTCTTTCCAGAAGAGCCGAGCGTTGTCAGGTTCACGATCCGCATGGCAAGTTCGGCGCAACTCCCTCTGGCGCGGGCGGGACCTGGTCAGAATGCGCCGATGCCAGGGGTTTGCACGCGGATGCTGTAGAGAGACTGCCCCGAAGTCAGGAACAGGGTCCGCATGTCATCGCCGCCAAAGCAGATATTGCGGGTGACTTCTGGAGTTTCAAGTACTCCCAGGCGCTCTCCCCCGGGCGAGACGATCCAGACTCCACCGGACCCGGTACACCACACCCGGCCGACCGTGTCGACTTTCATGCCATCGGGCACTCCCGGAGCGTCAGAACCCATTTCGATCAGGATCCGGTTGCCGCTCAAGGTCCCATCGGGGGCCACGTCGAAGGCGCGGATACGCCGATTCGGGCAGAACTCTCCATTCTCTTCGCGGTCAAAGTCCGCCGGCTCGGCTCGGCTGATCGCAACGTAAAGAATGGATTCATCCGGAGACAATGCGAGGCCGTTGGCATACTCGCATTCGTCAGTAGCGAGATGCACGTTTCCCGCTGAATCTATTCGATATATGCCGGCGAAAGGTATCTCGCGCAGTTCTTCCGGAAATCGAAGGTGCGGGTCGGTGAAATAGATCGTCCCGTCAGTGCGGCAGATGACGTCGTTGGGTTTGTTGAACCGCTTGCCGTCCCAGCGATCGGCGATGGACGTGATGTTGCCGTCGGCGTCCATGCGCGTCACGCAACGGTGATCGGCGCCTTCGCACATCAACAGGTTTCCCTGCCGGTCAAAGGTGCAGCCGTTACCCTCGCCCGTGTTTTCGCGAACCACCGTGGTCTCGCTCGCCTGCGGATCCCACTTCAGGAGTTGCTGGCGCTCGAGGTCAACGAAAGTAAGGTACCCGCCGGGGTGCCACAGCGGCCCCTCGGTGCGAACCTGATTCCCGTCGAGCAGCGTGAGTTCGGTTTCGGCCAGCAGCCCTGACAAATCCTCAGCCATCGTTAGCCTCCAGTCATGCGGATGAATTGCGGCCGATTATAGCAACGGGAGAGCAGGCCTGTATCCGTCCCCTGCACAACGACGTTGGCTCAGGCGACGAAAATCATTGAGCCGCGTTGCCCTCGCTTGGGCCAAGCGGTACACTTGCTGCCGTTGTACGCGCCCGGCTGACCCGCCTCCGGCGGACGAGCCACGCGAATTTGATAGTCAGCAACGGATCGGCAAGTGGCGATTTCCGACGAACGCGTTTCGGCTGCGCCCGCCGGGCAACAGGCTCCCGGCGGGCGCATCTTTTATGGGTGGTGGATGGTTGCCATCACCTCGGTGATGAGCTTCTTCGCCAGCGGCATATTTTTCCGCGGATTTGGCGTGCTGGTGCTGCCTATCCGTGAGCAGTTGGGCATCACTCAGGCCCAGACGAACCTCGTTTTCTCCATAGCCCGCGCTGAGGGCGGTTTGGAAGGACCACTGGCCGGATGGTTGATCGACAAGTTCGGCAATCGCAAGGTGCTGGTGCCGTCGCTGATTGTCACCGTCGTCGGGTACGTGATCATGGCTTTCTGGTTGCCTGGGTTCTGGGGGTTCGCCTTCATTTACCTTGGCCTGGTATCGCTTGGCAACAGCATGGGATTTCAACATGCCTGCTTCGCCGGACTAAACCAGTGGTTCCACCGACGGCGCGCGCTGGCCATATCCATACTGGCTGCCGTGGCGTCGCTGGGCGGACTGGCGTTGATACCCACCATGAACTTGCTAATCGACCGGGCCGGCCTGCGATGGGGCCTCATCGCTTCCGGAGGGTTTTACGCGGTGATCCTGCTGCCGCTGTGTTTCTGGTTCAGGAATCGCCCGGAGGATATGGGACTGCTGCCCGACGGAGCCACCCGAACGCCTCCCCCTCGGCCCGGTTCGGCGGCGGCCCGACGCGAGACGCGGGACTACACGGTGCGCGAGGCGCTGCGCACGCAAGCCTACTGGTTGCTTCTGGTCGGCGCCGGATTACGGCAGATGGCGACGCTGGGAATTCTGATCAGCCTGTTCCCCATCCTGGTCGACGACAAAGGCATGAGCACGCAGATGGCCGCGAACCTGATCGGAGCGATGTCGGCCATCAACTTCGTTTCCAGACTGGTCATGGGGTACATGGCAGACCGGGTATCCAAGAAAACGATCATGTTCCTCAGCCTGACGGTGGAAGGTTGCGGCTATCTGTTCCTGTGGTTGGGTGACTGGCAGACGGCGGTCGGGATCACTTTGGTGCTGGCATTCATCCTGTGTGAAGGAATGATGGACGGAGCCGGCGTCATCGTGTGGGCAGCGTTGGGAGACTATTTCGGGCGGACGCGGTTCGCCACCCTGCGCGGCTATATCACCTTCGCCTACGCCTGGGCCCTGGTAGCGTCACCCGTGTATGCGGGTTGGGTGGCGGATCACTTTGGAGATTACGACTACGCCATCATTCCCGGAGCGATTTGCGCGTTCGCGGCAGGTACCTGTTTCCTGTTCCTCAAGCAGCCCCCGGTGCTGATGGTCGGGGATACCGAGGTGGAGTCGCGGTAACTGTGCGAGCCGCCCGCCGATGCTACAATGAGCCCGGACTCGCGAGGCGGGTCTGAAGAATCCCGGCGGAGTGCCATACCGAGAGACAAACCGGGACCGATGCGTCGAAATCTCCCGTAGCAAGTTCGGCCACGTCAATCTACATTTGAATGGGGAGTCAGAAAATGCCCACCATCCTGGAACAGTACATAGCCAATCACGCCGGCTCCGCCGAACGTTATCGTGACGCCGTGGGCATATTTCCGGGAGGTGTCACTCACGACAACCGATACGCAGAACCCTTCCCGCTGTACATTACTCACGGACAGGGGCCGCGGAAGTGGGACGTGGACGGGAACGAGTACATCGACTACGTTTCCGGTCACGGCGCGCTGCTCCTGGGGCACTCCCATCCTGCTATCGCGGATGCCGTTTCGGAACAGATCCGCCGGGGAACCCACCTGGGCGCGTGCACCGATGAGGAGCTGCGCTGGGCCCGGGCCATAATGGACCTGATGCCGGCCGTGGAAAGAGTGCGATTCCACAGCAGCGGCACCGAAGCCACGTTGATGGCGATGCGCCTGGCGCGGGCGTACACCGGGCGCAACAAGGTCATCAAGCTGCAGGATCACTTCCACGGGTGGCACGATTACGCCATGGCCGGCTCGGACCGCCCGGCGCCCGGGATCCCCGCAGAGTCCTGGGGCAGTATGGTGATTGTCCCGGCCGGCAACCTGAATGCCGTCCAACAGGCCATGGAGCGGGACAGCGACATCGCCGCAATCATCCTGGAACCCACGGGCGCTCACTACGGGCAGCTTCCGTTTGACGTGCCGCAATACCTGGCCGGATTGCGCCAGCTGTGCGACCAGCACGGCGTGGTGCTGATTTTCGATGAGGTGGTCACCGGGTTCAGAGCCTCCCCAGGTGGAGCCCAGGTCCGCTACGGAATCACACCCGATCTGACAACGATGGCCAAGATCGTGGCCGGAGCCTTGCCCGGCGGCGCCGTCGGCGGCAAGGCCGACATCGTGGACATGATCGCCCAGCGCGGTGACCCCGAATGGGACAACACCGAGCGCGTATACCATCCTGGAACATTCAACGGCAATCCACTATCCGCGGTGGCCGGAGCGACCTGCCTGGAACTGATCGCCGCCGAACCTTTGAACGAGCGCGCCGACGCCATGGCGGCCCGGTTGAAGGCGGGACTGAACGAGGTGTTCACGCGAACGGAGGTGGGCGGACACGCCTATGGCATCGCGTCCATGATCCACTTCACGCTGGCAGAAGGGGACTTCGATAACGAATTCGGGCCGGACGTAGACCAGCAGATCAAGCGCGCCGCCGCCACTCCCGCGGTGACCGGAATCAAGCGCGGGTTGCAGAACCACGGCATCGACATCATGGGCCGTGACGCGTTCCTGGTATCGGCCACACACTCTGAGGCAGACATCGACGCGACCCTGGCGGCTTTCGAGGCCACGCTGGCGGAGGTGCGTGCGGAAGGGCTGGTGTAACTGGTGACCCCTGTCTTGCAGCACACGTAGAGATGTAGCAATGAACGCGAGCAAGGCGGTGGCAGTGTTGGTCGCCGGACTGGTGGCGTTCGCCCTGTTTGGGCTGTCGTTCTCCGCCACCGTGGAAGACGGCATGCTTCTTGCTACCTCGGTTGGCATGCTGCTGGGGCTGGCCGGCTTTCTGGGGGTTGTCCTGATTGCTCGGATATTGTCTGATATTGGGAAACGAGGAACCTGCGGACAGCTTGGGCTGGTTTTTTCGCGATAGGTATTTTTCTAATCTCGGCTGACGCTTTGGCCAACGCCGTGGTCAGCATTCGCGGGGTTCCGGCCTTGTGAGTGGTTGGCAGGGCAATGGTACTGTTGGTTTTCGCTTCGGTTTTGAACTGGATATTCAAGGAAGCTTGGTAACAGCGCAATAGACCGAGCAACGAATAGGAGGAGTTTGGAATGGCTAGTTTCTGGGAAAAGATCAACGTAGACGGGCACGACATGGACATGTATGCCAGCGTGCCGTCCAGCAGCGCCGGCTACTCCGCGCCCTTTCCGGCCGTGGTGGTAGCCCAGCACGCCACCGGCGTGGACGCGTTTATCCAGGACATATGCGATCGTTTGGCGGCGGACGGCTACGCTGCGGTTGCGCCCAACCTCTACCACCGGCACAGCGCGGAAGCGGTCGCCGCTTCTGCCGGCGGTGGCCCGCGGCCCAGCCCGGCGACCCTGCTCAGCGACCCCAGCATCGTCGCTGACGTGAGCGCCACCGTCGACTGGCTGCTTAGCCACGACGCGGTGCAGAGCGACCGGATCGGCGTCACGGGTTTCTGCATGGGCGGGCGCGTGGCCTGGCTGGCCGCCGCAACCAACCCGAACTTCAAGGCCGTGGTCCCGTATTACGGCGGCAACCTGATGACCACCTGGGGGAACGGTGAGACACCGCCCTTCGATTTGGCGAACGACATCAACTGCCCCATGCTGTTCCACTTCGGGGAGATTGACGCCAACCCGTCGCAGGACGACATGCAGAAGATCGACGCCGAACTGACCCGGCTGGGCAAGGCGCACCAGTTCCATACCTATGTTGGGGCCGACCACGCCTTCATGAATCCCTCCGGCGGCAGGTACCATGAGGAGGCGGCTGTAGCATCTTGGCCACGCACCCTGGAGTTTTTCGCACGGCACCTGAAGGGTTAGCCAATCGATGGGACGGATCATCGTCCAACCGGCGTAACGAGCACCGCAATTGCGTCGAAACAGGAGGTATCACCATGGCCAGTTTCTGGGAAAAGCTCACCGTCGACGGCAGTGAAATGGATATGTACGCCAGCGTGCCGAGCAGCAGCGCCGGCTTCTCCGCCCCCTATCCGGCGGTGGTGGTGGCGCAGCATGGCGGCGGCGTGGACGAGTTCATCCGAACCATCTGCGACCGGCTGGCTGCCGAGGGCTACGCTGCGGTGGCTCCGAACTTGTACCACCGCAACTCAGACGAGGTGATGAACGCCGACCCGCGCCCCCGGCCCTGGGACGTGCTCAGCGACCCCAGCATCGTGGCTGATATCAACGCCACGGTCGAATGGCTGCGCAACCACGACGCGGTGACCGACCGCATCGGCGTGACCGGCTTCTGCATGGGAGGACGCGTCGCCTGGCTGGCCGCGGCCAGCAACCCCCACTTCAGCGCCGTTGCGCCGTACTACGGCGGCAACCTGCTGGTGACGTGGGGAGAGGGCGAGACGCCCCCGTTCGAGCTAGCAGACAACATCAACTGTCCGATGCTGTTCCACTTCGGAGAGGTCGACGAAAATCCCTCTCAGGACGACATGCGCAGGTTCGACGAGGAGTTGAACCGCCTGAGCAAGCAGCACGAGTTCTACGTGTACCGAGACGCGGACCATGCGTTCATGGACTTCACCGGCCCACGCTACCAGAAGGAAGCCGCCGATCGCTCATGGCCGCGCACCCTGGAGTTCTTCGGGCAGCACCTGAAATCCTGATGGCCGAACGCAGCCCGGCAATGATCGGTTTTGACACGGTTTTCACCACCATGACTCAACAAGGAGTTTTCCCATGCCCCGAGTAGCGCTTGATTTGGAACAGAAAGAGGACCTGGCCGTACTCAGCTCCGACGGATGGCGAGTGGCCCAGGGTCTGGAGCCGGGCGAACCCAACCAGGGTCTGGTCGCGGAGAAGCGGGGCAGCGACGCCCGCCTGCCCGACTATGACGACTCCGGCTGGGAGAGCGGCGCGGATTTCCAGAAGCGCTATTCGGTGGGCTTCACCTTCGCCTGGTATCGCCTGCGGTTCACCATGCCCGAGACGGTGAAGGGCCAGGACGTGACCACCTGCCGGGTCTGGTTCGAGACCAACGTGGACAACTACGGCGAGGTGTTCATCGACGGCAAGATCGACCGGAACATCGGCGTGGTAACCGGCAACAACACCCCCAAGCGCGTCCTGGTCGAAGAGCCCGGCCAGCCGGGCCAGGAACACGTCATCGCAGTGCTGGTGGCCAACGCTCCACTGGGCGAGCCGGTGGGCGCCATCTTCATGCGGTACGCCACCCTGGCATTCGAGTCGCAGCCGCCGCAATAGCAAGCGACATTCAGGACATCCCGGGTCGTCTGCTTTCGCGAGGGGATGGCCATATCAACCAAATCGGAGGCTTCGCTATGGCCACCCGCTCTTTCGCCGGCACGGTGAACGCGCCGGATTTCCCGGAAAACGTGGAATGGATCAACACCGACCGGCCGTTGAGCATGGCCGACCTGCGCGGCAAGCTGGTCCTGCTGGACTTCTGGACCTACTGTTGAGTGAACTGCATGCACGTCTTTCCGCAGTTGCGGAAAATGGAAGAGAAGTACGCGGACGAGCTGGTAGTCATCGGAGTCCACTCCGCCAAGTTCCCCAACGAGAAGTACGCCGACAACGTGCTGCTGGCGGCCCAACGGTATGAGCTGAAGCACCCCATCGTCAACGACGCCGAGTTCGAGGTCTGGCGGCAGTACGCATGCCGGGCCTGGCCGACCCTGATGTTCGTGGACCCCGAGGGCAAGGTCATTGGCAAGCACGAGGGCGAGCTGCCCTACGAGGCATTCGACGACTTGCTGGGCCGAATGATCGCCGAGTTCGACGAAAGGGGCATGATCGACCGCCGCGACCTCGGCATTGTGCCGGAGGCCGTGGAAGATTCGGCGCTGGCGTTCCCCGGCAAGGTGCTGGCTGACGGGCCGGGCAACCGCCTGTTCATCGCCGACACCAACCACAACCGCATTGTCGTTACCGACCTCGACGGTCAGGCGCAGGCGGTCATCGGGACGGGATCGGAAGACTTTGTGGACGGCGACTACGCTACCGCTGCGTTCAACCACCCGCAGGGCATGGAGCTTCTCGGAGACATTCTGTACGTCGCCGACACGGAGAACCATGCCATCCGCCGGGTCGACCTCGCCAGCAAGAAAGTCGACACCATCGCTGGAACCGGCGAACAGGGGCATGATCGCCAGGCCCAGGGCCCCGGACCCCAGGTGGCGTTGAGCAGCCCGTGGGACCTGGCGCACCACGAGGGATCGCTGTACATCGCCATGGCCGGGATTCACCAGTTGTGGCGTTTGTCACTGGCCGACGGTGTGGTGTGTCCCCATGCCGGCACGGGAGGAGAGAGCATCGATAACGGTCCGCTGGCTACGGCCACCCTGGCGCAACCCAGCGGCATCGTCGTGGGCAAAGACCGCGGCGACAGCTCTATTCTGTACTTCGCCGACTCGGAGACCAGCAGCGTCAGGAGCGCGGGCATCGACCCGGTGACCGGTCGCGTGGCAACGCTCGTCGGGATTGACCTGTTCGCCTTTGGAGACCGGGACGGTGTGGAACACAACGTCCGGCTGCAACACCCCATCGGCATCGAATGGCACCAGGGGGAATTGTTTATCGCCGACACCTACAACCACAAGATCAAGAAGGTTCTGCCGTTGACCCGCTCCGTGCAGACGGTGCTGGGCTCCGGGGCGATGGGTCTGCACGACGGCGCCGGCCGGTTGGCTACCTTCAGTGAGCCGAGCGGCCTGAGTTTCGTCTCGTTCAACGACGGTCGCGATCCGCTGCTGTTCATTGCCGACACCAATAACCACGCAATCCGCGTGGCGAACATCGACGTTGACGAGGTTCGAACTCTCGAAATCCACGGATTGTGATCCCGTCCCCATATTAGGCAAGAACCTGAACCGCACATTGCGGAACCTGCGATCAAACCGGTTCGCCGGGTGGCCATGTCCGCCGCCAAAACGGCCGGACGCGGGTCTCGTTGGGCCACGGCAGCGTCCGCCGGCTCGACAGGCTCTTGCTATAATTGGTGCCCACCTATCGTTATGTTCGGCGCAGCGGTCCGCGAGATAGCTGTAGCCATTCCACCCAGGAGATCCCATGACCACACCCACGACCTCAGATTCGGCCGGCGGCGCCGCTAATTCTGAATATGCGGTTCAGACGGATGACAACATCACGTTGCTGGCCAGCAAGATAATCCGCGACGTCCTGGTGACTCGGGATGAACCCATTCGTCGAGCTCAGTTATGGCAGGCTGTAGAACTGGCCATGGGAGACCGTTCCCCGGACGTCGACGGCGTGCTGAAGCGTGATTGGTTCACCAATCAGGACACGGGTCCCGGCCGGTGGAAGCTGACCGACACCGCAGAGGCCGAAGCCTCGCCCTTCATAGATGCGTCGGGAACCGTAAATCTGGCCGCGGTGGTGGAATACCTGCGCATATGTCGTCAGGGCGAAGCGCCTTACATCGGCGATCTGGGAGACTTCATCAAGATCTGCAAACCCGGCGTGGAGCTGGACGCCGGGTGGCTGGTTGGCAGCAATATGACGCGAGCGTGATCAGATGACCACCAGCGCAGACACCATCGCCTACCACCAGGAACGCAGTTGGCATTTCCTGGATCTCGTGAACGACGAACTGGCCCGGGGCGAATTGGAAGAGGCCAGCAACAAAGTTTGGGGCGCGGCCGCTCATGCCATCAAAGCGGTGGCCGAACGCCGGGGCTGGGAGCACCACGCGCACAATCTTTTGGAACGGGCAGTCTTTCGGCTGGTTCATGAGGAGCACGCTCCACGTGACTTGCTAATTCAGTACATTACCGCATCGGCTTATCATCAGCGATTTTATGGTGCCCCGCCAGAAGCAGCATACATTGAGGCGGGCAAAGAACTGATCGCCCAATTCATTGCAACCCTCGAAAGCCTGCCCTGAGCGGCGCGACCCATCGCCGGCTGGTCAGGGCTCGAGAACGCGGCACCGCCGGCAGGGGTTATTTGCGGTGCCGCCTCGGCTGAGGCCCGCGCCTCATTTCGGACGGTCTGTTATACTGCCCGTCGCCGCATTCGGGCCTGACGAATGCTAACCGCCGTCTCAGTCCGCATTGCACGTCCATAGATCATCAGATCATCCAAGAGGAGACTGTTCCCGACATGGCTGAACCAACAACTCGTATCGTTGAAAGCGACGTCCTGATCATCGGCGGAGGCATGTCCGGCTGCGGCGCGGCAATCGAGGCCCGGTATTGGGGAGGAGACGACCTCCACATCGTAATGGTGGACAAGGCAGCCACCGACCGCAGCGGCGCCGTGGGCGAGGGACTGTCCGCGATCAACATGTACATGGGCATGCGGCATGGTTGGAACCAGCCGGAAGACTATGTCGAATACGTGCGCAACGACATGATGGGTATCTCCCGAGAGGACCTGGTGTACGACGTGGCGCGCCACGTGGACAGCAGCGTGCACATGTTCGAGGAGTGGGGCCTTCCCTTCTGGTACGACGACGAAGGGCTGTACGTCCGTGAGGGTCGCTGGCAGGTGATGATCCACGGTGAGGCCTACAAGCCCATCGTGTCCGAGGCAACCAAGAAGGTGATTGGTCCGGAGGACCACTACGAGCGTGTGTTCATCTCCCACCTGTTCACCGACGCCGAGGACTCGAACCGGATCGCCGGGGCAGTCGGCTTCGGTGTCCGCGAGGACGTGATCTACATCTTCAAGGCCCGGTCAGTCATCAGCGCGGCCGGCGGCGCGACGGCGCTGTTCCGTCCGCGCAGCGTCGGCGAGGGGATGGGCCGCACGTGGTATTCGATATTCGACACGGGCTCGGTGTACGGGCTGGTGATCCCGGTGGGCGCAGAAATGACCCAGATGGAGCACCGTTTCGTTCCCAGCCGTTTCAAGGACTCCTACGGGCCGGTGGGCGCGTGGTCGCAGTTGTTCCGCGCCGACCTGACCAACGCGGCCGGAGAGAACTATTTCATCAACCGCCTGCCCGAGCTCAAGAAGTACGACCCCTACGGCTCCGCGTTCCCCACCCCCACACCGTTGCGGAACCACCTGCTCTGGACCGAAATCCAGGCCGGCAACGGCCCCATCCAGCTCAAGACCCCCGAGGCCATCGACGCGCTGGCCGCCGGCGACGAAGCGCGCAAACGGGAGATCATCGCGGAAGCCTGGGAAGACTTCCTGGACATGACCATCTCCCAAGCCATTCTCTGGGCGGCGCACAACATCGCCCCCGAAGAACGGCCTTCCGAGGTCGTGCTGGCCGAGCCCTACATCATGGGCAGCCACAGCGGCGAGTCCGGCGCATGGGTCAGTGGCCCGTCGGATGTCGCGCCCGACGGCTACCACTGGGGCTACAACAAGATGACCACGGTGCAGGGCCTGTTTGCCGCCGGCGACGGCGTTGGAGCATGTCCGCACAAGTTCTCTTCCGGCTCCTTCACCGAGGGTCGGTTGGCCGGCAAGTCCGCCGTGACCTACGCTTTGGACCATCCTGAACAACCTAAGACCGACGACCGCCAGATCGACGAGCTCAAGCGGAAGGTCTGGGCGCCAATGGTGACCTTTGAGGAAAACCAGTATGCGTCGACCAACCCGGACGTTAATCCCAATTACCTGCTCCCGCGCCAGGGTCTGTACCGGCTCCAAAAGCTGATGGACGAGTACGTGGCCGGTGTTTCCGCTGGATTCACCACCAACGAATCCACCATGCTGCGTGGATTGGAACTGATGGGCATGTTCCGGGAAGACCTGGAGAAGCTGGGGGCCCGTAACCGCCACGAGTTGCTGCGCTGTCACGAGTTGATCCACCGCGCCTGGGTCGGAGAGGCCCATCTGCGCCACATGCTCCATCGCAAGGAGACCCGCTGGCCGGGGTTCTACTATCGCAGCGACTACCCGGAAATGGACGAGTCCAACTGGAAGGTGTTCGTCAATTCCCGCTACGACGCCGAAACGGGCGAGTGGAGCGTCTTCACCCGCGACTGCCCGCAGGTATTTTAGGACAAATCGGAGACTATCGGCGAAGCCGCTTTTCCGATGGGAGAAGGGCTCCGGTTGCTCCACGGAGGAAATTGTGGCTTCTGAATCCGAAACGCCCAATCCGGTGGAGATGCTGCGCAAAACCACGCTTCGGGCGAAGGAAGTGGTGGCCGGCGTGAAGCAATCTCAGGTTCAGGATCCTACCCCTTGCTCCGAGTGGGACGTGTGCGGGCTACTGAATCACCTGATTGGCGGGCTGGAGTTCACGGCCGGCTGCATCATCGGGGACGTGCCCAACATTCGCCCCAACGAGGCCGAGAGCAGCTATATGGGCGAAACGGACGTTACCGTTCTGATCCGGGCCTACCACGCCGGGGTTGACCGCGTGCTGGAACTCGCCGCCAACCCCGGCGCCCTGGACCAGACGGCAACAACTCCCTTCGGGGAGATGCCGGTGGAGCGCATTATGATGGGAACCGTGATGGATCAACTCGTCCACTGTTGGGATCTGGCCCGGGCCACCGGTCAGGACACCAGCCTGGACACCGAGATGGTCGAGTTCGCTTACGGAATGCTGGTGTCCGGCGGCTTTGCCGATATGGGACGGCAGGCCGGATTCGTCGGCGCCGCGGTCGCCGTGCCGGACTCCGCCAGCACGCAGGATAAGATGATCGGCTACATGGGCCGCCAACCCTAGCCGATAGCGGCCATGGCCTACGATGAAGCGCTGACCGCACGGGTCAGGGAGAGCCTCCCGATACGGACCGACCTGGCGGAACGCAAGATGTTCGGCGGGCTGGCGTTTATGCTGGCCGGCAATATGTGCTGCTGCGTGACCGACAAGGGTTTGATGGTACGCGTAGGACCCGAGGGTTACGAGGAAGCGTTGGCATTGCCCCACGCCGGCGTCATGGACATGACTGGTCGACCCATGCGCGGTTGGGTACTCGTACAACCAGCTGGGTTGCAGTCACGGGCCAGCCTGAGCGAGTGGGTTTCGCGGGGGACCGGTTTCGCTGCCACGCTACCGGCGAAGTGACCCCGACCAATCCAGGCAGAGAAGGCTACAGGAGCGGAACCATGCAAGCCATCGACATGCATATCCACGTGCCCCGGGAGCCGGGGCTGCCCGAAATCGAGATTGAGACGGAATTGCTGCGCTACTTCCGCGCTCCGCCCCCGCCCAAGGATCCGGCGGAAATGGCCGACAAGTTCCGTGAACTGGACCTTTTCGGGGTGATCTTTTCGGTGGACACCACCACCAACACCGGCGAGAAACCGGACAGCAACGACTGGGTGGCCAGCATCGTCAATGCCCATCCCGAGCAGTTCATGGGGTTCGCCTCGGTGGACCCGTGGATGGGCAAGGCCGCGTGCTACGAGCTGGAGCGGTCGGTGAAAGAGTTGGGCCTGAAGGGTCTCAAACTACATCCCATCCACCAGGCCTTTTTCCCCAACGACACGCGGTTCTACCCGCTGTACGAGGTGGCCGACAGTCTGGGCATACCGGTGTTGTTCCATTCCGGGTTTGCCGGAGCCGGATCGGGGACACCGGGCGGCAGCGGCCTCAAGCTGAAATACAGCCAACCCGTACCCTGCTTCGACGACGTAGCCGCCGATTTCCCGAACATGACCATCATCATGGCTCATCCGGCCTGGCCCTGGATAGACGAGCAGATCGCCGTGGCCCTGCACAAGTCCAACGTCTTCCTCGACCTGTCCGGCTGGATGCCCCGGTTCATACCCGAGACGCTGATACGCGAAACCAACACCCGCCTGCAGGACAAGGTGATGTTCGGTTCCGACTACCCGTTCATCCAGCCCGACAACTGGCTGGCGGATTTCCAGAACCTGCAGATGCGGGACCATGTGATACCCAAGGTTCTGCTGGAAAATGCCCGGCGGGCGCTTAACATCGCAGCCTGATTGCGGTGTCGCGAGTATCGGGTGCGTTCCGGTGCGGACGAGACCGGGACGCGCCGGATCGTTGTGGCTGAGCAGTAACGCAATCCCTACCGGGCGGCGGTGCGTATGCGGTATGTAAAACCAGTATCAGAGGTTGCCACAATGACGAAGTGGATTGCCGCCATCGCCATCCTGCTCATGGTTATAGGTCCAATAGTTGTTCTCCCGGGACACGTCGGCGCCCAGGGAACCATCACCGTTATCGATCAGGGTGTTGAGAACCAGTTTCCCGATGGGTTGCGTTTCCATCTGGAAGCACAGAGCGCCAGTCCGATAGAGGAGATCCGGGTCTACGTGCAGAAGCTGGGGCAGTCCAGCCGCAGCGTGTATCGCACCGTGGAGTTCGAACCGGGCGAGCGCATCTCGGGCGAAGTCCTGTTCCAAAGCAAAACGGCCAACGAGTTCATCCCCACCGGGACTCGGTTGTCGTACTACTTTGACATCCGCACCGCAGATGGCCAGCGGCTGGAAACCGAACCGCAGGTCCTCGTGTACCTGAACCGCGGCCTGGATTGGGATTCAGTCTCCGACGGGCTGATCAACGTCTATTACTACCGTCACACGAACCGATCAGAGGATCGGGCCAACCAGGTCCTGGAGGTCGCAGCCGAAACCTATGCCCACATGGGTCCGATACTGGGCGTGGAGTTGACCGAACCGATGAACCTGGTGGTCTATTCGGACTACGCGGACATGCGCGTGGCGCTGCCGCCCAAATCTCGGGTGGCCGCGCAACAACTGCGCACCCTGGGGCAGGCCTTCACCACCGAGCGGACGCTCTTGGTGGATGGCTCGAGCGATGTGTTCGTCGGCGACAACATATTGGGCACCACCGCGCACGAATTTACACATCTGCTCGTGGCCGACGCCGCGGGAAGCGCTTACGGACAGGTGTACACTTGGCTGAACGAAGGCCTCGCCGTGTATTCGGAGGGCGACAACTCGGAGTTCGGCCGCTACGTTAATACGGCCATCCGCAACGACGCGGTGCCGCCTCTGGCCAGCCTGCGCACCTACGCCGGCACACCGGAGGAGACGCTGCGGAATTACGGCTTGGGTCACGCCGTCGTGAGGTACATGCTCGACACGTACGGCGAGGAGAAAATGACCCGGCTGTTTGCCACCATCCGCACCACCCACAACTTCGAAAAGTCGGTGGAAGTAGCCTACGGCGTCACCATACTGGAACTGGACAACGAATGGCGAGAATCGCTGGGGCTCTCCCCCCGCGAATTGTCCACGCCAGTGCTGCCGGCATTCCAGGCCATACCGACCCGTCGTCCCACACCGACACCCGCAGCATCGGCCCAGCAGGCCTCCGCCCCACAGGCAACTGTTCCGGCGACTGCGACGCAAACGCCCACCAGCGAGCCAGCGCCCACCTACACGCCGAAGCCCGCACCGGCCACCACGGCGCCGGTTCCGGCAGCGCCATCAGGTGGTGGCTGCAGCGCACCTCCACCAGGGTCTGCGGGCCAGGGCCTGCCCATGGAATTGGGGTCGGCTGCCCTGCTGGCGGGGCCGCTGGGGTTGATAGGTATAGCGGCGATGCGTCGACGATGGCGCTAGCGGTGAGCGGAAGCAACTGACAGCCTGCACCGAGCCGCGGCCAGGCCGCGGAATCTGCCAGGCCGGCCCAGGAGGTATTGATATGCGTGCAGTTTGGTATGAGGAAAACGGAGACGCCTCAGTGTTGCAGGTGGGGGAGATGCCCGACCCGGAGCCGGGACCAGGCGAGGTCAGGGTTCGCGTGGCAACGTCCGGGGTGAACCCGTCGGACTGGAAGCGCCGGCAGGGCACGACCGCCCGGATCAACCTCCCGAGGGTCATCCCCAACCAGGACGGCGCGGGCATCATCGACATGGTTGGCGAAGGAGTGCCCGAAAGCCGGCTTGGCGAGCGGGTCTGGCTGTACCAGTCGCAGTTCGGGCGCGCCTTCGGGACCGCAGCGGAGTACACGGTTCAGCCGTCGAACCGGGCCATCCGCATGCCGGACAACGTTGACTTCGCGTTGGCGGCAGGCCTCGGCGTGCCGGCCCTGACCGCGCACCGCTGCGTGTTCGCCGACGGGCCGTTGAGCGACAAGACCGTCCTGGTTCCGGGCGGCGCCGGCGCGGTGGGCAACATGGCGCTTCAGATGGCGCGGTTGGGCGGCGCCGAGCGGATCATCAGCACGGTGAGCGGGGATGCCAAGGCTGAAATCGCGCGGCAGGCCGGGGCCCAGCACACGGTCAACTACCGCACCGAGGACACAGCCGAACGGATCCTGGAGATCACCAACGGTGAAGGCGTTGACCTCATCGTTGAGGTGGACTACTCGGGCAACTTCGTCGTGAGCCAGCGCATAATCAAGCGAGGCGGAAGCATCGCCATCTATGCCGCCGGAGACGGGCCGGCGCCTCCCTTCGAGTTCCCGGTAAGCAACGTGAACGTACGGCACGTGCTGGTCTACGACATGTCGGAGGCGGCAAAGAGCGCCGGGGTTGCAGATACCAACCGTTGGCTGGCGTCAGGCGAACTGGTGGGGATGGATGGGCCGCACTTCCCGCTGGAGGACACGGCCGGGGCGCACGAGGCGGTGCGGGCCGCCACTGTCGGCAAGGTGGTGATTGACGTTAGCGACGGACAGTAACCCTCCGCCTCACGCCAGCAATCTTGTCCCTACGGCGGTTCGACCACCTATCGGTTTTCGAACCGCGCCGGGCGTTCCACCATAGCCCGTTCCAGGGCAACCTTGAGCCGCTCGCTGAAGAACCGGCTGGTGGACGATATGATGCGGTGCTCCTGCCGGTCCTCCCGCTGCGTGGGCAGGGTCACTATGACGTGATAGACCTTGAACTTGTTGGAGCGAATCCGGTTGCCCCACCAGGTAACGGCGACCGCTACCAGCACGACAAAGATTCCCATGGTGAGCCAGGCGCCGGCAAACCCGCCAACCGCCGCCACGGCAAAACCGATGATCCCGCCGCCCCCCACGGTGCGCCACCAGCGGATCGGCGGCCGGTCGGACTCCTCCTCCACGATCTCCATGTCGACGGCGAGGATGTCCTCAATGCGGTATTCATTGCCCTCGGGCTCGATGAACCGCTCATAGGTGACGAGCACGCCGTGCTCTTTGAACAGGACCCGGTCCTTGGATACTGCCATGGGTCATGCTCCGGTGAGAATACCCGGTGCGTTACTGCGCTGTGGTGCCGCCGTCAATGACGAGTTCCGACCCGGTCATAAATGACGACTCATCCGACGCCAGGAAGACAATACCGTAAGCGATGTCATCGGCGTTGCCCACTCTTCCGATGGGAATCTGTTCGTTGATCCAGGTGAAGTGCCTTTCGTTCTCGTAGGAACGAGCGGTCAACGGCGTGCGGCAATATCCGGGGTGGATGGAATTCGCGCGGACATTGTCGGCGGCGTACTGCACGGCGGTGCTCTTGGTCAACAGCCGAATTGCGCCCTTGCCGGCATGATAGGCGGTGGAGGTGGGACTCCCCACCAGGCCGTAGATGGAAGAGATGTTTACGATGGAACCGCCGCCGGCCTTGAGCATTTCGGGGATGGCGTACTTGGTTCCCAGGAACGTGCCCTTGCCGTGGACGTCCATCTGGCCGTCCCAGGCCTCTTCGGTGGTCTCCTCAACCGTGTAACGGGCGCCGGAGCCGGCGTTGTTCACCAGGACGTTCAGGGTGCCGTAGGCGGCAACTGTCGCGGCCACGGCGTCGATCCAGTCCTGTTCCCGGGTCACGTCGAGCTTTACGAAAATGGCGTCACCGCCGGCGGCGCGGATCTGCTCGGCGGTGCGCTCGCCACCCTCGGTGTTGATATCGCCCAGTACCACTTTGGCTCCCTCGCGGCAGAACATGTGGGCCGCCGCGCCGCCAAACCCCATCAATTCGCCCTCAACACCGCTGGCGGCTCCACTGATGAGCGCAACCTTGCCTTCCAATCGCATCGTGCAACCTCCTGCCGTCCGCGTCTTGCGGGCGCGACGCCGGCATTATAGCAGGGGCGACTGCGGTTTCCGCCGCGACGCCACGGATCCGGGCGCAGCGGCGGCGGGTGACATTCCGCCCCACCGGGTCGACCAAGCGGTTATAATGCGCGCCGTATAGTATTGAGTACTATTGCCGCTCCCGCACCAGGAGGAACTCCCAAATGCCCGACTACTTCACCGAGATAGACGTCCTCCGGAATGGCGACTCGGCCGGCAACGGCATGACCCTGCGGTTGACCGATGGATACGGGCGGACCATTCACACCGTCGCCGTTCCTCAGGAGAGTCATTCGCATACCGGTCCAACATGGGCGTACATCTTCGAGAACGAGGGGCTCACGCTCATCGATCCTGGGGCCGAAGCGTCTTTCGACCTGCTGCGGACGGGAATGGCGTTGGGTGGACTGGAGGTACGGGACATCGATCGGGTGATCATCACCCACGGCCACGCCGACCACGATGGGGGTGTGGCGCGCGTCATCGAGCAGTCGGGAGCGGAACTGTGGGCGCACGACATTTACCAACCGCTGCTTCCCTTTGATCCCCGGGACCTGCAGATGGCGACCAACTCTCCGATCAAAGAGGCGATGTGGACCACCGCGCGAGCCAACGGCTTCGAGCACTCGGATTCCGACGAGCGGCAACGATACATGGCGTCACGCCGGACGCACCACGTCGGGCACCCGATCAACCACGGGGAACAGCAGGGCATGCTGACCTATATGCACGCCCCGGGGCACTCGCCAGACGAGATCTGCGCGGTTATCGGCGACGGCACGGGCAGCGACATCGTCTTCACCGGCGACCACGTACTGCCTGAAATCAGCCCGCACCCCACTATGAAGACCGATTTCAACGGCGAGGTGCGACGCAACCTGCCAGTCCACTACCAGGATCCCGACGAATCCTATGGCCTCCTGACTTACCTGCGTTCGCTGCAAAGGGTGGCCGACCTGGGAACCGAGGTGGCGATCCTGCCGGCACACCGGCTCTACAACAACCACAAGTTCAACTTCCAGACGGCGCAGCGGGCGTCGGACCTGATCCGGTTCCACGCGCGTCGGCTCGGACGCATTCTGGTCACGGCCGGTCCGGAGCCTCAACCCCTGGAAGACGTGACGCGCCTGACCTTCGAGCGACGCAAGCTCGAAGGCGGCAACTTCTTCGCGGCGTTGACGGAAGTGGTCGCCCATGTGGAACTGCTGGAGGACTCCGGCGACCTGGAGGTCACCGAGGAACTGCGCCTGAGACGGACCGGGCGGGAGAACTACCAGGAGTTGCTGCGGGCACTGTAACGCCGTCCGCGCAAGTACCGTCATCGAACCACGCGGCCAGATTCATGCAACATTCCGAGTGCTATACTTCGGGAGCAACCATTATCGAGCGCAAGAATCATGGTACAAATGTCTCCCATGCAGCCCTATGATCAGCTGGGCGAGACCATCGAAGGCTACCGTTTGCAGTCGCGGGAGTTCCTGGACCGTAGCCGCCGATATCTCAAAGACGACGACCTGCATCAGGCGTCGGAAAAAGGCTGGGGCGCAGCAGCGTGGATGGCCAAAGCCGTGGCAACCGCCCAGGGTTGGCAATACGACAAGCACGAGCATTTCGGCGAGGTGCTCTATCAGGCGGGCAAGCTGACCGGAGACGACCGGCCGAGGATCCTTCGGGAGACCGCCAACGACCTGCACGGCAATTTCTACCAGCGCAAGCGGTTTCTGCACGCCGATTTAATCGCCGATTCGTTGGACGAGGTGGGTGCGCTCCTGGACTTGCTGGACCCGCTGACGGAACGCTGAACCGCACCAAAGGGAGAGGATCGCTATGTCTCTGGAAGGAAAGGTTGCGCTGGTCACGGGCGCTGGGCGCGGTATGGGTCGGGCAACGGCTCTGGCCTTGGCCGGGGATGGTGCGGATGTGGCGGTGACGGATATTCTCGCGGACGCGGTGGAGGAAACATCCACGGACGTCCGGGCCACGGGACGCAACAGCGTTGCCATCGCGGCAGACATCGGCGATGGCGACAACATTGACCGGGTGATCGCCGACACCGTGGGCGCGTTGGGCCGGGTCGACATCCTGGTGAACAACGCCGGCGTGACGCGGTACCTGGACATAATGGACATCACCGAGGACGACTGGGACCGCATCCACCGCGTGAACGCGCGCGGAGCATTCTTCGTAATGCAGCGCACGGCGCGCCAGATGATCGACCAGGGCAACGGCGGCCGCATCGTCAACATCGCGTCGATCGCCGGCAAAGGATACCGGGGCACATCCAACGCGGCGTATGCGGCCAGCAAGGGCGCCGTCATATCCATGACATTGATCGCGGCGCACCAGCTCGCCCGTTACGACATCAACGTGAATGCCATTTGCCCCGGCTCAACGATAACGGCGATGGCGACCAGCACCATGGAGCAACGCGCGGCGGAAATGGGAATATCCGTGGACGAGTTGCAGTCCCAACGGGCGTCGAACATTCCCATCGGCAGGGCCAACGAGCCTGAGGACATCGCGGCCATGGCCGCGTTCCTGGCCAGCCCGGGCGCGCGCAACATCACCGGCCAGACCATCAACGTGGACGGCGGGCTGGTGATGCACTAAGCGCTCACGATGATCCAATCCTTCGGCGACCGAGAGACCGAGGAATTGTTCGCGACCGGGAACAGCAGCCGATTCACCGCCATTGCCAGGGTAGCCGTTCGAAAATTGATCCAGCTCAACCAGGCGCGTTCTCGGAGATTTGGCGGTTCCACCGGGCAACCGACTGGAATTGCTCCGAGGAAACTACGCAGGGTATTATTCAGTTAGAGTAAACGACCAGTGGAGGATCGTTTTCCGCTGGACGGAAGCTGGACCGGAGCAAGTAACGATCCGAGACTATCATTAACAGTATGGTTACAGTGAACGGGCTAGCACCATGAGCGATCCGATTACCCCGGGCGAAATCCTCATCGAAGAATATCTGGAACCCATGGGGATCTCGCAGAAAGCCATGGCCGAAGCGATCGGGGTACCCTCGAGGACGGTTTCGTTGATTGCCCAGGGCAAGCTTGCCATTACACCGGAGATGTCAATCCGGTTTGGCGCTTTTTTCGGGCAGTCCGAAGAATTCTGGCACGGGATTCAGTCCGAGTGCGACTTCAGAAGGTTGACCAGCAGTAAAGGGACGTTGACGGCCGGGATCCGTACTGCCGAAAGCTTGCGTGGCGGTTTCTGACGCGTTTTGGCTCACGTATGGTTCTGGCGTCTGGCCTAAGTCTCCTGGCAAGACGGTCAGCTCCCCCGCCGGCAGCTGGGCTTCCAGTTCGGCGGTGCGCTGAGACATCGAATCCAGATCGGCGCTGAATTGGGCCAGCGTTTCGGCCTGTTCCTGGCGAGCCCGGCGGACCTTGCGCAATTCACGGTAGACGGCCCACGCCGTCAACGCCGGGCCAATTACCAGGCCAATGATCGAGATCGCCCCCAGCGCAAAGCGAACTCCGGTGCCGGCCGCGATGGAACCCGTGGCGCCACCACCGGCAGCCGCAAACCTGGGCGCGAAACCGGCAACGCGAGGGCCGAAGGCCAATAGACGGCTGGTGACTGGGGTTAGCAGCCGCAGTATGTTACCGGAGGAAGTTTTCCATACTGTAGAAGCGGCGAAACTGGCGCCGTAGCGGCCCACGATGAACGCTGAGGATCCTCGAGGCGCGTTTTGCAATATCGACCCATTCTGGCGGAATGGGAGGCGGACCGGTATTCGGAAACGGCGCCTGGCCGTGGCATCAGCCTCCGGTTGGGGCTGCAAAACGTCCGGCAAGGGCGGTTCGGGCAAGCCGAGGTCGGCACAAAGCTGGCACTGACGCTGGTACTGGATCTGCATCGCCTCGATGTGCTCCTCCCGCGCCTGGTCCAGCTCCCGGTGCAAGCGGGTGAGTTGGCGGTGGGCACGCACCTTGACCACGGCCTGTATGACCGCGCAGATGCCGGCCATTACGATGGCCGCCACCAGGGATGACGCGAGCATCGTTGCGATATTAGTAGTCATGTCCGCTTACCTATTGTCGCACGAGACAGGCAGAGGTTCCATGCAGAATCGGCTCTCGGCGCCACGGGTCGCAGCCAGGGAAGTCGCCGCTACCAACAGCATGAGCGGGACCGTCAAAATGACTGATTGAAATTACGCGCAGCGTCCGTGTCGCGGGTACGCGGGTGACGCAGCCCGACCGGATGGACGCGCCGTCGCACCGGCGATACCCGCCATTACAGGCTGTAGCTGCCGATCACACGCCACTGGAGGTCGGTGGCCCATCGTCCGCCGGACCAGTCGTCACCGGCGGCATTGGACTCGAAACGCGTGAGGGTCAACCGCCAGGCGCGCGTGATCTGGGACACTTTGAGTTCGTCGGTAACGGAGCGAGCGAACTCTATGGCGCTATCGAATACCGAGTCGGGGAGGTTCGCGTGCGAAAGCAGCGGCATCTGGGGCGGAAAATCGGGACCGAATCCGCGCCTCGACCCACCGACGCGAGGATTGCGCTCCAAAAGGTCGGCGACCATCGCCTGCAGCCGGTAGAGGGATTCGTTGACAACCTCGGGCGAGAAGTCGAGCCAGATATTACCGTCGTCGTCTGCATCGCGCGTCGTGGTAATGCCACGATTGAAAAGCGGGAACCGCGGCGATACGCGGCGATAGCGTTCGGCGAGTTGTTCCAGTTCCCGCGCCAGCTGATTCTCTGCCGCAGGATCATCAGCGCCGTCGTAGGGGAAGTAGTCCGACATCAGCATGTGCAACATGTGCATCTCGGCCGCCCAGCAGGCGAACTGGCCGCAAATCAACTGCCGCGCCCGATAAGTGCGGGCGGTAAAGTCAGGGTCGGTGAGCAGGCTCACGCCGTAGCGAACTGACATGATGGTGCCGAATCGTGATGACGTTCCGGCCGTCTATTTCGATGCGCTCAGGGCTTTCTTGACGCCCCGGTACATGCGTCGGAATGGACGCCGGCGATTGTGCAGGTTGTGGGCGATCAGGGGAGCCAGGGTGGGGTTGGCCGCCACCAGCGGCGCAACCCATTTGCGCAACTCGGCCATGGTGGGCGGTTTCTCATCCCAGGTCGGCACCAGCGAATCGAGAGGATGCCATTGCTTTCGACCCGACAGCCGCGTCATCACCGTGCCGCCGGCTTCCTGCACGGCCACCGCTCCGCCGAGCATGTCCCACATCCGCGGCGCGCCGATGACGGCGAACTGCATCACCCCCAGGGCGGTCATCGCAAGCTCGTAGGCGATGCTGCCGGTGACACGGAGCTGACCCAGCGGCTGACCTTTGAGTCCTTTGCCAACCCGCGTGGACGCGCCGAAAGAGCCGGGCAGTCCGATGAGACGGTCGCCCCGGGGTTTTTCCGCCTGATACACCGAGACGGGTTCGCCGTCCGCAAAAGCTCCTCCGCCAACGTGGCAGTGGACCACGACGCCGGAAGCGCTGGCGGAAGGCCAGGGAATATACACCGCGCCGGCCAGGGGGCGGCCTCGGTGCAGCACGCCGATGGACGAAGCGTACACGGGCAAACCGTTCATGAAGTTGGTGGTACCGTCCAGAGGGTCCAGCACCCACAGGAAATCGGCAGCGGACCGCTCGCCGTCGGCGCTGGCGTCGTCCTCTTCGCCCAGGATGCCATGCTCCGGGAACCGACGCGCGATCCGCTCCACCAGGTAGGCCTGGGTTTCCTTGTCGGCGGCGGTCACCGGGTCCTGCTGCGCCTTGTCCTTGTACTCGACATTGAGGGCCCGCCCGAAGTGGCCGGCCAAAAGATCACCCGCGCCGCGTGCGAATTCCACCGCGGCGGCTTCGATTTCGGCGCCCGTCGATTGTATGTCCACGTTCGTTGCCATACCGCCGCCGATTGTACACCATCGCCGAATGGTGGCCGGGCAGCCGAGCACGAATACTGAAGGAACCAATTTGTCCCCGTCGGCAGCAGGATCGGCTGTTATAATCCCGTGCAGCATTCGAGGAGGCCGGGTAATGGATCTGCAACTGAACGGTAAGGTGGCGATAGTGGGCGGCGCCAGTCGCGGGCTGGGGCGAGCATGCTCCGAGGTGCTGGCCGAAGAAGGGGCTCGCGTTGCGATGTGCGCACGCAATCCGGGTCCGCTGGAACAGGCCGCGGAAGAGATTCGCGCCGCCACAGGCGCTGACATCTTCACCTACGCCGGCGATCTGGACAGCGAGGAGACCATTGCCGAGTTGGTGGCGCACACGGCCACGCACTTCGGACAGATCGACATTATGGTCAACAACTCGGGCGGCCCTCCCCAGGCCTACGCCAAGGACTCCACGGAGGAACTCTGGCAGGTTTCAGCCAACCGGTCGCTGTTCTTCTTTGCCCGGATGACGCGGGAAGCGCTGCCGCACCTGCGCGCCCAGGGCGGCGGACGGATCATCAACATCCTGGCCAGCACCGTGTACACCCCCATCCCCAACCTGGCCCTTTCCGCCGCGACGCGCATGGGCGTCATCGGGTTCATGAAGAACCTTGCCGACGACCTGGGGAACGAAAACATCCTGATCAACAACGTTTGCCCCGGCAGCATCATGTCGGAACGCATGATGGAGAACGTTGAAGACCGGGCGCGCACGCAGGGAATTCCGCTGGAGGATGCGCTGGCCCAGCGTGCGGAGCAGACGGCCCTCAAGCGCATCGGAGAACCTCGCGAGTTGGCGTACCTGGTGGCGTTCCTGGCATCTTCCCGCTCCAGCTACATCACCGGCACGACGATGCTGGTAGACGGTGGGCTGGTCCGGTCGGTCATGTAGGGCGCTTCGTGACTTCCCGGAACACACCCATTCAGCCTCCGGAACCTGAAACGCCAGAAGAATACGTTGACCGGGGCAACCGTTACAGCCGCAACGGCGTGTACGAGCGCGCCATTGCGGACTACACGGCGGCAATCGACCTGGACGCAACGTGCGCCGACGCCTGGTTCAACCGCGGCATCTCCTGGTACGAGGTGGGCGAGTACCAGCGGTCCATCGATGACCTGACCGAGGCCATTCGGTTGGACCCGGACGACGACAACTACTACTCTCGGCGGTCGCTGTCGTACCTGTTCAACGACCAGCCGGACGAGGCGCAGGCAGACATGGACGCCAGCGAGGACATCCGGCTGCGCTCTTGGCAGTAGGACGCGACCCGCGCGGACGGCCGTCGCCGGCTAGCCGGCCGCGTTGGTCTGTTGCTCGCCATCGGCGGCCGCGCGTCCCGGGCGGACTGCAAACAGCATCAACAGGGACACCACAGCGAGATTGATGCCGAAAGCCAGAAACGCTCCCTGGTAACTGCCCACCCGGTCCACCGTCAGTCCGGCGGTGATGGGACCCAGCGCCTGTCCGCCCACCTGCGCCGCCAATCCCCAGGCGCGGATCGCCCCCAGGTGCTGCCGCCCGAAATAGTCGGCCCAGACCAGGCGCCCGATGATGTGCAGTCCGCCCACGCCGAACCCCAGAATGAATGCGCCGAACACTCCAAAGGCGATCTCGCTGGCAAATGCCGTGGTGATCGCGCCACAGGAAACCACGAGCCCCGACCCCAACATGACGTATCGCGCCGCCGTCCGCTGCGATACCGCTGACCAGAAGATGCTCGCGGGAACCTGGGATATGGCGAAGGTGCTCGCCGTCCATACGGCAACCGAGGCCGGCACACCCTGGTCGAGGAAGTGCGGCACCTGATGCAGCGATACGCCGGCCTGCACGATGAAACTGGCAAAGGAAAACAGCACCATGAGCCAGAACGCGCGCGTCCTGGTGGCCTGGCGGAGCGTGAAGTTGATTTCGTCCTGAGCGCTCTGGGGCCGCCGCGCCGATGACCTCCGCCGGTCCTCCGCGGCACCTCGTCTTCCCCCATCCGGTTCGAGCCCCAGATCCTCCGGCCGCCTGGCCATCAACAGCATCGCTGGCACCACTCCCACAGCTACCGTCCACGCCCCCAGCGCGTACCACGCCGTGTCCCAACCCCAGGCCCCGATGATGGCTTGTGCCACCAACGGCATCACCGCCAGTCCTGATCCCTGCGAGACATGGTTAAGCGCCAGCGCGAATGGGCGACGGCGAATAAACCAGTTGCTGACCGCCACCGATGTCCCAAGTTCCAGCGGGCTGGCAAATACCATCCGGCCCGGCACGTACAACAGGTAGAACAGCCAGATATGATTCACCGCGCCCAGCGCCACCGCGCATAGCCCGGCGATCCCGGACGATATCCCGACCACCATGCCGGCGCCGTAGCGGTCCAAAATCGGACCAACCAGTGGGGCAGCAACCACCCCGACCACTCCACCAAGGCTGACGGCCCCGGCCACCTGCGCTCGGGTCCACCCGAACTGCTCGGACATGGGGACCACGAACACCGTGAGGACCGCGACGGACATCAAGGGCCGCGATGAATAGGATGCCACTCCGGAAAGGCCGAGTATGACCCACCCGTAGTAGAAGGGAATGGCCCGCGCGGCGCGGGTCTGGACGGTTCGGATCAACAGCGCGATGGCGGAACGTGGGCAGACATGGCTCGTGGCAGCTCAACAGGGAACGCCGCCGATTATAGCAGGCGGGCGATTATAATAACGGCGGCGCCCGGTCGCCCGCCGGCGGTCCGCGCAGCAATGATTGATGGCAGGCGAAGATGTCTCCGGTCTGGGTGATCGTTGTTTTCCTTGGCTACTTTGCCACCTTGATTGGCATTGCCGGGGTGCGCGCTCGTCAGATGCGCGAAATGTCCGACTACGTGCTGGGCGGGCGGAACGTCGGCAGTTTCACGTCGGCCCTCAGCTCCGCCTCGTCCTCCACCAGCGGCTGGACCATGCTGGTGTTTCCCGCCCTGGCTTTCACCAACGGGCTGGTCGAGATGTGGTCCGTCCTGGCGATTGTAGTCACCATCTGGCTGGCCTGGGCGGTGATGGCGAAACGCCTGCGCCGCTATACCATCATCACCGACGACTCTCTGACCCTGCCCGAGTTCTTTGAGAAACGGTTTGACGACCGGACGGGCATTATCCGAACCGTTTCCGCCCTCATCACCCTCTTTTTCATCGTCTTCTACGTTTGCTCCGGTCTGATTGCCGGTTCCAAGCTGCTGGAAACCACTTTCGGCCTCGATCCCACCACCGGCGTCCTGCTGACTATGCTCGCGGTGGCCTCCTATACTTTCATCGGCGGGTTCCTGGCGGTTTCCCAAACCGACGTGTTCCAGGCGCTGGTGATGCTGGGCGGCTTTATGATTATCCCGCTCGCGCTGCTGGTCATTACCGATAACCCCTTCCAAGGCGTGGGCGCTGCCGTCCCCGGCTTCTGGAACCCTTTCACTGATGCCGCCGGCAGCCCCGTCAGCTTTGCCTTTCTGCTAACCGCTTCGGGTTGGGGCCTGGGCACCTTCGGTTCCCAGCGCATATTGCAGCGGTTCATGGCGGTGGAAAGCGAGGCCAAAATCGCACCCAGCCGCAATATGTCCACACTGTGGACGGCCGTGATATTTTCCTTCGGCGTGCTGCTGGGGATGGTTTCCTTCCCCGCGCTGGCCAACGTGGGGATGCTGGAAGCGGTGGCCGACCCGGAGCGTCTTTACATCGTGGTGTCGGAGGTGTTCTTTCACCCTATCATTGCCGGGTTCCTCCTGACCGGAGTGATCGCCGCCATTATGAGTACGGCGGACTCCCAGCTGCTGCTGGCCTCGGCGGTGGCCACCGACGACCTGCCCCTGGTCCGGAGATTCGCCTATTCCCTGGGCACCCAGAGCCGGGTATGGCTGGGCCGGCTGATGTTGCTCATCATCAGCGTCATCGCTGCGGCCCTGTCTATATTTCACCCGGAATCGGTATTCACCCTGGTCAGCTACGCCTGGGGCGGAATGGGCGCGGCCTTCGGTCCCAGCGCGCTCCTGGCTCTCTACTGGCGCCGCTTCAACCGAGCCGGGGCGCTGGCGTCCATCCTGGTGGGCACGGCGGCGGTTTCCCTGTGGGGTTCCTTTTCCGGTGGCCCCTGGGGCGTCCTGAATGCCGAACCCGGTACCCCGGGTTTCGTCGTCGCCGCCGTTGCCGCCATCGTCGTATCCTTGCTGACCCGTCCACCGTCGGCGGAAATCACCGCGCAGTTCGACCGGGTTGCCTCACGTTGACCCAGTCCCACCGCCCCATCACTCATTCCCGCGAAAGAACATTACCGCTACGTTATAATACGGCGATGCAGCGCACGCTCCGATTGGCCCTGGCCCAGTTCAACCCCACCGTCGGCGACATCCCCGGCAACACCTCCCGCATCATCGAATTGATCGAGGAGGCGCGGGCGCGGCACGCAGACCTGGTTGCGGTTCCCGAACTGGCCATCACCGGATATCCTCCGGAAGACCTGCTGTTCAAACCGTCGTTTTTATCCGACTGCGCGGTTGCACTCGAGCGGGTAGCCGCGGCCACGCGGGGCATTGCCGCGTTCGTGGGCTGTCCCGACATTATGACAAGCCAAAACGACGTGGCTAACGCCGCCGCCATCATCAACGACGGTCGGGTCCTGGACTGGTACCACAAGATGTACCTCCCCAACTACGGTGTCTTCGACGAGGACCGCTATTTCCGTCGCGGCGACGAGTGCCCGGTCTACGTCATCAACGGCACACCGGTCGGCGTCGGCATCTGCGAGGACATCTGGTACCCAATCGGGCCCATTGCGGTCCAGCGGGAGGCTGGCGCCGAGGTGATCGTCAACATCAACGCATCGCCGTTCCATGCCGGCAAAGCCGGCCAGCGAGAGCGGATGATCGCCACGCGGGCCGCCGATCACGGCGTATTTGTCGCCTACCTCAACGCCGTGGGCGGGCAGGATGAGTTGGTGTTTGATGGGGCCAGCGTGATCTGCTCCCCGGACGGAGCCGTGATCGCTCGCGGCCCTGCTTTTGAGGACAGCCTGATCGTCGCCGACCTGAACGTGGAATCGGTGTTTCGCCAAAGGCTGCGGGACCCTCGAGCCCGCAAGGAAAATCCGGAAATACTCAGCGAAGTGGGCCAGGCCCGCGTGACGAAAGTATCCGAGCATCGCCTGTCGGACCGCCAGCACGCGAAGCAGTTGTTGTGCCGGTCGCTGGAGGACACGGAGGAGGTCTACCAGGCCCTCGTCGTGGGCACGCGCGACTACGTGCGCAAATCCGGTTTCGGCCGCGCCCTCATCGGCCTGTCTGGCGGCATCGACTCCGCGCTCACTGCAACGGTGGCAGTCGACGCCCTCGGCGCAGAGAACGTGGTTGGCGTCACCATGCCGTCGCGCTATTCGTCGGAGGGGAGCGTCGCCGATTCCCAGGAACTGGCCGACAACCTCGGGATCAGCCTGTGGCGCATCCCCATCGAGCCGGCGCATCATGCCTTCACCGACATGCTGGCCGCACATTTCGCCGGCACCGCCGCCAATGTCGCCGAGGAAAATGTGCAGGCCCGAATCCGCGGCAACGTCCTGATGACCATCTCCAACAAGTTTGGCTGGCTGGTGTTGACCACGGGCAACAAGAGCGAGATGGCCATGGGATACGCAACGCTCTACGGTGACATGGCCGGCGGTTTCGCGGTGCTCAAGGACGTGCCCAAGACGCTGGTGTACGAGCTGTGCCGCTGGCGCAACGCCCGCACCGGCCCGGATGCTTCTGGGAATCGCCGTCCATTGATCCCGCAAACGGTGCTGGAAAAACCACCCAGCGCGGAGTTGCGCCCTGACCAGACTGACCAGGACACCCTGCCGCCCTACGATTTGCTCGACCCGATCATCAAGGCGTACGTCGAGGACGACTACGGGTATGCTGACATGGTGACCATGGGGCACCGCCCCGAGTGGGTTCAGCAGGTGATCTCCGCAGTTGATCGCAATGAGTACAAGCGGAGGCAGGCGCCGCCGGGTGTGAAGATCACCCCGCGGGCGTTCGGGAAGGACCGACGGCTGCCCATCGTAAATCGGTACCGTCAGACGTCCTAGTTCCCCAATATCTCCCGCACCGAGCAGCTGAAACCCGGCAAGACCTCACCAAGGTCCAGCATGTCATCCATGGCGAGCACGATCGCCGGCAAGTCCGGCTGCCGCACTCGTATCGTTTCGGTTTCCGGGTTTATCACCAGCGCTATCCGCACCCCGTGGCTCAGCCACATGGTGGCCTTGTCGTCCACCTCCCGCTCCGAATCACTGGGCGATTTGATTTCCACTACAAGGTCGGGCGCTACCGGGCAGTAACCATCAACGTCGGCATCGAGCGGCAGCCGCTCCGCGGAAACGTAGGCGAGGTCCGGCTCGCGAACGGTGTCAGGGTTTCTCTCCAACAGCACGCCCGAATCGGAACCGAATACATGGCCCAAGCCTGCCGGCACGACGTGCGTTACGAACTTGGACCCTAATTGCATCGCTATCTTGCCGTGCTTCACTCCCGCTGGCATTGTCTCGTGCAGCACCCCCCGGATTAATTCACCCCTCACACCCTTGCTGTACAAGCGCAGCAAGTCATCGGCGGTCAGCAGTTTTGGCTTGGCGGTCGTCATCGTAGCGCCCTCGGAGGATGTCGCGGATAGTGTATCACCCGCCCGCATAGTTCCCGCCACCGGTTTCCTTGTAGGCGAACACGGCGAACAGAGGATCGCCAGGCGGCGCCATGTCGGGGTTGGCGATGCCGCCGCGCACGCCGTTGAACCCCCCGGCGTGCTGCATGTAGGAGGCCACGAGCTCGATGTGGTCCTCGTCGTTGGTGGAGCGCCAGACCCGCACCGCCTTGGTCGGGAAGCAGCGGTTGGAGAATGTCACGATGAACACGCCGCCGGGTCGGAGAACGCGGGAGACCTCCGAGAAAACGATCACGGGCTGCGTCATGTACTGCACGGACACCGTGATGACGACGGCGTCAAAGGTCTCGTCCTCGAAGGGCAGGGACGGGTCGACGTTTATGTCCTTGAGCAGGTACTCGTTGAGCTGCGGGTTGTCTGCCATCTCTGCGGCATTCATGCCCAAGCCCACGATGCGGGAGCGGGGGTGCTCCTCGGGCCAGTGGGTGCGCCAGCTGCTCATCAGGTCCAGCACCTCGGCATTCTCGGGTATCAGCTGCTGGAAGAGCCGGCCCACGGCGACGATAGCGCCGTCGTCGATGTGCACGACGAGGCGGGGCATGGTGTAGAACTCGGCGTCGTTGGATTCGTCCTCCCTCTGGAAGAACTCCGGCGGAAAGCGCTGCGGGTCCATTACCAAACCCAACCTCCTGATGAGCGCCGCCTGTCCGGTGGGGGTTTGGAAGCGCATGGTGTGCGGATGCCTAAACATCGACGAGCGGTGTTGCTGGCGGGGATTGTAACACTAGGCTGGAGATGCAAAAGGAAAGGGCCGCTGCGACGGCCCCCGGTGTTTAGTCCGAACAGCAGAGACGGCCAGCGTCATGGACGGAAAGAGTCCAGAATCGCTTCTCGTTCGGCCCCGTAAGCTGCCAGCACTTCCTCACAAATCGCGAAGTCGGTCACAAAGCCGAAAGGTTTGCTGGGAAACGAGGAAGAGATGCTGGTCAAAGCCACGTGCGAACGCGTGCATTCCTCCTCCGCTTCACGCGATCGGTATTCTATGCGAAAAAAAGTCTGATTGCCCACCACCACCGGTCGGGCGGAGACCACTTCAAGGTAGTCCCATTCGTTCCCTTCCGCTACTAAAGGCAGGTAAAAGTTCACAAAGAAACCGGTCAGATAACCGAGTTCAACGTTCGGGTCCACAAACGGTGGAGAAATGCGAAAGGTCCTCAGAACCGAACTACGCTGACCCCCATAGGCTTCGAACAGAGAAAACTGCGTGGTGAGACCCTGCCCACTTTCTCCTAGGATAAACCATCCTCGTGGAATGTCTATGCTGTAGCCGTAGCCCCAACGCAGGTTGCGGTAGGTCGCTTGAGACGGCCCCCCGGCAATATATGTTGCCAACCGGTCCTTTACCTCATTGCTGGCGACAGCGAGATTAATTCCTGTGATGATTCGGCCCCCGAGTTGTTCATAGCCTGCAGTGTTGACACCGATAACGTTGCCGAAGCGGTCGACCAATGGTCCCCCACTGTTACCCGGGTTAATGTCAGCATCGATTTGGATCCAGTCGGTATCGTCGAATATCCGATGCGGCGCGGACACGATTCCCCCGTTCAAGGTGGGACCAGTTCCTAAGTGACTGCTGATCGGAAATCCCCAAGTCGTCACCTCGTCGCCGTACGCGACCCGGCTAGAATTACCCAACTGCAACGTATTGAAAGGCCGGTTCGAACTTAATTGCACCGCCGCAAGATCGGCCAAGATGCCCTTACCGAGCACCCGGCCAGTAAATTTGAGCAACTCTCCGTCCGCGGTTTCAATCTGCGCGGTCAGTGTCTCCGCATCGTCAACGACGTGGCGATTAGTGACCATCAGGCCGTCCGAACGTATTATGAAACCGGTACCCCCGTACGTGTTCCCGTCTGAAGGAACGACGGTCAAATCCGCTATGGCAGGTTTTACCAACTGCGTTACTTCCGCAATGGTTAGCGGGCGTCCAGTAATCGGCGCCGGGGCCGGCGCGACAATCGGGCAGGAGCCGCCATGGTCGGTCGCCGTGATGTACTGCCAGTAGGGCGTCGGCCACGTGGGCTGGCCGTACCGTGAGCTGTTGCTAAGGACCGTACAGGCGTGGTAAGCGCCTTCCTGCAAGCCGTACAGGGTGTAGGCGGCCTGATCCGGACTAACGTTGGGAGCATCGACGTCAACGTAGACAAAGGCCTGCCGCCAGTTCCCCGTCACGCTGTCCTTGGCTTTGGGATAGTCACGGTCCATATTGACGCAGCCCACGCGGTAGTGGGTAGCGCCAAAGGAAGCGCTCCAAGTGATGATCACTTCGCCCGGGTTGAACCCGTTAACGGCGCGGACGTTGGTGGGCGGCGAAGCGGTGGACTGGGCTTCCGCGGGCACGACGCTGCTTGCGACCGCTACCAGCACAATGGCGATGATCGGAACGGATAATGACTTCAGCAATCTCAGGGTCAGTTTCAACGGTATGGCTCCGATTCCGCGGGTGGTTGATTGTCGTGAGCAGCGTGTTGTTTATCAGTAGCGACCGACCGTGGATCCATCTTCGCCTGGCCGAACGATCTGGGGCGGTTGATAGTCCAGCAGTTCGGGCGCTTCGTCCACTCCCGGACGCTGATCGAACCACTTGCGGAAATCGTCTGCCTCGGCCTCCGTCATCCCATCTTTCTCCACAGCCTGGTACAAGATCCATTCGACGTCCAATGAATCGGCTGCCATGGCGTCCCCAATGGAAAATGGGCCCATTTCGTCGGGCCGGTCCGCCAGCCAACGTGCCAGCGAACTTGATCCCTCGGGCAATACCTGATCCGTTCCTGGCTCCTGCCCATCCTGGGGCGGTGGCGGCGCCACGGCCTGGGGAGCCGCTGGCACACGAGGTTCCTGCGGTTCGGCGACGGCGGCGGAAGGAGCCGAGGGGTTGGCGTACAGGCCGGGGTCGGTCAGGTCGGGCTGCACCTGGGCCGCGGCAGCCTCCTGGATCGGCTGCTCGCCGGAGTTGGCCGCGAACATGGAACCGGCGGCAACCGCCACGGCCAGCACGACCGCCACCGCGGCCAGAAAGGGCCAACGCTTGCGGAATACGGAACTAGTGCGAGTCATGGTTTCTATCTCCCGTAGCCCAGTCGTATATCGTTCCTCGATGACATATCGCATTTCAGCCTGAGAATAATAGCATAGGCCGGAGTAATCGTTGCGATCACCCCGGCCTACGCATCATGCCCTATTTACGATTGTTGCTCAGCTTTCGTCCACCCTGTACACCCGCACCGCCGTGTCGTGGAACATTGCCGCGCGCTCGGTGGGTGAATAATCCTTCGAGAGGCGCTTGAAGGCGTTGTACATGACGTTGTACGAGTAGGACACCTTGTCCACCGGGAAGTTGCTCTCGAACATGCACCGGTCGGGCCCGAACTGCTCGATGCAGTAGTTGACCAGCGGCGCCATGTCGTTGGCCAGCTCTTCAGAACTTGCCGGAACGTCCCTTTCGTGCCAGTCGAAGCCGGTGCGAGGCATGCCGATGCCGCCCAGCTTGATGACCACGTTGGGGCACTCCGCCGCGGCGGCAATTCCCTGACGCCACGTCGCCAGCGTCTCATCACTGTTCGAGTACGGGCCCACGCGCAGCAGGCCGCCGACGTGGTTCAGAATGATGGTGAGGTCGGGCACGGCCTTGGCGAACTCGGCCAGTTCGAACATCTGCGGGAAGTACATCCAGCCTTCCAGCGTGAGGCCCATGCTGGCGAGGACGCGGGCACCGGCGCGGAAGTTGTCGCTGGACATCTGGTTAGGCTGGTTGTGCGCGGCGGTGTTCTCCACCTCGGGATGCGGGTCCCAGGTCACCGAGTGACGGATGCCGCGGAACCGGTTGGGACTGGCCGCCTGAAGCGCTTCCAGCACCGGCCTGACGCCGTCCCCCAGGTTCAGGTTGGCGTGGCCAACTATAGACGCCGCCGCCCGACCCGGACCGTACAGTCCGCTTGCCGAGGCCGCAGCCAGACCCTGCACGAATTCGACCTCTCCGACAGACCGCATTTCCTCAGGGCCGGTGGTGCGGTACATCGAGCGAGCCTCCACAAAGACGGTGGAGGTCACGTTGTGCCCACTGTTCATGTCCGCCGCGAGCTCATGAAGCAGGTAGCGTTGGTAGGGGATCCGCTCCGTGCGATAGTCCCAGAAGTGGTGGTGCGGGTCGCAGATGGGGATCTCGGGCTCCAACGGTTCTTCCTGTCGGAGCGAGTGCCAGTCATTGCCTCCAAAGGGCATAATCAGCCTCCGTGTTTCCGGTGTGCATGGGATTACCATGGCAGGAGCGGCGCAGTTGGCCGCAAGCCTGCCGGCGTGCAAATCATATCATAGGGGTTCTGTGTGGTTCGTTGACGTCATGCGCGCCCGGTTTGCGGCGGGGAGGCGTCAGAATCAGGATTCCCTGGATTTTAGGATTAGACAGGATTGGCAGGTATCCATCACAGAATGGTTTCAATCCTGATTCTGACACCTTACGAAACCTGGAACTCGTGAGCCGAATGAGCATCTTGCCCAGAAGGGTCTACTACGGCTGGTGGGTGGTTGCCGCCGCGTCCGGCATGTCATTCGCCAACGCGGCCACCGCCATCAGCATCCTCACCGTGTTCGTGGTACCCATGAGCCAGGAGTTCGGCTGGACCCGGACCGAGGTGGCCGGCGCGACCAGCCTGGGCGCCGTCCTGGGCGCCGGTCTGGCTCCATTCACCGGGCGGGCCGTCGACCGTTTCGGCGCACGGGTGACGCTGGTAGCGGGCGGACTGATCGTGGTGGCTGGCTGCCTGTATCTTTCGCTCGCCCAGGCATTGGCGGGGTTCTACGCGGCGTTCACCGCCGTGCGCATCGCCGATCAGGGGTTGATTCAGGTGAGCGCGTCAGTGACCGCCGGCAAGTGGTTCGCACGGTACCGGGGGCGGGCGACGGGTCTGGTGATGCTGGGCAACGCGAGCGGCGTCATCGTGATGGCGCCGCTGGTGCAAATCGTAATCTCATCATGGGATTGGCGGGCAGCGTGGGTCGTGCTGGCGGGAGTGATGCTGGTGGTGGGCACGGTCCCAGCGCTGCTGTTGGTGCGCCGGCAACCTGAAGACCTGGCTTTGCAGGTCGACGGCGGCGGGCTCGCGACCACGCCTGATGTATCCGGATCGGCCGACGATGATCGCCGGGTCCCATTGGCGGAGCTCATCAAATCGCCCACCTTCTGGCTGATCCTGTTGTCGCTGTTCCTGGTCGCGATTGCAATGTCGGGGATCGGCCTGCACCTGGTGCCGCACCTGACGCAGCAGGGACTGAGCACCGGCGCAGCAGTCGCCGCGATCAGCGTGATGTCGATCTCAGGGGCTCTGGCTGCGGTGGCGTGCGGACTGCTGGCGGAACGCGCGTCGCCGAAACTGCTGCTCGTCCTGTCCTACCTGCTCGGAGCGGCGAGCATGTGGGTGCTGATGGGAGCCGACAACCTGCCGGAGACTTACCTTTTCGCCGTCCTCCAGGGCTTCGTGGGCGCGGGCATCAACACGCTGGCACCGTTACTGTGGGCCGGCTACTACGGAAGAGGGTCGTTGGGAACCATATTCGGCGTGAGCCGCGCGGCGCAGGTGGTCGGGTTCGCGGTGGGCCCGCTGGCATCGGCGGTGGTGTACGACCGGACGGGCAGCTACCACGGCGCGTTCCTCGCGCTGGCGGCAGTGGCCGTCGTTGCCGCGATCCTGCTGGCATTGGCGCGCCGGCCGGCCGCACCGGCTCACCGATAAATTGCCTGTTACCGCCGTCCAGCGGCCTCCAGCATGGCGGCGAGGCCGTCGGCCAGGCCGGGATACGGCAAGCCCAAGCCTGCCATCGTGCGTTCGCAATCCAGACCCAGGCGGTCCTCTTCAGGCGCGAGAGAAGGGATCACCAGGTTCGAATCCAGCCCGAACCTTTCAGCGACGGTGACTCCGAAATCGTACATCGTCACCCAGTCCGCGCCGGCCACGTGCCGGATCCCCTCGTCTTCCCTTTCGACCAGTCGCGCGATGCCATCGACGAGGTGTTCGACGTAGACCGGCGAGCGGTACACGTTGGTCGGCCCGTGGTATGGTTCGCCGTTACGCAGGAGATCGACCAGCATGGGCACGAAGTTGCGGCGCCCCGGCGCCGGCCAACCGTACACGATGCTGGTGCGCAGGATGCTCCAGCCGGAAGCCAGCCCGGCAACTGCCTGCTCAGCCTTGAACTTGGTCAGCCCGTATTGCGTGGTCGGCGCCGCAGTATCGTCCTCAGCGTACGGCCCGTTTCGGGCGTCGAAAACATACTCGGTGGACACGAAGATCAACCGAGCCGAATGGAGTTCACACAGGCGGGCAATGCGCTCGGTCGCAGTGACGTTGACCGCTGTGGCAACATCGGGGTTCCGCTCCGCCGTGCCAACGTCCGCCATGGCCGCAAGGTGGACCACGACGTCGGGTTGAGCCGACGCGAACAGCGCATCCAGATCCGCGAGGCGGGTGAGTTCCACGCGATGCCAGGACGCGCCGTCATCCCCCGGAGCACGGGAGTTGTAGGTGCTGACAACGGCATTGCCCGCAGGCGCCGCCAAACGGCGGGACACGTAGCGACCGATGAACCCGCTGGCCCCAATGATCAGAACGCGCACGGTGCATCCAGCCGGCAACACGTACCCCGCCTATCATCACTAGGAGCCCAGCGACGTGGCGATCTCGTTGCTGAAAGAGACCCTGCTACCATCACGAGATTGCCGCGCTTCGCTCGCAATGACGCGGGGCAAGGGCACAATGACGCGGGGCGAGGGCGCAATGACTGCCGTCGTCAGGAGACGGGCAGGACAGGCTCAGTCCGATCCGTAGGCAGTTCGACCTCGAAGGCGTTGAGGAAGAAGGCCGTCTGCGCGTAGTTGCCCATGAGCGCGGTGATCTCCACCAGGTGCTGCGCGCCGAACTGCTCCAGGGCGATCTGGAAGGTGGAAGCGGAGACGCGGTGGTTGGCGTAGAACTCGTTGCAGAAGTTGATGATTGCCCGCTCGTCGTCGGGCATATCAGGCAGCGGTTGGCGGTCGCGGATTGCGTCCACCAGGGCGTCACTAACGCCCTCGCGGCGGGCGGCGGGCGCGTGGGCGTTCCAGATGTAGGGGCAGTCGAAGTTGCGGGCGGTGGCCAGGATCGCCAGTTCCTGGATGCGCTTGGAGAAGGTGCTCTCGAAACGCAGGTAGCCGGTCAGGCTGCTGCGCCGCCGTGCCATCTCGGGGCTGTTGATCGCGATGGAATAGGGGCCGCCGGTGATGGTCCCTCCCGTGGGTCTGGTCAGTTCGTCGAAGGCATCGGCGAAATCTGCGGGCACCATGTCTCGGGTTACTACGGGCAATCTGGCCATGATTCTCCTCGGCTGGGGAATGGGATTTGGGGTCTGTGGCCGATTGTAACACTCCGCCCTGGCGCCGATTCGCTCGTCTCCTGAAATGACATCAGGCCGGAACGCGATTACAATCGCGGCAACGACACGCGAAACCGCACCCGGGAGGTGGCAACATGGCGACAACGGAACGCTTGAACACCCAGGAGGAGCAACAATATTACGAAACTGCCGGCCGGATCCAGGTCAAGCCGGGCTGGCTGCAGGGCGAGGGCCAGCCGCTTCCGGAGATGGAACCCTACCTGTGGCGCTGGGCCGAGGTCGAGCCGCTGGTCATGAAGAGCGGCGAGCTGGTGACGCCCGACCGGGACGTGGAGCGCCGGACGCTGCGGCTGGCGACCCCCGGGCTGGATCGTGGCACGACCCACACCATCACGGCGGCGCTGCAACTGCTGCTGCCCGGTGAAAACGCCCCGGCGCATCGCCACACGCCCACGGCCATCCGGTGGGTGCTCAAGGGGACGGGCGCCTACACCACCGTGGAGGGCGACAAGTGCTACATGGAGCCGGGGGACCTGGTGCTGACGCCGTCGTGGACGTGGCACGACCATAACAACGAGGGCGACGAACCCATGGTCTGGCTGGACGGGCTGGACGTGCCGCTGGTGCGCTACCTGCGGGCCAACTTCTACGAGGCCTACCCCGAGGACCAGCAGCCCATCGTCGGCGTGGCCGAGTCGGAGCGGAAGTTTGCCTCCGGCGCGCTGCGGCCGGCGTGGGAGGAACCCAGCGCACCCTATTCGGCCCTGTGGCACTACAAGTGGGACAAGACCCACGAGGCGCTGCAGCAGTTGGCCAGGGTGGACGCCAGCCCCTTCGACGACGTGGCCATGGAGTTCAGCGACCCCATGACCGGCGGACCCGTGCTCAAGACCATGACCTGCTGGGCCCAGATGATCCGGCCGGGCGTCGCGACACGGGCGCACCGGCAGACCAGCTGCGCCGTGTACCAGGTGTACAAGGGCCAGGGTCACAGCGTCATCGACGGCACGCGGTTCGACTGGACCGAGGGCGACTTCTTCGTGGTGCCGCCGTGGGTGTGGCACGAGCACGCCAACGACACCGACGAAGATGCCGTGCTGTTCTCCATCCAGGACATTCCCATCATGAAGCAGATGGCGCTCTACCGCGAAGAACCCTACGCGGAGAACGCGGGCCACCAGCCGGTGACCGGGACGTTCCAGGGGTAGGGATTGGGACGGTTCCAGCTGGTCATCGCGGGAAAGTAGTAACGCGGCGATCTCGTTATTGGGTGGCTGACTATCGCCCCGACGAGATTACCACGCTGCGCTCGCAATGACCGGCGTGGTCGCGGTTACTAAAAAATGAGCCGCTGCTGTGCGGCCACGGGCTCCGGCGATACGTCGTCGGGGCCCTCTTTTTGCGAGAAGCCGGAGACGCCCACGCCCAGGAGTCGGAAGGAGCGGTCCGGCGCCAGTTCCCGTTCCAGCAGCATCCACGCGGTGGACACGACGGCCGCTTCCTCGTCGGTGGGCGCCGGCAGGGTGGTCTGGCGGGTGAAGGTGGTGAAGTCGGAGAGGCGCATCTTGACGGTGACGGTGCGGGCGACCAGTCCCTTGCGGGATACCGACCCGGCGACGCGGCCGGACAGGCGCTCGATTATCGACCGCAGGTTGGCGCGCTCCTCGTCGGAGTTGCCGGGCAGGTCATCGGCGAAGGTGGTCTCGGCGCTGATGGACTTGGCCTCGCGGGAGGTCTGGACGGGATCATGGTCGATGCCGCGGGCGCGGTCGCGGATGCTGTCGCCGCGCCTCCCGAAGTGGCGGGCGAACCAGGCGTCGGGCATCTCGGCCAGCTGACCGATGGTGTCCACCCCCTCTTCGTGCAGACGGGCGGCGGACTTGGGGCCCACGCCCACCAGCTTGCCCACGGCCAGAGGCGCCAGGAATTCGGCCTCGCCGCCGACGGGGACAACCACCAAGCCGTCGGGTTTCTGCAGGTCTGAGGCGATCTTGGCGACGGTTTTTCCGGTACCCAGGCCCACGGAGACGGTCAGGCCGGTTTCGGCGGAGACGCGCTCCTTGATGTCGATGGCGATGGCAATGGGCGAGCGGTCGGTGGCGGCCTCGGTGACGTCCAGGTAGGCCTCGTCCAGGGACACAGGCTGGATCACCTCGGTTACGTCGCGGAAGATGCCCATGATCTGGCCGGACATCTCACGGTAGCGATCGAAGCGCGGACGCACGATGATGCCGTCCGGACACTGGCGCACGGCGGTGGCCATGGGCATTGCCGAGTGAACGCCGAACCGCCGCGCCTCATAGGACGCCGTGGCGACCACACCCCGTCCCTCGGGCCGCCCACCCACCAGGACGGGCAGGCCGCGCAGCTCGGGGTTGTCCAGTTGTTCCACGGCGGCGTAGAAGGCGTCCAGGTCGGCGTGGATGATGTGGCGACGAGATGGGGACATGGGGTCCCAAACCTGATGTCATTGCCCGAGGTTGTACCGTGATCCTACCGATTGCGGTCTCCAAAGTCGACGCATTTTGCGCGAGGTGTCGAAAAGGCGTCTAACGACCGGGCGGCACCCGACTGCTCGCTAAACCCAACCAGTGCCCCGGGGAGACCGCAACACCGCACAACAATGGGCCAATAAAAAAGGGCCGACGCTTTTCGGTGAGTCTACGACCCTCCAAATAACCGTTGGCCCTCGCGGGTTTCAAGGCAGATGTACGTGAGGCTATTGCTACTCCAACTGCCGCAGCCTCGGGTCCAGGGCATCCCTCAGCCAGTCACCGAACAGGTTCAGGGACAGCACCGTCAGGAAAATCGCGAGCCCAGGCAGCGACGAAATCCACCACGCGATCGCGATCCTGTCCCGGCCCTCGGAGAGCATGGACCCCCACGCTGGCGTCGGCGGCGGCACGCCGGCACCCAGGAAACTAAGGGCGGCCTCCAGCAGGATGACCACACCCACCAGCAGGGTTGCCACCACAATCACGCTGTTGGCTATCCCCGGCAGGATGTGGACTATCATGATGCGAATCGTCCCGGCCCCGGCCACGCGGGCTAGTGCGACGTAGTCCGCGGTCTTGACGCGCAGCACCTCCCCCCGCGTCACGCGGGTGAAGAGCGGCCAGATGGCGATCGCCATGATCACGATGATCAGTTGGAAGGATGGTCCGAGTGCGACAACCAATACCAGTGCGACCAGGATTAGCGGGAGCGCAAGTATGATGTCCACCATGCGCATTACAACCTCATCGACCCACCCACCGTGCCATCCGGCGGTCAGGCCGAGTACCGTGCCCATCGTACCGCCCACCAGCAATGTCAGGCCGGCCATCACCAGGGAAACGCGCGCGCCATGGATAATCCGGGTAAACAGATCCCGTCCCAAGTGGTCGGTACCCAGGAAATAAAGCGTGTCGATCCCTTCGCTGACAACCACATCCAGTTGATCGCCGATAACCGCGTTGGGGTCTATCTGCTTGGCGTTGTACTCGGTGATCTGGGTTTTCCGTAGTTCGATGTTGCTGGGGTTGATTACCGCCACCACCTCTTTGGTTACGATCACGGGCGGAACGGGCTCGTACGCCCAGAACCCCGGTTGAAGACGGTGGTTCGGGTCCCCTACATTCGGGTCGTACGGGGATATCCAGTCAGCGGTGATACCAGCCACCACGACCATTGTCAGGATAAACACTGGAACGATCAGCACCGGGCGACGCCAGCGTGCCATGCCCCGTAGCGCCCGCACGATGACGGGTGGGGAGGGAGAAAGAGTTGTAGCGTTGGCCATTTAACTTCTCCGGGCCTTCTCAGGAGACGTGGATCCTCGGCGCGGTTTGGGGCCGGTCCACTCGCTGAGAATCCGTATCTCCTACAGGTATCGGATTCTGGGGTCGATGTACGCGTAGAGTACGTCAACCGCCAACGCGATGAATACATACCCCAACGTAAACATGATGGTCAGCCCCTGGATCAGCGGGTAGTCGGACGACCAGAGGGCCTGCACTGCCAATTGGCCCATTCCGGGCCACGCGAATACCAGTTCGGTGGTGATGGAGCCCGTGAGGATAGCGGGCATGGATACACCCGCCAGGGTCAATGGCGGTATCAGAGCATTGCGAAACGCATGCTTCCAGATAATCATCTTGCCGGGCAACCCTTTTGCCCGGGCGAGTTTGATGTATTCCGTGTCCAGCGTGTCCAGCATCGCTGAGCGCATCAACCGCAGGCTTCCCGCCAGGAACCCGCCCCATGCCAAGGTGAGTGTTGGGAGTACGAAGCTGTTCCAGTCCTGCCTTCCGGAAGGAGGCACCCATCCCAGGAACACGGCAAAGAAGAAAATGAACATGATGCCAAGCCAGAAAGACGGCGCGGCCTGTCCAATCAGGGCCACGGCCCTTCCGACCTGGTCCAGAACGCTGCCGCGCTTGACTGCCGACATCACGCCGAGGGGTATCCCGACAACGAGCGCGAGCAGGAAGGCAGCTCCGCCGAGCTGGAGCGTCGCCGGGATTTTCTCTGCGACCACCTCCAGCACCGGCCGGCGCTGGCTGATCGACTCGCCGAAATCACCGCGCAGCACTCCGCTCATGAAAATCGCGTACTGGTGATAGAGGGGCTTATCCAGCCCCAGCTCCTCCCCCAGCAACTCCCATTGCTCCTGGGTGGCGTGATCGTCCAGGAGCAGAGATCTTGGGTCACCGCCCACCCGCGCCATGACGAAGATGATCATCGACACCGCGAGGAGCGTGATTATCATCAGGAAAAATCGGCGTATCAAAAACCGTTGCATGTCAAGGTCCCAGCATCAGATGTTCAGATACGTTCAACCCGGTGTTATCGCCTGGAGTCGACGATTTCTCTCACCACGCCGAGCAGAAAGGTTCCCACGTTGGCCACCGCTGCTGCGCCGAACGCGGCATAGGTAAAGGAGTTGATGGGAGGATTAGCGCAGCACTTGAGTTCTCGGTTCAGTGCGTATTCGTACCCCATCCAGGATCCAATGATCCCGCCCGCTAGACCCGCAGATGCAATCAGCAAGAGCACCGGCAACGAATTGCCGTCCAGGCGTAACCATGTCAGCGACCCGCCCAGTGCGGCGCCAACTGCTGCGCCGGCCAAGAACATTACATCCCGGAGCAGCTTCGATGAGGTGTCGGTAAAGAAATAATACAGGCCCCATGCCACCCACACCCCCACATAGCCGAGCACGAGGGCTATGAGAAATCCAAGCCCTGCGCGCCCAGCGATTGTGAAGATGCTTGCCGTCAAGCTAAATTACGGCCGGAGCCATCCCGGTACTCTCTGACGCCATCCCGTCCTTACTGAGTAGTGAGGTTGGGAGCGTACTCGAACCCGGTCAGGTCCCGCGTTTCGGCGTAGTTCAGGTGCGCGTCCCATGGTTCGGTGTCCCCGTTCAGGGCGAATACCTGGTTCTGAGCGTAGAGACCGACGGTCAGGGCGTTGTCGTACATGAACTTCGCGGCTTCAACCATGATTGCGTACCGCTCCGCTTCGTCAACGGTGCCCTGGGCTTCGTTCATCAAATCGGTAAGAATCGGGTGGTCCATGCCGAAGTTCCAGGCGCTCTCGTGGTTGAAAGCGGTGGACCACCGGTCCAGGGGGTCAGGCGCAACGTGCGTGTGCTGGTACGCCTGGTTGTAGGTGCGGGTCACGATGCCCGGGCGGAAGGTCTTGTACGGCAGGTTCTGCTGGTTGGCCTTGACGCCGATCTGGTCCCACATCTGGGCGATGGCGGAAGTCACTTCGAGGTAATTTGAGCCGCCCAGGGGCGTGAGGGTAATCTCAAACCCGTCGGCATAGCCCGCCTCGGCCAGCAGTTGCCGGGATTTCTCCGGATTGAACTCCCACTGCCGGTACTCCGCCGGCAGCTTGTCCAGGTGGAACGCCCATGCCGGCAGGGAGTCGGGGATTGCCTCTCCGCTCAGCAGCGTATCCGAGATTGTCTGCCGGTCGATGGCGATGGACAGGGCAGTTCGAACCTTGGCGGCGTTCTGCCATTCCTCGGATTCAGGGTCCGGGTTGCCGGAAATCCAGGGCAGGGAAGGATCGAACCCGGGGACTCTTTCCTCGTGCTCCGGCGTGCGCGAACCGTCAGGGTTCACTCCCACGTAGTAGTTGCCGTAGAAGGCCATGCTCACGCCGCTGCCGCCGGCTATCTTCACGAAGCTGGTGCCGGGGGAGTCCTCCACGGCTGCGATGGAGTCCAGGTTCATCTCCATGGCGGTGAGCTTTCCGGTCTGGAAGTTGGCCACGCGGGTGGATTCCTCCGGAATGTGCTGCCACACCAGTTCGGCAAACTCGGGTGTCTTGCGCCAGTGGTCTTCGACCGCGGCCCACCGGGTGAACTGGTCACTCTGGTGCTCCTGGAAATCCCAGGGGCTGGTCCCGGCGATGTTCCGGCTTGCCGCGTCGACACCCACCTCTTCGAGTTGTCCCCTGCTGATGATGTTGACGTGGGGGCGAGCCAGCAGACCCAGGGTGTCGTACTGCGGCGTCCCGGTGTTCAGCTCGATGGTGTAGTCGTCGATAGCCTTGGCCCGGCCTTCGTCGATAACGCCGGTAACCACGGTACCCTCTTTGACGTCTCCGCCAAGCCCCCAGATCCTGCGGATATGGGTATTGAACGCCACCCGGGAGCTTTCGCCGCCGCTGATCATCAAGCTCCAGAGGACGCCTTCCGCATCCAGTTCCCCGTAGCCCTTGTGGAACTGGGCGCCTTCCACCAGCTTGAACGTCCAGGTGACGCCGTCAGGAGCAACGCTCCATTCCCGGAACAGCCAGGGAACAATCTCCTTGTCCTCGTTCATGTAAAGGAGGGTCTCGGCGGTGGTGTAGCCGTTGTGGTGATATCCGGCGCCTTCCGTGACCGTCGGGAAGACGTGGAACGGGGCGACGAGGGGCAACCCGAAGGTCAAAGTCCCTCGAGGCGCCATCACTTCCGAGGTTTGCGGCATGGCCGTCGCCGCGGGAACGGCGGTGGCCACAGCCGCAGCCGCCGGCGCCCCGGAACTGGAGACTGGAGTGTTCTCCGGCATGGCCGCGGCCGGCACTGCCGTTGCCGGCGCCGCCGGTGCTGCGGCGGGCGTTTCCTGTGCGGTTCCACAGGCTACCGCCGCTATCAGGACGAGAGCCAGTGAAGTCAAAATGAATAGTCGGGGTAGTGGGAGCCCTGGGCGCTTCATGTCAGAACCTCCGAATTCCGAAAGTAGGGCAGGTCACTGTGCCCTTTCGCAGTTGTTAGTGTCTTGACCTCTACCTGGGCTGTCGAATACCCGCTGAATGTTGATCAGAGTCGACACTGATCCAGAATTGCTCGGCGCAGTATTCGGTTTGCCCCGGAAAGGCCTGCGTAACATAGACTGCCATCCTTATTGAGTCAATAGCGAATTGCCCAGGGCAATCGCCTCCTGTTAAAGGAGCGCTTTGAGCCGGTAGTCCTCATCCCATCCGGCGTTGAGCCGTTGGCCCGGGTTGCCCATTTGCCGGGTTGTCCCGTTTTTCAGGATGCTGTTTTCGATCTGCCGCCGGGCGTGCTCACGCGTACCCATTTTGTCATCGCGAGGAGCGAAGCGACTTGTCATCGCGAGGAGAGAAGCGACGTGGCGATCTCGTTCCCGCAGTACCGTTCCTGGTCCCAACGAGATTGCCGCGCTTCGCTCGCAATGACAAGCCGCGGAAAGCGGGGACGTGCTCGCTCGCAATGACGGGTTCCAGCGAAACTGTTTTCCGTGTCCACCCGCGGGGCGTGCTCACGCGTACCCATTTTGTCATCGCGAGGAGCGAAGCGACGTGGCGATCTCCCGCGGGCAGCCCATGCCCGGGTTGGGCACGGATCGCACGGTGACGATGCAACTCCGGCAACCGGTTGCCGCTTCCGCAAGCGCACATTCATACACACAATGATACAAACATTGCCGAAAAAGTTATGCGGATCATATGGATATGCCGCTAACCTAGTGGGCCGTTTGAACCGACAACCGGGTGCGAGCTTCGCCAACTGCGAAGATTGCGGCGCTTTGCGCCTGCGCTCCGTCAGGAGGGTGAGCCCGGATGCGACGCCCGTCGCGAGTCAGTCAGATTGGCAAATTGGGGAAACCCGACACCGGGCCGGCGCCAGCGCCGCGTCCCCGGTGACCAACAGGAGCGGCAATGATCGACCGACTGGAACATGCGCCCTGCGACCGGGCCGGGCTCGACCCGCGCCGGGCCACGGCATGGCGCGCATTCCGCTCCTCCCGCGCGGGCTGCCTCCGGAGCCCGCGGCATCAGAGCCCCCTGGATCAGAACCGCCCGACGTAAACCGGCGCCGCAAGCCACCGTTCCGTTCATCTCGTCGCCCGAATAAAATTGATACGGTATATCGTTAACTACCTCCAATTGATACATTATCTCGAAATGACAGTCTACAGAAATCAAGACTCGACAGCGGAAAGACCGGAACCCGCGACGGGCGCGACCACGGCAACGGCATTGCCTGTGCGTTCCACACCATCCACGCCGGCTCACCGGAAGCGGCCCGCGGGAAGGATGCGCCGGAATTGCGAATCCATCCGCGAGGCTGACGGCATCAACCTGGTGGACGAGGGCGACGCGTTCGGTCTCTTCGCGCAGGACGATGTGCCGGCAGGTGAGAACCCGCTCACCTGGACGACCCCCGACGCGGGCAACAACATGAGGATGGCCGCCATCACCGTGGCGCGCCGCACCAACGTCGCCCCGATGTTCAGGGTTACGCGTTCCATCGATGAGAACAGTCCCACGGGCACCGCGATGGGCGAACCCGTTGTAGCGCATATCCGGACCATCGGACGGTGCACATGGGCAAGCCTCATGTGCACCGTCTTGGAACCAAGATCCTTGGAACCAAGATCATAGCCGTCTCAACGACGGTTTTTCTTTGTAGGGTGTACCAGATGTTCACACGTTGGAAGTTTCAGATCGGGCTGACTGTAATTGCCGTAGTCCTTGCCGCGCTGTCTGCCGCCTTCCTGGGCGAGCCCGTTGCTTATGCCCAGGGCGAGGATAGCGACTACGTGGACGTGGAGCTGATCCTGGAAGTTCCCGAAGATATACAAGCAGGTCTCAGTCACGAGCTGAACATTATCGTTGTGAACAATGGGTCCAGGACCGCCTATGACGTGGAAGTTGTAGTGACGGTGGTGTACCCCGAGGATTCAAGCCGTTTTCTATTCCCGCCAAGAGTACCCGTCGGGGTCGCGTCTCTGGAGAACAATGGATATTCCCTCCGGTGGTCCATACCCGCGCTCGCGGGGCTGCAACGTGAAGAGATCACTGCGAACATATATAATGAAATCCTTGAAGGGCATATGGTTGGCACTATTTTTGATAACTCCTCAATACCGCATGCACACTCCGGAGAGGTGACCACGGCGTCCTTCGATAGCAACCCCGGCAACAACACCGATCGGAGCTGGGCATACAATTTTCGTACAAACCATGTATCATTTAGAGCGGTAGTGGGGAATTATTCAGTCGATGTGGAGGTGGACGAAACGTCCCCCTCGCCGGGGGACACCATCAATTTCACGATCACCACGGATAGAGCAAATCCATATACTCATTTTGCTACTGGGACAGGTCCACCGAATTCCCCGCCACCGATTGACCTGAAGGTTGATATTGAACTGACCGAGGGCCTGACCGTTACCGGCACGCCAAGTTACGCCCCGACGCCTGACGTCAGGGCAGATTCGGTGAGCTACGGCGATGGCGTGTTCACCATCGGGACAGTGGGAAAGGAGAAAAGTAGGCGGAATTCCGTGACCTTGCCGATCACGGTGGCAAGCGACGCCGCCGTGAATGAACAGTGCCTGACGGCGACGCTGACCGGGAATCCCCCGCCAGGCGTCGGCCCTATGGACGACGACATATCGGACAACGTGGCGGAGTTGTGTCTGGGGGACCAGCCGGCGGAACCGTTCGTGAGCGGCGAACTCGACATATTTACCGTATACGATTGCTTTGCCAGGCAAACTTATCCCTGCGACGGCACGGGCGGCGTCCGGGTGAGGGCTGTTAACAATAACGCAAGAACCGGGATAATCGTTGCTCAGGATAATGTCACCGTTCAAGTCCAAGATATTCAAGGGAGAACGTACGATAGTTACCTAAAAAACAACAATCAGCAGAGCGTCACGGGTGCAGAGACGGTTTCCTGGCAAACAGGCAGCGCATCGCATGCCAATTTCACCGGCACCCGGGAGGGCGTCCGCATTTTCTTTTCGAGAATCCCTTTCAATGGCAATTTGAACAATTGGGTCAAGGTGGCTGGTGAACACGTAACGGTGACGGACCTCAACGGAGGCGACCCGCCTGGGGACATGTACATCAGGGGTGCCACGGGTTCGGCATTCACCCAGATGAAGTCGAGCAATGATTGGACTGTCACATACAGCGGCACCAGTTCGAAAAATGACCAATCCGAGGCAAGTGCCTGGTTTGCCGAGTTTTCTAAACTGGGAACCTATGTAGTGGACTACACCACCATCGGTAATCGTGACGACACCAACGGGGACTGCGCGTCCAAATTGCTTCCCTCCGGCGTCACCGCCGCATACTGTGACACGAATACCTACACCTTCCATGTCGGACCTATGGCGGACCTGGCAGTGGAGGACGGAGGTGGTAGTCCTCACGTCGCTGCCGGCCGGAACGCGCTCACGATAATTGCCGTTAACAACGGGCCGGACGACTCACCGAACTCGCAGGTGACCGGGCTGCCCACCGGAGCGGACGTGATCCACATCGGCCAGGGCTCCTACGACAGCGCCACCGGCGAGTGGGACATCGGCGAATTGAAGGTCAGGGGTTACTACCGTTCGCGCGGCGAACCCGACCGAACACTGGTCCTAAGCGCGTCTGCCGGAGACACCGCCAATGTGAGCATCGCCAACTCTAAAAACTACGAGGTCTGCATCGGCCCCAAAAGCAATCCCGTGAACCTGGCCCACACCACGCAAAGCGATTGCGAGGCCGTGACCGACGCCAGCTGGAATTCCACGCCGGTGTACGACTACAACACCGACAACAGCACCGCCAAGATTTCGGCGGCCAAGGGCACCGGCGGCGGGCCGGGCGCGCCGGGGATGCGGGGAGCGAAGTCCAACTCCCGGAGCGTTACCATCGCCTGGGACGAGGTTGAGTACCTGTACGGCGTTCCGGTGCGCCATCACGAGGTCCAGAAGTACATGGCGGACGTGGAAGTCTGGGAGACGGTGAGCGGGCCGTTGACGGACGCGCAGTGGACCGACTTCAACGTGGGGTCCGGGGCGATGCCGGCGTACCGGGTGCGGGCGATGAACGACGCCGGTGTGGTCGGGCCGTGGTCGGCCGTGTTCAATCGGCTGACCGCCCAGCAGCAGGGGCAACTGGCCGCTCCCCGACTGACGGCGAAATGGACGGCCGGGGACGCCATCCGGCTGACCTGGACCGAGCCGTCGAACCAGCAGGACGCCATCACCGGCTACCAGCTGGAGTACCTGGCCGGCGACACCTGGACGCTGCTGGCGAGGCTGGCGGCGGACGAGACGTGCGCGGACGACACCCCCCGTTGTTATGAGGATCTCGGGCTGCCGGCGGGGACGGAGCGGAGCTACCGGGTCCGGGCCATGGCTGGCCAGGACCCGGGACGGTGGAGCAGCGAGGCGGTCACGGCGACGCCGCCGGGGGCGCCGGTCCTGTGGGCCGAGCCCAACGGCTCCAACGCCATCCTCATCACCTGGGATCCGGGGAGCGACGCGGTGACCGGCTTCGAGCTGGAGGCGTCGTCCACCGGCGAGGACGGCCCCTACTCGCGGCTGGCCAGGCCGTCGGGCACGACCCGGTCCTACTCCCACAACACCGGGGCGATCAACCCCGAGGCGCGGCACTACCGGCTGCGGGCGTGCAACAGCGCCGGCTGCGGAGACTGGACATGGCCGGTAGCGGCGACGACGGCGCCCCAGGGTGTGCCGACGGCGCCCGGCCTCACCGTGCGGTCCAGCACCGCATCGGAGATCAAGCTGTCCTGGAACAAGCCCCACGCCGGCGATTCGGAGATCACTCACTACGAGCTGGAGCACTTCACCGACGGCCAGAACTGGACCGACCTGGAGCTATACCCGGCTACCGCCACGGAATACGTCCACCAGGCGGAATTCGGCGGCGGCACCACCCATCGCTACCGGGTGCGGGCGGTGAACGACGTGGGCGAGGGCGCGTGGTCAACGGTGCGCAGCGTCAGCGTCCCGGCCGGCCTGCCCGGCCAGCCGGAGTTGAGCTTCAACGATGCCACCGACGACTCGCTCACGCTGAGCTGGACGATTCCGCCGACCAACGGTTCGCGGATCACCGGCTACCGGGTGGAGCGGAACGACCGCATCGGCGGGTTCGACAATTGGGTGAGGATCGGCACGACGGGCGCCAGCGTCACCGCCTACACCGACCGCAACCTGTACTCGGGCGATTGGCTCTGCTACCGGGTGGTGGCCACCAGCAGCGTGGGCACCGGCGCCTACTCCGAGGAACAGTGCGAGTCCACCACCGGGCAGTATGCAATCGACCCGGACCCGCCGGTACTGCGCCTGAGCAGCGTGAGCCCCAACCGGGTGACCATCGCCTGGGATCCGCCGCCCGACGACGGCGGGAGGCCGGTGCACAGCTACCTGTACCAGCAGGCGGACGAAGACGGCGATTTTGACGGTAGTTGCCAGTACGCATCGTGGGACCGCGACCTTTGGTCCGACGCATGTAAGATGGTGTCGGCGGGCACCAGGACGGCGACGTTCTCCAACCTGACGGCCGGCACAAGCTACCAGTTCCGGGTGCGGGCGGAAACCACCTACAGCTACGGCGACTGGGCGACGGCTTACGCTCGCCTGCCGCGCGCCAGCGATGACCCCGCAACGGACGACGTCACGGAAGATTTGCAGGTGCGACTCAGCACGACCACGCTCACGGTCAACGAGGGCCGGGGCGAGTCCCGCTACACGGTGCGGCTGAACAAGGCGCCGAAAGAAGGCGAGAGCGTTCCGCTGGACTGGCATCTGCAAGGTTTATCCGCCATCGTCCTGGACTACCAGAACGAAAACAGCTGCTATGGTTTTGACTTCAACCGGGATAACTGGAGCCGCGGCTGCACCTTCGCGCTAACGGCGGAAGAAGACCGCAACGCGGACAATGAGATCGTCATCATGGAGCACAGCATCGAGGTTGGCGACATGGAAGTCACCGGCCCCGACGTCAGGATCGAGGTGCGGGACAACGACTGAGGGGGAGGGCAGATACCACGCGCCGCGCTGTCAATGGTCTCCCACCCGTGCAGCGCGGCGTTGCGCAGAAATTCCGACTGCTCCCGGTTCATGGTCGGCCGCTACCCTCGCGGCGAGACCGCCGGGTCGGCGCTGCGGTAACATACATGTTCCGGCGGCGGCCGGCATTGGGATGCTGTGACATCCAACACCGTGTCATTGTGTCGTTGGTAGCGAAGCCATCTGTTTCGCCAGACGTGGGAGGACAGGAAATTGAGACCTTGGATTGCAACGATTTGCGCCTTGGGAGCGCTGTACGTCATCGGTTGCGCCAGTCCACCGTTGCCTACTGAGGTCCCAGTGACGCGAGAGGTTCCGGTGACGCGGGTGGTCGAGCGCGTCCGGGACGTATTGGTTGAGATTGCGGTCACACGACAGGTTGAAATAACCAGGGAAGTACCGGTCACCCGCCTGGTCGCCGCGACGCCGCAGGGCAGCGACCAACCGATTGACCAGCCCGATGGGGTGCCGCTCCGGATCCTGGCAATCAATGATTTCCACGGCAACATCGCTACTTCGTCCAGTTCCTTCGGCGGGGTTGGCCGCGTGGACTACCTGGCCGCCAACCTCGCTGCCGCCGCTGAAGGAGCGGAAAACTCGGTGTTCGTGTCGGCCGGGGACCTCATCGGCGCATCACCGTTGATCTCGGCGCTCTTCCACGACGAACCCACCATTGAAGCCATGAACCTCATGGGCCTGGACATCAACAGCGTGGGCAACCATGAGTTCGATGAGGGGATGGCCGAATTGCTGCGTATGCAGCACGGCGGGCCGCATCCGGTTGATGGCGACCTCGACGGCGATCCCTTTGCGGGCGCCGACTTCCAATTCCTCGCCGCCAACGTCATCGATGACGCGACCGGGAAAACGCTCTTCCCGCCCTATGCTATCCGCGATTACCGGGGCGTGAAGGTGGCGTTCATCGGATTGACCCTGGAAGGGACGCCAAGCATTGTCGCCCGCAGCGGAGTGGCCGGCGTGACGTTCCAGGACGAGGCGGAAACAGTCAACTCCCTGGTGCCGCAGCTGCGGGAAGAGGGGATCGAAGCCATCGTCGTCCTGCTTCACGAGGGCGGGTTCTCCGACGGCGGGCAGAACGATTGCGGATCGGGACTCACCGGACCGATTGCCGGTATCACCGCCCGGCTCGACGCTGCGGTGGACCTGGTGATCGCCGGTCATACCAACGATGAGTTCATCTGCGAGATCGACGGCAAGTGGGTGACCATGGCGGACAACGGCGGCCGCCTGTTCACCGTCATCGACGCAACGCTGGACCGTACCACCAGAGACCTGGTCGTCCAGTCGATCAACAACGTCCCGAACTCTACGGCTGGCGTGACCCCCGATCCCGCGTTGACCGCGCTCATCGACCGGTACGCCATGCTCTCCGGGCCGTTGGCCAACGCAGTCATCGGCATGACCACCACCGACATCAGCCGGGACGCGAACGCAGCCGGCGAGTCGGCGCTGGGCGATGTCATTGCGGACGCCCAGCTTGCGGCGACCCGCAGCGCCGATACGGGAAACGCGGTGGTCTCGTTCATGAATTCCGGCGGCATCCGCAATGACATCACATTCGCCGCATCCGGCGGCGAGGCCGATGGCGAGTTCACCTTCGGAGAAGGCTTTTCGGTCCATCCCTTCGGAAACAGCCTGGTGACCATGTCGCTCACCGGCGCCCAGATACACACCCTGCTCGAAGCCCAGTTCGACAATCCCGAACCCGGTTCCAGCAGGATCCTCCAGGTTTCCGCAGGGTTCAGCTACACCTGGGACGCTGCTCAGCCGACCGGCTCGAAGGTAGACCCCACGAGCATCACTATTGACGGCCGGGTGGTGGATCCTGACACGAGCTACCGGGTGACCGTCAACAGCTACATGGCCGAGGGCGGAGATCGCTACAGCATCCTGGCCGATGGCACTGAAAGGCTGGGCGGCGTGCTTGACCTGGATGCTCTGATCGCCTACTTCGCCAACACCGAGGCGGTGGCCCCCGGCCCCCAGGACCGTATTACCCGCCTGAACTGATCCGAAGGGGCCACGCGCTCCAGCGGTTCGGCGGTTTCCGGAAAGCGCCGGCGGTCCGTGGCCCGGTCGATCACCGTCAGAGGCGGACACCGCCAGGGCCTTCCAAAGTCGCTTTTGTCATTGCGAGGCGCTTGCGCCGTGGCAGTCTCGATATCGTAGCAGCAACGTCTGCCCTGAAGGACTCCACGCTCCAACGGGATTGCCGCGCTGCGCTCGCAATGACACCTCCCCTTTGTCATTGCTAGGCGCTTGCGCCGTGGCAATCTCGACGCCGTAGCAGCCACGCTTGTCTCGAAGGACTCCCTTGCGCCAACGGGATTGCCGCGCTGCGCTCGCAATGACACTTTCCCCGCAACTCTGAACAGTTACGCCAACTAGATTGCCGCGCTGCGCTCGCCATGACACCCCCCAGCATCTCTGAACAGTTACCCCAGATCCGCGGCGATTTCCTCCAGTTGTTCCAGCGCGGCGCGCAGGTCCTCCATGATCTCCTCGGCGATGACGTCGGGCGGCGGCAGGTTTTCGGAGTCCTCCAGGCTCTCGTCGCGGAGCCAGAAGATGTCCAGGTTGGCCTTGTCCCGCTGCGTCAGCTCGTCGTAGGTGAAGCGGCGGAATCGCTCGGACTCCTCCCGCTGCGCCCGGTCGTCGGCGCGGTAGCAGGACACGAAGTCGTCCAGGTGCGCCCGGGTCAGCGGGTTGGTCTTCAGCGTGAAGCGCTGGTTGGTGCGCAGGTCGTAGATCCACAGCTCCCGCGTCCACGGGGTCTCGCTGGCCGGCCTGCGGTCGAAGAACAGCACGTTGGCCTTGACCCCCTGGGCGTAGAACACGCCGGTGGGCAGCCGCAGCAGGGTGTGCGCGTCGCACTCGTGGAGCAGCCGGCGGCGGACGTTCTCGCCGGCGGCGCCCTCGAACAGCACGTTGTCGGGCAGCACGATGGCCGCGCTGCCGTTGGTTTTAAGCAGCGTGCGGACGTGCTGCAGGAAGCTCAGCTGCCGGTTGCTGGTAGTGGCCCAGAAGTCGGGTCGCTCCACCGTCAGGCTCTGCCGCTCGGTCCGGCCCTCCTCGTTGACGAAGGTCAGCGTGGACGTGCGGCCGAAGGGCGGGTTGGTCAGCACCATGTCATAGTGGTCGCTGGGTTGCGCGCGCAGGCTGTCGTCCACTCTGATGTTGCTTTGGTCGCCGCCGATGCCGTGGAGGTACAGGTTCATCACGCCGAGGCGCGCCGCGCTGTCCACGATCTCCCACCCGTGCAGCGCGTCGTTGCGCAGAAATTCCGACTGCTCCCGGTTCATGGTCGGGTTGTGCCGATGGACGTACTCGTGGGCGACCAGCAGGAACCCGCCGGTGCCGCAGGCGGGATCGCAGATGGTGGTGTCCGGCCCGGGCCGCATCACGTCCACGATGGCCTGGATCAGCGGACGCGGCGTGAAGTACTGGCCGGCGCCGGTCTTCACGTCCTGGGCGTTGCGCTCCAGCAGCGACTCGTAGGCGTCGCCCTTCACGTCGGCGCTGAGGCCGTGCCAGTTCTCGCTGTCAATGAGTTCCTTGACCAGCCGGGTCAGCATGGCCGGTTCCTGGATGCGGCTCTGCGCCTTGCCGAAAATCACCCCCAGCGTGCCCGGCTGGTGAGACAGGGTTTCCAGGATGTGGCGATAGTGGACGTCCAGCTCCGAGCCGTCCCGCGCCATCAGGCTGGGCCAGTCGCAACCCACGGGAATGGGCGGCGGATGGCGGTCGGAGAGGAGCGACAGCGGCGGCTGGGTGAGTTCGTGCATCATCTTGAGGAAGATGAGGTAGGTGAGCTGCTCCAGGTAATCGCCATAGGACAGGCCGGCGTTGCGCAGCACGTCGCAGTAGTTCCACAGCTTCTGCCCGATGGTGGTTGCGGTGGTCATAAACGGAACTGTCCTTCGACAGGCTCAGGACGAGCGGAGGGGTCAGGCGTCGAAAATCAGGGCGCGAACATTGAAGACAAACCCCGGGAGTTCCGGGTTGCCGCTCACTACCGGCGGGTCATCCAGCGTCAAAGGCGCAGCGCCGGGGCGGTAGATATGCACCTGCCGCCGGAAGGGATCAATGAGCCAGCCCAACCGCGCGCCGTGGGCGATGTAGTCGTCCATCTTGCGTTGCGCCTCCGCCGGCCGGTCGTTGCGCGACATTACCTCGACCACGAAACAAGGACAGAAGTGCGGCAGCCAGGTGTTTTCCGAAGGCGAATAGTCGGCCAGTTGCTCCGGGGACAGCCATGCCGCGTCAGGAGCGTAGCGCGCTCCATTGGGCAGATGGACGCCCAGCCGCGAGGGGTGGGCTTCGCCTCCTCCGCCCTCCCGAGTCCAGATGTACAGTTCCCCGAAGACGATCCCTTCCGACAGTGAACCCTCTTTGCTCTGCATAGGCGATACCAGCAACACTCCCTCGGAGGTCAGTTCCAGCTTGCCCACCCGGTTCCGATTGGCTTGATTGAATTGCACCAGCCATTCGTCAAACCGCTCCCCGGTGTACCCGGCCTCGACCAATGCTTCCAGGACCGGCCCGAACTCCAGGCAGATGGGCAGGAAAATCGGGTCCATCGCAAGGCGGACCTCGTCGGAGGCCGGTACCGGCGCATTCACCGTGGACTTGGCAACCATTTCACTCACCGTCCTTGCCGGGCAGTATGCCACAAATCAACCTGTGGCTTTCGACCGCCGCCGGCGCGCCGGTCGCTTCTCGCTCGCGGTCGCCGCCGCCTGCTCCGCCTCGCGCTGGGCGCGGATGCGTTCCAGCAGTACCGACGCCGGTTCGTCGTCCGGGTCCTGGGGTGCCAGTTCGCCAGAGAAGGCTCGCTTGAGGATGCTCTGGCGCAGCCGCTCGGCCCGTTGCAAACTGGCCTCCACCGCCGCCTCCGCCTGCTGTACGACCGACAGCCGCCGCTCCACCTCGGCCACGATGCGGCGCTGCTCGGCGAGGGGTGGGAGGGGGATCTTGCATATGGACAAGTCTTGCTGATTGACCTTATGGATGCCTGCGGTGGTTCTCGCGACAGTTTCCAATTGCTGGCGAACGGTCGCCGAGTTCCACACGTGGGCGAAGTAACTCAGCGAAACCTCGGGATGCAATCGAAATCGGATCAAAGTATCAGGATATGCGACCGGCTCATGTACGGGTCCGACGATTCCTCCCAGCCCTACCAGCTTTATCGACCCATTGCCGCGAGAAACAAAGAAATCGCCTTCCCGGATGAAAAACGGTTCGGCTTCGTGCTCGGTCCATGCACCGACTTTGAACTCACTCTGGTTGATTTGCCCATCCTGCAAAGCCGTTAGGCGCAACACTGGGAAACCATCTGATGCCGTTTTGACCGACCTACCGTTTGCAAGGGGTTCGCTGATGAGAGCGTCAACCGTCGCCCACGCCCACCCCTCCGGCAGCGGCGGCAGGTCGGACGTATCGGGCGCGGCCGGCTCTTTGTACTTGCCCCGCCGTTTCTCCTGGGACTCCCAGCGCGCCCGACGCTCCGCCAGGATGCGCTCCAGCAGGACATCGGCCGGCTCGTACTCCCGGCCCTCGGCGCGGGCCAGTTCGGCCTCGGTGGACACCAACTCGCCGGAGCAGGCGGCCCGCAGGACGCTGGCCCGGTAGCGTTTCAGGTTCGCCTGCGTCCGCCGCAGCGCCGCCACCGACGCATCCAGCCGCGTGAACTGCTTCTCAATCTCCGCAACGATGCGCCGCTGCTCGAGGAGTGGCGGGACCAAAACTGGCGTTTCCTCGATATGCTCCCGCCGGAGGTTATTGATGTTCACGCCTGCAGCGAGTCTGGACACCCTGCTCCTGTATTCTTGCGACTGGAGGAACCAGGCCAAATACCCGTTGGTAAAAGAATCGTGGGGTCTCAGCGCTAAGCAAAATGCGCCAAACGAACCTACCCAATCTGTGCTGAGTTGCGCGGCCTTGCCAACGACGGATCTACTACCGCTAGAAGCCGCGATCACGATATCGCCAGGTATCAGGTACTGTTCTCGTTTGACGTAGTGATCGGGAACATACACGAGATCTTCGAAAGCGAGCCTATCGCGGATGTTCGTAGCGCGTAGGATCGGTACCACGCCAGCCGTGGCTTCGAAACCAGCATCCTGCTTCTTGTATGAGACCCCACGTATGACTGAAATTACTTGCCCTAGGATGGTTCTACACCACCCTGACGGTAGATCTAGTTGTTGAAAATTATCCGTCATTCGCCCGCTCTCAACGACCGCGAGTCACGACGCAGCGGGCGCCGGAGCGGGCACTTCCACTTCCACGGCCACGTTTAGCGGTTCGGGGATGGTCTCGCCGTGCTCAGCCATAAGCTCGACATGGTAGTTGGCAGCCTCCTGGATCAACTGCCATGTTTCTTCGAGGGTGCTTCCGGCGGCGATGCAACCGGGTAAATCCGGCAAGTCCGCCGCATAGCCGTTGCCGGTCTTGCCGATTATGGCTACGTATTTCAACGGTAATCTCTCCTGTCCATTCCCGCCTGTTGCAAAATGCTGTACCACTTCCGTGTATCCAGTTCAGCTCCGAGGTTGCCGGAAATGGTCACCGTTCCCGGCTTCTCCGGATGATGATATTGGCGATGGTTGCCCGGTGTCCTCGCATGAAACCAGCCGTCCCGTTCGATTATGCGGATCGCTTCACGGACTCTGGGCGGCATGGCATAACCCGCTCAACATGGAAGTAATCTGCGGTCCAACTAGGTGAATCGCTTGAGGCGCTTCGGCCGGCTACGACGCAGCGGGCGCCGGGGCGGGTACTTCCACCTCTGCGGCTATGTACACCGGTTCGGGGATAGTTTCGCCATGCTCGGCCATTATTTCGACATGGTAATTGGCCGCCTCCCGGATCAGCTCCCGGGTTTCCTCAAAGGTGTCGGCGGCAGCGACGCAACCGGGCAGGTCCGGCAGGTAGGCCGAATAGCCGGTGCCGGTTTTGGCGATTAGAGCCACGTATTTCATCGGATGCCCAGCGAAACGCTCACGCAGACGGCAGTGGCTTGACGTTACCTGACAGCCACGCGACCAACTCCGCAAATCGGAAGGAGTTGGTATCGAACAGGTGCATGAAGTGCCGGTGCGCCTCGAGGCTGTCGCAATCGATGAAATAACCATTCATCCGCAGAAAAACCTCTGTGGTAGCAAAAGCCACCCGCTTGTTGCCGTCGACAAACGGGTGGTTCATTGCCAGGCTTTCCAGGAGGGCGGCGGCTTCTTCGATGATGCCGGCGTAATACCCAATTTGCGGGCGCATGATGGCCGAATCTAGCGCGCCGGGATCACGAAGCCCCGGTTCACCGCCAAACCGGAGAATCTGGTCGTCGTGTATGTCCAAGACTTCCCGGATGATTGGGAAGTCGCGGGTCATTGCGCCAGCAGTTCGTACAGGCGTCGATGTCTCTCGACGCTGTCGCGATAGTGGGCCATTACTTCGGGTCGCGAGCGGCCTTCCGTTTTGGCTTCGAAATAAAATCGAATAGCCTCTTCCACCACGGTCTCAAAGTCGCAACCCCGAGTTTGCGCTTCTTCTCGCACGGCCTCTATCAACCCCGTCTCAACTTGAGCGGAGAACCTCTCTTTTGCCGCAACCATGGCTTTAACTCCATAACGGTCTATACCGCACCAGTATAGATCCATTCTGCGATAACGGTCCTAGAACGTCAAGATAGACGGGCCTTTGAAACAAGTCGCAGACGGTCTCACGCGTACCCACTTTTAAACGGCGATAGGGGTGGTTTTACATCGATGCACAGGATGGACAGGATTTGGTTGATCATTGTGTGTCCCGGCATCAGGGCCGCCGCTGTGAGCAGAATGCGGCGACGGTATCGCCATCATCCTGCCCATCCTGTCCATCGATGTAAAAGACAAAATGGGTACGCGTGAGGCAGACGGTTGGCCGCCTAACGCACCAACTCCAGGTTCAGCTCGTCGATGATCGGCTGCAACTCGTCGCCGAACAGGTCATAGGCTGCGATCAGGCCGCCGTGTTGGTCCAGCGGCGAGTCCTGCAGGTCTTGCATCTCCGCGCTCACGTTGCCGGCGATGCGGTCGCGGATGGCCTCCAGCCACCAGCGTTGCTCGTCGGTGAACACCCGCCCGACCGTTTCCTGCAAGGCCAACCAGCCGGCAAACCGGCGGTTCACGTGGTCGGCGAAGGGAGCCAGTTCGACGGCCTCGCCGGTGGCGTAGCGCACCAACGCGACGATGTCCGCCAGTTGCCGCTGGCCGGAGCCGCGCACCCTGGACTCGTCCAGCCGCTGGTACGCCTGCCACAATCGCTCGGTGGTCCACGACCGGGGCGGCGCCTGCATCGCGTCGGCCAGCGCGCGGATGTCGTCCAGACGCAGCCGCTGCCGGTAGGGCCGCTCGTACAGCACCTGCAACGCGGTGATCTCGTCGCGGTTCGCCTCGATGAACTGCCGGAAGGACTGCACGGCTTCCTGGGCCGCGTCGTCGGTGAATCCGGCGTCCAGCACCACGTCCTTGCTCACCGTATCAATGGTCTGCTCGTGAGACTGGTGGATGGTTTCCAGCCGCTGGCGCAACTCGGTGTTGTATGCCAATGGCGCGGCGGCTTCCTCGCGCAACTGCTTCTCCGCCTCGGCGATGGCCTCGGGCGGTGGCTCGTCCAGACCGGTGGATTCCCGGGCCACTTCCAGCGCGGCGTCGGGATCAGTGGCCCGCACCAGGCTGGTGATGAGGCTTTGCAGCGGGACGCCTTCCGCCGCAGTTTCTATCGATTCCCGTTCCGCCGGCGATATCTTGTGGGACAGCCGGGCCAGCCGGCTCGCCAGCGATGACAGGTGGTCCGGCTCGCGGCTGCCCTTGGCGATCAGGTCCAGGAGTTGCCCGAAGGTCTTGGTGGGTTCGCGCTCCAGCGAATAGGAGTCTGACAGTTCCGACTCGGTAACGCCCACCGCGTCGATGATGACGAAGCGGTCTTTGTTGGGTGCGTCGGGGGTGACCGCGTTGAAATCCGTGGGCGAGATCACACGCACGCCGCGGCCCTTCATCTGCTCGAAGAAGTTGCGGCTCTGCACGTTGCGCATGAAGAACACGATCTCAACGGGCTTGATGTCGGTGCCGGTGGCGATCATGTCCACCGTTACCACGATGCGCGGATGGTAGCTGTTGCGGAACGCGGCGATGAGTTGTTCCGGTGGCGCCCCGGTGGTGCGGTACGTAATCTTCTGGCAGAAGTCGTTGCCCTTGCCGAACTCCGTGCGCACGATGTCCACGATGTCGTCGGCGTGGCTGTCGTCCTTGGCGAAGATGATGGTCTTGGGCACCTCGGTGCGCCCGGGGAAGATGTCGGTGAACAGATTGTCACGGAAGGCGCGGATGACGGTGCGGATCTGGTCCTCCGCCACCACATCCCGGTCCAGTTGGCCGGCGGTGTAGGTGAGATCGTCGTCCAGCTCTTCCGCCCACCGCGTGGTCTTGGCCCTGCGGTTGCGCCGGTCGATATGCTGACCGGCTTTGACGCTGGCTCCCTCCTCTGTGATCTGCGTGCGGATGCGGTAGATATCCGAGTCGACGTTTACGCCATCGGCGACCGCTTCCTCGTGCGTATACTCCATCACCAGGTTCTGCTGGAAGAAACCGAAGGTCTGGGCCGAAGGGGTCGCGGTCAGGCCGATGAGGAAGGCATCGAAGTACTCCAGCACCTGCCGCCACAGGTTGTAGATGGAGCGGTGGCACTCGTCCGTGATGATGAAGTCAAAGCTGTCGATGGGGATGTCGGGGTTGTACTCCACTGCGCCCGGCTGCGGGTTGACCTGGGCGAAGTCGATGCCGGAGAGTTCATCCTTCTCCGGTTCGAGCTCTTCGCCTCGCAGCATGGAATACACCCGCTGGATGGTGGAGATGCACACCCGGCTCACCGGGTCGATATGGCCGGACTGCAACAGCTGGACGTTGTACAACTCGGCGAACTTCCGGCGCTCCTCGGGAGTTGTGAACCCCTGGAACTCCCGCAGGGTCTGGCGTCCCAGGTTGTTGCGGTCTACCAGGAACAGCACCCGCTTCGCTCCCGCGTGCTTGATGAGGCGATACACCAGGTTGCAAGCGGTGAAGGTCTTGCCGCTGCCGGTGGCCATCTGGATCAACGCCCGGGGCTTCGCCAGCGCCAGCGATTCCTCCAAGTTCAGGATGGCGCGCTCCTGCACCGGCCAGAGCGCCCCGGCATCCAGCGACGGCATTTCGGTGAGACGCTGGCGGAGGTTCCGCGCCACGGCGTAGACCGCGCCCGGCTCCGCCACGCCGGCATGGCTCGCCAGCGCGGTCGTCGCATTTGAGCCAACCCAATCGGCCAGGGCGTCGGGGGTATGGAAGGCGAAGACGCCGCGACTGCGCGGTTCCGGATCGATCAGGTTGGTGAACCGCGTTTCGGATCCGGACGTTTCGTAGAGGAAGGGCAGGGGTTTGCGGTGCGCCGGCAGCGTGTCCGGCAGACCGTCGCTGTACTTGCCCGATTGGGTCTCCACGCCGGTGAGGGTATGCCCGGCCGGCTTTGCCTCGACGACGCCGGCCGCCTTACCATCAACGTACAGCAGATAGTCAGCGGTGCCGTGGCCGGGTTTCAGCCCGAATTCGCGAATCGCCACGCCCCGCGCGGCAGAGAGGTTGAGCGAGTGAACATCCTGCACAGCCCACCCCGCCTGCTCGAGCAGGCGGTCGATTTGTTCGCGGGCTTGCTGTTCCGGGGTCATGGCTGCTTGATCAACCGTGAAACGCAATCGTCAGATTGCATGGTCGCCATCGTAGCCAAACGGCGAACGCTAGTCCACCACCGGCCGCATCACGACGAAACCCCGGTGCGCGTTCCCCGGGTAATCCTCGGGGGAGGCCAAATTCAACAGATAGTTGGCCCAGTAAACCTCGCTGCAATGAGCGCATCCCGCCCGCACCAACGGCGAAACAGATCTATGTGCAAGTTCCGGTTGTGATAATCAAACTATCACGGTCGAAAGCCTATACTCAAACACGGGATTTAATGGCGGAGAGGGCGGGATTCGAATCCACTCGCGACTGAGTAGGATCGCGTGGAGTGTCAGGGCCAGCAAAAACCGATCCCGCAGGTGCGCGCGTGTACCTGCAGGATCGAGTCGGATCGACGCGGGGCGGGAATCAGGGCCGGGATTCGTCGGTGTGTTCCAGGGTTTTCGCGAAAGACTGGGCCAGATATTTCTGCCTCCCCTTCAGCAGATGGCCATACGTGTCGATGGTGGTCTTGATGCTGCCATGCCCGAGCCGACGGGACGTCGCGAACGCGTTCTGGTAATCCTCGAGGCACACGCTGGCGTGAAAATGCCGGAAGGCGTGGAAGTTGACTTCAGGGACTCCGACGCGAGCCCCCAGTTCTTTCAGCTGCCGCATCATGGTGGTCTCGGGAATCATGTCCCCGTCGGGGCCAGGGAAGATCAGATCATCGGGTTTGACCCCTTCACCCTGGCTAACCAGATGGTTGCGCAGGAAATGTACCGCCACATCTGGCAGGTCAATTTCGCGGCCCCCTTGTCGGTCTTGGAGAGGTACTTCACGTTGCCGCGTTCTTGCGTCCTGACCGTGCCTTCCACCACGTTAATCAACACGACCGCCAGGTCCACGCGGCGTCACGTGAGGCCCCGCAGTTATCCCTGTCGCATCCCGGTGTAGGTCAGAACGAGCAGGAACGGATAAAGGGGATGGTTCTCGGACTCGGCCAGGGAGAGCATTTGCTGGACGGTGTCGATCTCCGGGGGATCACCTCGCGCTTGGTGACGGGCGGCAACGCGACGAGGGCAGCCACGTTGCGGTCGAGTTTCTCCTTTCGCATCGCGTACTTGCAGGCCCCTGATAACCGGATACGCCAATGGGGCGTGGGTTCCATGGGTGTGGGTGGGGCCGATGACCAAGCTTGCCAAAATCGAAGAAAAGAGAGTACGCGGTCTTAAGGAAATTTCCGGGCGATCGCGTTTCGGGGAAGTTCCCACTCCCGCTGGATGGGCCGTGGTGGGCGCCGATGCTCTTGCGGCCTACTGCTCACAGTTGGCATGGCGGGATCCGGACACGCTGGTGCGTAATGTCGATGGCCGGACGTTGCGGTCCATGCCGCCGCGCGAGTTCTCGGCCCCATGCTTTGAGAACGCCAGCAACGAGGATCCGGGCGTGCCGGAACGCGTCCCATCGTGGGTCGAGAAAGATCCCGTCTTGCGCGTGCTGAACAACAAGCTCAATTTCTCGATTTTCCAGTTCATTGCGCAGTGGTCAAGAACCGACGGGCATGGGGAGGAACAGGCGGACCGTGATACTGGTGTGGCGGCTACGAGTCGGGCGCCAGCCTGCAGTCGGTTCGGTGGACTCGTTCCCTGCCGTAGCGGTGTTCAGCCACCCGGTTCACGCTGCCTTCGACGATGACTGTTTGACGGCGCCGCAGGTTGACTGCAAATCGCCGCGAACTATAGGCCAGTTCGCCAAGGTCTATGACCACCGGTGGGCGCCACCACCGCGACCATTGCCTCACTTCGATTTTGAGGTGCAGCGATGGCGCACAAGGAGGTGCTCCGAGTGGAAATACAGGAAGTAGTTCGCCGCTGGCAGGCGGGAAGCAGCCAGCGTCAGATAGCGGAAGGGATGGGGTGGTCGCGGGCGACGGTGCGCAAGTACCCCTGCTTTCGCAGGGGCAGGCTCTGGCGGCGGCGACAGCGGAGGAAATTACCCAGGACGTACCGGCTCCCCGCGAAGAGCAGTTGAGCCGGCTGGCTGGGATCAGCCGGGCTGGGCCGCGGCAGGTAGAGACGCCGGTTGAGGACAGCCTGTCTCCGTGGTCCGATCAGAGTTGCCAGTGGCTCACCGGCGACCGGTTGAAGGTGGTGCGGTTCAGGAGTTGCTGGATGCAGGGGGAGCCGGTGCGATTCCGAGTGCGCCAACCCCTGTCGGATAACCAGCAAAGACAACGACAGGAAACCCGCGTTGCGGCTGTCCGTGGGCAGCGATCGCATCACCGAGGTCCCTGATGGCGGTTTCGCCATCAAGATCGCCAGCGAAAACCTGAAGACCCTTCCCGCAGATTTTCGGCGGGTCCGCCACCTTTGGTGAAGACTACATGGTCTCACCCCTGGACGCGGATGGCCTCTGCTGATGGCTACCAGTTGATCCTCGAAGCGAACCATGTTCTTGCAACACTCGCGGTGGAGGCCATCAATGACGGAGTGGTCGAGCCCGCCGAAACTGTCCAGTGTCGGCCGAGTACGGATCGGACGACGCTGAAATTCCGCCGTGGTTGACCATCACCCTTGACGAAAGCGCTGGTCCGTCCAGCGTGACCACGAGCCGTGAGCGGGCCTGCCGTGCCAGCGCGCCAGCGCCCGCGCTGAGGGGTATTACTCTCGAAACTGGCAGCGTGTCCGAGAAACACGGTTTGCCGAGGCGTTCGGGGGTAAGATGGTCCAAGTGTGAAACCGGCGTAGACCTACGATCAGGAAGACCTGCCTTCCCTATGATCCAGACCAGCAACTGCTGCTGGCCCAAGCCTTGCCGGATTGGCTGCCTGAAGATGACTTGGACGCAGTCCACTTGACGTTGTGGGGAAGTGGACTGCGGCTAGGACGGGCGTCACTGGGTCGTAATGTTGTTGATGTCCACGATGTGCCATTCAACTGAGTAGGTACCAGTATCGTTGCTCACTGCGCCGATGCGGGCTCTGATCTGTCGGCCGGTTGTGGTCAGATCGTCGTCGTCAACGGTGTAGTTTACGGTGGTGCTGTCGTCATCTGCCCCAAACTCCGCCGCCAGGATCCTTATGTCATTCTCGCCGGGGCCACGAATCTCCACCAGGACTGAGCTCTCCCCGTCGTTTCGATTGGTGCGCCTCACGGTGATGGTGAAGGGTTCGTCTTCGTCAGCGGAGCTGGGCGCGGACAGGGTGTAGTGGGAGCCCGGGTAGTCTGGCGTCGTGATCTGGACTGACGTAGGCATCCCGGTAGTGCCGTTGCCGGCCTGTGCCGCCACTTCCAGTGTGTACAGGGTGCTGGTTTTCAGATTGTTCGCAACGACCTTCAGTTCGTCGCTGCTATTGTGGCTCGTGGCGAACTGCCATGGCGTGGCGGTCGGCACGCTGTTGCCCTCTGCGAATCGGTACACGTAGTGGATCACGGAGTTGCCGTGGTCTGTTGCTGGCTCCCATTCCAGGGTGACGTCTACGAAAGACATCCTGGCGGGCAGGGTACGACCGGTGAACGTGTCATCAACGCTGACGAGTTCCGTGTCCGGTTCGTCCGGGGTGGCGGTGAGTCCAGTGGGCGCGCTGGGCGTGCTGGTCTGTGGTGTTGCGGTTGTCGTGGCTTGGACACGGGTTACGGGTCCTTGCTTGCTGTTTGCGTTCACGGCCCGCACCTCGAGGGTGTAGAGCGTGTCGGCCGTAAGGCCCGTGATGTTTATGGTTCTGTTTGACACCTGGGTCGGCGTCGCGGTTTCCCACTCTGTGGCTTCGGGGACCGTGTTGCTGTCGGCGTAGCGGTACTCGAAACCGCTGAGGGCGGCGTCGCCCGACTCTTCCGGCGCTCGGAAGTACAGCTCGATGCGGAAGTTGCTGTGGACCACGGCCCTGAGTTCGCGCACTGCGGATGGACTGGTGGTGTCTCCCAGAGTCGTTCCTTGGGCTTGTGTGGATGGGCCAGCCGTGCTTCCTCGTACGGCCCTCAGCTCGAAGGTGTAGAGCACTTCCCAATCTAGGCCGGACAAGGTGTGTGACGTGGTGCCGGCATGGCTTCCCGGCACATCGGTCCAGTCCGGGTTCCAGCTGCTGTCGCTGGGGTTGCGGTAGCGGTACTGGTATCCGGTGATGGTGATGTCGCCCGGGTCGTTCCAGGTCAGGGTTATCTGCCCGGTGCCGGCTTGCGTGGCGCTCAGTCCGATGGGGGCCGACAATGCGCCCTGCGGGGTGGACTTGATCGATGCTTCATCGCCGGGTTCGTCCTGGGCGTTGACGGTGTAGACGGGCCGCACCTGGAGGGTGTACTCGAGGCCGTTGGTCAGGCCCGTCGCCCTGAAGGACGTGGCGCTGGCGTTGCTGCCTGGGATGTTGGTCCAGTCGGGGTTCCACGTGCTATCCGCGGTGCTCATGTAGCGATACTGGTACCGCGTGAGTGTGCTGTCGGTAAGTTGGTCCCATTCCAGGAGAACCTGCCGGTCGCCCGGAGTGGCCCGGAAGTTGACCAGGTGGCTGGCTTGGTCCACCGACATGTTGCTGAACGAGTCGGCTTCCTTGCCGCTCAGGTCCTGAAGCGGGTTTGAACTTTGTCCTGGCTTGGTGTAGGACAGCGTTGCGCTCTGGCCCGGTCCGACCGCGGTCGTCAGCGTGAGCGTCACGATGTTGCCGTTGATGGCGACGTTGGTCGGGTTGGTGCTTTGGGCTCCGTCCACGCTCACCGAGAAGGCGCTGGTGGGCGGTGCGCTGGTCTTCAGGTCCTCGGTGTAGCCGAGCGTCAGTGCAGAGCCGTCCACCTCGACGTACTCGAGTGCGGGCTTCCGGGTGTCCACTTTGTGGTCCGTCAGAGGCGCTTGGGCGTCGTGGGTCAGGCTGGCGGTCACCTGCTTGGTCACGTCGATGTGCGTGAAGTGGATGGTTCCGCCGTTCGGGTTGAGGGAGTTGGCGGACCACGATATGCCGTCGTGATCGTCGTGGTCGGCGGTGGTGACGGTGTAGTCGAAGATCAGCTCTGAGGTGCCCAGCCTGCTGAGGTAGGTAGCTTGCCGCGTGCTGCCGGCCAGTTCGATGGCGAACTGAGGCGTCCCGCTGGAGGTGTCGACCGTCACGTCTCCGTTGAACGTCACCTTGATGCGGATGACGTCTCCGGCGTCGTAGTAGTTGTCGATGGGCGTCGACGTGATGTCGATGTCCAGCACACGCAGCGTGTTGACGTTCGTGATGCTGATGGTGGCCTCGCCGTCGGCGTCGTTCCGGTTCGGGATCACCAGTTTGTCGGATACTCCCTGGCTTGCCTGCAGATACGCCACGAAGGTCTCGGCGTCAGGCTCGTAGAGCCCGTCGTCTATGACCGTGATGTCCTGCTGCTTCGTGTAGGTGTACCCGCCGGCGTTGGTTGCGCTCCAGTCTGCGGGCGTGACGGGGATGTTTGCCGAGATGTGTGTGTAGTCGTCGCCGATGGTGGCGGTGCCGGTATCATCGGTGAGCAAAGCGACGTGGAAGCCTTCCCTGGGCTGAGCCACGCCTTCGCCGGCGTTGAAGACCACGCCAATGCTGAAGGGTTGGCCTTCATTGGCCGAGTAGGCGAGTTGCTGGTGTGACACCCAGACGGAGGGGCCGCTGGGAGGCATCTTGGCTTCCACGGTGGCGGAGTTTCGGGGTGCAGGCATTGGCAGATGGTCGTCTCCGCCGACTATGGTGATGGTCGCCGTGCCGTCCGTGTTGATCTCGTTGATGGCGTCGACGAAGGCCAGAGGTTGAACATCGACGGTGGTTGTGTTCGCGTCGAGCGTCACTTCTGAAAAGGAGAAGTGTTGTCCCGTCTGGGTCATCTCGAGGTTCAGGTCCAGGTCCGCGCTCAGGGCTTTGGAGGACGTGAACCGGAAGCTTGGCAGGGCGATCATAGGCGTGGCGTCGCTGTAGAGCGCCTCGATGCCTATGCGAGGGATGTCGCTGTTGTTGGTCACCGCTTGGTCGGTGAAGGATGCCAGGTCGTTGCCGGCGCGGTCTTGAAGTTTGTCTCCGCTGCCGGGCACGGTGTAGCTCACCTTGACGTTGGTGTCGTTGTGGCCGATGGGCGTGCCGAGGTGCAGTGTCACCACGCTGCCGTTCACCTCGACGGGAGTCGTCGCATCGAGGTGTACCTCGGCCTCGCTGCCTCCGGATGGCGTTGCCTCCACTGTGAAGGCGGTCGCGACCGGCAGTGAGTCGGTTTTCATCGACTCGTTCATTGTCAGGGTGAGGGTCTTGCCGTCCGCGGCCAGCACAGCCGGGTTGGTCTGCGCCAGGGTGGGGGCGACGGAATCGGCTGGCAAGTTGATCACCGGCTGGCTGCTGAAGCTGGCTGCTTGGTTGCCGACCAGGTCGGCGACCCTGTTTCCGGATCCCGAGCTCGGCTTGTTGTAGGAGACCTTGATGTTGGTGTCCGTGGCCACGATGGCGGTGGACAGGGTGAGTTCAACCATGTTGCCCGAGATGGTTGGCGTGCCGGAAGCGAGTGCGACGGTGTCGTCGTTGGAGCCCTTGGTCACCGAGAAGCTGCTGTGGGACAGCGACGCTGCTGGGCGCAGTTTTTCGCTGAAGGCTATCACCAGGGAGGTTCCGTCGCCCCAGGCTTCGACAAAGGACGGCGCGACTAGGTCTTCGGTGATGTGGAACGTGAGTTCATCGAAGGTGGACCAGTCCTGGCTAGACGCGAGGAAGTATTCATGTCCGCCGCCGCCACTCAGCGTGAAGTCGCTGAGTGCGTAGTGTTCTTCGCAGACGTGCAGTGCCAGTGCCTGTTTGTCAGCGTCGGCGAGGTCCTTGTCCAGGTTGAACCATACGGCTGTGCTGGTCTTTTCGATGGCTTCAATGGTGTACGCCGACGTGGTTGCGGTGGTGGTGAACGTATTGTCGTTCAGCGTGCCATGTTGCCGATGGAGGATGTCTCGGTAGCCGAGGCGGTCAGCTCCGCCTACCCTGTAGGCTGCAACGCCGATCTGGCGTCGTCCTTCGATGAGGGTGGCGCCGCCCTGAAGGTCGGGCTCCGGGCACACCCAGACGGCCGATGTGGCGTCGCTGGCCAGTGGGCCTTCGGAGAAGCCATTGTCGTCCTCGAAGGAGACGGTCACCCTGATGGTCTTGCCGATGTCGGCGTCGGTGAGGGTGTAGGTTGCAGCGGTTCCGATGTTGGCGCGCTGTTGGGTAACGCCGTCGGAGGCGAACCGTTGCCAGCGGTAGGCGGTTACGGCGCGTTCGGCGTCGGCGATGCCGTCGGTGTCCGTGATGCCGCTGAGGTCCACTGAGAGCACGGCTGGCACCCGGAAGGTGGGCGCTGTGACGGCTGGCTTGCCCGTGGCTGGAGAGTTGACGGGCGGTCCGTTTATGCCGACCTTGAGGGCCCCGGTGCTCGAGTTCGGGGTGAACGCGCGGGTGTTGCCGGTGGTTCGGAATTCGTGGTTGTCACCGATGGACCAGCCGGCGGCGTTGCCGGAGTCCTCGGCGGCGCCTGTGCCGTCCCACTCGCCTTTGCCGCCTGCGGCGACGACCCAGTAGGTGGTGGACGGATCCAGCGTGACGGGCGTGTCGAGCACGTATTCCTGAGACCATCCGCTGGGGGGAGTGGGCAGGTCGGCGACCTTCGGTCCGTTGGCCGAGCCGCGGTGAATTGCGAGGTCGGGGAGGGGATGGATGGGTCGGTTGCGGAACACGGCGGCGTCGCTGTCCCGCATCAGGACCGTGACGCTGTGCAGTGTGTACCCGGCGGCGTCGCTGCCGGTGGTGAAGGGCTGGGCACGGTCATCGCTGAGCAGCGACAGATTACCTGTGTTCGTCTGGCCGGTGTTTGCGACGTAGGGGACGGTGGGCTGGATGACGCGGCCGCGGATGCTGAACAGGAACTGGGCGCCGCCGGTGAGAGCGCTGGTGTCGCCGGTGGAATCGTGTGCCCGGGTGTACCCATCGGTGGGGACAGTTAGCCAGCGGTGGCCGCTACCGGTGTCGACTGTATTGGAGAGGGTCTGGGCCAGGCTCATGGTGCCGCCTTCGATCAGGAGGAAGTATCCCGAGTTGGAGGCGACTCTGGCCGTGGAATCCGGCGTAAACGCGTAGGTGTTGCTGCCCAGGTCCGTGGGCGAACCCGTCAGGGTGATTTCGGTGCCGATGTGGTTTCGCAGCGCGACGAACGGCAGGTCGGCGGCGGAGTTGGCCGGGCCGGTGAATTTGAGGTCCACGCGGGTGATGATGTAGCCGGGTTCGTACGTTGCGGTGACGAACCTGATCTCCGCGTCATTGCTCGACAGAGCGGTGGTGCCGGACGAGGTCGCCTCTCCCAGGTTGCTGAGCAGCACCCGTTCGGCGGCGCCGACGCCCGCGTCCTGGGCGTGAGCGGGTGTTCCGTCGCTGAGGAGCGTAAGTGCCAGCGCGGCGGCGACCAGCAGCATTGCGATTGCTGGTGCTTTCAGTGCAGAGGCCGGGGATGACGACGGACGGCCGCCAAGGCGTTTGCTTTCCCTCCCGAGCATCCTTGCCCGTGCCGTTGCGCGTTGGCGTTGGTTGACTATGGAGCGTGTGCCTGTGAAGGACCGGCGCAGGGCAAATTTGTTGCGCGCCAGCCGTACTATGGACCGGATCGCGTTCGGAAAATATGCCAGTGATTGAGACAAGCTGCGTTTCAGATTCATGGTAATACCCACTCGCTTCCGCGTTATCGAGATTCATTCCGGTACAAACCCGGCATATGGGCCAGGCACAGGCGGGGGTATGAGTCACATACGAGCCGGGAGACGTGTCAGGCGCGAGGCCGGCATATGGGCCAGGCACAGGCGGGGGTATGAGTCACATACGAGCCGGGAGACGTGTCAGGCGCGAGGCCGGCATACGGGCCAGGCACAGGCGGGGGTATGAGTCACATACGAGCCGGGAGATGGGTCAGGGGCGAGGCCGGCATACGGGCCAGGCACAGGCGGGGGTATGAGTCACATACGAGCCGGGAGACGGGTCAGGGACGAGGCCGGCATATGGGCCAGGCACAGGCGGGGGTATGAGTCACATACGAGCCGGGGGACGTGTCAGACGCGAGGCCGGCATACGGTCACATACAAACCGACATATGAAGTCATGTACGAGCCGGCGCATGGGGCTTATCGCCGCATGCCGGAGCCGGTGGCTTATCCGCCTGAGTCTGCCGACGAGTGTAGCCGTCGCTCCGCCGTTGCGTAAGGTTCGAAAGTACCAATCCGACTGGTATTTTTCTACCATTTTTTGTGGAGCGCATCGCTAACTTGCGCCGGCAATCTGTGGTCTGAAGCCGTCCGGGAATGGGCGCGCGTCGCGCGCGGGCGGGGGGGCAGGATGGCTCCCGTGGAGTTTGTCGGGCGATGGTAGTGACCACTCGTTCAGCCCGGGTGCGGACTTGCTGCTTGCCCGGCTCCGCGTCGACTTTCTCCGACCCGAGCCCGGTTGCGGCGGGCCAGCGGTAGCCGCCCATGCAAGCCTGGGCCGGAGCTCATGATCCAGGATGCAGCCGGCGGCGGCCCCCTCACCGGGAAGCGCGACAATCTCGCTGCCGGCGGCGCCAACGCTCACTCCACGAGATTGCCACTTCGCTTCGCTCCTCGCGATGACAGCCTGAGAACCCCAGAGCGCCGTCGCGGCGGCATCCGTTGCGAGCAGGACATTTTCGAAGGTTTCACCGCCGCCACCGGAACGAAGGTCACGCGCTCCTGCGGGCGCTGCCCAGCGGACAACGGGGATCGAGTGGACTTGCGCCATGGTCCAGGCGACATCGGAGCGCAACGTACCCGGCCGATTAGACGGAATGCTGATCGCAAACTAACGAAAAAGACCAGGCACAAGAGGTATATGCGAACCTTTTGCGACGGCGAACGGCCAGTTATCGTATGAAACAGTGCGTGGCTAATAAGCCACCAACGCAGGTTTTCCGCGCTATGCCGCACACGAGGGCGTGTAACGGCGAAAAGCGCAATACAAAAGCAGACGCGTCTCGGCCGGTGAGCCGCAGCGTCAGTGTGCGCCGATATGTCGCACACCGGCGATGCGAACCGGCCAAAGGCGCAATAGAAGAGATCGGAAGGATACAAAATGAATAGGTATACGAAGCTGTTTTGCTTACTGGGGTCCCTCCTGTCGTCCATCCGCCCCCAATTGTCGGTTGCCGGCGGCAGGTTGTCCGAGCGGCTGCGTCACCGCCGCGACCGCCGCAATAGCGCAAAGGTGGGGGATGTTTGCGGCAGACGGCAGGCGAGTTCCCGCACTGGCCGCGCGTCGGCATTGCCGGCCCGGGCCGTGCCAGCAGCGGCGCTGCTCCTGCTCGCGGCCGCCCTGGCGCTGACGATGCCCGGCAACGGACAACCTGCCCACGCTCAGAGCGCCGGCGTCGGATCCACCGAACGGCTGCTGGCGAGAAGCATGGGACAGGAAACCGGCTCCGGCGGCGCTCCGGCGGATTTTGATGCACAAGTCCAACTGGCGTACGGAGGGAATGGGTCCGGCGACGTGATCAACCGCCCGGCCGCGTCCCAATGCCCTGAACCTGCCCTGAATAGCGGCGCCACCCCGATCCAAGGCGCGAGACGGGTCGGCGTAGGACAGTTCATGACGGGTTCGCGGGCCTACTATGGCTACAGCAGCAGCGGAGGCGCGGGAACCCTGGACTACGCGAGGTTCGCGACCACCACCACCACTACGGAATACACCATCACCACCATCGGGACCGGCCTGACGGGAGCGCTCAAACAGGGCCTGGTTGTCGTATTTGACAATGCCCTGGTGGCTGCCGACAAAAAGGCGCTGGCCCTGTATGTTTGTGGAAAACACTACCCCCTGTCGAAATTTGTCCTGTGGACAGGAACCAGCACGACCTACTACTTGGATACAACAGCGGAGGACTGGACGAACTTCAGCGAGCGCACTATCTACATCACCGAGGACATCGTGACCCCGTCCCGGTGCCCTGCGCCCACACTGACATCCGGCGCCATCCTGATCGAAGACGCCAGGCGGGTAACGGTAGGACCTTTCACGGTGGGTACGCGGAACTACTATGGCCACAGCAGCAGCAGAAGTGCGGGAACTCTGGACGACCCGACGTTCGCGACCACCACGACCTCCGCAGGGTACACGATAACATCCATCGGGACGGGCCTGACGGGAGCGCTCAAGCAGGGCCTGGTTGTAGTGTTTGACCAGGCCCTGGCCGCTGCCGACAAAGAGGCGCTGGGCCTGTATGTTTGCGGGAAACATTACCCCCTGTCGAAATTTGCCCTGTGGACGGGGACCAGCACGACCTACTACTTTGATACAACAGCGGAGGACTGGGCGAATTTCAGAGAGCGCATGGTCTATATCAGCGAGGACACCGGCGGACCGGTGTTCGTCGAGGCTTGGGTCAACGGAACGTCGCTGGTGATCGCCTTCGATGAAAAGCTGGGCGCAGCGGCGTCGTTGCCAAATTCTCGATTCTCGGTGACCAAAGGCGCCAACGACGACACCGTGACGCTGAGCAGCACCGCCCCGTCCATTTCAGGCAACATGGTGACGCTGACGCTGGCGGCGGCGGCCGCCATCACGACGTCGGACACCAACATCAAGGTTTCCTACAGCAAGCCGAGCGACGGCACGGCTAACAAGGTGGTGGACGTGGCCGGCAACCAGGCGGCGAGCTTCAGCGGGAAGCGAGTGGTCAACGAACTTGCTGACACCGTTGCTCCCGCTCTGGTGGTGACCGACCCGGCGGTGCTGGCGGCCAATGGCAGGACCCTCACGCTGACCATGAATGAGGCGATGCGGATTTCGTCAGAGCCGTCCGGCTCGGCGTTCACGGTTGAGGCGACGCCCTCCGGCGGGTCCGAGGCGGAGGTGGCTCTGGACGCGATTGACCCGGTGAAGGTGAACGGCAGCACGGTGACGCTGACGCTGGGTACGCCCATCGCGCATAACGACGCCGACGTCAAGGTGAGCTACGCCGTGCCCGGCAGCGGCTCGAAGCTGGAGGACGCGGCCGGAAACGACCTGGCGGCTATCACGGACCGCTCGGTGCGCAACTACAGCAGGATCCCCCGGATCGGTATCGAGGCGCTGCAACCCGATATGACGCCCGGCATTGCCCGCGCGAGGTACCGGTTGACGCGCTCCATCGCAAACTCCGATATTCTCTTGGTGCCGGTCAGGATAACCCAAAGCGACACTTACTCCCCACAAACCGTCGTCGAATTTTTCTTCTCTGGAGATCAAGCATCGGCGGACCACTTTTTGAACAGCAACTATCGTGGCAACACCAGCGGAGACCTGACGGTCACCGTATTGGGAGATTACACCCAAGTTCCAATGCTGGCGCCCCGCAACTCGGCCACGGTGCAGGTGAAGGTGCCGACCACGGGCCCCACTGCACAAGTATCCCATCAGCAGTCCACGGGCTTGACCGTTGAGGAGGGATCTGTCCTGGATGCCGGCATGGTCGCCAGAACCGGCGCCGGAGTGGCGAGGCCCCGTGACCCTGTCCGCGCTTCGGCCCTGACCGCGGACGGAACAGCCACGACCGGCGTTGACTACACCCACATCAACCGGGATGTCTCGTTTCCCGCCCAGGGTTGGACTGACCTGGGCAATGACACCTACACGCAAACCTCCAGGTACCAGGTCCAGACGATCGACGATCAGGAGTATGAGGGCGACGAAACCTTCGACGTATATTTCGGCCATTCGCCAGGAACCAGTTATGCCGTCGCGATGCCGCCGCAAGGCGCGAACCGGGCAACGGTGACAATCCGGGACAACGACACGCTGAGGGTGTCGCAGATTGAGGCGACCCCGGCGCCGGTTAACGGATACTACAAAGCCGGCGACGGCATTCTATTCATGGTGGAGTTCAACGGAGCGGTGTCGGTGACCGGCGCGCCTCAGTTTGAATTTGAGCTGGGTGGCCAGACCCGCCTGGCGGCTTATTCCCGGGGCTCCAATTCGAAAAGGCTGGTCTTCACGTACGCGGTGCAGTCCGGGGACGGCGACGACTACGATGGCATATCGTGGGGCGCAAACTCGCTGCGCCTGAACGGCGGCGCCATCAGGTTCGCGCACGCGGACCCGGGCCAGCAGGTAGCCGCCCTACTGATCCACGGCGCCCGGGAACCACTTTCGGACCACAAGGTCGACACGCTGAAGCCCATGCTGGAGAAGGCCGAGGTGGCCGGCCAGATCCTGACGTTGACCTACAGCGAGCCTCTGAACGCCACAGCGCCGTCCAACAGCGCTTTCACCGTAAATGTGGGCGGCGGAAGCGGCGCCAACCCTATTGGGGTTTCGATCAGCGGCGCCGAGGTGGAGCTGACCCTTGGAGCAGCGGTTGAGCGGGGCCAGAATGTCACGTTGTCCTACCAGGTGCCGATCACGAACCCGATCCAGGACCTGAGCGGCGCGAAGGCGGCCTCCTTCACCAACCGGACAGTGGATCACGCTTCGGATCTGCACAACTTCCGGGCCACGCCGGGGAACCGTCAGGTGACTCTTGAATGGGACCGGATCACCAGCCACACGGTGACCAGGTACCAGTACCGGTACCGGAACACGGGGGACACCGGGTGGAACCCGAACTGGCGGAACATCCCGGGCAGCAATGCGTACACCATGTCGTACCGGCTCCGGAGCCTGACCAACGGCATCGAGTACACCCTACAGGTCCGGCCGGTGTACACCAGGAACGCCCGGGACGAATCCGGTAACGAGGACGAAGTGCAGGCCGTGCCGCGGGGACAGCTGAGGGCGCCTCGCGGACTTGACGCAACTTGGGCAGGCGACGGCCAGATCGCTTTGAGCTGGGATGATCCCAACGACATCACCATCACCGGATACCAGTACCGCTACCGGAACCCATCCGACGGTGACTGGAACCCGGACTGGACGAACCTCACGGGAAGCGGGTCAACCACCACGTCACACATCCTGTCCGGGTTGACCAACAATGCGCTCTACACCGTGGAGTTGCGCGCCATGCGAGGCACGGACGGGGGCCCGGGGCGTGGGGTTATGCAGAAGCCCCGGGGTCGCCTGGCCGCGCCGGCGAACTTCGCTGCGACTTCCTCCCAGGACCGACGGGCGATGCTGAGCTGGGACGCTTCGGTGGACGACTCCATCACCCAGTACCAGTATCGATACCGGGTTAACCTGCCGGAGGCCGAGTGGAACCCAGACTGGACGAGGATACCGAACAGCCGGTGGACCACGACGTCATACACGGTGCGAAACCTGGTGAACGACACGACGTACCTCTTTGAGGTGCGCGCGGTGCGGGAAGCATTGGATGGTCCGGCGTCCCGCGACACCGCCACGCCGGAAGGGTCGGCGTCGATGCCTCTTCCGCCCGCGGAACTGACGGTGCATCCGGGCGACGGCATCCTCGGATTGGAGTGGGACCCGCCGCTGCAGGAGGACCCAAGGGCCCCGGTGACCGGATACCGGGTGCGGTACCGACCGGAGGGGGGATCATCGTGGACCAACGTGTCCCGATCGAATCCGTCCCTGCGGGTGCAGACGATCAGCGGGTTGCGCAACGGGAGTACCTACGAGGTGGCGGTGGCGTCGGTGAACCAGGTGGGGACGGGGGTTGCCTGGACCACTGGCAGGGGCACGCCTATGGGTTCCACCGATTCCCAATCCACCCCCGGGCCCGAGGGCTCCGAATCGTTGAACGTGGGGACGCTGTCGTCTTACTGGTTGGACCGCACCGGCACCCGGAACCATCCCGAAGCAAGGCATAATCACCTAACGCTGGATTCCTGCCGCACCACGCTGCCTATCCTGGTCATTTGGGGCGGTCCCAACGATAAGTCCCACGGGGACATTGACGAGTGGCAGGCCCACATCACTCCGCAGGAAGGAATAGAACGGGTTACCCATCGGTTCGTGTCTGACGGCGGATACGTCGACCTGCATGGGAGCGTGACGATGAACCCAGTCGACGGCCGAGCGGGGTTAACCATCCGTATCCGCGCCCGGGAGGACAACATCTGGGGCACCTGGTCGAGACTATCGGGCCTCTACTGCCGTGAGAATTAGTTGAGGCCGGTGGTGGGCCCGGAAGCGCCCGGGTCGATGAACGGCAGACAGCATGGTCATTTCCGCTCGCGACGCAGAGGGGACGATAGGGGTTCGATTGGACGCGGCGCTGGCGCAGGACTGCCCGGGAGACATCGGGCTCATCGTGGGCGACGGCACGGATGAGCCCGCTTTCACTCGGCCTCCGCCGCGGAGTCGTCCAGCAGCCCGCTCCGCACTGCCCAGATGACGAGTTCCGGTTTGGTCACTATGCCCAGCTTGCTCTGGATGCGGTAAATGGTATTCCGGATAGTCACTGGACTGTTGCTCCTGGCCTCGGCGATCTGGGAGTAGCTCCGCCCGGTGGCAAACAGCTTCAGGACCTCCTGCTCCAGTTGCGTGAGGCTGTCCAGAGCCCGGCGGGGCTGGGAAATCTGACCGTGGCGGAGCATGCTGAAGACCTTTCTGACTGCCTGGTCAGGAACCTGCAATCGACCTTCGGCCACCGCCTGGACAGCTTCGAACAAGTCCTCGGGAGGCGAATATTTCTGAACAAATCCCGCGGCGCCGGCCGCGATCGCCTGGATGACCGCATCATCCTCGGTCGACGCCGTCAGCACCAGGACCCGAGTGTCGGGAAGGGCTTCCATGATGTCCCGGCAGGCATCAATTCCGTCTTTCTCCGGCATGACCACGTCCATTATGATCACCTCCGGTTTCACGGCCAGGGCGATGCGGACGGCCTCCGCGCCGTCGAGAGCCTGGGCCACCACGTCGAAGCGGCCCGATGCTTCCAGGACGTTGCGCAAACCGCTCAACACTATGGGATGGTCGTCCACCAGCATCAACCTGATCAAATCCGTCTGCGACACCTCAGGCTCCTCCTTGATTGGCTTCACGCGGCACCACACAAGTAATGATGGTCTCGCCTCCCCCTTTGGAACTCTCCACGGTGAGAATGCCTCCCATCCGCTGTACGTCTGTCTCCATGCCACTGAAGCCGCGACCCCTTTCCGCATAGTCCACGGGAAGACCCACCCCGTCATCCGAAATGGACAGCGTGATCCGGTCCGCCTCAAAGGCCAGCCGCACCTGGACTTTACCTGGACGCGCGTGCAGGAAGGCGTTGGTCAAGGCGTTATGGGCAATGGAGAACAGCCCGTCCCGGGTCTCTGCGGAAAGCGGGGGCTCGGTCCCTGACTGCGACATCTCGGCCGGCACCGAGGTGATTCTCTGAAACGTGGCGCAGTGCGACCACAGGACACGCCCCAGCTCTCTGCCTTCAACGATCTGGCCGGCGTCGATGGGACCTCTCATCTCCCACATGGCTGACCTCGTCAGCTCCGCAGTGGCGTCAAGGGCGGCAACCAGTTCGTCGTTGGAGTCGCTGGCCAGCTGTCTGGCGTGGTGAATCCCCAGGCCGATCATGTACGCCGTCTGAGCGATGGTGTCGTGAATCCGCTGGGACACCTCGATGCGGTCCTGGCGCATCTGGCGTTCCCTCGCCACCGAACGTTGCCACCTGAAGCGCTCGAACCGGGTTATCAGTCCGATTCCCACCACCAGGATGTACAACACCGCGACCCTCGACACCAGCGCGAGGTCATTGCCGGCGGCGAAGTCCACTGAGCCCGTCGCGAGGCAAACGGAGATGTAGATTGCCGCCGTGATCGTCGTCCAGGCCAGACTGAGGCGGAGAGATGAGAAGACCACAGGAACCACGGCGACCGCCGGATAGTAGGCAACGAAGATGAAGCTGGAAAATCCGCCGTTGATGGCAACGCCGTAGGTGGTCAGGGCCACATCCATGAAGCTAAGGAACAGCAGCCACCGCCACGTGATGGGTCTGCTGGTCCGGACCCGGTGGTGGGCGGCGCCGTTGACCACGAGCAAGACGATCGAAATGACCAGGTATTCGGGGTGCTCGGGATACCAGAAGCTCGGACGGTAAGAGGTGAGAAACACGGCCACTAGCCAGATGAACCAGCGGCCCCAGACCGAGATCCGGATGGCAAACAGCACCACGTCCGGGTCGGCAGGGATCCCCGCCGTTACCCAATTCCGTACGGATGCCATGCTTGCTTTCAGCAACTCAGGGTCCCCGTCTTGATTCACTTGCTTGCGTCTGTCTGGTCTTGAGGATCGGACCATCCCACCGGCGACCACGCAATTCGGCCGGGGTCCCCGCTGAAAACATACTTCAGATGTCGTGCGGACACGAGGGTAAATGTTACCAATCGTGACTGGTCAAAATGCTGGCGATCAGACTATCAGGAGGACTCGTCAAATCGGTACACATCAACGTAATTGATTGGCAGAGGTGATTTTAATCCCATTGGGCGGCTTGCCAAGACGGAGCGATCTCCCAAGATTCCTGAGGATGACAAACTGTACCATCCGAAAGGTTCCACTCCGGTGCCCAGGCCAGAGCGATTACGGGGAGAATGAGGCGATAGTTGGCGGCTCCAAGATCAGGCGGAACTGCATGATGCTGAAACCGCAGCGTCGAACGACAGCGGAACGCCCGGGGAGAGCGCCTCGGAGGTCACGGTGAAGGGGCGCGTCAGAGGCGTCGACAGTGTGTTGGCGGCCTGGCGTCGAGGTCGCCGCCATCCCGGAGGCGGAGGCGTCCGCTGGAGACGCGGTCACTATGGATTGTTCTGCGCCCACGTGCCCAATCGCAAGCGGGTGCAGAACTTCACCCGTACCCATTTTGTCATCGCGAGGAGCGAAGCGACGTGGCGATCTCGTTCCCGCAGTAGTATTCCGTGCCCCAACGAGGTTGCCGCGCTTCGCTCCCAATGACGGTTCCGGTGAAACTGGATACGCGTGGGGGTGCAGAACCGCTCCGACGGAATTCCAGCTGCATGACCATTCGGCCCCATGCCTTTGCGGCCGCGGGAGGTCGGGTGTCCAATTCCCGGCGGCTGGCCCTGACCGCCAACGCGGGATGGGAGACCCACATCACGCTCGGCGGAAGCTGCGCCTCGGCCGTGTGCTTCCTATCTGGCATGTTTGATCCCCCATTTTGTCCAGGATCCTGAGGGTGACCCCGGATCGTTTTTCGCGGGTCAGGTCACGGTCACGCCCTCCTGTCGGGGTTGGCCGGTGTCGGCAAGAGTTTCCTGGCCCGGGCCCGGGGCTACCCGACGACCCGCGCCGGTTATACCGTGCGTTTCGGCGACGCCGATGACTGCTTCAACGTCATTACGCAGACGAGAGTGGGCGGCCTGCCCGGTGAATCGCTCGTTCCGATCCTTCCTGACGCCCGATTTGCTCATGCTCGACGACCTCATCCTCAACCGCCGTGGGGCGACCGGCTTCCTCGTCACCAGTAACCGGGCCGTGGAGGAATGGCTGAGCCTTTTTTGGCGATCCCATCCTGAGCAAAACCACTCTGGACCACAGGGCCAACGCCGGCTGCCAGGTAGTCATCGCAGGCATCAGCTATCGAGAGTCGGTGTCACCACGGCGCGCCCCGCTGGAGAAACAGGGCCATTCGGTTATCCGCTTGTGCCAATGCGAGCGCAGCGATCTCGCAGTGGTACAAAGTCCTTGGCGATCACTGGCTCAATGTCCGCGGCGTTTCATATACTCCTCAGATGTGTGCCGGTTTCGACGTCGGGTGGCATCCCGCAAACCGGCGGTGTATCCGTCGCTCCAGTCGGCGGGTGAATCGCGAAAGTGCAGCATGATCTCAGCTGGACTTTACGCATTTTGGGGTGACATGAGCGATGACGGTCGAGAATGGTTGATCGGGGCACCCGGGAGTTCTTAAATGTCGAGGGTAATTGTGGACAGTGCAAAAACTTCCGGCACCTGGCACGTTTGGTGCCGTCCCAGAACGGGAACATCCATTGCTCTTTGTAGATTTTGCGCAAAGTCCAGCTCGGGGGACGATGCGCCCCTTTCGATCATCGTGCCCGCGGTCATGCCGTGCGCTTATCCAGCCTTGTGATGGGGCTCCGCGACGCAGGTCTACGGCGCGGAAAAAGGGCGTTGAGCAACTTTGTCAACATGGGTCGTCGCTCATGCGTACCCGGTTTTACTCGAACTGTCGTTGCGAGCGAAGCGTGGCAATATCGTGATGGCAGCCGGGGTCTCTTTCAGCAACGAGATCGTCACGTCGCTACGCTCCTCGCGAAGACAAACTGGGTACGCATGAGCTGCAACGGTTTCTGGAGCTCAGGGGGAAGCAAGGGGAACGCACCCACATCGGCGTCGGCCACCTGCAGGACGAAGGTCGGGTAACGGCTAGCGTACATGGGACCGACTACGATATGCACGGTGGCGTCCTCGAGCTCATAGGTCTGGCCCAGCCAGGTCTTGATCAGCTTGGTGAGATTGGAGTGCCTCTGCTTGTCGTTGGCGCCCTTGACCTTGGGCATCCCGTCAGCATCGTCGTCGTTGGGGTCGCCCAGCTCCACCACCACTGCACAAAGGGACGTTGCGCGGCTTCAGCTTCGGTGACGGCCCGTTGCTCGAACTCAACAGTGTTGCCGGCGAAGTCGGTGAGTCCGGCGGCCGCCATCCTGGAGGCCGTCTGCCGCTGCCGGGCGGGATAGCATCGGGGGCCCTGGGGCAATTCCGAAGCGGGCGGTCTTCCCTTTTCCAGCCAGCAATGCCAAGGACAGAGACGCGTTGCGGTACCTGGGCAGGTTGGCCAGCGGATGCTCCTTGACGTCCGGGTTGCGGAAGCCGGTGCGTTGACCCAGCCGCTCTACGCCGGTGTTGGGGCGCACTGGAAGAGTGCGGTTGGCCAGTTCGGCGGTCATGATCACGTTGTTGGCGGTGCCGACGATGACGAAGTTGCGGGGGTGAAGGTCATGTTGCGGCTCGTGCCAAGGTCCCGGGCGGTGAAGCTGTCGTCCGCGGTGAGCAATTCCGCGAGCATCGCGCTGGACAGGTTGTCCAGCAACACGACGCCGTTGGCGGCGCGACAGGCGGCGGCCACCCGCTTCTCGAACTCCAGCATCTCTCCGTTGCCGTAGGTGACGCGCTCCGACTTTCTGCCGGTGGTCAGCACCGCCACCAGGTTGGCCAGGAGCGTCGCACCAATGCCCGACTTGGGCTTGTCGAACATGAACATGGGAGCGATGTCATAGGAACGGCGGCAGATGCGGGTGACGATGGCGGCGCACAGGTTGGCTCGGTCGGCGGTTGGGTTGGCGAAGGGGAAATCGTGGAACAGGTCGTCCAGGTCGCCCACCGCCCGGTCTATCGAAACCGGTGAGAACAGGATCCGGTTTTGCAGATACACCCGCTCTTCGGGGTGATAGCCCTCCTCGGTCACCAACCGGTCTCCGTTGCCGGTGAGGAAAGGGTGGGTGATCACCGCATCCAGCTGGGGCAGGTCCTCGGGCAGGTCGATGAGCAGCGCGCTGGTCACGGTCCGCTGGGTGTGATGGCGTTTCGGAGTGTGCAGCGCGTAGGTGATCTAGGGTCGGGCGTTGCTATGTTCCCTGACATCGCGGGTAACCCAGGCGTGCTCGTCGCCTTCGATGCCGTCAATCAGGGCGGCCGCTTCCTGCCAGGCCTCTGGGTCCGCGTCGGTTTCCGGCTACGTTGCAATGACTCTTGCCTGGCAGTCCAGGTACCAGAACACGGCGGACGCCGCCAGTGTCGCGATGCTCTCGCCGGTGTGTTCGGTGATTTCATGGTCTCCGTGGTCGCCCGAGTTCAGGTATACCAACTTGCCGTCCCTGACGTAGAGGCTCGGTTGCCTGCGGTCTTGTTCGTGATGGAATATTCCGGCCCACACCTGGCCCACGTGGTTGTCGAAGTGTTCCTGCTTGGTGGCCGCCGCCAATGGCCGCCTGGCCACGTCCTGGCACCGGTCGCCAGGATTGTGGACCGCGAGTTCAAGGTGCAGGGGACCGAGTTCGCGGACCGGCGAGAACCATCCGTCCTCGATACCAGGTGGTGCTGGTCGACGTTCAGGTCGGCCAGGGCACGCGCCGGAGTTGAAGCTCAACCGGCCGCGGTTGCCTAGACGCGATGGCTTGAACATTGCGGCCCTCGCCGCGGCGTGAGCCTCGTCCAGAGTGAAGGCATTGGGTGCGCAGGATGGCATCTGTGCCTTCACCTACAAAAATTTCCTCTGCGGGGCATTCGCTGCCGGCGGCTCAGTTGGCGGATGGAACTGGAGGGGTGAAAGCGGCGTTGCCCCGCTGGCATACCCGGCAGAGCCTGCCGCCCGAGTAGCAACAGCGTCCCGGGCTGTAGAGATCGGAAAACAGGAGACCGGTTGCGGTGTGCTGCTGTGCCCAAAATGCTTCCAGCAACTCGCTGAAGGCAATTTACGTAAGGCGATGCGCGTTTCTGTCGGCCTGTTTTTCGCGGATTGTCGCGGCATTAATGAATCATCTGGTCTTCGGTAACGATGTACCCGCGGCCAGGTGACCGGCCTAGGAGACGAACACGCCGCGACTGCGTGGCTCCGGATCGATCAGGTTGGTGAAGCGCGTTTCCGATCCGGTGGTCTCGTACAGGAAGGGCAGCGGTTTGCGGTGCGCGGGCAGCGCGTCCGGCAGACCGTCGCTGTACTTGCCCGATTGGGTCTCCACGCCCGTGAGGGTGTGGCCGGCCGGCTTTGCCTCGATGACGCCCGCCGCCTTGCCATCAACGTACAGCGGATAATCAGCGGTACCATGGCCGGGTTTCAGCCCGAATTCGCGGATCGCAACGCCCCGTCCGGCGGACAGGTTCACCGAATAAGCATCCTGCACCACCCACCCTGCCTGCTCCAGCAGAGAGTCGATGTGTGTGTGGGCTTTCTGTTCCGGGGTCATCGGAGCTTCTTGAAAATTCCGCTTGTATTGCAGCGAAAACTGCGATGATCCAAAAGCGCAGTTGTCGTTGTAGTGGCATGCTCTTGGCGTAGCGGCGTGCTGCTTCGCCACGGATTTAACGCTGGGGGTTAATACGGATTACTGGAGCTATGACATCCTTACCCAAAAAGGGCGAAGACGGCTCGATACGGTGCGCGTTATCTTGGAGGAGCTGATCGGGAGCGAATATCTGAGCATTCGCTCCACTCCAAACTGCTTCTCTCAAGTCCGCTGCGTCTTCTATATGTGCTGCGGTCCGTTCCTCTCGAGATTTCGGAGCTTTTGCTCGCATCTTGAATGAAAGATGGCCTTCGAACAACCTCACTTGGCGTTGTATTTGACACGCGTGTAACGCCCGCAACAAATAACCGGCGGCGATATATGTTGTGCCCCCTGCGTTCACATACCAATCTCGGTACCTCTTCCCGAAAATGTCGCATGCGCGACGAGCAGGATTACCGTTTGGCTGAAATGCCACTGACAGAGGAGCTTCGATTAGCAAGTTCAGAGGCTCTGGGGCACCTGCCTGGACTTCCCTAGTAGCCAACGCAATAAGGCCTCCCAATGTGACCACGCCAAGTCCTCCCTCGGCAGTCCAGACGCCGCAGGTCGGCCCCCTACTAGAAAAGCCTACGTCGACGATCATCCATTGGCCGGAAGCCGGATTAATCTGGGTCACGTGCCCCGAAATTATTCCAGGCGCCAACATCTTCGCACGTCCGGTTGTTCGGAGTTTGATGGGCCAAATACGCCGTTCCAGTAATTGAGCTAACTGAAGTGGCAATGCGCTCGATATAGGAAGTTCCTGGTCGGTCAGGTCGTTTGGCCTCTTCAACGGAGGGATTGTACTCCTGGGTGGGGCAGAACTGTATCGCCGCGATGGCCCGGACAAGTGGACAGATGGGCCGGGGCGAGCTACATGGCGTTATGGTTGAACGACCAGTGCGGCTGGGTCAGCGTGAGGGGAGCCTACACCCGCGGACTACTCAGCTCGGAGAATCTCGATCACGAGGCTTTCACAAGCCCTTAGAAAACGGCAGAACCGACCTGCTCCCCGTACCAGTTGTGATAATCAAAGTGATAACCATACTGTCAGGGTCGGCATTTCACACTCAAAACTTGGACTTGATGGCGGAGAGGGCGGGATTCGAACCCGCGAGAGGCGTTAACCCCTACGCGATTTCCAGTCGCGCCCATTCGTCCACTCTGGCACCTCTCCGCAGTTGCTCGGGTACTGTAGCGACCCGAATCGCGCAGTATCCCGAAGGGCACGGCAAAATTATAGCATGGGCGACGCGGCTTACGGAGACGCGGGTACCCGCCAGGACTCCGCCGACGCTGGCGTAGACTACAGCGGCAATCTGCGCCGCAACCCGCGATGGGCCTTGGCCCGCCTCACGGCGGCGTGGTTACTGGTAACAACCACGTCAAAACGAGCTTGCCGTGCCGGATTTCCAATGTGGTGTATCCGTAGTTCATCGGCAACAAGGTCGCGACCGTCGGCGTTGTGCCCTTCCAATCCAGGCCGGCCACTGTCCATTTATCCCTGCGGAAAGCCCGCGAGTAATAAGGCGCACTACGAACACAAGACAATGGGAACAATCGCCCCATTGAGGACCGCCGTCAGGGTGGTGGGCCGTCGACAAACTGATGAGGGCGGTACCAGCCGGCGCAGCTACTGCTTCAGCAGCCAGGCCGGCTCAGCGGAACGACTGCTGCCCGCCATCAGAAGCCACGGGACACCGAACACTCGCTGCACTGGACATTGTACGAGACCTTTCGAGAAGACCGATGCCGCATCCGCAAGGATCACCAGCTGCAGAACACCAACGCCCTGCTAGTCAACGGGTTCTCTTCGCCGTTCGAAGCGGCGCTACCGTGCCGGGAACTGTGGCAAAATGAAATTGGTCCCCCAGCGGGGCGTGCAAGAGGGCGGCCCACCGATTGCTTGTAGTATCAACAAGCGTGCGCCGCCCTTGGATAGACAAATTGGTGCCGAAGGTCGGACTCGAACCGACACGGGATATTCTCCCACCGGTTTTTGAGACCGGCGCGTCTACCATTCCGCCACTTCGGCCGGGGAATTCAGTATAGCACGGTTGCGTCTGAGCCCGGTCGCGTTGTAGCATTTAACGACCCCATCAACGTGTAAAGCGCGGCTCCGGCAGCACTTGAAAAGCGCGAAAGGCGGAAGCTTTATGGCTACCCTCAAGGACCGGTTGGAAGAAGACATCCGCAACACCATGCGCGCTCGCGACCGTGAGCGCCTGGAGACGCTGCGGTTCCTCAAGAGCCAGATCCAGCTTACCGAGAAAAACAACCTCAAAGAGCTTGACGAGAGCGGCGTCACCGACGTGGTCGCCAAGCAGGTCAAGGACCGCCGGGAGAGCATCGAGATGTTCGGCCAGGGTGGGCGCGCCGACCTGGTCTCCAAAGAGGAAGCGTCCCTGGCAATCCTCCTGGAATACATGCCCGAGCAACTCGGCGAAGACGAAATCGAGACGATTGCCCGCCAGGCCATCGCCGATGCCGGAGCAGCCGGGCCGGGAGACCGCGGCAAGGTCATGGGCCGCATCATGCCGCAGGTGCGTGGCAAGGCCGATGGCAACCAGGTCAACGCCATCGTATCCCGACTCCTGGAAGCTGCGGGCTGACCCCACCCATGCGTTTCGGCATCCTGGTCTTCCCGGGAACCTGGAGCGATACCGACTGCCACCACGCCGTGAGCGGAGTGTTGGGGCAGGAAGCTGATTACATCTGGCACAAAGAGGACAGCGTCGACGGCTACGACGCCATCATCGTGCCGGGCGGTTTCTCCTACGGTGACTACCTGCGCGCCGGCGCCATTGCCCGCTTCTCCCCGGTTATGGGCGCGGTGCGGGACTTTGCCGCTCAAGGTGGATTGGTCATCGGCATCTGCAACGGCTTCCAGATCCTGTGCGAGGCCGGTCTCCTGCCGGGCGCGTTGCGCCGCAACGGACACCTGGAATACCGTTGCCAGTGGACCCACCTGCGCACTGAGCGGGCGGACACGCCATTCACCAACCGCTGCGGTGCGGGACAGTCGCTGGCCGTGCCGGTGTCCCACGGTGAGGGCAACTACTACGCGGATGCATCCACCATCGCCCAACTGGAAGAGCAGGGCAGGATTCTGTTCCGATATTGTGAGCCTGACGGCACGGTGACGCCGGATGCCAACCCCAACGGGTCCGTGGACAATATCGCGGGCATAATCAACGAGGGCCGAAACGTCCTGGGCATGATGCCGCACCCTGAAAGAAGCTGCGAGGCGCTGCTGGGCTCGGACGACGGGAACCTCATCTTCGGTTCCATGATCGACGCAGGAGCCAATCGCGCGGGAGCCGGCCGCCCGGGAGCCCATCACTAAGGATGCTGCTGTCGCTGGGACTGGCGTGCATCGCGGTGCTGGGGTTCGGCAGTTCGGCGGTGCTGGCCCGCCTGGGGATGCGGGCAATGCGTCCCATGCCGGCGTCCCTGATCTCTCTGGTGGGGTCCACCCTGCTGGCGGGAACGCTGGCGCTGATTTTCGAGTTGGACGCGATAATCGCCATGCCGGCCATCGCCCTGGCGTGGCTGCTGGGCAACGGCATACTCACCTACATGGGCGGCCGATCGCAACAGTACATCGCCATCAGCCTGATCGGCGCATCGCGCGTCACGCCCATTGTCGGCAGCGCCGCGCTTTTCTCCGCGCTGTACGCCATTACCCTCACTCGGCTCGAGGTCCCCGGTTTCAACGAGCATCTGAACTTGCTGCTGGGTCTCGGCACCGTGGTGGTGGTGGCCGGCCTCGCGCTGACCGGGGGAAACTTCCTGCGCCAGAGCTGGGGCAGTGACTGGAAATCGGTGGCCGGATACGGGTTGGCGATACTGGCGGCCGCCTGCTACGGCGCATCAACCCTGAGCGGTCGGGTGCTGAGCATCCAGTTCGGCTCCCCGCTGATCATGGCGGCTGGGAGCATGTTCTTCGCCACCCTGGTGCTGTCACCGGTGTTCGGACGCGAGGCAGTACAGAAATCCACCAGTTCCGGCTGGGCAACGCTGTTCGTGTTTCTGGCCGGATTTGCCGCGGCCTGCGCCGTGATGTCCCTGTATTTTGCCGTGACCCGCGAGGGTTCGAACATCCTGATGATCGCGCCCATCGTCTCCTGCAACCCGCTGGTCACAATGGTCATGGCACGCTTGTTCCTGCGGCACACCGAAACGATCACCAAGGAACTGGTCATCGGCACGCTGATGGCTGTGGGAGGCGTGGCTCTGGTGGTGGTCGGCGGCCTCATTTCATAACCCGCGGAAGGTAGTAATGCCCGTCAACAAGGAAATCCTCGACGAAATCGCCCTGTCCCAGGCGGAATACGACATGATCGTGGACCGGCTGGACCGGGAGCCCAACCCGGTCGAGTTGGGCATGTTCGGCGCTCTCTGGAGCGAACATTGCGGCTACAAGCACTCCAGGCCGCTGCTGGGATTGCTACCGTCTCGGTCCGACCGGACCCTCTCGCAGGCCGGCGCTGAGAATGCCGGAGCCATCGATATCGGCAACGGGCTGGCGGTGGTCTTCAAGGTGGAATCCCACAACCACCCGTCGGCAGTGGAGCCGCTGCAGGGTGCCGCCACCGGCGTCGGCGGCATCGTGCGCGACATACTGGCGATGGGCGCGCGGCCCATCGCCCTGCTCAACTCGCTCCGTTTCGGACCGCCGGACACGGCCGCGAACCGGAGGCTGCTGAAAGGCGTCGTTGACGGCATCGGCTGGTATGGCAACTGCATCGGCGTGCCCGATGTGGCCGGCGAGATTTACTTCGACCACTGCTATTCGCAAAACCCGCTGGTGAACGCCATGTGCGTCGGCATCGCGCGCATCGAAGATTTGGCCAGCGCGGCCGCCGACCGGACTGGAGATGTCCTGCTGCTGGCCGGCGCGGGAACTGGCCGCGACGGAATCCACGGCGCGTCCGGACTGGCGTCGCGCACCTTCGAGGAGGAACAGGAACTCCGGCCCACGGTGCAGGTCGGCAACCCCTTCCTGGAGAAATCGTTGATCGAGGCCTGCCTGGAAGCCCTTGCCACCGGCAGGGTGCGTGCGCTGCAGGATCTGGGCGCGGCCGGCCTCACCAGTGCGGCCGTGGAATCCGCGGCGCGTGGCGGACGGGGCATCGCGCTGGATATCAGCCAGGTGCACCGACGGGAGTCCGGCATGACCGGTTACGAGGTTATGCTGTCGGAATCCCAGGAACGGATGCTCCTGGCCGCCGCGCCGGAACACGTGCCCGCCATCCGCGAGGTGTTCGACAAATGGGACATCCCTTGCCATCCCGTTGGCGCCGTGACCGACGAACCCTACGCGCTGGTGACCGATGGAGCGGAACCCATCGCCTCTGCGCCCGTTTCCCATCTGACCGACGCGCCGCGCTACCGGCTGAACGGCCAACCCTCGGCGGAGTCGGTGGAGCGGCAGCGACTTCGGCTGCGGGACGTGCCCCTGCCGGCCGACGCCGGAGCGGTCCTTTTACAGTTGATGGCCGCTCCCAATATAGCCAGCCGGCAGGGTGTGTACCGCCAGTATGACCACCAGGTCCAGACCAACACAGTGGTCGCGCCGGGCGCGGGAGACGCTGCAGTCCTCCGGATCAAGGGCACCGGCCAGGCCATCGCGGTGGCCATCGACGGCAACGGCCGTCAGTGCTTCCTGGATCCCTATCGCGGCGCGCAAATGGTCGTCGCGGAAGTTACGCGCAACCTGTCCTGCGTCGGCGCGGAACCCCTGGCGCTCACCGACTGCCTCAACTTTGGCAACCCGGAGCGGCCGGAGATCTACCACCAGCTCGAGCAGTCCATTCGCGGCATGGCACGGGCGTGCCGAGCGCTGGGAGTGCCGGTGGTGAGTGGAAACGCCAGTCTGTACAACGAGAGCCAGGGAACGGCCATATACCCCACGCCCATCGTCGGCGGTTTGGGGCTGCTTGAAGATGCCCGGCGACACTGTGGCTCGGGGTTCCCAGAGGAAGGGTTGACGGTTGTGCTCCTGGGCGCGAGCCAGCTCACGGCCCGCGCGTCCGACCTGGCCGGCAGTGAGTACCTGAACACTATGCACGGTATGGTTCGGGGCCGTCCCAGGATCGATCTGGCCCTGGAGCGGCGCGTGCAGTCCTTCTGCCGCAGCCTCATTTCGGACGGACTGGCCAGGTCCGCCCACGACTGCTCGGACGGGGGATTGGCGGTCGCCTTGGCCGAGTGCTGTATCCTTGGCGACGGCCGCATTGGGGGAGCTGGAAGCGTAGGTTTCGTTGCGTCAGACGAAATGTCTCGTAACATTCCGGCCCGATGGGATGCCGCGCTATTCGGAGAGGCGGCATCTCGCATCGTGATCAGTGTGGACGCCGCAGATGTGCATAGGATAATAGCTGCAGCGGAAACGGCCGGTGTGCCGGCCACTATATCGGGGCGCACAGTAGGTAACAGCCTGCGCATCGACGGCCTGATTGACCTGCCGGTGGAGGAGTTGGCCGGCGCATGGTATGGAGGATTGAACAACGCATTGCAATAGCAACGGAGGAGAGATGGAAGCGATAAAGAAACTTGCCGGCGCATATCTGGTCGGCGTCTCAATAGCCGTCGCGGTTTTCTTCATAATCAGCATTTTCCTCGAGCAAGCAATCAGCGTCCTCGCGGTGTGGCACGTGCTTGACGTGCTGATGCTGGTCGGCCTCGCGCTGGGTATGGGGTTCAACTACGCCCACAAGCAGCGGGTGGGCGGGCGCGATGCCGGAGACGCGGTGACACGCCAGTACCTGGAAGCCAACGTCACCTTTTACATCACCACGGTGATCACCATCCTGTTCCTGCACAACTGGCTCGTTTTCCTCGCCACGGGTGACGTGAGCCAGGGCGACAACCATATACCGTGGATTATCTGGGCAGTGGTGGACACCGGGCTGCCGATAATCCTGGGCGTCACCGGATGCCGGCTCTGGCGAGAATCCTCCAACGCGTAAGGCGAAGCTGAGGCTCAGGCCGATATGACATCCCCGCAGCGCAAGACCGTCTACCTGGCCAACCCGTATGGCTTCTCGGAGCAGCAGAAGACGCGCCTGCTCCCCGAACTCATCGGAGCCCTGGAAGACCTCGGCCTCGAGGTATGGGAGCCTTTCCAGCGCAACAACCAGGTCGACCCCACTCAGCCTGGGTGGGCTCACCGGATCGCCCTGGCCGATTGCCAGGACGTGCGCGATGCCGACGCGATCTTTGCCGTCGTCAACGGAACGCCGCCCGACGAGGGGGTGATGGTCGAGCTTGGCATCGCCATAGCCCTGGGCAAGCCGACTTTCCTGTTCCGCGACGATTTTCGCCGGGTCACCGACAGCGAGGAGTACCCGCTGAACCTGATGCTGTTCGCCGGCCTGCCGGAGCGGGGTTGGCAGGACTACTACTACATGTCCGTTGCGGAAATCGCGGCATCCGACAAGGCGTTAGCCCGTTGGGCCAGGGCCTTTCCAAAGTAGCGTTTGTCATTGCGAGCGCAGCGCGGCAATCTCGCTCCGGTAAAACTACTCATACGGGAAAGCCTTGTTTCATCGACGGGATTGCCACGTCGCTCCGCTCCTCGCAATGACTTTGGAAAGGCCCTGCCGTTGGGCGCGGAACGCGCCGGACGATGCTCCGACAGCATAAGCGGGCCACACCCGGCTCGGGGGACCCGCTTGTGCATCGGTTCGTGGACGCGGTCAGCTGAAGGCAACCACTTCCGCCTCGTCGGCCGTTTCGGTGCTGTCCGCCTCGGCCGAGCCGTGATGATCCACCGGCGGCGCGGCGATGGCGTCGTTGGTGGGGGTTGGATCGTCGGCGGCTGGCGGCTCGTAGGGCAGCCCCAGGCGCACCGCCAACGCGAAGCCCACGACGGGATGTTCGCGATTCAGGCCGAAGACCCGTCGCCGACGCGCGCGGTTGGTCTCCGGATCCCTGATATTGATGTTCCGGTACTGGAACAGGCCGTTGGACATCAGGGTCCGCACGTAGCGCGTAATCAGGTTGCGCGCCACCATTTCAGGCGAGTCCCCCCAGTGCTTGCGGACGGTGAGGTCCTCCGCCTCAATTCCGGCGGTCAGGGCTTCGCTGATCTCGTTGCACAGCGCCTGGAACATCACCGAGTCGGCGCCGTCGCGATCTTCAAGATAGTGGCTCATGACCACCAAGTCGGCGATGCGCGCCGCGTCCCCCTCCGGGTCGTCAGATTCGGGAATCTCCATCGCGGCAATGGCGTCGGCCAGGGATCGCTCAAACCGAGCCTGGTCTGGGCTCGTAGTGGCCGGAGCAACCCGCTCCGGGACCTCGGGTCGTGCCGGCGCGGTCGTCCGGTCGCTCGAACGGGCGTACTCCGCCTCGTCATCGAAGTCGCTGTCCCCGGGCTCATCCAGCGGTTCGGTCGAATCGACGGCGTACTCGGCGCCGAATTCCTCTGCATCCTCTTGCTCGTCGTAGGACTCGGCTGCCTCCAGATCCGCGTCGTCATCGTCCCTGGCCACCGGTTCGGGGTCCGGTTCGTCGGCCATCAGGATCCAGTCCACGAGATCTACGCTGCGTATCTTGATGTTGCCCTCTTCGGCCACGCGCAGCATCAGCTTTTTGAAACCGGAAAAGCCCAGCTTGCGCTCGTCGAAACCGGCGATGCGGCGCACCAATCGCTGCTTGAGCGACGTGAGCAGAAGGGTATGTCCGGCGGCGCGCTCGGTTCGGATGACGTCTTCGATCGCGCGAATTACCTCGGGCAACTGGTGACGCCCCGGGTTTGCCAGGGCGGCGGCCGGCTGCTGGCGGCCGCGCTGTGCCGGGCCACGGTTGTAGGTAGCTTCGGGTTCTTCGGCGTCAATCGGGTCGACGTCCGCATCATAGAAGATCAGGCCGTCCACATGGTCGGCCATCCGCCGGGACGTAGCCCAGGACACGCCCACCACGAGGACGCGCTTGCCCACCGCCCGCAGGGAGTTGATGACGTGGATGAAGTCGGAGTCCCCGGAAACGAGGACGAAGGTGTTTATGTTGGGGAAGTTGTGTGCGGTGTCGATGCAATCAGCCGTCATCTTGACGTCAACGCTGTTTTTGACGCTGACGGTCCGACCCGACTGATAGGACCCGCGCAGGGGCAACCGCGTGGGCACGTAAACCGGTTCGATACCCGCCGCATACAGCGACGGCGGGTCAAGAATGAACTGGCTGGCCCCTTTGAGTTCGGGTGCGCGGGATACCCAGTCGGCATAGGCTTTGCCGACGACAACGCGGCCGTGGTTGGAAACCTCTTCCTTCAGCGCGGACACGTTGGGCGTCCTGCCCCGTACCGCCAGGCTGATTTTGAAATTCTCCCAATCGATGAATAATGCTACGTCTTCACTGAATGCGGCGTTGCCATTGACCTGTTGATTAGCGATGATAGTACCTCGACTTGCTCTACTCACGAGCGGGTGTCGTAAAAAAGTTTAATGGTGCGGAACGAAAACCGTCAAGTTTGCTAGTGCCCGCTCCCCAGGCGAATCGCCAGCGACTCCGGAAGACCCGCGGCCAATATCCCCTGTTGCGCCCCCGCGAGGTCATATTCGACGCGGCGGTGCACCAGCACACCACCATCTCCTCCCGCCTCGCCGTCGTAAAGGAGATATGCCGCTCGCCAGTCCCCATCCCTCGGTTGGCCCACGCTGCCGGGATTCACGATCATTCTGCGGTCGGACTGCAATTGCAGCGGGCTGGCGGGATCGAGCAGTTCCACAGTGGCTCCGCCGGCTTCCTCACACCAGACCAACGGGTAGTGTGAGTGCCCGACCAGGCAGAAGGGTGTTTCCATCAGGCCAAAGGTTGCCAGCGCTGCCGGCTCGCTGATGAGATATTCCATGATTGGGTCGCGCAAGCTGCCGTGGACATGGGTGAACTGTCCCGCCTCGCGCACCTCGGGCAGCGCGGCCAGGTACTGCATTGCGTCGTCGGAAAGTTGTTGCGTCGTCCACAGCGCCGCGGCGCGTGCCGCGCCGTTGAATAGGTCTGGGTTCAGTTTACCAGTGACGGCATGGTCGTGGTTGCCGGCCACCCCGACGTGAGGCAGCGCCCGCAGTCGGTCGACACATGCGCCGGGGTCGGACCCGTAGCCCACCAGATCCCCCAGGAACCAAACTACGTCGTACCCGCCCGCGTCTTCCGCATCGGCCAGCACCGCGTCCAGGGCCTGCAGGTTGGAGTGGATGTCAGAGACGATCAGGGCACGCATGGGCGCTCACGTTGGCGTGGCGATGCGGTCGGGCCGGGGTGCAGGGACAAGGCCGAGACCTCTGGCCTCAGTAATCGGCGCCCAGGCTGACCGACAGCACTCGATCCAACCTCGCCAGGTCCGGCTCGACGGTGATTTCCGCATCCGGGAAGGCTGCGGATGCCAGCGACCGGGCCTCGGAGATCTGCTCGGGATCCATCTCCAGCAGGATCACGCCGTGGGATTTCAAACGGGCGTTTTCTTCGCCATGCGATGCCGACGCCTGGGATAGCAGCCGCCGAATGTGGTCCAGGCCATCGGCCCCGCCATCGAGTGCGGCCACCGGCTCCCACTGGATTTCCGGTTGCAGCGTGGGGATGCGATCCGTGGGCAGGTAGGGAAGATTGGCTACTATGACGTCCACCGGTTCGGGCAGCGGCTCGAGGAGGTCGCCCTTCAGCAGGGTGACGCGGTCGGCAACGTTGTGCATCCGCACGTTATAGGCGGCCACGTCCAGGGTGGCGTCGTAAGCGTCGCTGGCGTAGATGCGGGCTGCCGGCAGGTGGATGGCCAGGTTGATGGCGATGGCCCCGGTTCCGGTGCCCACGTCGGCAATCACCAGTTCACGGCTTTCCATGCCCATTAGCGCCATGAACAGCGCGTGCTCCACCATGGTCTCGGTTTCCGGACGCGGTATGAGCACGTCCCGGTTCACCAGCAGGTTTACGCCGTAGAACTCGCGATAATTCAAGATATAGGCCAGCGGTTCCCGCGTGAGCCGCCGCGTCACGATGGCGGTCAGTTGCTCCTCCTGTGGCAGCAAGACCTGGGACTCCTGCTCCGCGAAGATGGCCTGGCGTGGCATCCGCATCACGTCCATCACCATCACCTCAGCCTCGAGCCGGGCATCGGGAATACCTGCGGACTCCAACGTGCGGTGGGTTTCCTGGATTACGGTGCGAAGGCTGGGCATACGCTCAATCGGCAAGGGCGACCCTACGGCCGCCCCTGAACATGTTGGTCTGCAACAGTGGGATCAGGCGGACACGCTGGCGAGGGCCCGTTCCTGGTCGGCGACAATCAGGCGATCGATGATGTCGCCCAGGCCCCCGTCCATCAGACGCTGCACACCGTGGACCGACAGCCCGATCCGATGGTCGGTTATGCGATCCTGAGGGTAGTTGTACGTGCGGATCTTCTCGGAGCGGTCGCCGCTCCCGATCTGTGCTTTTCGGCTGTTGGAAATGGCGGCCTGGTGTCGTTCCTGTTCCGCCGCGTACAACCGGCTGCGCAGGATCGTCATGGCCTTGGACTTGTTCTTGTACTGCGACCGTTCATCCTGGCACACGACCACGACGCCGGTGGGTTCATGTACGATCCTGACCGCAGTGGCGACCTTGTTGACGTTCTGGCCGCCGTGACCCCCGGCGTGGAAGATGTCAATGCGGAGATCGTCTTCCTTGATTGCCACCTCGACCTCATCGGCCTGCGGCAGCACCGCCACCGTCACCGTGGAGGTATGGATGCGCCCCTGCGTCTCGGTTTCGGGCACGCGCTGCACCCGGTGCACGCCGGCTTCGAACTTCAGTCGGCTGAAGGCGTTGTCCCCGTCAACGGAGAAGGCGATACGGCTGAATCCACCCCGGTCCGACGGATTGGAGTCCAGTATCTCCACCGGCCAGCCCTGCTCCTGGGAGAAGCGCTGGTACATCCGGTACAGATCGCCGGCGAACAGGGAGGCTTCTTCGCCTCCGGCTGCGGCGTGGATCTCCACGATGACGTCCCGCTCGTCGTTCGGGTCCTTCGGGAGCAGTGCGATCATCAACTGCTGCTCCAACTTGGAGATCCGTTGCTCGACCTCATCCAGCTCCAGCTGAGCCATCTCCACCAGCTCGGGGTCGCCGCCCTCGCTCACCAGAGCCCTAAGATCGGCTTTTTCTTCAAACAGCTTGCGCTGCCGGCTCTCGATTCCAACCAGCTCTTCTAATCCGGACCGTTCTCGGTTCAGTTCGCGGAGCCTGGCGTAGTCTGCAGCAACTTCCGGTTGCCCCATTTCATCTTCGATGGACCGATAACGATCCACGATAGGCTGCAGCTTGTCGAATATATCTGGCATCGCACACCGCGCTAATTATGATACTACCCTCGGATTATAACTTAGCACCCGGAACGTCTACAAGGCGAAGAGACTCCAAACGGCTCCGCCAGGTGAATCCGGTAGTACTTCGACGAGTCGTAAATCAGACCCGACGGTTGCGCGACGACCTTTCAGCTGGACGCGGTGCCCGCATCGTCCGACTTGTCGTCGTTGCGGCTGCGGAGCCGCGTGACGAGGTCCCAGACGAACGCTCCCACCTCGCTGCCCGCAGACACCAGGCCGGAGATCCGCGCCGCCGTGTCGAGCATGAGGCAAGACGACGCCTCGAAATTTGTCACTGCCCGCCTGATCTTGGGGTAGATCTTCAGCGTCACCACGGTGAGCGCCAGCGCCAACACGGTCACCATCAGCGCCATAACGATGATTGCAATGTCTCGGATAATCGATACGACGTCAGGCGACATATACAGCTGTCCTTCGCGTATTGGCACAAAAAGCGCCGGGACGACGGCCGGAAAGACCGTCGCCCCGGCGGACGGCCCAGGCTAATCCTCGGAGTCGAGCTCCGCGTCGCTGTCGCCAGCGGCGATTCGGCTGCGGATACGCTGCCAGTAATCGCGGCCGCGGTCCACGGCCTGGTTCGCCCCCTGCGTCAGCGCCTGGCGGGTTTCCCGTCCACTGCGGGGCGCCAGCAGCATGCCGAGGCCAACCCCGATGCCGATGCCGGCGGCCAGCAGTATCAAATCACGTTGGGTGCGGTTCATGTAAGACCTCCTGAAATTGAATGTACGTACCCAATTATACAACGCGGGGTCGCCTTGGCCGGCGGGCCCGTCATCACCGTTATGACCAAATTGGGGTCGCGCAGGATCGATTTGCATGTTGCTCGACTGGGTACAGGGTCGATAAAATATCGCGTCAGCGAAATATCGTCACAGCGAATACAGTATATTATATATAGAGATAAACGTCAAGCCGTCTGGTGGGACAGCCTGCGCCCACCGGCTTCGATCAACTCAAACCCGCTGCTGCCAGCAGTCCTCGGCCACCGCCACCGGCCCGCCGTACACCGACCGCGCTTCCGCCGCCAACGGCTCGGTATCCGCGTGAAACGCGTTGTCGATGTGGGTCAGGGTGAGCGACCCGACACCGGCCATCTGCGCGATGCGTCCCGCCTCCGCCGCCGTGGCGTGCGCCACGTTGTCCGCCCGGCTGCGGTCTTCGTCCGTGCAGAAGGCCTCGTGGATCAGCAGCGTTGCCCCTTGCGCCAACTCGGCCAACTCCGGACACCACCGGGTGTCACCGGAGAAGACCACCGCGTGCCCGCCCGACTCAACCCGCCACGCCAATGCACCGCCGATGTGGTTCACCTCCGTGCACCTGGCCCGCACGCCCGGAGTCAGTTGGACCCAATCTCCCGGATCGGTCGGCCGAAAGGTTATCGACCGCCGGCCATCCCGGCGCACTGCTCCGTCGGCGTCTACGGCGAGCCCCCGCGTCGGCAGGGCCAGCAAAGTGCCGATGTCCGCCAAAGCGCGCTCGGAGCCATAGAGCTGCATCGGCTGTTCGGCCGGATTTCGGCGGCCGCGCTGCATTTCGATGTGCGGCAACCCCTCGCAGTGGTCAGGATGGCTGTGGCTGAGGAGGCAGTGGTCGAAATCGGTGGGCGACATGCCCAGCGCTTGCCCGTGACGCAGCACCGTGTTGCCCGACGCGGCATCCAGCAGGATCCGCTCGCCGGTGGGGCAGTCCACAACGATGGCGGTGTGGTTGCGCATGATGCAGCCGCCCGCCCCGGTGCCCAGGTAACTGATGGTAAATCCTGCTTCAGCCAAGTCATCCCCCAGTCAGGATATCTTGCGTATCCTGTTCATTCATGCAAATTGCAACCGTGGGCGCCGCCATCAGCTCAGGCTGACCCGCGAGTGGGGCAGCACCGCGGGGTTCACCAGGAACTCCGGCATCCGGCCCTGCAGCACGTCCACCGTGGCCTTTGCCGTGCGCACCTCCAGTTCCAGCACCGACTGCTGGGAGAGGAAGGCGACGTGGGGCGTGACGATCACGTTGCCCATCCCAAACAGCGGGTGGTCCGCCGGCGGCGCGGACGATTCCATCACGTCCAAGCCGGCGCCGGCGATCTGTTCGTCCCGCAACGCGTCGATCAACGCCGGCTCGTCGATGATGGGACCGCGGGCGCAGTTGATGATGTACGCCGACGATTTCATGCGCTGGAACTCAGCCGCGCCGACGAGCCCCCGCGTCTGCTCGTTTAGTGGCGTGTGTACCGTGACATAGTCGGACTCCGCCAGCAGGTCGTCCATCGCCGCCGGCGACACTCCGTCGGGCAGCGTCGCGTCGGCCGGCAGGTAGGGATCAAAGACCAGCACGGCCAGGCCGAAGGCGCGGGCCTTGTCCGCCACGGCGCGACCGATGCGCCCGAACCCGAGGATGCCGATGGTCTGCCCGCGCAGACGGGTCAGCGGGTGCGGCGACGGCGTGCCCTCCCAGCGTCCGGCTTTGGCGACACCGTCGTAGAAACCCACCTGCCGGTTCCAGGTGAGCAGCAGCGCCATCGCATGGTCGCTGACCTCGTCGACACAGTAGTCGGGCACGTAGGTGACGGGGATGCCCAACTCGGTGGCGACGTCCACGGCGATGTTGTCCACGCCCACGCCGTAGCGGCTGATGACGCGGCATTTCTCCGCCGCCCGCACCACCGCCGGCGTAACCTGCGCAAAGCAGGTCATGATGGCGTCGCAATCAACCGCCAGCGCTGCCAGCGTCGCCTCCGACCCGTCCGGCGCTTCCACCACCTCCACACCGTCGCCCAGGCCGGCCACCAGCGCCTCCCGCTCCGGCGCGGTGGAAGGCCAGACGAAATCGGTGATGAGGATGCGGGTGATCGTGGGCATCGGATTCGATCAAATGTCAGGGCATTAGGCTGCCAGCATTACAGGCGGTGCTGCGCCAATCGGCTTTGGATCTCCTCATCGGATGCCGTCTCAAGAAATAACTCCACGGCCTCCGCTAGATTGGCGCGGGCCTCGTCGATGGTGTTGCCCTGGCTGGCGACGTCCAGTTCAGGGCACATGGCCATGAATCCCGCGTCTTCGCGCTCGACAATTGACGACAGTTTACCGACCATTGTCCACTCCATCTTTTTTTGTAAGGGTCCCGATTGCTGGACTGACGACGGCCTGGGGTCTCAAACTCGTACAGGATTTAAGCTTGGTCCACATGGTTAGACCAGCGTTGGATCAGCCATTCGATGGTATCAAAAGCGCATTGCCAAGTGAGTTGTAGCCATTCGAAGAGGTTTTCTTGCGCGTCGGTTTGTTTTTCGTAAAATCGACGTACCCAAGGGTGAGCGATAGGTTCGCCATCTATATCAACATCCCGAGACAGGTACTGAACGTACAGAAGCGGTTGGTTGTTGATAGGTGGCATCTGCCAGCCTTGATAAACCTTGGCGCGCATAGAATCTGGCATCATGCTATGTACGAGCGCATTTCTGCTGTATCGAAGCGACCCGAATTGACCAGGAACTATGTTGGCTACAGCATAGGGAAGGTCACCCGTTCCAGCATCTCCAGACATGGGCGCTCCACCGTACCGAAAAATCTGCCGACCATGGGCATCCGGAAAATGCAAATTACGTGGGAACTCAGGGTTCAAAAACGGCTCGCGGGTAAGATAAACGAACAAGAGGTAGATCAGATCTAAAGCGGTATAACAAGCTATCACGGAACTCGCGAAATCGAACGAGAGAGCGTCAACTTCGTCTGAAGAAAGCCGTTGTTCCCAAGGCTCGTTATTCGGGATGCCCGACCGTCTACCAAATTGCCCAGTATGATTCATTGCCAAAATTCCGCCGGCTAAATTTTCGTAATGGTGACAAGCGGAGAGCATGGCATGTCGCATATCTTCAGCTATGCTGGTAGCGTTTTCCATGAAGAACGCTTCTCTCATAGGAATTCCGGCACTTTCAAAACTGTCAATTAATTGCTGCAAGTCGATTGGCCCGATCCGCCCGTGCGAAATCTCATCTTCAATGTTCGCTACGGTATGGGAGGCCACCATCAATTCGGTTTCGCCGGTTCCGGTTGCCTGTACAACGCGCTGTTTCACCAACACTTCCAAAGTCAATAGTCTGTCCAGCAGAGCCTCAGCGAGCCACGGTGCAGTTGTCAACCCCTCACGAGTGCGGAACGCTGCATCGTACGAGGATTCCCCTTTAATGCAGATTAGACGGGCGTTCACTTCTCGCTCAACCGTTTCCAACAATTGCTTATAAGCTTCATTTGAGTACCTTCCAAATTCATTCGGTTCTGACGACTCGGGAAACGACAAAGAAGAACCGTCTCCATCGGTAATCAGGGCGCCCTCTCCGGCGAAATTAAGTAACAATCCATGAGTGAGTAGATATGTGCGAAATGGTCCAATTGCCTCTGCACTCAAAGATGTAGAGCCACCGATTCGCAAGGTCATGCTGTTGTCCTCGCTTCGCGCACCAAATCTCGCTTGTCAACCAAATTGGGGCCTTGACTATGGATCAGATTCGGACGCTGTCTTCCCCTACGTAAACGGCGTCGGCATCATGCTGACCGGCACCTCGATGAGGCTGGGGGCGTCGGCGGCGAGGGCTTCGCGGAGGGCCGACTCGAGGGCCTCTGGGCCTTCGGCGCGGGCGCCGCGGACGCCGTAGGCCTCGGCCAGCTTGACGAAGTCGGGGTTGTGCAGCTCGGCTCCGACGGCCCGCCCGCTGAACTGGTTCACCTGGTCGCGCAGAACGTTGCCGTAGGCGTTGTCGTTGAACACCACCGCCACCGCGTTGATGCCGTGCTGCACCGCCGTGGCCAGCTCCTGCGAGTTGAACAGGAACCCGCCGTCGCCGCACAGGGCCACCACCGGCCGGTCCGGCTGCGCCACCTTGGCTCCCAGCGCCGTGGGGTAGGCGTAGCCCAGGTTGCCGGAGTAGCTGGACGTGATGAACGTGCGCGGCTCGTAGGTGGGCCAGAAGGCGCGGGCGTAGTAGCCCAGCTGGGTCATGCCGGACACCAGGATCCCGTCCTCGGGCACGGCGTTCCGCACGGCCTGCAGGTACGATTCCTGGGGCTCGGGCCGGATTGCGCTCTCTGCGCGCTGGCGGCGCAGGGCATCGGTCTCGGCCGCAAAGGACGGGCGGGAGCCGATGTCGATGCTCTCGGCGAGTTTGGCGTCCACCTGCTCCATCACGGTGCGGGCGTCGCCGGCGATGCCGTAGGTGTTCTCCCAGTTGCGGCCCAGTTCGTCGGCGTCGATGTCGATCTGCACCACCCGCTGGCCGTCCAACCACATGGGGAAGGCCATGCGGCTGCCCACGCCCAGGATGACGTCGAAGTTGGGCTCCTCCTTGGCCACGGGGTCGTTGCGCAGCCGCAGCGCGCCCAGGGCCAGGGGATGGCGGTCGTCGATGACGCCCTTGCCCTCGGCGGTGGTGATCACCGGCGCCTGCAACCGCTCGGCCAGCCTCACCAGCGCCTGCGATCCTTCGGATGAGATCACGCCGCCGCCGGCCCAGATCAGCGGGCGCCGCGCGCCGGCCAGGATGCGGGCAGCTTCGGCCACCTGCTCGTCGGATGCGGCTGGCCGTGGGTAGCCCTCGGCCTCCATAAGCGAGACCTCGCGCTGTTCCGCCATGGTCTCCGGCGGCATCTCGATCTCCACGGGACGGGGCCGGCCGGTGGTCAGCTGCCGAAAGGCCTCGTGGACGGCTTCGGGCGCTTCCTCAGCGGTCATCATCCGCCGCACGTACTTGGTGATGGGCCGGATGCAGTCCTGCTGGTCGTTGACCTCGTGCAGGATGCCCCGGTCGGCGCCGATCAGGTCGCGCTCGATCTGGCCCGACACCACCAGCACCGGCGACGATGCCGAGTAGGCCGTGCTGATGGCCGCCGACGCGTTGAGCAGGCCGGGTCCCGGCACCATCAATGCCGTGCCCACGCCGCCGCTGGCCCGGGCGTAGCCGTCGGCCATGTAGGCCGTGGCCTGCTCGTGTCGCGTGGTGATCAGGCGGATGCCCGGCACGTCGTTCAGCGCGTCCAGCGCGTGGTACAACTGCACGCCGGGCAACCCGAAGATGACGCGCACCCCCTCCAGATACAGAGAGCGCATGAGAGCCTGACCGCCGGTCATGGTGGGCATGATGAAACCTTCCTGAATGCAATGATTGGGCCCGACAAAGCGGGCCAGCCTACGATAGCACAGCGCTGCCGGCCTGTCATTTGAGCGCGCGTTCGCGCGTCCCCGGGGCAGCCAGCGCGTCCAGCAGCGTCCGCGTAGCAAGCGCCACCTCATCTACCGCCTGGTCGAATGCCGGCGCGTTGGCGCGCGACGGCTGGCGGTACCCGCTGATCTTGCGGACGAACTGCAGCGCCGCCTCTTGCACGTCGTCGTCGGTGGCCGGTGAATCCGCGTTGCGCAGCGTCTTGATGCTTCGGCACATGTGGTTGTCTCCTGTGTGCAGCGACAGTGACGATTGCCGCGTTGCTGGACGCTATGTTACCCTGCCGGAACAATCATCTGTCGCGTTCGGAAGGGTCGATGATCACGTTCAACTGCACCATCCAGGAGGGGATTGTCCCCGAAGACATCCGTCCCAGGCTGGCCTCGGAACTGGCCCGCATTACCACGGGTTTCGTGGGCGGCAACCCCGACGAGGTATCCGTCAACTGGATTGAGATCCCCCACGGTTTCGGCTTCCGCGGTGGTCGGCTGTCCACCACGTCCGCCGTGCGCGGTGAGATACCCCCGGGCCTGCAGCAGGAAACCCGCGTGGAGCTCATGCAGTCCATCCAGGACATGTGGATGGACCTCACCGGCTGCACCACCGACGAACTGGTCGTGTCCGCCCGCGACCGACGCGACAACTAGCCCAACAATTCGGCACAAGGAGCAGACCATGCCGCACTATCGCTGTTTCATACCCGAGAACGCCCTGTCCTTTGACCAGAGGCAGGAGATCGCTCTGGCCTTCACCGACATCCACTGCGGCTCAACCGGCGCGCCGCGCAGTTTCGTGTCGGTCACCTTCCTGGAGACGCCCGAGGGCCAGACCCACGAGCACGGGAAAGGCTACTTCCTGGACGGCGGCAACCGCGCCGGCCGGTCCGAGGAAGTCAAGCAGCTGCTTCTGTCCGACCTGACCCAGGCCTTCGCACGGGTCGCGAACGTTTCTCCCGATAACATCCCTGGCCGGATCACGGAGAACCCTGCCTCCTGGACTATGGAGGGCGGCTTCGTTCTGCCCGAGCCGGGACAGGAAGGCCCCGAGTGGTACGCGGCCGCCGAAGCCGCCGCCGCGGCCGACTGACCCTCCGCCTGCGTTAGCTCTTCTGATTGGGGGCAGGTCTGAAGCCTGCCCCCAATCGCATGAATACGATCCGAGCAGTTCGTCGGTTGAGGCCTGAATGTGCCGAATTCACCCCGGTTATACATCCTCAGCAGCATTCTGGCCGTAATCATAATTGCAGCCTTCGTCCTGTCGGCCGTTCCGCCATCTCGAACAGACTCAACCTCATCACTGACCTGTCCGCCCTTGCCAGCCACCGATGCTTTAGCGCAGGATGCCCAATTCTACGCAGCAGATTTCGGGGTCAGCGTCGAGGAAGCCATCTGCCGATTGACGGTACAGGACCAAATCGGGCCATTGGATGCTGAGATCAGTTCTGGAGAACCCGACACCTTCGCTGGCTTGTGGATCCACCACGAACCGGAATTTGGCGTGACCGTGCTGTTCACCGAAAACCCTGAAGCCACCCTGGCGGCCTACGTGCAAGACACTAACCTGTCGGGAATCATCAAGGCGCACAAGGCCCGGGTTTCCCTGCGGTACCTGAAACAAGCGCAGAGACAAGCCCATATGGTAGCGTCCGCCACCGGGATGCCGGTGGAGTCCGGCATCAACGTTCCCGAGAACCGCGTGGAGTTGTATGTGATCGACGTGAGGGGTTTCACCAGAGCACTCCAGCGAGCCGGTTCCCGGTTGCCAGATCGCGTTACCATCATCAAAGTCGGGCAGCACAGCTCGCCGGCATCGTGAACACATCCAGGCGTCATGATTTCGGTCCGGCCTCTGCCCACCGCCTGGCGTGCTGAACAAGGTATCTCAGTTGATCAGAACAATCGCTTATCTGCTGTTGTTGGCCGGTTTGCTCTCCCTGGCCTGCGCGCGCCAGGCGTCCGCGCCACCGGACGACCCCGCCTTAACTCTGCCGCCGCCGGTGCCAACCGCCGAACCGGCAGCGACGGCGGTGCGCCCCACGCAGCAGGCGACCGCTTCCGGTCCCGCTCCCGTGGCAGAGCCAACCGCGGTCTCCTACGATTCCAACCGGACCATGTTCCGCATCTGGCACGGCCTGGATCACCCCTCGGAAACCACCCTGGATGCGTTGGCGGACACCGAAAAGTACCTGGATAAATCCCAGGTCATAGTAATTCTGGAAGCGCTAAAGTTCTTCAGAAACCTGGATGCGGCCCGCCAGTCCATCAAAACCCTGACCGCGCTGACCGGCCAGGACTTCGATCTCGACCGCCGCTTGTGGCGGGAGTGGGTCGGGCCCCGCATGGATGAATACGCCCCGCCTTCCGATTACCCGCGGTGGAAGGTTGATTCCCTGGCAGTGATCGACCCCGCCATCGGTGCGATCTTGGAACCGGGCATCACCCGTTCGCGGGTTGACCTCACGGAGGTGGTCTGGGGCGGCGTGCGGCTGGATGGCATCCCCCCGTTGGAGCAACCGCCGCACATCCTGCCCGAGCAGGCGACCTGGCTGTGGCCCGGGGATCGGGTGTTTGGCGTGTCCATCAACGGGGAGCATCGCGCGTACCCGCTGCGCATTATGAACGCCCACGAATTGGCCAACGACGTGCTGGGCGGTGAACCGATCTCGCTGGTGTATTGAACGCTATGTGGCACCGGGATCGTGTATTCCGGCATCGTCAACGGCGAAGCGACCACCTTTGGGACGTCCGGCCTCCTCTACCGCAGCAACAAGGTCATGTACGACCGAGCGACCCGATCACTGTGGAACCAGTTCATCGGCGAACCGGTCATCGGCCCCCTGGCCGATTCCGGCATCAGGCAACCTTTCTTTCCTTCGGTGGTGACCACCTGGGAGGAATGGCTGGAGGAGCATCCGGACACCACGGTGCTGGACCGGAACACCGATATCTACCCACCCGATTTCTACGTGCCCGAAAACGATCCCCGCGCCATCTACTACGACTATTTCACCTCGGATGAGGTGATGTTCCCGGTCTGGAATCGGGACGTCACTTTTGAACCGAAGGCGGTGATCGTGGGACTGTCCATCGGCGACAGCGCCAAAGCATACAGCGTCGTAGACCTGCAACAGGTGCGGTTGATCAACGACACGCTGGGAGACCTGAACGTGGTCGTCGTCGCGTCTCCCGACTCCAGGGCCGGCCGCATTTACGAGCGCGGCGACACAGTATTCAGCCTGCCCGCCTCCGACCAACCCGATGCTACGCCATCCGTCCTGGTGGATGAAAACGGCGTCCAGTGGCAGACCACCGAAACCGGGCTGGTCAATCAGGCCGACCCGTCGGAGATTTTGCCCCGCATCCCCAGCCTGACTTCCTTCTGGTTTGGATGGTTCCAGTACCACCCGGACACCGAGGTCTATCAGCCAGGCGAGTAGTAAGCGGTCGCCGTTGACCGACGACCGGATTGCGTCCCGGTGGTCCAGGCGCGCCGGCGACTATGTGCGGTTGCGTCGGCAACGCCAAATTGCCACCCAACCCTGCGGTGGTTACAATGCCGCAATTGCGCGTGCCCGGTTTGGCATCCTGCTTCCTCGACGGATTCGGGCCCGGCGCATTGCGACCCCTGCTGATTTCTCGCAATGGAGAGTGATCCGGTTTGAATATCGGCTTGTCGAATCTGACGAATTACTGCCGGGAGCAGTACCACTACGCCTGGCTCGTCGTCGGAATGGGCACCATGCTCCGGGTCACCGCCAATTTCGTCAGCCAGGCCTTCGCCGTCATCCTGGTCGTCCTCCAGACCGACTTCGCCTGGGGCGTCACCGCCATCGTCCTGGCCCAGGTCTTCCGCAGCGTGGCCAGCGCTCTCCTGTCACCGGTCTCGGGATGGGTCGGCGACCGCTACGGCGCGCGGCCGTCCCTGTTCGTCGCGGCCGCCCTCTACGTGGTCGGTATGCTGCTCCTCAGCACCGTGGAGCAAATCTGGCAGCTGTACATCTACTACAGCCTGCTCTTGGGATTGGCCCAGGCCCTGTTCACCGTCAACATACCCACCACCGTCGCCGCCTGGTTCAAGAGGAAGCTGGGCGTCGCCGTCGGTATCCAGCAGTCCATCGGAGGCATGGGAGCGTCGGTAACTGCCCCCGGGCTGGCGCTGCTCGTGTCGGTGACCGGATGGCAGGTCGGGTTCTGGATCATCGCAGCCGTGGGTGGAGTAATCCTGTTCTCCCTGTTGTTCTTCTTCCACAGCGAGCCCGCCGACCGCGGGATGAAGCCCCTGGGAGCCACCGACGATGATCCGCCGCCGGTACCGGCTAATACCGAAACCGCCAAGTTACGCAGCAAGGTATTCCTGCAGCATGCCCGCCGCACTCGGGCCTTCTGGAACCTCCCCTTCATTCACTTTCTGGGCTGCATGGGCCATGCCATCGTTATCTGGCACGTCGTCTTCTTCGCCACCGAGCAGGGATTGTCCCTGGCGGCAGCAGCCTGGATTGTCACCATCTACACCATGGCCAGTGTCAGCAGCCGGCTGTTTATTCCCATCCTCGCCGACCGCTTCGGCGCCAAGTTGACGATGATCCTGCCCTACGCCCTGCAGGGCATCACGGTCATCATGCTCTTCTGGGCCCAGAGCGCGTGGGAGTTCTACCTCTTCGCCGTCCTCTTCGGCATCGGTTTCGGCGGGGAAATGTCCGCCTTCCTCATCGCCAACCGTCAGTACTATGGCATGGGTCCGGTGCGGTCAATTTTCGGATTCCAGCACCTCGGGTCAGGCTTCGGCATGGCCTTGGGTGGACTCGTCGGCGGCGTCATCTACGACTTCCGCACGAGCGAGGCGCCGACGCGGCTACTCGGCTTCATCGACGTCGGGGGAGGCTCTTACGACCTCGCCTGGACCATCTCCATTGTCGCCAGTCTCGCCGGAGTCGTCTTCATCCTGTTGCTCGAATCGTCCTCCCGCGTTCTCATACCGAACTGGGAAGACTCCCTGCCCCGGGAGGGACAATCTTCGCCCGCCGCTTCCTGACCGGCGGTGGGGACGAAACGGCTGGTCCAAGTCACCGGGTTGCTGTCGCGGCAGTAGCGCAATGGCTCGATCTGTGATCAACCTCCTCGCAATTGGAGGTTGCCGGTTGGGTTACCCCGAAACGCTCGCCGGTTCCCCCGGAGGCGCCGCGGTCGGAGCCTGTGGCGGTTTGGCTGCCAGCGCCATTATCCCTGCCAGGAACACGGCCACGGCGAAAAACGTGAACGGGATCCGGTAGCTGTCGAAATAGTCGAACATGAACCCGGCGATTACCGGCCCCAGCGCCTGACCGCCCACCTGCACCGACATGGTCAGCCCCCGGATTGTGCCGAGGTTCTCCCGGCCGTAGTAATCCGCCCAAACCAGTCGGATCAGCAGGTGCAGACCCCCCACGCCGAACCCGACCCCCGCCGCCGAGACTAGTTCCGGCAGCAGCCAGTCGCTCACGACTGTTCCCCCCGCGGCCAGCGCCACCACGAACGCCGCGAACATCATCAGGTAGCGGATGGGCATGCGCCGCGCCAGGGCCGCCCAGAAGACGCTCGCCGGCATTTGGGCCAGGGCGAAGGTGCTCGCGCTCATCGCGGCAAATCGCGGGTCGACCCCCTGGCTGATGTAGTGGGAGACCTGGTGCAAGCTCACCCCCGCCTGGACCATCATCCCCGCGCCGGAGAAGATCGCCAGGATCCAGAACGCCCGCGTTCGCAGCGCTTGCCCCACCGTGAAGTTGGTTTCGGCGAAACTACCCGAGTTGCCGGAGCCCTTGCTGGCCTCGGAGCGCTGGCCGGCTGGTGCATCCTGCGCCGGCGCCGGGTCAGGCTCCAGCCCCATATCCTCCGGTCGCCGGGCCACCAGCAACAGGGACGGGACAACCCCCAGCGCCAAGGTCAGGATCCCGAGCGTGACCCACGCGGTTCGCCAGTCGAACCCGGTGATGATCAGCTGCATCGCCCAGGGCACGATGGCCAGGCCGGCCCCCTTGCCCACGGCGTCCACGGCCAGTCCCAGCGGACGCCGTCGGATGAACCAGTTGCTGACGGCCGTGGGCAGCCCGATTTCCATCGGCCCCGAGAAGATCATCCGACCCGGGACGTAGAGGCAATAGAAGGCCAGCGGGTGGGCAACGAAAGCCAGCCCAATCGCCAGCGCGCCCGTCGCCAACGAACCGGCCCCCAGGATGACGCCGGCCCCGTATTTGTCCAGCCATCTCCCCACGACGGGAGAAATGAAAACCGCGACCAACCCTCCCAGGCTGACCGCCCCCGAGAACATCCCCACCGACCAGCCCATGGATTGGGTCATCGGAACCACGAACACGGACAGGGTCGCCACCGCCATCACGGTCCGGGTGGACAGGCTCACCGCCACCCCGTTCCCCACGATTACCCAGCCATAATAAAAGGGCAAGGCTTGGGCCAGCCTCGTCCGCCAAACCGTTGCGTTGGTCATCGCCCGGCCTCGAAAGCCGGCGGTCGGATGCCGGGGAGACCCAATCGCACAACCGGGAGCGCGCCATTCATTCGGGCTGGGCCGTCAGACCGCAACAGATCGTGGCTGCCGGTTTGAAACAGCCGGAGCTGGTTCTGTTCCAAGCCGTGGGCGATTGCGTTTCGCCCTGACCGGCGGATCCGATCGGGACTAACGATGCATGGACCGCCAGGGTCGTTGAACCGGACGACCGGCGGCGGGCGAACCGCGCGATCACCGGAAATCCTGGGCCGCGGCCCGGCGGGCTGGTCTGTCTCCTCGCGCGTCCCCAGCTTGTCATCGCGAGGAATGCAGCGACGCGGGAATACCGTCGTCGAGAGAGACCCCGTTGCCCCCGCGAGATTGCTACGCTTTGCTCGCAATGACGGTGCTAGCGGAAATCGGTACGCGTGAAGATCTGTCTCCCGCGGGCTGTCAGAACTCAGGTGCAACCGTTGCTCTTCAGTCAGCCGTCAGCGCCACCAGGTGGTCCTCTGCGAGCCCGTTGAGGTTGACCTGCTTGCCGTCCTTGATGATGGCGGAGAGGTGCTCCCCCTTCTGGAGCACGCTCACGTCGGCCAGGGGGTCCCGGTCCAGGATCAGGATGTCGGCCAACCTGCCGGCCTCGATCGTGCCCAGCTCGCCCTCCAAACCCACGGCGAAGGCGTTATCCCTGGTGTTGGCGATGATTGCCTCCATGGGAGTGTAGCCGCCGTACTTGACCATGATTTCCATTTCGTTGGCGTGCAGTTCGCCGTAAGGCATCAACGGGGAGTTGCCGCTGTCGGTGCCGCACAGCACCTTCACTCCCATGGAGCGAGCCTGTTGCAGCATGCCGTAGCCGCCCTCCAGGTTGTACTTGATCTGGTCGACCTCTTTGTCGCTCCTGCCGAACTCGCGCCCGACCGCGACCGCGTGTTTCAGGAACGTGATCGTCGGCATGATGCGAACGCCGTTTTCGGCCACGACCTCCAGGTCGGCTTCGGTAGCTAGGTCAGCGTGCATGATCCAGTCCACGCCGGCTTCGGCAGCGGCGCGGGTGGAGTCGGAACCCCGTGAGTGGATGGCGATGCGGGCGTTGCGGCGGTGGGCCTCTCCAACCACGGCCTCGAGTTCCTCCCTGGAGATGGTCTGGAAGTCCCCCCAGGTGCTGTCAGCCATCTTGATGAAGTCCACGCCGTGCTTGCACTGACGGCGCACCTCGGTGATCATCTCGGCCACGGAGTTGGCCAGCACGCCGTTGACGTGCTCCGGGGTTCCCATCCATGACGGCTCGTTGTCGGCGATGCTGCCGTAGGTGACAATGAAACGTCCGGCACAGTAGATGCGGGGCCCCTCGATCAGGCCGGCGTTGATCGCCTCCCGCAAGGCGACGTCGATGAACCACGTGCCGCCCGGGATGGACAGGCTGGTGACGCCGGACCGCAGCACCTCGCGGGCGTTCCGGGCCGCCCTGATGGTGGAGAACTCGGGGCTGGTGGTGCCCCGGGCGATGTTCAACCCGGGCATGGCCGGCTGGCCGAAGGACAGGTGGCAGTGGCCCTCGATGAGCCCCGGCATGATCCACTTGCCCGTCGCGTCGATGGTGTCGACGTGTTCGCGATCTTCAACATTGACCTGGGGAGGAACCGGCCCGACGCTGAGGATGCGGTTGCCCTGGATCACCACCGCATCGTTGGGGGCTGCAGGTTGACCCGTAGCGTCGATGAGTGTGCCGTTGCGAATTATCGTGGTCATCTCTCCCTTGCTGCTCATCGTATCCTCCTCTGGGGCCCGAGTCCCTTGCTAATAGCGGAATTGACCGTGCGGATGCTTGGCCTCGCCGGATTCAATCTACCGGATGCAATCTAGGAGTGGAGCCGGTCGTAGGCTGACAATCGCTCGATGCTATGCTCTTCGTCGTATTCCTGTGCCGAGACCAATTGGCCGGTCATGGTATCAGGGGTCTGGATGGCCAGGTGTACGGCCACTTCGGCGATGTCGTCCGGCAGCCTCATGCGCTTGTGCACTTCGTCATCGTAGTCGTCGTTGGGCCTGGTCAGGTTCCACCCGGGGTCGAGGATGTTGACGGCGATGCCGAAGTCTTTGACCTCGTCGGCCAGCGACTCGCTGAGGCGTTCCACCGCGGCCTTGGCGGCTCCGTAGGACGCCTGTCCGGCCCGGCCCCGGCGAGCCACGTTCTTCGAGGTCAGGTTGACGATGACGCCGCTGCCACGCTCCATCATGTGGGGCAGAACCGCCTTGCAGGTCATGAAGGTTGTCGTCAGGTTCGACTCCATCACCCGTCGCCACTCGTCTTCGGTGATATTCAGCACCGTCACTGCGTGGGACAGGTCGTTGGTGAAGAGACGGTATCCGCCCGCGTTGTTGACCAGGATATCAATCCTGCCCAGTTCGCTGATGGTCTCGCTGGCGGCCCGGTTGGCGCCCTCGCTGGTGGTCAGTTCCGCGTTGACCATGTGGGTGCGGCGGCCCAGGGCTCTAATCTCGGAACCGACGGCGTCCAGCTCAGAGGGAGTGCGGGCCACGATGGCGACGTCCGCGCCCTCGCTTGCGTAGGCCAGGGCCATGGAGCGGCCCAATCCGCGGCCCCCTCCGGTTACCAGGGCGACTTTGCCTTCCAGTTGCATTTCCATTCACCATCCTGGCGGGTTTTACTCGTCCTGGGGGAGAAAGGCATTGGGAACCACCGCGCTGCCCTGACCCACACCGGTGGTATCGCCGCGCTGGTTCTCGACCTTGACGTCCACCGAAACCCGGCTGCCGTTCACCTCCCGGCTCACGCCGGTAACCGTCCCCGTGAAGGTGATGGTGTCGCCGGGACGGACCGGCCGCAGGAATCTCAAATCAACCGTGCCGCTGTGGTTGAACACATCGCCGCCGAAGTACCGGCGCAGCAGTTCCAGGGCGAAGGACAAAGACATCCGCCCCGAGGCCACCGTGCCCTCGGTTCCCAGGGTCTCGCGGGCGGTCTCTTCATCGGTGAACTGGGAGGCTTCCAGATCCCCGGAACTGCCCTCGAACAGGTTTATGGCCTCCTGGGTCATTTCCTTTATCAACGGGGGAATCTCGTCCCCCACCTCGTAGGCGCGTACTAGCCTCCCCATTTCTTGCCGACCTCCGTGGGCTGTTTGAGCTCGTGGGTGATCACACGGTCGATGAGCCGGCCGTCTTCATCAACCGAAACCGCCTCGGTGACGATGTAGTTCTTGCCCCGCCGCAGGTACTTGTCGGCGATCCATGCCCGCACCGTGATCGTTTTGCCGCCGATGGGAGGGTTGTAGCAGTAGAAGGCGCACCTGGCGTTGACCGAACCGGCGTCCCGGTACCTGGCGTTGTACTGCTTCACGTCCACCTTGTGGGAGATGGTCGGGAAGCTGGCCTCCGGGTCCATCACCCCCTGGCGATAGGTGTCGATCATCTCCTGCGTGAGGAGGTATTGGTACGTCTCGAAGGTCTCGCCGACCTCCAGAGCGTCCCAGTCCAGAAGTATTCGCGCATCCGCTTCGACCATAGCTGCACTTCCTTTGGTTTCGCTTGGAACTGAGATGCCAAACCAGCTAGATGCCCCGCCAGGAGCGCCGTCCCTCGACCCGGACGAAATGTCCGAAGCCAGGGTCGGGAAAGTGTCCCGCGGAGACCAGGATCTGCTCGTTCTCCAGCATATCCAGCACCGAATGCCGGGTGCTCCGGGAAACGTCCGGCTGGATGTCGAAGATGGGACACCAGTCGGTGTAATGGGCCTGCGCCGCGTTGTGCGCCACGTCGCCCAGGATGTAGCCGCGCTCGCCGCCCGAGGCGATCATGATCGAGACGTGGCCCGGGGTGTGCCCTGGCGTGGAGACCGTGGTGAGTTCGTCGGTGATCTCGTGATCGTCGTCGATCAGGTCGATGAACCCCAGATCCTGCAGGGGAACCACCTGGTTCTGGACGTGGGTGGCGCCGGCCAGCACATCGGGCTGGGTCCAGTAGTCCCAGTCTCTCCTCGGCACGAGGTAGCGGGCGTTGCGGAAGTTGGGTTTGCCATCGGTCAGGTTCCAGCCCACGTGGTCGGGATGCAGGTGGGTATGAACCACCAGGTCGACGGCCTCCGGGTCGACGCCCTTGGCGCGCATGTCGGACATCAGGGTGCCGTCGGGGGCCTGCAGGCCGGTATCGACGATGATCAGCTTTCCCTGCGACCGAACGCCCGTGGTTCCATACCTGCTTCTGGTCTGGTCGTGTTCGTCCAGCAGGTCGGGGAACTCCCGCCATTGCTCGATGGTGGTATCCGGGAACGGGATCAAGGGAGACCGGACGGGCCCTCCGTCGTTTAGCGCCAGCAATTGAACATTGCCGACGTTGGTGGTGTAGTTGGGCATATGGGTATCGCCTCTCGATGAGTTGGCTTTCTGATGAGTTGGCTTTCTAATGGCGCATCGTTCCGAGCAGCATATTACCCCAAAACACCGGCCCTGTTGAGAGAAAACGCCGGAGGCAATTGTCCAGAATTTAGGAGGTCGTCATTGCGAGGCGCTTGCGCCGTGGCAATCTCGACGCCGTAGCAGCCACGCCTGTCCCGAAGGAATCTATTGCCCCAACGGGATTGCCGCGCTGCGCTCGCAATGACACCTCCCCCGCAACCCTGAACAGTTACCGCCGGAGGTCGGCAAATGGTCACCGGCATCGACGCGACGAGAGATGGAAATTTCCAACGGTGTATCCGCCAAGACCCGTTCCACCGATTTGGTTCGTCGGGACGGCGATTTGCGAGCGACCGGCACATCGCTCGTCTTGGTGGTCGCCACTTTCGGCGCCGGTGGCCCCTCTGATCCGACCTGCATCGCCGGATGCCCGACCTGGCGCGTTCTGGCGGGTCAACACTCATGGCGGGCGCGTGGTGCGCCCATTGACCAAAACCGACCAGTACACCGGGGAGCGCCTGGCGACTCGAGCCGAACGCAGCATACGGTCCGTGGTTGTGTGCGAAACCCTCGCTGGGCTGATGGCGATCCGGGGAGCGCTCGAACCCATCCGCTCGGACGATGGACCGGAGTTCACCGCCGGGTCGGCGGGAATAGGTCGGTGGGATTGGAGCCACAACCCGGTGCATCGAGCCGCGGCTGACGCGGGGAAACCGCTACGTGGAGAGATCCAACGGCAGGTCGTGAGATGATCCGCTGGGTTGGGAGTTGTTCTATACGCTACCGCAGAGGTCGGCGCTACTCAGCCAGCGCCGACCTCTGCAATCGCATCAGAACGCACACTTCCCTGCGCTGCCCGTCCCGCCGCCGGAGACCATCCGCCCCGAGGGTCCGGCACCGGTCCGACCAGGACCGGCGCCGGAAGCAGGATAACCACTGGGGCAGGTCGTCCCCTCTTCGAGACCGCCAGGTTTGGAGATAGTTGCCTAGAAGTCGGGTTGGGGCGGGGCTCCCCAGCCCTGGGGGATGTTGAGCAGGTTTGGCTCCAGGGCCTCGACGGAAGTCTGGCCGCAGTAGGCCATGGCCCGGTCGATCTCTTCCCGGAGCAGTTCCAGGACGCCGTGGACACCATCGGCCCCGTCGACAGCCAGCCCCCAGAATAGGGGACGCCCGATGCCAACGGCCTTGGCTCCCAGGGCCAGCGCCTTGACGACGTCGCTGCCGCGGCGGACGCCGGAGTCAACGTAGACTTCGCAATTGCCCTTGACCGCATCGACGACCTCGGGCAGCATCTCGATCGCGCCCATGGTCATGTCAAGTTGCCGTCCGCCGTGGGTCGATACCAGGACGCCATCAACACCGCTCTCGGCGGCGACGTGGGCGTCCTCGGCGGTCCGGATGCCCTTGAGCACCAGGGGCAGGCCGGTGAGACCGCGCAGCCATTCGAGCTCATGCCAGGTGAGGGGAACGGTCCGGTTGACATTCCAGCCGACAGACTCGTCGGTGCCGCGCAGCACGTTCTCCGGCTTGTTGACGCCCCTGAAGTTGCCCTGCTCGAAGTTACGGTTGTACCGGTTGCGCAGGTCGCGCTCCTTGGGACTGGGCGTGGGTGTGTCCACCGTCAGGGTGATGGCCTTGAACCCGGCCTCTTCGGCGCGGCGGACGAGCATTTCGGTGAGGTCGTAACCCCGGTGGTAGAGCTGGAAAAAGAGGGGGCTGGTGGCCTCCTCGGCGACCTCTTCCATGCTGCAGTTGGAACCGGTGCTGAGCATCATCAGGGTGTTGGACATGCTTGCCCCGCGGGCGGTGGCCACCTCTCCCTCAGGATGGGCACGGTGATGGGAACCGGCGGGGCTGACGAACACCGGCATGCTGATTTCATTACCCAGCATGGTGGTCGACAGGTCCCGTTCCCCGATGTCGCGGAGGAACCTGGGGCGCAACGTCAGTTCCTCGAAGGCGGTGCGGTTGCGCCGCGTGGTGAACATGTCCATAGCCCCGGCGTCGATGGTGTCCCAATCGTCGTGGGGCAGGACCAGCCTGGCACGTTCCTCGTAGTCGTAGAGGTTGATGGGGTCGAGTCGCATCTGGACCTCCCTTTGGTGACGTATCCTACCCGCTGCTCCCCGCCCGTCATCAGAGTATGGGCAGCGTTTTCAATGGGTAGAGTAAAATTGACGGCGCCCACACTTTACGGCCTGCAGCAGTTGCGGGCAAGTCCTGCGGGAATGGCGAGAGCATTTCAGTTGGGGTGGTGAGGGATGGCCTCACTTCGCTGCGCATTCAGGGGGCCTGCTTCCCCCAACCGCCGCCTAAGCCAACGAATCTCCGCCTATGACTGTGCGGGCGCCGGGTCACCCGACTCCCGAAAACCGAACCGGTATCGATGTTGGCGTCCGAGATAGCTTGGAGAAGAGGTACCGCAGGCGAAGACAGGCCATATCAGAGAGAACAGCGTGTGATTCGGGATTACACAACTTCTAGCTTCCCGTCAGTCCAGCTGTCGAACCCGACCGAGGACGACGCAGCAAACCAGAGCCAATCCCAGCCCCAGGATACCGATGATGGCCATGGCCGTTGACGGCGTCGTGAGGTCGGAAATCAGGCCAACGCCCAGGCTGGCTACCACCAGAAACCCCCGGTCGATGCTCTGCAGGCTGGTGAGCCGGCCCCGAAGACTGTCCGGCGCCAACGTCTGTATCAACGTGCCGCGAGTGGTGCGGAACAGGGACTGGCTTGACGCCATGGCGGCGATGACCACGAATGCCAGCACCATCCACTTGGAGAACGCGAACAGGATCAGCATCACTGAGCTGGCGATGGCCGCGCCCAGCACCACCCTACCCTTGGGGAAGACGAACCCGAAGGACGCCACGAACAGCGCGGCAAGCAGTCCGCCAACTCCGGTGATCGAAAGCAGGTACCCGCCCACGTCGGCGTCGCGCTGCAACACCTCGGTGGTGAACACCGGGAACAGGAACCAGGCCGGATGGAGGATGATGTTGGGGATCACCGACAGCACCATCAACTGGAAGAAGGCGCGCTCGCCGCTCCAAACGTAGCGCAGACCCTCCACCATGTTGGCCAGCGCCGAACCGCGCTGACGAGCATTGCCGGGCCGATGAAAAGGGGTGCGCAGCGGGAAGATCATCGCCACGTTTACTACGTAAAGCGCGGATTCGATGACGAAATTCCAGAAGAACCCCAACGTGAATATCAGGATCCCGCCGACAAACGGCCCGACAATGCGGGTACCGGTGATGGTCAGGACGTTGGCGGCCATGGCGTTGCCCAGCATCTCCCGGGGCACCGTGCCGGCGATGAGGGACTGGCGCATGGGCTGGGTCATGGAGCGGCACGCGCCGGCCAGGATCACGTACAGGTAGGCGTGCCATACGGCCACCCGCCCGGACAGCACCAGCAGCGCGAAGCACAAAGCCAGAGCGGCCATAGTCAATTGCAGCGCGATGACCAGTTTGCGGCGATCGAAGCGATCGCTGAGGACACCGCCCCAGGGTCCAACCACCAGGCCGGGCAGGGTGTTAATCCCACCCACGGTTACCACCAGCAGCCCGGCGACGGTGGAGCCCTCGGAAAGTTCCCGCACCAACCAGCCGACGCTCAGGAGTTGGATCCACTGGGCGTTGTTCGCGAAGAAATTGCCGCACCACAACAGCCGGTAGTTGCGGTACGCCAGCCACGCGTCCAGCGTGTGCAATCGGGGCATTGATCCGATTCGGAAGATCTTTCCTCCAGGAACGTCAAACCAAACTGTGGACATCGTTTCGGGGGGTCGTGAACGGGCCATTCTGGAATCCGCGATTTCCCCTGTCAATGCTGGGATGCCAACAATATTTCAAACGTTGGGCGCCGGAATTTGTCCGGTAGTCGAGCTGACGGCGACAGCATAACTTTCGGAACAGGTTCCGGATCTGCCCGGCGTCGCGCGCGATATACAATGCAATGCCTGACTGATTGCGCCGGAACCCCGGCGCCCACTGGAGGTATACATGCCCGCTGAGAAAGGCATAATCCAAACTGTATTGGGAAACGGATCCGAGGGCTGGGAGGGCGATGGCGGCCCGGCGACAGCCGCCGCTTGCCAAACGCCCTACGCCTGCGAATTCGATCCCCAGGGGAACATGGTCGTGTGCATGGGCCGCCATCACCGGATCCGCCGCGTCGATGCGACGACCGGCACCGTCGCGCTCATTTGCGGCACTGGCGAACCGGGGTACGCCGGCGACGGCGGGCCCGCGGTCGATGCGGTCATCAACCAGCCATACGGGTTGGCAATCGACGCCAACGGAGACATTTACTTCGCCCAGAGATTTGACCCGGCGGTGCGCAGGATCGACGGACGCACGGGCATGGTCTCCACCGTCGCCGGCACCGGCGAATTCGGGTACAGCGGCGACGGCGGGCCCGGCAACGAAGCCATGCTGCGTGAACCCAACGATCTATGCCTGGACCGTCGGGGCGGCCTGTTGATCGCCGACGTGCAGGACCAGCGCATTCGTCGGGTGGATCTGGCGACGGGGATCATCAGCACCTTCGCCGGAACGGGCGAGAAATCCCGCGCCGGCGAAGGCAGGGCAGCCACCGGGGCGAGCCTGATGGGTCCTCGGGCGGTGTGTGCGGACAGCCAGGGCAATGTCTACGTGTGCGAGCGGGAGGGAAACGGTGTCCGCCGGATATCGCCGGACGGTGTCTTGACCACCATCGCCGGAGCCGAAGGGGTCTATGGCTATGCGGGGGACGGCGGCCCGGCGCTGGCAGCCGTGTGGGGTTCACCCAAGGCCATGCGCTGCGACCTGAATGACAACATCATCGTGCTCGACTCGGACAACAGCGCCGTGAGGCGTATCGATGCTGTCACCGGCCTGGTAGCCACCATCGCCGGTGGGCGTGAGGGTGGCGGAGGCGATGGCGGGCCTGCCGTCGAGGCCGGGCTGTTTCATCCCCACGGCTGCGGCATTAATGCCGAGGGTAACCTCTTCATCGCCGACACCCACAACCACCGGGTCCGCGTGGTCGGCCTGTGAGCAACTTCCGCCGGACAACAATATTGCGCGAATAGTCGTGAGCGTATCCCAACGAGCGCATCCCAACGAAGGAGAGATCATGCCCCCACTGGAAACCGGTATCCAATTTCACCTGCCCACCTACGCTCACGTTCCGCTGCCCCACTTGGTGGACCTGGCTGCCCAGGCTGAGGCCAAAGGCGTTGCCCAGATGTGGGTCACCGATAACCTGAGAAGCCGCCAGTCCTTTGTGGCTCTGGCCGCCATGGCCTGCCGGCTTGACATGAAGCTGGGCACGGCGGTCACCGTCCAGTACTTCCGCAACCCGGTTGACCTGGCGGACTCGATTGCCACCCTCAGCGAGTTGATGGACGGACGGGAATTGAGCATCGGCCTGGGCCGGGGCAACCCCCGAACGCCATCGCTGATCCGCACGCCGCGTCCGGTCAGCGTGCTGCGGGAGACCGCCCAGAGTGTGCGCCGCCTCCTGGATGGCGACGAGGTCTGTTTCGCAGACTACCCGAACCTGTTGGACTACTACCACTTCAATCCATCGGCCGGCTTCCAGTTGAATTTCAGGCCCGCGTCGCCGGTGCGGCTCTACTGCGGCAGCAACGGGCCGTTGGGCATGGCCGTCGGCGGCGCAACCATGGACGGACTGATCTTCGGCGGCCACTACATGGCGGCCCTGCGCACCGGCAGAGTCCCGGAACTGCTGGATGCCTTCGATACTGCGCTGCCACCGGAACGGCAGGGCGAACCGGCCCCCAAAGTGGCGGAGATCAAGATATCGCTGTCTCGAAACGCATCAGCGGCTCGGGAATTCGTCAAGGAAAGCTCGGGTCACCGGGTTCTGAATATGTACCGCCAGGGCTATACGACCGAGGACATCGAACGCCTGGGTGTGGCCCTGCCGGACGTGGAGCGCCTGGACCGCGCGGATCGGAACGGCGCAACCGAGCAGGAGTTCGACGACCTGGTCACCGACTCCATGATCGACGCCATCTTCATCGCCGGCACGCCCGGCGACTGCATCGAGAGGATGCTGGAGGTTAGAGACACGGCGCGAGAGCAGGGCTTTGGGCAGCTGTTATTCTCGGAGCTCGGTCCCGACGTGGACGAAGCCCTGGCCTTGCTGTGCGACGAGGTGATACCGGCACTCTGATCGGCGCAGCGGATCTCATTTGGGAGACGGTCAGCTCACTTCCGAGATGGCAATGTCGGTGAGTTCGTAGGGGTGACGGGCCTCCGTTGGGCGCTCAAGCGTGCCCAGTTTTTGCTGAGTTGTCATTGCGAGCGAAGCGTGGCGATCTCGTTGCTGGTATAGGGGTCGCCGTGACAACGAGATATCCGCGTGGCGGCGCTTCTGGCGATGACATACCGAGCACGCGTGGGCATCCGACGACAGCCGGGCGTTTGACAGGTGAAAAAGCCCACTTTAAAGTTGCAGCGGCGACTTGAGCCCGGCCTCGCGCTTCGCGGTGACAAGGGAACCAACCAGTCGCGACAAGAACGCATTACACGAAGGAACCTGTTGATGGCATTGCAGTTTGGCGTATTCGACCACATTGAACCGATTCCCGGCGTACAGCTGGACCAGATTTACCGGGAACGACTGGACCAACTGGAAACGCTGGAGTCCGCCGGTTTTTACTCCTACCACCTGGCGGAGCATCACACGCCCGCGGTACACAGCCTTGCGCCGTCCCAGAACGTGTTCCTGGCGGCCGCGGCTGAGCGGACGAACACCATGCGGTTGGGCCCATGCGTCTATGTGCTGCCGCTGCACCACCCGGTGCGCCTAATCGAGGAAATCTGCATGCTGGACAACCTCAGCGGCGGCCGTATGGACATCGGGGTGGGTCGAGGCGGAGTCATTGAGGCCCACTTCTGGGGGCAGGACTCGGACGTGGAGATCAACTACGCCCGCTACCTTGAAACGCTGGACGTAGTACGTGAGGGACTGAGCAACGACTCCCTGACCTATCAGGGCGAGTTCTACAACTTTGACGACCTGCCCATGCGACTGCGGCCAAAGCAGGACCCGCACCCGCCCCTGTGGTACATGCGCAACGTGGAAACCGCAGCCATGAACGGGATGCACACCATCATCGTGGGCAACCTGGATTCCTTCGGCGCCAACGTGGAACGCTATTTCGAACTCTGGGACGAGCACCAGGGGCCGGGAGCCCTGAACGCCCAGGGCGAAGCGCCCAAAATCGGGTTGGTCAACCACCTGTACCTGGCCGAGACGGACGCGGAAGCCGCGACCATAGCGCAGCCGGCCTGGGACCAGTACAAATGGAACCTGGCCGCGCCGCGCCGGCTCGAAGCAGAGAGGCGGGGTCTCACCCAGTTCCTCGGGAGCGAGGCCAATCCCAGGCCGTCCAACCTGCCGGCCCGGGAGGCGGAGGCAAGTCGGAGCGCAGGGGCGCGCCGATCCGGCTCGGCAGGGCTTGAGGAGCACGCTGCGCCGGGCGGCGGCGGGTTCAATGTGGTCGCCGGTTCCCCCGACGCCATACGGGACTACATGGACGCGTATCTCGAAACCGGGGCCAACTACTTCGTGGCCGCCTTCCAGTGGGGCCACCTGTCCCATGAAGAGACCATGCGCTCATTGGACTTGTTTGCGACGGAGGTCATGCCGCATTACGTCTGAGAGGGTATCAAACACTCCAACTCCCCTTGGCGGGAGATGGTTATGGCGAGGGGCAACTCGTTCGCAATGCCGTCCCTCGCCCGAAATTCACGGCTGACTTCTTGAACACCCTCCCGGGACGCCGACGTTCTGTCGAACTGAACTACCGGGGCAGGTACATGTCGGGGTTAGTTTAGCGCAAGGCGGGCGCCGCATTATCAAGCCGGCTAGAGACTGTCCAGGACTCGCGCTATGCGCTCCACCCCTTCCAGAACTCGGTCAGCGGGAGACCGCATCAGGGCAATGCGGAAGTGGCCTTCCCCGCTTTCGCCAAAGCCTATGCCCGGGGTTACCACCACTCCTTCCCGCTCCACCAGCAGCTCGGCCATCTCGGTGGATGACAGGTCTGCCGAATACCGAGGGAACAGGAAGGTTGCCCCTTCCGGGAGCGGACAGTGTACGCCGGGGACCTGGGACAGCCGGCCGGCGCAGCGCACGCGCAGTTCATCGCAGTCCTCCCGCCACCTGGCCAGGTGATCCTGGGGCCCTTCCAGGGCGGCCACCCCGGCCATCTGCACGAAGGGCGAAACAAAACTGGCCGTCTGTTCCTGTATCTTCAGCAATGGCTCCAGCAGGTTTGACTGAGCCACGATGCAGCCCAACCGCCAGCCGGACATCGAATAGGCCTTGGTGAAGGTGTAACTGGTCAGGGTTCGTTCCGCCATACCCTCCAAATTCGCGATGGTAACGTGCCGGCTGGAGTCGTAGAGGAAATACTCGTAGGTCTCATCACAAAGGACCAGCAGGTCCTCCTCCCGGGCCAAACGCGCTACGGCTGCCAATTCTTCCTCGGTGTAAACCCGGCCCGTGGGATTGTTGGGGTTGTTGATGACAACCATCTTGGTGCGCGGGGTGACGTACTCCTTCAACTGCTCGTAGCTGATGTGGTACTCCTCCTCCTCGCTCAGTGGCACGGCTACGGGCACACCCTCAGCCATCTCCACCTGCTGGCTGAAGCTGACCCACGTGGGCTCAAGCACCAGCACTTCATCTCCGGCCTCGATGTAGGCGTTGATGGCCTCATACAGCCCCATCTTGCTGCCGGGAGTGACCAGGATATCGCCGTCGGGATCGATGGCCCGGCCATTGTGGGTTTCCAGCTTTGCGGACATGGCGTGGCGCAGCGCGGGGAGCCCGCGGGACGAGCTGATGTTGGTATGTCCTGCGTTCAGGGCCTGAATCCCGGCGTCGATTATGTGCTGCGGGGTTACGTGGTGCGGACTTGACTGACCCAGGTCAATCACGTCGTGACCCTGCCGGGCCAGTTGTCGGGCTTTTTCGCCGGCGGCCAGGGTGGCCGGGGGTTGTACTCGTTGGATACGCGTCGCGGGAGCTCTGGTCATGGTTCACCTCTTTCCTGTCCTGGCGGTGCAGTTTAGCAACCCCGTGGCCCACGAACCACACGCCCGGCATTATGTGAATGTTCCGGGTTGCGGGATGCGCGCTGCCATTCCCGTGTCAGCGCCGGCCCTTGTATCTTGACCCTTCTCCCCTCGGCGGAAGGGCCTGAGATGACGGAAATTCCTTTGCAATCTCAACCTTTGGCACAAACTCACGGTCGGATATTGGAACATCTGTCAAGAACGTGAGGTAGCTCACCGGGGCCTTTCCAAAGTAGCTTTTGTCATTGCGAGCGAAGCGCGACAATCTCGCTCCGGGAGCATGACTCATACGGGAAAGCATTGTTTCATCGACGGGATCACCACGTCGCTTTGCTCCTCGCGATGACTTTGAAAGGCCCTGGTAGCTCACGCGTACCCAGTTTGCGGCAGTGGATCGTCAGAATCAGGATTTTCAAGATTTCGGGGTTGGCAGGATTGGAACCGCTCCTTGGTGGAGATCCCCCAATCCTGTCCAATCGTAAAATCCCGTAAATCCTGCTTCTGACGATCCCCCGAACTGGCTACGCGTGAGCGTGAGGCAAGGGACGCCGAGTAGACCGGCGGCGCATGTGCCGCCGGTCGGTTCATTGGCACGCCAATCTCGCGAGGCCGTGCCGGATTACACGCGCAGCTGGCGCAGCGTGGGCCGCCAGACTCCCAGCACGAACGCAATCGTCAGGTAGATCGCCGCTCCGCCCGCGAAGGCGGCCGTCCAGCTGATGTACTCTGCTACCAGGGTCATGGGGTAGGAGCCGATGAACATCAGCGCGGCGGAAACGTACCAGACGCTCATCACCCTGCCCTGGTACTCGGCGGGCACAGAGAGTTGCAACACGGTCGTCCCCATCGGCACTATGCTGCCCATTCCGACCAGGAATAAAATCGCCCACGTCACCCAGAACCAGTGAGACCAGGCCAGGCAAAACAGGGCTATCCCGAACAGGAAGATGCAGCCCAGCAGCAGCCAGTTCTTGTGCGGCGAGTTGCCCATCGACGCCATGATGAAGGTTCCGGACAGGGAGCCGATGCCCGCGCCGGTCATCAGCAGACCGGCCCCGCCGGCGCCCGTGTCCAGCGCCAGCTTGGCGAAGGCGGGAAGCAGCTGGGCATAGGGCATAGCGAAGAAGCCGAAGGCGAAACCGATACCGATCACGGTGAAGGTGACCGGGTTTGACCAGCAATACCGCAGTCCGCCCCACAGTTCCGCAAAGATGCCGGAGCGTTGATCCCGGGCGGCCGTCGGCACCCGCCGCACCATGAGTAGCGTAACCGTGCCCACGCAGAAGCAGCCGGTTGCCAGGTATAGCGCCGGAGCCAGTCCGGTCAGTTCGATCACCACTCCGGCCACGGCCGGACCCAGGATGCGTCCCGAATTCATCACCGCTGAATTGAGGACGACCGCGTTCATCAGGTCGTCACGTTCGACCAGGTCGCGGACTATGGCCAGTCGGGCCGGGGTGTTGATCGCCTGCAGGGTGCCGAGGACGAAAGCCGCCGTGTAAACGTGCCACAGGGCGACCAGTCCGGCGGTCTCCAGCAGGGCGATGCCGAGCATCAGGACGGCCACCAGCGATTGGGTCAGCATCAGCAGCCCGCGGCGATCAAACCGGTCGGCGAAGGTGCCCCCGAACAGCACGAAACCCAGCGTGGGCATGCCGTAGAGGAAAATCATGAAACCCATGCGGGAGGCGGACTCGGTCAGTTCCAACACCAGCCAACCCAGGATGAGGAACTGCATGCCCCGGCCCAACGCCTGCGCGTTGGCGCCGATCCAAAACCAGCGGTAATCCCGGTGCCGCAGCGCCCGGAAGGTCTGGAGCCGGCGTCCGATGGCGAGAATCTGGGCCAACTATTTCACCCGATCTCGCGTGTCAATTTCATTTCGATGCGGTTTTCCGGGTCATCAGGCGGCGATATCCGTGGAAATCCTGCTGCGTTGGGCGCGTAGAGGACTGAGCAGTATCAGGTTGATGTCTGCCCGTCAATGTCCTCGTGTGCCCACACGTGCCCGGTTGGGGCGGTGCTATCGTCAGAACCAGGATTTTCAAGATTCAGGGATTATCAGGATTGGAACCGTCTCATGATGGATTTCTCCCAATCCTGTCAAATCATAAAATCCCGCAAATCCTGATTCTGACGATTTACGAAAGTGCATACGCGCGAAGTTAGTGCTCGAACACGGTGGTTGCCGGGTGGCGCGACCATGGGGAAGCGTCTATCCGCCAATCGCTACCCAATCGTTCCGCAGCGAGCACGGACGATGGTAGAGTCAAGCAGATGCGTACCCGATCCGTCTCCTGCTTGCGGGAGGACGGGTTGGTAGGAGGGAACACCATGCCAGAAGCCAGACTGACCGTCGGCAACGTCGAGATATTGTCCCTGAACGACAACGAGTCCGCGCTGCCCCTCAGCGACGTCTTTCCCGAGGTTCCTGCTGAGGCGTGGGCGCCCTACCAGGAGCGTTATCCTTCTGGCTTTCGCGGCGATCACCTCGTGGCCCACTTTGAGTGCTATCTCATACGATCTCAGGGCCAGACCATCCTCGTGGACACCGGCATTGGCGGCGCGGCCACCAACCCCAACTCAGTCCAGGCGATGGTGGGTGGCGTCGAAGGCCGACTCCTGCAGGAGTTGGAGGCAGCCGGCGTTAGCCCCGCCGATATCGACACCATTTTCTTCAGTCACCTTCATTTCGACCATGTCGGCTGGAATCTCACCCACGAACCTGACGGGCCAACACGCGCCACCTTTCCCAACGCCCGGTACGTGGCTCACCGCGCCGACTGGGAGGTGTTCCAGCGGCCGGAGGTCAGGGATCTCTTCCCACCCCACTGGGACCAGACCCTCGGCCCACTTCAGAGCCTCGGTGTCCTGGACCTGCTGGACGGGGAACACGCGCTGACCAGCGAAATCACCGCCATCCCCACCCCTGGCCACACTCCCGGGTCCATGAGTCTGGCCATCGTATCCGGCGGACAGCGGGCCTACATCCTCGGCGACGTCTTCCACGGCCCGGCCCAGGTGACCGAGACTGCGTGGAGATTCAGCTTTGACATGGACGGCGACCAGGGTGCGGCCACCCGCGCCGACATCATCCAACGGGCGGAAGCCGAGGACGCAATCATGGCCATCTGCCACCACGGTGGATTCGGGCGCGTGGTCCGCGCCGAGGGCCGCCGCTACTGGCAACTGGTCTCCTAATTCACCTGGAAAGCCGTTCCCGCGATGGGCGGCGCCAGCAGCCAGACCAACGCGCCTCACTGCAAACGGGGTAGCAGTTCCTCGGAAATGAGCTGCAGGTAGTCCAGCCGGGCGGAGAATTCGCTGGGCAGGTTCAGGCTGGCCAACCCGATGTAATCCAGGCCCTCTTCTTCCCGGCAGCGGTTGATGATCTCTGCACAGTCCTGCGGACTGCCCGCAACCGCCCAGTCGGCCAAATCCCGCTGGCCTCCCAGGCCGAAATCCACCGTAGTGCTTTCCTGCATATTGAAAGCGCCGTACATGCCGGCTTTCTTGGCGGCCATCTCCCTCGCTTCGGTGATGGCCGTTTCGCGATCCCTGGCGATGGCGATGGAGCGGTGGGCGCCGATCCGCCCCGCGGGGTCCCGACCCAACTCTTCCAGCGCCTCCTTGTATTGGCGAGTGAGGACGCTGATATCCTTCCATCCCGGCTGGGGACCCAGGATCACCCGGTCACCCAGGGCGGCAGCGCGGCGCACCGCGCCTCGACTCTGCGCTGCGATCCATATTGGGGGATGCGGTTCCTGCACCGGTGTCAACGCCAGCCTGGCATCATGAACCTGCCAGTGCCTTCCGTTATGGTTCACCTCCTCTCCGCTCCACAGCAGCTTCATCAACTCGATGGACTCTTCGAACCGTGCTACGCGATCCCGTCGGTTGGTTCCGAACGCGGACAGCTCGGCCACCCGGTAACCCAACCCCACTCCGAGAACGAACCGCCCGTTGCTGATGTGGTCCAGCGTCACCGTCTGTTCGGCAATGTCCACCGGATTGTGGTAGGGAAGCAGCAGGATGCCGGTCAGCAGCGTTAGACCCTCGGCGTCGGGAGCCAATCGTGCCAGCGTCTGCATCGGCTGCATCCAGACGGTGGGATGAGCAATGTAGTGCTGGGGCATGTAGATGACCGAAAAGCCCAGAGATTTGGCGCGCCGGCATACTTCGGCGGCCTCCTCCACCTGCTGGTGCATGGGTCGGTCGGGATCATCCATGTAATCGCGGATGTAAAGTCCTACTTCCATTGGTGCCAACTCAATCCGTTGCCGTGCGCTTCAGTCGGTGATGTACGTGTGGGTGATGACCTCCCAGACGTGGCCATTCTCGCACTCGAAGTAGAACCCGCGACCCTGGTGCAGGTGGTTGATTTCGCCATCCGTCCGCGAGCGGGGTCCGCTGCCGAACACGACTCCCTCGTCCCTGATCCGTTGCAGGATCGCGTCGAACTCGCCGTCTGACGCCAGGAAGGCGTAATGATTGGAGCGCGGGTTGTCCGAGTCGTCGAAGTCCAGCGTCAGGATATCGTTGACCTTCACCGGCGCGAAGTGGCCCCAGGGCCCCTCGTACTTCAGGCCGAACATGCGGGCGATGAACTCCGCGGACTTCACCTTGTCGTAGGCGGGTACGATTGTGTGGTCCAATTGCAACGGCATGGTTGTCCTCCTCTTCGAGTTTGTACCGAGCGTCACTGCATTAGCGTGGGCGCTTGTTGGGATGGCCTCACAGCGCGGAGCGGATTGAACGCGCCGGCAAAATCAACATCGGTCGGCATCTCCCGCCCAGTAGTCGTACTTGCGCCCCGCCAGGTCCACCACTTCCCCGACATCTTCCTCCAACAGGTAGCCTTCGTCCACCAGGTCCATGGCGGCGCGGGTCACCTTTTCGAGGTAGTCCTCGCGGTCGGCGTAGCGTTCCTCGATGGATGCGCGGGGGTCGCCGGAGGCCTCCCGTTCGGCCCGGGTCGCCGGCAGCGGGAGAGACCAGCCAGCCAGGCCGCCGGTGATGCCGATGAACAGGTTGGGGTTGCCGATGCTCTCGTCCCGCAGGTTCCAGCCGGTGTAGGTGGCCACCGGCACCGTCAGATCCGGCAGGCAGATGCCCCGCCGTTCGTTGAACGACTCGTCGATGTCGGCCACCAGCGCTGGGAACTCCTCTCCCTCGTCGGCCGGCAGATTGATGGTGCGGCCCAGGTGCGACTCCGGCCCGTAGTCCAGCCGGATCGCCCGGGTGGTCTCGGTGGGAACCCGCACGCCGGGGAGTTGGCGGAACCGTTCCAGCAGGGTGTGCGACTCCACCGCCGTGCCGTCGTCCAGGCTGGGGTGACGGCTGGCCGGAGGCTCCTCACCCGTGGTGACCCAGCGGTCCAGGTTGTCCAACGCGGCCCGCAGCAGGGGCGCGTAGTCCACGCTGTTGAAGGGAAGTTGGCCCTTGATGCCGTCGTTGGCCCGGATTTCGATCGGCGGGAACTCACCCGAACCGTGCATGCAGCCGGCGAAGTGGTACCGCCGCACCGACACGGATTCAGCCGCGTCGGTCAGGGTCTCCAGGTCGGTGTGGATCAGCGCGGCGTCGCCACGCCAGTATTCCGCCGAAGTGTTGGTGAACATGATCTTAGGCACGGAACCCCGCCGCTCGATCGAATCGAGGAGCGAGCCTTGCGCCCCCGTCACCGGGTCGGTCTGCGTGGTGTCGGTGAAGGGGAACATCTCCGGGATGATGTAGCAGACGTCCTTGGAGGGTTGACCGAAGCGCAGGTTGAACTCGCCGCGCATCGCTCCCGCCACGTGGGGAATGATCCCGTCCAGCGCCGGTCGGTCGTCCTCATCCTCGTTGATGCCCACGTGGATGTACTGGCGCAGGAACCGGCCACTCTGGGAACGGCCCATGGCGTAGGCGTGGTCGATGGCGCCGGCGCAGGGGTTCCCCGAGGCTGCCGGGGCGTGTTTCAGGAAGGACACCGCGTCCCGCATGGCGGCGAACCCCAGGCCCACAATCCGGCTGCCGGTGGTGGTGTAAACCAGTTGGTAGATCCTTCCCGGCTCGAAACCGGAGGGCATGTAGATGTGGTTGTGCTGCGGCTCCAGGTCGGCGTCCTCGACGCGGACGAATGACCACTGGTCGCGGTCAACCGGTGTGGCCGGACTGTTGGGCAGGTCGCGCACCGTAAGCGTGGCCTCCGCTTCCTCCGGATCGGCTGCGGGATTGGGCAGGTGCTGCCGGTCGGCCAGCAGGAACACCTGGGTCGGCTCGTTGCACTGGAACTGGCACATGATCCGGCCGGTCAGCTGCCCTTGGGGTCCGACGGCTTCCGGCGCGTGCAGTCCGATGAGCCCGGGCGTGGGCGGCACATCGGCCTGCCACCCGCCCCAGACCACGGTGTAGCCCCGGCGCATCAGGTAGCCGTTGCCGGCCTCCAGGGGCGAGGTCGGGTCGTTGGCCGTGGGCACGCTATTCAGGCTCAGGGCCGTCTTCCGGCCCCGGTTCACCACGTCGAACAGGATGCGGCGGTTGCCCCGGTCGACGTTGGCCGGCTGCAGCATGGCGAAATCCGACGAGAACTCCACCAGGCCGGCGGCGTTGCGCGGCGCCAGGTCGAGGTCCGTGATCCCCTGGTTGCGAGGATGTGACGGGTCCACCGCGTAGTGGGCGGTGCCCTCCAGCAGTTCATACGCGCCCACGTCGCCGAAGCTCTCGCCCGATGCGAAACTGGTGCGGTTGGTGATTTCCAGTTCTGTAATTGCCAAGATGCCTCCGGTGGGCTGACAGCCGAGAGTGAGTACGGGATCCCCAAATTGTGCCAACTGGTTCTGCCGGTGATATTAGCACTGGTGAACGCGTCCTGGGGCGCAATTGGTACCCGCAGGTTGGATAGCGAGATCGCAACAGGCAGGAGCGATTCAGGAACGAGCGTTGTACGCAGTGAACGGCTCGGCATCCTGCGGCATAGTGCCGCTGTAGAAACGCCGCAGATGGGGCTCGACCAGCGAAGCCAACTCTCGCCGCTCCTCCTCCTGGGCCGTCAGCGGCCGGTCCAGCGCGCCCTTGATCTCTCGGAACAGATCGTCTTTGTCCACCCGCGTGTGCTGCCCGTCGCGCAGTATCACCTCACCGTCCACCAGCACCGTGTCAACGTCGATACCCCGCGCCCGGTGCACCAGAGCGTCCACCACCGATACGCGTGGGTCCAGGAAGGGTTCCTCGATGTTCCGCATGTCCACCAGCGTCATGTCCGCTCGCTTCCCCGGCTCCAGGGAGCCGATGCGATCGCCGAACCAGCTGGCGTAAGCCCCATTGGCCGTTGCCATCTCCAGCACCTGGTGGGACGTGGGTGGCTCCAGGTCGATGCCGGGCACCCGGTGGAGCTTGAGCACCAGCCGCATCTCCTGGAACAGGTCCTTGTCGTCGTTCAGGCCGGCCTCGTCGCTGCCGATGGCCACCTTGATGCCGGCTGCCAGTATCCTTCCCATCGGCGCGATCCCGCTCTGCAAGCGCAGGTTGGAGCTGGCGTTGTGGCAGATGTTGGTTCCGGTGGCCGCCATGATGCTGAGGTCTTCCTCGGTGGCCCAGACGCTGTGGCCGCATACCACTTCCGGCCCCAGAAACCCTATCTCGTGGAGGTGCTGGAGCGGCGTTTTGCCGTAGGCGGTGTGGCCGTACAGCTTCTGGTAAACGGTCTCTTGCAGGTGGATGTGAATGCCGGTGCCGTGGCGTCCAGCCAGGTCCTTGATGGCCATGAGCAACTCGTCGGAGCAGCGATGCACGTTGCTCGGAGCCATCGTGACCTGCACGCGTTCGTGCTGGTTGTCGCCGTATTTCCGGCAGATCTCCTCCAGCACGGGCATGATCTCAGCCACGGGCCGGTAGCCGGCCGCCATGAAGGATAGGTACCTTTCGGCCAGTTCGGGAGGCATCTGCGCGGCGAAGTCGGCTTCGCCGCCGCCCGGGCCGGCAACCATTGAATTCTGGTCCACCACGGACGGGGCGTAAGAAACCCGCATCCCGGAGGTTTGGTACGCGCCCACGACTTTGTCCGCGATCTCCATGCTCACCGGGCCGGTTCCGCGCGGGGTCGAGTGGATCGCCTGCACGGTGGTGGTGCCGGTCTCGATCATCTGGACCGCGCCGTAAAGCTGGTCGAGGTAGGGGTCAATGGCCCGAACTCCGATGCGGTGCAGGCTCCACATTTCCAGCGGTAGGTCCGGCGCGCCCATCTGGAACGGAGTGAGGCCGACGTGGAAGTGGTCGTTAACCATGCCGGGCATGACGATATGGTTGCCCGTGCCGATGACCTCGGCGTCAGGGTGCTGGCGGCTGAGTTCCCGGTAGTCGCCGACCGCTTCGATGACTCCGTCGCGTTGCAGCACCGCCCCGTCGGCGACCACATTGGCCGAGTCGGGGCCGGTGACCTTGCAGACGACGTGCTTGCCCCGTATCAGAGATAGCGCCATGCCCCCTCCTCGCGAATGCCTCGCGCAATGCTGGCCCAAGTAGGAATGTCTCTGGCCGCATTCTACACACCCCCGGCGATGGCGGGAGGGGACACCATTCCGCGATACTTCTGCGAAGGGTCCTAACGCGTGCCCGGTTTGAACCGAACCGTCATTGCGAGCGCAGCGCGGCAATCTCGTGGGGGCCGGAGCGATCGCTACGCCAACGGGATTGCCGCGTCGCTTCCCGCCTTTCAATGACAGGTTTGCCGAAAATGGGTACGCCTCGGGCGGAGGGTCATGTCCACGATCGTCGCTTAGAATATGCTTGTCCCCAGCGCCGGCCGCCGTGCTTGCGCGGGAAACGTAGGCCAGAGACGCGAGTACATCGAATATCACGCGGAGGAGCAATGCCGATCCTCGATTTGAACGGTGACCAGTTTCACTATCACGTGGACGATTTTTCGGACCCCTGGCGTCAGGACCATCCGATCATGCTCCACCACGCCGCCGGCGGGAATCTGCACCGGTGGCGACCCTGGGTGCCGACGCTGGCGCGGCATCGCCAGGTGGTCCGGTTCGACATGCGTGGCCACGCCGGCACGCGCAAGAGCCTTGGAGATCCATTCGACCTGGCTGACCTGGCTGGAGATATCGCCCGCGTCATGGACGGACTGGGGATGGATAAAACGCATCTGGTCGGCGCGTCGGCGGGTGGCATCGTCAGCCTGCGCTTCGCCCACGATCATCCCGACCGGCTGCTTAGTCTGACGTTGGTGGCGTCCACGCCCAAACTTGCCCAGATGGGCGCCAACATGGACGCCGCGCCCTGGCGTGGAATCCTCGAACAGCAGGGGACGCGAGCCTGGCTGCTGGCCGATACCGACAAGAGGTTCGGTCCCGACACGCCCGACGAGGTGGTGCAGTGGTACGCGGATGAAGGCAGCAAGACCGCTGCGTCGGAGGTGATCGCGCTGCAGGGCTGCCTGTTGGCGGCGGACCTCACCCCGCTCCTGCCGGATATCGCCGTTCCCACGCTGATCCTGGGCGCGTCACACGACGACATCACGCCGGTAGAGATCCAGCATTTGATGGCGGAGCAGATGCCCGATGCGCAACTCGAGCTCATCGAGGGCGTGGGTCACAACATGAAGGTGGAGATACCCGACGCCCTGGCGGACCGGACGCTCCGGTTCGTCAACGAGGTCGACGCGAGACTGTAGTTTCCTTGGTAGCGACCAGCGAATTCGCTGACGGGTCGATCAGTGACCGAGCCGCAGATCAGGGCACGGCGCCCTCTCGGCGGAACACGTCGGCCAGCATTTCCACGCCTTCGCGAATTTCTGCCTCGGACGGCAGGGCGAAGCAGAGCCGGATGTAGCCGGCCGCCGCATCGGGGTCCGCGGACCAGTCCGGCCCGGGGTTGAACGCGATGCCTTCCCGGAGCGCGGGGGCGTTCAAGTCTCGGGAATCGACGCCATCCGGGAGTTTGACCCACAGGTACATGCCGCCCCGGGGCACTTCGAATTCGACACTGGGCCCGAAGGACTCGCGCAGCGCGCTGCCCAGCACGTCGCACTTGCGCTGCAATGCCGACCGGACCTCCAGGATATGGTCCTCGTAGTGGTGGATGAAGTAATCCCCCACGATCATCTGGTCCATGACGCCGGTGCCGGCGTCATTCTTGCGAGACAGCAGGCGGCTCATCACATCCCAAGGAGCCACGACATACCCGAGGCGAGTGCCGGGGCCCAGCGTCTTTGAGAATGAGCCGATGTGCAGCACGCGGTTGCTGTCGTCCAGCGACCGGATCGCGTTCTCGTACTCGCCCTCAAATATGAGGTCGGCGTAGCACTCATCCTCGAAAATGGGCACGCCGTACTCCTCGCTCAGTTCCAGCATCTGGTAGCGGCGCTCCATGGTCAAAACGGTGCCGGTGGGGTTCTGCAACGTCGGGATCGTATAGATGTACTTGGGACGCACGCCACGGTTGCGCAGGTCTTCCAGGGCCCGGGCCAGGTGATCCATCCGCATGCCGTCCTGGTCCACGTCGATGCCTACGATGTTGACCTTCCGGCGCCGCAGATTGCCCAGGGCCCCGGAGAAACTGAACGCCTCGACGATTGCCGTGTCGCCCTCCTCCAGCAGGATTTCGTTGATGAGCTCGATGGCCTGACCGGAGCCGGACGTGATCAGCACGTCGTCAATGGTCGTATTGATGCCACGATGCTGACCCAGCTTTTCGACCAGGAACTCCCGCAACGGGAGGATGCCCTGCGGTCCGCCGGAGAAGTTGTACATGGAGATGTTCCGGGGGTCGCCGCGGAACACCCTCTCGGCCGACTCGATAAATCCTTCCGTGGGCACCATGTCAGGATCGCTGTGACCGCCGATGAAGTTGTACCGGGGGTGACCTTCCCATGAGCCGGCCGGGGGAGGCAACTCCCGGTTGAATAGCGCGGAATAGTCTAAACCGTTCCCTGGCATGAGTTGATCCTCCGATTCAGTTGGGACGCCCTGGCTCCGTCGCAATGAGGCCGAAGCGGTCGCCAGCATCCTAACACCGCCACCGCCGGGCGTCGACGGCGGTGCGGCGCTGACGCGTACCCTGTTTCGCCCGAACCGTCATTGCGAGCGCAACGCGGCAATCTCGTCGGGGTAACCGCGTTTCTGTCGGCAACGAGATCACCCTGTCGCTGCGCTCCTCGCGATGACAAATTGGATACGCGTCAGCATGGCAACGGGCACGGTGAGTTAGCTACCGTTTTCGGAATCGCCCTCGGAACCCAGTTCCAGCAGGCGCATGCCCCGGTCCACCTGCTGGCCCGGCTCGACAGACACGCGGCGTACAACACCGTCGCGCGGCGCGGTGATCACCAACTCCATCTTCATGGACTCCATCAGCACCACGGTCTGGTTGCGCTCCACGCGGTCTCCCTCGGCGACCAGTACCTCCAGCACCGCGCCGGGCATGGGAGCGAGGATATCGCCGGACGCGTCCGTGGTCGTGCCGGCGCCGCGTCGTCGGGTTTCCGCCCGTTGGAACACCCACAGAGAGCCGTCCAGCCACAGGTGCAGTTCGGAGCCGACCCATGCCCAGGCGAAGTGATGCGTCCGACCGGACTCAGTGCGGCACAATCCTTCTCCGATCTGCCGGGTCTCGATGCTCAGAGTGGTGGCGGCGTCCAAACCGGTAGCCCCATCGCCCTCCAGGCTAAAGGCGAACAAGCCATCCTGATCTTCCGTGCGGTAGCGAAAGACTTCGCCCTCCGCAGGGTAAGTTTCGCGCAGCTGGCCCTGGCTCTGGGTCATGGTAGCCTTCGCTGCCCGGCGGTTTGCCAGGGGTTGGCGCTGGGCAGCGCATCAGTCGGGGCGGTGGGAGACACCGGGCCAACCGGCTGGCTGGACGCCCAGGCCGCAAGGGCTCGCGTCATTGTCCGTTGCTCGTCGGTAATGGAGGGCCGCGTAACTGTGGGGTTCCACTCCAAAAAGCCGGTGTCGTATTCGCCCCTCTGGAACTGAGCGTGTCCCATGATTGACCGCAACAGGGGGATGTTGGTGATCACGCCCAGGACCAGGAACTGGGACAGTGCCACGTCCATCCGGCGCAGGCTCGATTCCCGGTCCGGCGCCCAGGCGATCAGCTTGGCCAGCATGGGGTCATAGTAAATCGACACCTCCTGCCCTTCGTCCACTCCGCTGTCCAGCCGGAGCCCCGGGCCGCTGGGAGGACGCCAGCGCAGGAGCGGGCCGGTGGACGGAACGAAGTCGTGGTAAGGGTCTTCGGCGTAGATGCGGCACTCAACCGCATGGCCGCGGGGCTGAATGTCCTCCTGCTGCAGGGTAAGGGACTCCCCGGCGGCGATGCGTACCTGCCACTCCACCATGTCCAGACCGAGCACCGCCTCGGTGACCGGGTGCTCCACTTGGAGACGGGCGTTCATTTCCAGGAAGTAGAACTCGTTGGTGCGAGAGTCCAGCAGGAACTCGACGGTCCCCGCGTTGACGTACCCGGCCTCGCGGGCCACGGCGACGGCGGCTTCGCCCATGCGCCGGCGCAGTTCGGGCGTCAGCGCCGGCGACGGAGTCTCCTCGATTATCTTCTGGTGGCGGCGCTGGATACTGCATTCCCGCTCGCCCAGGTGGATGGTGTGGCCGTTGCCGTCGGCCAGCACCTGTATTTCCACGTGGCGAGGGTTGGAAACGTAGCGCTCCAGGAACACGCGGCCATCGCCGAATGCCGCTCGGGCCTCGCGGCTGGCCGCCTCCATGTCCGCGTCCAACCCCTGCGGCGCGCTCACGACGCGCATGCCGCGCCCGCCCCCGCCGGCGGCGGCCTTGACCATCAGCGGAAAACCCCATCGCCTCACGAATTCTGCGGCTGCGGCGTTTCCCGGGAGACACTCAGGGGAACTGGGAACTACCGACACTCCGGCGGCCATGGCGATTTCTTTGGAGTGCAGCTTATCTCCCAGGGCTTCCATGCTCTCGGGAGTCGGACCTATGAAAGTAATCTGTGCCTCGCGGCAGGCACGGGCGAAAGCCGGATTTTCTGAAAGGAAGCCGTAGCCAGGGTGTATGGCGTCGGCGCCGCAGTCTAAGGCGGCCTGGACAAGACGGTCGATGTTCAGGTAGGTCTCTTCAGCGGTATTGCCCGGCAGGGACACCGCCTGATCCACCGTCGTCACGTGCGGACTGCCGGCGTCGGCCTCGGAATACACCGCCACGGGTGCAATCCCCATGGCGCGGAGGGTCTGATTGATGCGGGCCGCAATTTCGCCCCGGTTGGCTACGAGAACTTTAGAGAACATCAGCGAATACCGGAGCGGTCCCGAGTTAGGCCTGTTAGTCGTTGAAATATAGTGATCGAGCGCGACATGCGACGTCCCCCAGGGGCAGAAGCGAGTTCAAATCAACCTGGTCCTACTGCGTTGGCGCGGGCCCGAGCACGCGGTATTTCCGGTCAGCGTCCCGTTCGTCAACGGGTAAAACTTCCACCACCAGCCTCGACAGACCAACCACTTCCCCATCGGAGTCGAAACTGTAGTTTTCGCCGATGGCCCCGCTCCAGTTGATGCCATACATGCAGTCGCGGAAGCCGTCCGCATCCTGATCGTCGTCGGTCTTTTTAAGACACTCCCCGGCGATGTACACATTGTCGTATGCCGAGCCCAGGTGCCAGGGCAGGGTGATGTAATCGTATCGTTCCCGGAAGTTCGCCAGGACCTCCTGCGCTTTCGCGTTGTCTGGGTCCAGGTCGGCCGTGATGGCCTTCATGCCGGTGGCGGCGGCGCCGGCGATTTCCAGGGCGGTGGTGCCAACTGAGATAGTCTCAGCGTAGATGGGGCCGACATATCCCAGCTCACGCGCCTGTTTGACGATGGTGCCGGCCGCGAACTCGGATTGGGGAGCCAGGTGCAGCGCATCCGGATCGGCATCGAACAGCTTGCTGAGCTGGGTCCGATAATCGGTAACGTCGGACGCGTAATACTCCTCGGCCACGACCTCGCCTCCGTGTTTCTCGAACTGGGCTACCGAGGTTCGCCGGACGCCCTCGGCGTAGTCGGTGGATTCGGTGATGGTGGCGAGCCGGCGTATGCCGTCGGCCCACAACTGGTTGCCGGTGTCGATGCCCACCTGTACGTCGCTGATCTGGGTTCTGAAGATGTAGTCGCCGGCGTTGGCGATGTCGGGGTTGCTGGCCAGTCCCGAAAAGAGGACAACCCCGTCGGCTTCGGCCAACGGAGCCGCGCCGAGCATCGCGCTGCTGCACGAGGTGCCCAGGATGATTTTCACGCCGTCTACGTCGGTCAGCTTGTTGTATGCCACGACCGCCCCCTGGGCGCTGCACTGGGAGTCTTCGACCACCAGTTCCAACCGACGCCCGTTGATGCCGCCGCCGGCGTTGATTTCGTCTGCGGCCATCTGCTTGGCCTGGCTGGCTACCGTGCCGTAGGTCTCACCGACCCCGGTCAGGGATTCCATAACGCCAATCCGAAACGGGGCGCCCTGCTGAACGTCATCGCTGCTGCCGCAAGCCAGGGTTGTCAAGACCGTCAGGGCAGCCAACACTAATACCAGAAACCGCTGCCACGTCATCAACTGCATGGGCTTTCTCTCCAGCCGCCGGACTGCGCTTGCCGCCCGTGCGGGAGCAGTAGGGCTTCACATCCGGAATACGCCCCGTTTCTGCTCCGGGAATGGGGCGTTGATGGACGCGGCGATTCCCAGACCGACCACGGTGCGTGTGTCCACCGGGTCGATGATGCCGTCGTCCCACAGGCGGGCGGTGCTGTAATAAGGGTCGCCCTCTTCTTCGTACTTCTGCAGGATGGGGCGCTGGAGCTCATCGCGCTCCTCCTGTTCCAGGGTGCGGCCCTGCCGCTCCAGTTGCTGGAGCCTGATGGTGGCCAGCACCTCGGCGGCCTGTTGTCCGCCCATCACGGATATGCGGGAGTTGGGCCACGTCCACAGGAGACGGGGCTGATAGGCGCGGCCGCACATGCCGTAGTTGCCGGCCCCGAAGGAACTGCCGATGATCACGGTGAACTTGGGCACGGCAGCATTGGAAACCGCCATCACCATTTTGGCGCCGTCCTTCGCGATGCCGCCGGCCTCGTACTGACTGCCCACCATGAAGCCGGTGATGTTCTGCAGGAACAACAGCGGTATTCCGCGCTGGCTGCACAGTTCGATGAAGTGAGTGCCCTTCAGCGCACTTTCGGAGAACAGGACGCCGTTGTTGGCGACCACGCCCACCGGATACCCCCAGATGCGAGCGAAGCCGCAGACCAGGGTTTCCCCGTAGCTCCCCTTGAACTCATGGAACCGGCTGCCGTCCACGATGCGAGCGATCACCTCGCGGACATCGTACTGGCGCCGGTTGTCCGGAGACACGATGCCGTAGAGATCTGCCGGGTCGTGGGCCGGAGCCTCGGGGGCGGTGACTTCAAACGGCAGGTCGCGCCGGCGCACGAAATTTTCGACGATGTCCCGGGTGATGGCCAGTGCGTCCTCGTCGTCCGCGGCCTGGTGATCGGCCACGCCGGACACGCGGGTATGCACTTCGGCGCCGCCCAGGGTCTCCGGGTCAACTTCCTCGCCAGTGGCGGCGCGGACCAGCGGCGGCCCGCCGAGAAAGATGGTGCCCTGCTGACGCACCATCACCACCTCGTCGCTCATGGCGGGGATGTACGCGCCGCCGGCGGTGCACGACCCCATGACCACTGCCACCTGGGGAATGCCCAGGGCCGACATCTGGGCCTGGTTGTAGAAGATTCGCCCGAAGTGGTCGCGGTCGGGGAAGACTTCCGCCTGCAACGGCAGGAACGCTCCTCCGGAATCGACGAGGTAGATGCAGGGCAGGTGGTTTTCCAGCGCGATCTCCTGGGCGCGCAGGTGCTTTTTGACGGTTATCGGGTAGTAGGTGCCGCCCTTGACCGTGGCATCGTTGGCCAGGATCACCACTTCCTTGCCCTGGACGACGCCCACGCCGGTCACGATCCCGGCGGATGCTTCTTCACCGTCGTACATTTCCCAGGCCGCCAGAGGGCTGAGTTCCAGGAAGGGTGTGTTGGGGTCCACCAGTGCGTCGATCCGCTCCCTGGCCAGCAGCTTGCCGCGGCTGCGGTGGAGGTCAACCGCCCGTTGGCCGCCGCCGGCGCGCACCTGGGTCAACCGGTCTTTCAGGTCGCGGACCAGGGCTTCCATGCGGGCCTGGTTGTCCGCGAAATCCCGGTCGCCGGTGCGGATGTTGGAGCCGATTACTTCCATGCTGACTTCACGCGAGGATCGCAGAGACTGGGTCGCCAAATGTATACCCCATTATATGCGTACCTGGTTAGCCTGTCAGAACCGCCGGATGTCACAGGCGTGCCTATTTTCCCCAACGGTCGTTGCGAGCGCAGCGTGGCAATCTCCTCGGGGTAACGGTCGCTGCTCTGGCAACGAGATCGCCACGTCGCTGCGCTCCTCGAGATGACTAACCGGACACGCGTGGGCGGCGGACGTACCATGAAGTCAATGCTCTCGCGTTCGTTCGTCAGATGCCCAGCGGCCATACCCACATGATCGCGGGGATGCAGACCGCGACGATGACCACCACCAGCGGAAGTCCCATCCTCAAATAGTCCGCGAACCGGTAGCCGCCGGGTCCCATCACGATGGTGTTGGACTGGTGACCGATAGGCGACAGGAATGCCGACGACCCGCCGATGGCCACCGCCATCAGGAACGGGTCGATGGCCGCTCCAAGGTTTTCGGCCACCTTGATGCCGATGGGCGCCATCAGGATCACAGCGGCCGCGTTGTTGATCACGGCCGATAGCAGCATCGTCGTCACCAGCACAATGCCGAGCATGGCCCAGGGGGGCAGGGCGCCGCCCAGGCCCCCGAACGTCGTCGCGATCCGCGCCGCGCCGCCGGTCGTTTCCAGTGCCTCTCCCACCGGGATCATGGCGCCGAGCAGGACAATCACCGGCCAGTCTATGGCTTCGTAGGCTTCCTGCAGGCTGACGATTCGGGTCAGCAGCAGGATGACCACGGCGGCCACGAAGGAAACCTGGACCGACAAGAGGCCGAACGAGGTCAGCAGCAGGGCGGTGGCGAACACCGCGATGGGGAACAGGAGACGCCGGCGTTGGCCGATGCGCAGCTCGCGCTCGGCAAGGGGCAGCAGGCCGAGTCGGGGCAGGGCCGTTTGCACCGCCTCTTCCTGACCCTGGAGTAGCAGAACGTCGCCCAGCCTGAAGTTGATGTGGCGCAGCCGGCGGACGAATCGCTGACCGCGCCGGGACACTCCCAGGAGGTTCAATCCGTATTCCGAATGCAGCCGGAGTACGCGAGCGTTCCTGTCCTGGGCCAGGCTGCCGGGAGTGACGATAGCCTCGACTATCGACACATTCGCCGAGTCCAGCGTCTGGCTGATCTCCGACTGCGCGTCAGCCGACCCCGTCAGTTCAAACCCGGTATTGACCACAAAGGCGGCCAGTTCCTCGGGGTCGGCCTCGATGATAAGGACATCGTTGGCGTCTATGATCTGGTAGCTGGACGGCGCGCCGTACACGATGCCCCGATGGAGGAGTCCGGCGATGGTGACATCCTCTTCCGCGAACTCTTCGATGTCCCGAAGGCGCCGGCCGACGAACCTTGAGTTTTCCGGCACCCGCACTTCGGTCATGTAGCTCTCGATATCAACCGTTTCTCCCAGGGTGAGGGGCGTTTGCCGTGTCGGGATCAAACGCCAGCCCACCAGCACGATGAAAGCGACGCCGGCTGCCGTTATCGCCAACCCGACCAGCGTGAAGTCAAACATGTGGAACGGAACACCGACCTGCTCCTCGCGAAAGTTAGAAATGATGACGTTCGGTGGGGTGCCGATGAGAGTAGTCATGCCGCCCAACAGCGACGTGAAAGCCAGGGGCATGAGAAATCGCGAGGGCGGATGTTCGCTCCGGTTCGATACTCGAATCGCGACGGGCAGCAGGAGGCTGACCGCGCCCACGTTGTTCATGAACGCCGAGAGGAATGCCGTCATGCCGGAGAGCGCCGCGATCCTGACCGTGAGGAGTTCCGGTACGCGCGAATACCAACCGGCGATCACGTCCACCACGCCGGAGTTGTAGAGGGCGCGACTCAGGACCAGCACCGCCGCCACCGTGATCACTGCGGGGTGCCCAAACCCCTTGTACGCCTCCGCTGCGGGCACGATTCCTGCGATCGCCAGCACGAGCAGGGCGAGGATGGCCACAATGTCGTAGCGCCACTTGCCGACTACGAACAACACCAGCGAGAGCGCGAGGACTGCGAATACGATGGCCTCGTTCATCTGGCGTTCTACCTTGGAGCCTGGCTACGCTGGGCAGAGGCTTGATCGACCATGCCTCAGGCTCGTTGGAGGCGACGGCCCGCGGCGGTCCAACAGGTTTCGGGTCAATCCGGGGACGGCCGCTTCGTTTGATCTCTTGGGTTCTAAGCACTCGGCTGCGTCGCAGATTATATAGCAACGTGCCCATGAAACCCTGCCGCAAATCCCGGCCTGGGCGAGCGGATACGGCCGCGCCGCCGCCGAGTGCCGTTGGCGGTATAGTGTAGCCAACCCCTGCATTGCACATGGCGCGGATCCTCCGGCGCCACACTATCACACCACCGACGGAGCTCAGCATGAACGCCCTGGCCAGCCGCATCGACCTGCTGGAACACGAAGCAGAGATGCTTCTCGATTTCCTCGGAGACCTTCCCCAGGAAGCCTGGGCGACCGACAGCGCCTGCGAAGGCTGGACCGTCGCCGACGTCATCGGCCATCTCACCAGCGTCGACCTGTCCACCCGCCTGGTCCGCGGGCTGGACGGAGACTACTCCCCTCCCGAAGGCTCGCCGGCACCGGAACAGCACGACGAAGACGCCTTCGCCCGGAGCATCTACCAGCGGGCCGTGGACGCCAGCCAGCGGCTGGGCAATGGGCTGCTGGAAGACTTCACCCAACGCATCGACGAAACCGTGGCGCTCTTCCGCCAGGTACAGCCCGACCAGTGGAACAACCTGGTCTACTGGCCGGCCGGGCCCATGCGCATGGACACCCTCCTGACCCAACGCATCGCCGAGTTGACCATGCACGGGTGGGACATTCGCTCGCGGCTGGAGGACGACTACCATCTTTCCGACGGCAGCGTCACCGCTCTTCTGGATACCGTCGACCGGGCCGCCCGCCGCGCCTTCCGTCCGGATCCGTTGCTGGCGGAGAGACCCCTGCGGTACCGGTTCAACATCAGCCGACCTGAGGAGCGAGTGATCGACCTGGTCCTGAGCGACAGGGACGCCGAGATTATTGAAGAGATGGCGCCTAACTCGCCGGCGGGACAGGCCGACGTTACCTTCGAATGCGACGGCGAGACCTGCGTCCTGATCCTGTATGGACGGCTGACGCCGCACGACGCCGTAGCGGCGCGCCGGCTATCGGTGGCAGACGGCGAGTCCTACCTGGCCGCAACCTTTGGCGACCGTTTCGTGGGAGGCTGAGTTCAGGCTCCCGGGAAGCCAACGCGCTACGCTCGAGGGAGAACCCTGATGCGTGCCCGCTTTCATATATCGTCGGAAGCAGAATTTACGAGATTTTGTGACTGGGCACGGTTGGGAGAGGCCTATTGCGGAACGGTTCCAATCCTGATGATCCTCAAATCTTGAAAATCCGGATTCTGACGTTCCCCGCCGCAAACCGGCTATGCACGGGGTTGCCCTGATTACGATTAACCCAAGACATCCTCTGCATCCCGTTTATCCTGTCAATCCTGGTAAATGTTCGGCCTTTCCTTTCTGACTGGCTACGCGCGGACGCGGCCCCCGTCCCGGCGCCGGCGCTTGCGGTCCAGGGCGGAGAGTTCCATCTTGCGGATGCGCAAATTCTGCGGGGTGACCTCCACCAGTTCATCATCGGAGATGAACTCCAGTGTCTCCTCCAGGCTCATCCGGATCGTGGCGTTGAGCCGCTCGGCGACGTCGGCCGTTGACGAGCGCATGTTGGTCAGCTTCTTTTCCTTGCAGACATTCATCTCGATGTCGCCTTCCTGGCGGCGGCTGCCCACCACCATGCCCTCGTACACCGGGGTTCCGGGATCGATAAAGGTATCGCCCCGACGCTGGGCATTGATCAAACCGTAGGTCACGGCCGGCCCGCCTTCTGAGGCCACCAGCGCGCCGCCCCGTTGGGATTTGATCTCGCCCTGCATCAACTCGTAGGAGTCGAAGGTGCTGTTCTTCACGCCGTCACCCCGCGTGGTGCGGAGGAAAAAGGCGTTGAAACCGATCAGGCCGCGGGTGGGTATCTTGTACTCCATATGCACGTAGCCATCGTCGCCGTAGCGCATGTCGCGGAGTTGGCCCAGATGGGCGGCCAGGTATTCGGTCAGCACGCCGACGTAATCCTCGCGGGTGCTGAGGGTGAGGATCTCATATGGCTCGTGGATCCTGCCGTCAACGGTTTTGGTGACGGGCACGGGTCGGGAAACCTGGAACTCGAACTGCTCGCGGCGCATGGTCTCCACGAGGATTGAAAGGTGCAACTCGCCGCGGCCGGCCACCACGAAGATATCGGGGCTGGAGGTGGTCTCGACCCGGAGGCTCACGTTGGTGCGCAGTTCGCGCAGGAGCCGTTCGTAAAGGTTGCGCGAGGTGCAGCGGCCACCCTCGCGTCCCACGAATGGCGAAGTGCTGACGCCGAAGGTCATGCGCACCGTGGGTTCCTGGATGTCGATGCTCGGCAGGGCCTGCGGGTCGTCCGCGCTGGCGATGGTGTCGCCGATGGCGACGCCCTCCGGCCCGGTCACCGCCACGATGTCGCCGGCATGGGCCTCGGCGACCGCGACGCGTTCCATGCCGTGGAACACGAAAATGCGCTCGAGACTGTGGGTCGTGACCTCGCCGCACCTATCGACCAGTGCGACGTTCTCCCGCAACCTCAGTGTGCCGTTGGAAACGCGGCCCACGGCCACCTGCCCCAGGTAGTTATCGTAATCCAGCGCGGCCACCAGCATCTGCAGCGGGGCGTCGGAATCGCCGGTTGGCGGCGGAACCGAATCCAGTATGGCGTCGAACAGCGGCTGCATATCGGTGCCCGGCTGGTCCGGATCAACGGTGGCGTAACCCTGTTTCGCCGAGGTGTACAGCACCGGGAAGTCCAGCTGGTCGGCGTCGGTGGCCAGTTCGAGGAAGAGGTCCTGGACCAGGCTCAGCACCTCCTCGACGCGAGCCTCGGGCCGGTCGATCTTGTTGATGACCACCATGGGCCTGACGTTCTGCTGCAGCGCCTGCCGAAGCACGTAGGTCGTCTGGGGCATGGGGCCGTCGACGGCGTCGACCAGCAACAGGCAGCCGTCGGCCATGTTCATGACCCGTTCCACCTCGCCGCTGAAGTCGGCGTGGCCCGGCGTGTCGATGATGTTGATCCTGACCCCGCGATAGGAGACGGACGCGTTCTTCGCCAGGATGGTGATGCCGCGCTCGCGTTCCAACGGGTTGGTGTCCATGATCAGTTCACCCACCTGCTGGTGGGCCTGAAAAACCTGACCCTGTTTCAGCAGCGCGTCGACCAGGGTGGTTTTCCCGTGGTCGACGTGGGCTATGATGGCCAGGTTGCGTATTTCGGTTTTCGTACAGTCGTTCAAGCGTATTCACCTCGCGCGGAATCAAGGATATCATCCATTTCATCGCACACGCAGAGCACGCCACCGAGGCCACATCCTCGGCGGGCAGGAGGGACAGCAACATGACCAGCCGAAACGCGGAAGCCAAGGACGCGCTCGCCAGCAGTTCCAATTCCACCATCGAAGCGTCGAAAGCGGAACTGTTCGACCTTTCCAAGGACGTCCACGCCCATCCGGAACTTAACTACCAGGAATACTATTCGTCCAACGCCCTGGCCGGATTCCTCGAGAAACACAACCTACAGGTGGAGCGTGGCATCGGCGGAGTCGAAACGGCGTTCCGGGCCACCATCCCTGGCGGCGCTGGCGACGGCCCGACCATCGCGGTGCTGGCGGAATACGACGCCTTGCCCGAAATCGGCCACGGGTGCGGCCACAACCTGATCGCCATGGCGGCAATGGGCGCGGCCTTGGGGCTGAAGGCCAACGCGGCCGACCTGCCCGGCCGGATTGAGATCATCGGCACGCCGGCCGAGGAGGGCGGCGGCGGCAAGATCCGCCTGCTGGAGGCGGGAGTGTTTGACGGCGTTGACGCCACCCTTTCGTCCCACCCCTTCTCCAACCGTACCGTGATACCCGCGACGTCGCCCAAGGGCGAGAGCTGGAGCCTGGCCATGGTCGGCTACCGGTACATGTTCCACGGACGGGCCGCCCACGCCGCCGCCGCGCCCGAGGCCGGCATCAACGCGCTGAACGCCGTGATCCACCTGTTCACCGGCATCGACGCGCTGCGCCAGCACCTGCGGGACGACGTGCGGATGCATGGCGTGATTACCGACGGCGGCCTGGCGCCCAACGTCGTGCCCGAGTTCGCCGCCACCAACTTCATGCTGCGCTCCCGGGACGGCCAATATCTCAGCAGCGAGGTGGTTGGCAAGGTGGCCGCGATTGCCGAGGGCGCGGCGGCCATGACCGGCGCGCGTCTGGAGGTCGAGGAGTTCTATCCCTTCTACGAGAACGTGCAGCCCAACGTGGTGCTGGCCCAGGCGATGGCCGACAACATCCAGGCCCTGGGGGTCCGGCTGGACGAGCCCGCGGCCGGCCGCGCCGGCAGCGGCGCGTCCACCGATTTCGGCAACGTCAGCCAGGCCATGCCGGCCTTCGAGCTGCGCTACGCCGTCAGCGAGACCCCGGTGGCGTCCCACACCCGCGACATGTGCGACACGGCGATCACGGACTTCGCTCTGTCCAACGCGCTGTCCGTCGCCAAGGCGCTGAGCCTGACCGCCAGTGACCTGCTGCGCGACATCACGCTGGTCGAGGCCGCCAAGAGCGAGTTCGCCGAACGCAGCAACTAGAGACTGTGCGGACGCGCCGGCTCGCGGTTCATCCTGCTAACCGGCGCGTTCTTCATCGCGGCGTGACTGGCTCACGCCTACCCAGTTGCACACGAACTGTCATTGCGAGCGCAGCGCGGCAATCTCGTAGCGGTATCAGGGTCGTTTTCAGCAACGAGATCGCCACGCCGCTGCGCTCCTCGCGATGACAAACTGGGTACGCGTGAGAGCGACCTAGTCGTTGACCTCGACGATCATCTCGATCTCGATGGGCATCCCGCCAGGCAATGTGGCCATGCCGACGGCGGAACGGGCGTGCCGTCCCCGGTCACCGTAGAGGCTGATCAGCAGGTCCGAGGCGCCGTTGGCCACCCGCGGCGTGTCGCCGAAGTCCGGCGTGGAGTTGACCATGGCCAGCAGCTTGACGATGTGGCTGACGTTGTCCAGGTCGCCGATGGCGCCTTTCAGAACGGTGAGCAGGTTCAGCATGGTCTGCCGCGCGCAGTCGTAGCCCTGCTCGACAGTGACCTCTCCGCCCAGCTTGCCCGTGTGCAGCAGCCCGCCTCCGGGCAGGCCCGGCCCGGTTCCCGACAGGAACACCAGGTTGCCGGTTCGCACGTAGGGGATGATGTTGCCGGCTCCCGGCGTCCGGGGAGGGGGCAGCTCGTAGCCCAGTTCCTTCAGCTTGTTCTCAATCTCCGGCATCGGATTGCTCCTTGTCTATTCTGTCTAGCTATCAACTTACCCTGGCGGATCGCAGTGCCACGCGAAATCGCAGGCGTCCGGCGGGTGCGCCAGATAGTATCACGCGAATAGCGCGAGCGGGCGATGGAGCCACGGCGCCCACGCGTACCCCGTTCCACTCCAATGGTCATTGCGAGCCGAGCCCAGTTGTCATTGCGAGCGCAGCGCGGCAATCCCGTCGGCGTAGCAACGTCCCTCCCGCGCACAGGCTCATGCGTACCCGCTTGTGGGGGCCGTCAGAAGCAGGATTTTCATGATTTAGGGATTGACAGGATTGGTGCCGTCCGATGGGAAAGAACCCCCAATCCCGAAAACCCTTCAATCCAGCAAATCCTGCTTCTGACGACTTCGCGGCGCACACCGTGTTCGTATGAGCGCGCCCACACTCCGTCCCCATCCGCAGGTTGTAGTACATTACGCCCACGAACCGACCGGACCCATCCCACCGGGAGCGACGCCATGACCACCGCCCAGCCCCTGCCCCGCGGCCAGATCGTCCAGCAGATGGACGGCACCCACGAGCTCTTCCCCGTGCCCACCGACCAGGACACCCTCCACGGCATCCTCACCGACTGCCTGGCCGAGTGGGAGCGCATCCGCATAGGCCTGCTGATCCCCGGCGCCGTGTGGGAGATCAAGCCGCCGCGCCCGCCCCGCACCGGTTTCCTCGACGGCTACCTGACCGTCGACTTCGAGGAGTGGCACCTGCACCTGTGCATCGGCGAGCACACGTCCGCGCCGCCCGAGGTGGCCCACCTGCGCCGCACCGGCCGCGCCGAACTCTACCGCCGCCTCAACCCCGACCACCAGCCCACGTCATGGGGCTTCCGCCTCTTCAACGGCGGCGGCCAGCAGCAGATCACCGTCCTCCTCCCCAACCCCCACCTCGACGAACACCAGCAATACGAAAAGCAACCCGTCTGGAGCCGCCTATACCTGTGGGACCGGCTACGAGCGAAGTACCTGGGCCACGGCGAGGATGCGACGGATCGCACGGCGGCGGGGTTTTGGCATGGGTGAACGGGTCGACGCATCTTCGTTCATTTGCGATACCACAACCAGTCGATCCCGACTGAAGCGCGACACCCCGACTCGGAGTACTACGCTTCCTGAACGCGATATAATGTTCAAGTGCGCATTCAGGACAAACGGAATACCCACGAATCGTGACGTGAAATTGCAGTAGGCTCTCTGTATGACGGTTTCGTAGGGCTGTAGGTAGGACAGTGCCCAGGTATAATTTCTCAGAGATTTCGGACTTCGAGTTCGAAGAGTTGAGCCGTGATCTGCTTCAGGCAGAGCTAGGAGTATCACTCGAACTCTTCACTCCTGGGCCGGACCAAGGTATCGACATCCGAAATTTCGGTGCTGACGGCAACGGCCGCTCCACGATCGTGGGGCAGTGTAAACGCTGGGCTCAAAACTCCTACGCTTCGTTTCTCAGACATTTGCTGAATGCGGAACTTCCGAAAATTCGCAACCTCGCTCCCGAACGCTACATTCTGATGACCTAGGTGGAGCTGAACCCGCGTCGGAAATCTGAAATTGTCGGCGCATTGGCCCCGTGGGTTCGTTCCCCAGACGACATTAAAGGCCGAGATGATCTAACTGGGTTACTGGCGCGGCATCCTGAGGTTGAGCGTCGTCACATAAAATTGTGGCTTACCTCAGGTGAGGTGGTAGACGCGCTCCTAAACAGTGCCGTCGCAAACCGGAGTGAATACGCGGCGGAACACGCCAAGCGCCAACTGCGCCTATGGGTGCCAAATGAGAGTTTCAACCGGGCGCGAGACGTAATTGATGAAAACCAGGTATGCATCATCTCCGGAGCACCAGGTATAGGCAAAACAATGCTAGCCGACGTGCTCTTTGCTGGGTATGTTTCACTCGGATACCAACCGATCGCGATTTCCGAGGACATCGAAGAGGGGGTACGAGCTTGGCAGTCGGAGCGACGACAAATATTCTTGTACGATGACTTCCTCGGACACGTAACTTACGGGGAACTCCACCTACGCAAAAACGAGCCTTCAGACTTGGCGCGATTTATGCAACGCGTGCGTGATAGCCAAAACAAGCGGTTTATTTTGACTACGAGAGAGTACATTTTGTCGGAAGCAGTAGGTCGATACGAGCATTTGCCCGATTCGGCGATTGCTGGCTTCAAAAACGTAATATCATTGGAAGACTATACAGAACCAGTTCGGGCACGGATCTTATACAATCACTTGTTCTTCACAGATCTTTCCCATTCCCTCAAATCCGCCTTACTTCCCGATAAGAAATACTGGGATGTAATTCGACATCCGAATTACAGTCCACGCGTGATTGAACACGCGGTGGGTCTCGCGCACGCCTCTGACGTTGTGCCGGAGGAATTTGCTTCCAACTTGATATCGACCCTCGAGAATCCTAGTGGTGTGTGGGGGAAAATTTTTGACAACCTGTCCCTCATGGGAAGGCGTGTTCTACAGGCGGTCGCGACCCTGCCTACCGAAACCTTTCTCGGGGATGTTATGGGCGTAGTGAGACATATTTGGCCTAATGATTTCGATCCCGGTGAATTCAGTAATGCGCTACGCATGCTGGAGGGGACATTCATAAACATCGACGAAGCTACCCCTGGCTCTGGAAATCAAGAACGTCTCGTAACGATCCGAGATCCTTCGGTCCGCGACTATTTGTGGGGCCGCTTCAAAGCAGTTGCCGGTGAGGCAGACATGTTGCTGGACGGAGCGATCTTCTTTGAGCAGTGCGTGATCCTATACGAAGGCGCGTTGCATTCTGGATCCGTGTCAAACAGACTCAACCAGGAGCAAAAAAGTGATGCCGGAATCCAGCGTGTCGTTAGTTTCGAAAAGGCGGTCAGTCGAGCAACCGAACTTTTCGAGAGCCGCAGTCCGGTGGTTTCCCGGAACTGGGACCGCGGGGAGTTCTACTGCGAGCGAGAACCGATGAACTTGGAACGACGGACAGAGTTCCTTGCGTCCATATCGGTTCAACATCGGGACAATCTATCAGCAGCTGAGGCAGTAATTTCGGCTCTGGAGACACTCGCAAACAGATGGGGATCAGGGCTAGGCGATCCGGCAGACGCCCTCCGGATGCTACGACAAGCTGAGAGAACCGTTGGAACCCTCGATAAAGATGCACTGAAAAGGGCTGAACGGTGCCTGCTTGGTCTTATCGCCAGCCGTACCAAGGTAATGCAGGACTTCGAGGTGCTCGCGGGGCTGGTGATACTAGTACCGGGTCAATCTAGGAATTGCATGGATAGAGGCGATGGAGTTTGGAGCGGGCGTCCTGGGTGCTGAAACCCCAGTTGATAGTGGCTTTGGCGGCGTTGCGTCGGATCTCATAGGCGTCGAT
>MKWU01000059.1_pt1 | contig 186144 bp, 135 predicted proteins | sample 809101 | NCBI WGS metagenome assembly MKWU01 (sample SAMN05860141, study PRJNA318959) | sponge metagenome | host: Aplysina aerophoba | place: Slovenia: Piran, Adriatic Sea, Gulf of Piran | collected 2013-05-07 | reverse complement strand
ACATCGAGTTGCGGGGCTTCGGCACCTTCAAGGTGCGGCACCGCAAGGCCCGCAGGGGCCGCAACCCAAGGACCGGAGAGGCAGTCGAGGTTCCGCCCCGCGATGTGCCGGTCTTCAAGCCGTCGAGGCACCTCCGCAGCCGGGTGGAGCGGGGCTCCGGCGTGTCGGTCACGGGAGAACCCTTGGGGGTCATCGGCAAGCCGTAGCCTGGTGGCTCCGTCGGCCCGGCCGGTGCGCGCGGGCCTCGAATACGACGTCGGCACGGTCTCGCCGACAACCGGCAAGAGTCTGACCTTCGTACGGCGTTACGGCGCGAGCTTCATCCTCCGCCTCGGGGAAGTCTCCGGCGGCACCTTGGTGCTCCTCCATATGGGCGGCTACAATCTCGTTCCGAGCGCGGACAACGTGGTCGATGGCGGCCCCGGCGGCAGCCGGATCCGAACGTCGGCGCGACGCGCCGTTGGCCTTCCCGCAAGGGATCGCTGGCTGGGAGGGACCCCGCAGCGGAGGGGGGGATGGGGCTGTCCGGCTCCATCCCCCTTGGCGCCAATCGAGGTTTGCCGAGAGGGGGGGTCCCTCCCAGCCACGTCCAGGGAGCGCGGATCGGCGTCCGGGCTCCGCTGGCCGTGGTGCAACCGCAAGCGCGCCAGCGACATGCGCGACCAGAGCCGTGTCCGGCCGAACGGCGATTTCGTGTCCGGCGACCCCCAAAGTGAGCCGGACACGCAGGACTTGCCACCAACACCCGCATTCGGCGCTCAAAACGGGTCCCCCGACAGACGGCCCGAACGCGGGGGAGGACGTTGGAGGTAGAGACGCCATCGTGGTCCGCCTTCGCCTCGGCGACAACCCTGTGGCGGACTCGGCCGCCGATATGCGGGCGGTGACGACGGGCGGTGCGGCACTCAGGCATCACGCCGCACCGACACGGGGGAAGGGGGCGGCGCCCCAATGCGCGACCTCCAAGGGAGCGCGATTCTCGGGGGGATCGAAGGGGGGCAGGGCCACCCCTCGCCGGCCCCTGGGTTATACCCGGGGTATACTGGCTCCCGGCCATTAGCAGGGCGGGAGCCAGCTCCCCGAAGACCTTGCCGCCACTTCAGGCCGTAGCGCACACGCGGATGTGGACCGCCCCGTTGGCTCGGGCTTGGAGAGGAGATCAGGCCGCATTTTCCTCCGCCGGGCGTGGAGGCCGGTATCAGGTCTGGGTTCGTAGCATGGCGCAGGCGACCGCGAGCAGGCGGTCGGCGACGGAACGCAGGGCGCGGGCATGGCCGTGGCCCCGCCCGCGAAGGGCCGCGTGCTTGGCCTTGCTGACGGGATCGCGCTGGACCGCGACCCGTGCCCAGTGGTAGACTGCGTCGCGAAGGCGGGCGTGGGCGGCCATGCGGCGCACGACAAGCTTGTACTTGCCGGATCGGCGTGTGACAGGCGCGACGGCGATGGCCGGGGCGCGGAGGATCTCCACGAGTTGGTCGGCCGTGATCCGCCGGATCCTGTCGCGCTTGAGCAGGCTCTCGAGGGTCCGGCGCTGGATCCTCCAGACCTGGCGGCGATCCAATTGACCTCACGCGCCCTGGGGATCTCCCGGCTTGGGCTTCCTTCGCATCTCGGCTTCGGCGCGAGGCCAAGGAGGACGCTTGGAGAGCGGAGAGACAAGCACGAGAGCCGTGTGCGGGCCATCAAATGCTCTTGAAGGACTCTGCACTCTCGGTCCGCTCATTAGCCGTACCCGGTGCCGGAACATCGTCTACCGCTTCTTGGACGGCTTTCATCAACTGCGGATGTTTGCCACTCACCGCGTCTCGGACTTGACCACCGTCGGACCACAATGCCACGACCTCGCCCCTATCAACAACGAAGAGGAATGCGGGTGGGCACTACCGAACAATTTCGAGAACCTTCCCGGTTTCAGGTAGAGCTGACTCGCATCAAGCCGTTCCACTCGCAGAAGACTCCGCACAAGGCCATCATCTGGCCCCAAGCACGATTACCAGGAAATCGACTCCAGTGGACTTTCTCTGAATCCGGCGTAGGACTTTCGTCACATCCTGACACGTAAGACAGTCCTCAGGCCGTACAGCCCATGCGACCAGTGCTTCCGTACCCGTTCCCAGATTCAAATCGGACACGGACGCACCGATTTCTATCGTCGTGTCAGCCGGGCCGCAGCCAACCAAGACGCCCACGACGCCTACCGCGCCCGCTATTCTCGCAACCGTGTGATGGCCCATCGGTTCGGTGTGAGCGACTGGGGATCTACGAAGAACAGCCGATCGCCGTCTACGGCGAGCAGTTCTGGAGTGTTACGGAGATCGAAGACGCGGTCACCTGCCACGGTTGTTCGCAGCAGGTTCCACTCGTTGTCCGCTCCCCGCGGCCTTTGGTATTGCACTAGGAAAGAGCCATCGCTGAGCCAATGAACGTCCACGAGCAGGTGGAGTTCTCCAAGCCACTCGTCCAACTCGACGGGGCTGCCCCTTGGGTTGTAAGACCGGATCCGCCGGAAATCTCGGATCGGAAGGGGCACCCGACCCAACTCTTGACCCGCCGGATCGAAAAGGAACAGTGTATCGGTAAATGCGGAGATGGCCGCAATGCTGTCACCACGGCGCGCGAAGTCCGCCCAACCGAAGTTTCTTGCCGCAAGTCGCGTCAGTGAATCGCCGGGCGTTGGGAAGAAGCTCTGGAGAAAGGACTCGGTCTCGCGGTCCCAGACATGAAGAAGCGGCCGCGGATCCTTCGACCCGCGCAGGAGTCCCGCCACTAGCGTGAAGTCTACGCTCAGAGGATCGGCTGTGTACAACATCTGTACCGGAATGGCACTTCCCCTCAAGTAGCGGTGGCCGGATGAATCGAACTCCATGAACCCTCGAGACATGTCCACGACCATTAGGCCGCCGTCAGGCTGGCGCCATACCCTGGTCGGCGTGCCGAACTCTCCTGGACCCTCGCCTTCCATGCCGAATTGGGTCACAAGGCTACCTCGGGGTCGGTAGATGCGGACGCGGCTTTCGCGGCCGTCCGCGATGAGAAAGGAGCCGTCGTCGTCAACATCGACCGTGGGACTGACATTGATGACCTCTTCGTTCTCCTCAAGATCGATCGTTCCGATCCGATGAAACAGGGTTTCCGGGAGCATGGGCGTCTCCACACTCGAGATCCGGGAATCGGCGCCACCACATCCTGCGAAGCACGTCACGAGCAGGACGGGGACGGACACGCCGCGGAATGGCGGTCGCGGCGTGTCCGTCCCCCCAAGAAGCCTGCGGTTCATGGGTCTTCTAGCCATCGTCGCCACCCGGCGGGGGCAAGGGACAGCACGGCCCAACACCGTCGCAGGCATTCGCGCACCACGGCCCTCTCTTGGGCGTGCGGTAGTAGTTGAGCTTGAGGGGCGGCGGCCCCTGCGACGTGACGTTCGAGACCGTGGGCAACGGCACCACGGAACCAACGGCAGGCATCAGCGCCGTGCAAGCCAATGCCACGAGCAACCCTCCGATCATGCGCTTCATCATTCCCTCCTCCTTGAGGCGGCCAATGCGCGGGCGTCGATCCCCCGCCCGGTAATCAGCAGCTACTCCAATATGGGCAACGGCTGTCAGCACTGCGAGAGGGAAAACCCCCTAACTCGAGAGGGAAAACCACCGCACCGTGCGGGGAAATCCCCGCCACGGGGAGTCTGCGCCGCGGGAAACCGCGACTTGCCCTTCACGGGCGAAGGCATTTTGAAAGGGTTTGCGAGTGCGCCGAGGCGGGTCAGTGGGAACGATGTTCCGACCGCACGCCGGACCAGACAACGCCGCGTGTGCAGCCCCAGGCCCGCGCGATGTAGCCCTCGACGGTCTTGGCGCTGAGAAGCGGCTCCCTCCTGTTGGGCGAGGCTCGCCTCCAGGACCTCCGGCGGCGATGAGGACGCGGGTGGGGGTCCCGCCATTCAAGTCCGTTTTTCCCGCTTTCGCCGCACGGTCCAGCAAGGTCCAGTCCAACGGCAGGAAACGCAGATCGTGCAGCCCCGTAAGACTTTATACGATTCCCTGCCGTCATTTAGGCCCTTGGCAATCCGCCGACTCCGTGTTGAACACGGAGGGCTGGCAGGGGGGCGCTCCGCCCCCTTGGACCCCCAACCACAAGTACTCCGCGCCGGGAGCGGCGGTGGTGCGCCGCGCCATCGCGGTGAAACGCGACGACTTCGCTTCGTGGCGAGTTGCGCACCTCCGGCGGCGCGGGTCATGGCCGCATACGCCCGCGAAAACGACATGGGGTGCGGTTGCGCACCCCGGCGCTCCAGGCGTGCGCACCGACCGGTCGGCTGAAGCCGCTGAGCGCAAAGGTCTTGCGCCTTGTTGTCCGGACGGCTGGGGCCGCAGGGAACGCGAAGGCGGGGCTGGGAGCGACCCGGCAGTCCGAGGGACTGCTGCGGGTTCGGGGCCGTGCGCGTTTGCGCACCCCGGGCCCCGACCCCTCGGGTCGCTCCCAGACCAGCGATCCCTGCACGGGAAGGCGGTTCGAGCGCCGCTTCGAGGCGGCGGACCACCCGTTCGCCGACCGGCTGGCCGTGGGGCTGTTCGGCATCAGCGCGCAAGACCGGGACGAGCCCGTCCCGGATCGCCGTTTGGCCTTCCCGCACGGGATTGCTGGAACCGGGAGCGACCCCAGGCGAGGGTTGGGTGGCCGTGCACATCCCAACCATCGCCGTGCCGTATGAGGCATGCCGAATACGGGGGTCGCTCCCGGCAACGGCCGCAAGCGCCCGCGCGTCACGGCCCCGCCCCGGCATATGCGGTGCAAGCGCAAGAACGCCAGCAAGTTGCGGCATCGGCGGCGTGTCCCGTCCGAGCGCGGTTCTCGTGCACATCGACCCTGATGTATGCCGGACACCTCTGGATCGGCAACGGGAGCATCGAAAACCGCCTACGAATCATGGCCTCCCGCTCGAAGGTCGGCAAGCCCCAGAACGGCGGACGAACGCATCGCCACGGAGGCGATTTCCGGCAGGATCTCACCGCCCCGAGGCTCACATCTGGCGGACAAGGCTTCTCTCCACGATCTTTCCGGTGCGCAGATCGTGCAGTCCATCGAATCGAGAGGAATCGAACGATGGCACGCACGAAACGAAGCCGGCGCTCCTACGGCGCCGGAGAATGGGGCCGGAACCGGGTCAGGATCTTTCCCGACCCGAAGACTGGCATCTTCCAGATCGAGTGGCGAGAGAACGGGCACAGACTCACCCGCTCCCTCAAGCATCGTGACTGGGCGCGCGCGAAGAGGCAAGCGGATCAGTTCGCCGCCGGGTTCATCGACGCACCCAACGGCAAGGCGGAGGCCGAGCCCGAGCCGCTCACTCTGGAGGCGCTTTTTGAAATCTACGGTGAGGAGGTGACGCCCACCAAGGCGAGGCGGACGCAGGAGCGCGACAGGGTCGCGATGCGGATGTTCCTCGATTTCCTCGGCCCGCACCGAAGGCCCGAAACTCTTTCCCAGCGCGATTGGGACCGGTTCATCCGGGAGCGCAGGGCGGGCAGGGTGGGTCCGAGCGGGAAGCCCGTGTCGAACCGAATGATCGAATGCGACCTGAGGTTCCTGGTCGCGATCCTGAATTGGGCCTCCCGATCGAGGGATGAGCAGGGCCGCCTGCTCCTGGGATCGAATCCGCTGAGGGGCCTGAAGACGCCCGTCGAGAAAAACCCGCTCCGGGTCGTTCTGTCCGACGAGGAGTACCGGGCGCTGCTGAAGGTGTCCCGCCGGGTGGACTGGCGGTTCCATGTCGCCCTCGTGCTCGCGCACGAAACGGGACACCGCATCGGCGCGATCCGCAAGCTCCAGTGGACCGATATCGACATCGATGGCAGGTCCATCCGGTGGCGCGCGGAACACGAGAAGACCGGCTACGAACACCGGACGCCGCTGACCGCCGAGGCGCTCGCCGCCTTGGAAGAGGCGCAACGCAGGAATCCCGGAACCAGAGACGCTCCGGTGCTGCCCTCCACGCAGGATCCCTCGATATGCGTGAGGCCTTGGATGATCGGCGACCGGTGGCAGCAGGCCGAAAGGCTCGCCGGTCTCGATCCGAAGCCCGGCCGGGGCTGGCACTCGCTGAGGCGCAAGTTCGCTTCGGACCTCATGGGCCTTCCCCTCAAGGTCTTGTGCCAGCTGGGCGGCTGGAAGAACGCGCAGACGGTCCTCCGGTGCTATCAGCAGGCCGACGAAGTACAACTTAGGACGGCTTTGGAAAGCCGCCGGAGGGTTCAGGCCTGAGAATCCCTGTTTAGCGGGAATCGAACAGCGGGAATCCGGCGGGGCGAACTTCTAAAGTCAACGGTCACAACAACATCTGAGCCTGATGGCATCCGCTGGGACACCGCGAATGGGTGAGGGCGAAAAAGCAGGCAGACGAGTTCGCCGCCGGTTTCGCCGGCCCGGACCTGAACGGCAAGGCGGAAGCCGAGCCCGAGCCGCTCACGCTGGGAGGGCTTTTTGACATTTACGGCGAGGAGGTGACGCCCAACAAGGGCGCGCATACGCGGGGGCACGACCGGGCCGCCATGCGGATGTTCCTCCGGTTCTTCGGACGGAACCGCGACCCGGCCACTCTGTCCCAGAGGGATTGGGACCGTTTCATCCGCGAGCGCCGCGCGGGCAGGATCGGACCGAGCGGAAGGCCCGTGTCCAACCGGACGGTCGAATACGACCTCAAGTTCCTGATCGCGGTTCTGAACTGGGCCGCGAGGTCGAGGGACGAGCAGGGCCGCCTGCTCCTCGACAGGAACCCGCTCAAGGGCTTCAGGAAGCCCTCGGAGAAGAACCCGACCCGGGTGGTGCTCGGCGAGGACGAGCACCGGGCGCTTCTGAAGGTGGCGTCCGGGGTGGACTGGCGGTTCCACCTCGCGCTCGTGCTCGCGCACGAGACCGGCCACCGCATCGGAGCCATACGCCAGCTTCGGTGGTTCGACATCGACTTCGAGGGCGGGACGATCCTCTGGCGCGCCGAGCACGACAAGTCGGGCCACGAACACGTCACGCCCGTCACCGCCGAAGCGCTCTCCGCACTGAAGGAGGCGCGCAGGCGCCACCCCGGAACCGGGGAGGCGCCGGTGCTGCCCGCACCCAGCAATCCGTTGGCGTGCACGGGTGCCGCACGGTTGCACGCTTGGTGGAGCAAAGCCCAGATTCTTGCGGGGCTGGATCCGATGCCCGGCAGGGGCTGGCACTCGCTGAGGCGGAAGTTCGCGAGCGACCTGATGGATCAGCCGCTCAAGGTGCTTTGCGCATTGGGAGGCTGGAAGACCGCCAAGACGGTGCTCGAATGCTACCAGCGACCGGATGCAGGACAGCTTCGGAAGGCACTGGAAGCTCGGCGGCGGTCTCGCGGCTGAGGCCGCCAATCGGCGGGAGTCAAATGGCGGGAATCGGGCCTGTCAGACTCCCAAGTTCAATACCCGCAACGGATTGTGAGCATGCGACCACCTGCCGGGCTGGCAAGGCGCTTCGATGAGGTGAATAGCAGCGCTATTCGCCCGAGAAGCAACGCAGAGCGAAGCGATCCAGCCCGGATGCATCGCCGGTCGAATGCAGCGGGGTTTCTTCCACGGGCTGCTAGCAGTTCGCAGCCGGAGTTTCTTCCGCGGCGTGACCCGCCAGTCCGAGGGCTGCCCGCATGCTACCCCGGACGCCTGAGGAGCGCCGCCGCGTCGAACACCCTGCCTCCCCGGATGACGGTGCGCACGCCTCGGAGGGCCCGGATGTCGCGCGTGGGGTCGCCCCCGATGACGATGAGGTCGGCGAGCGCACCCGGCGCCACGGCACCCAGCCGGCCCTCGTACCCCAGCGCCCGGGCCGATTCGGATGTCACGGCCCGCAGCACGTCCACGGTCCGCATCCCTCCGTACCGGACCATCGCTTCGATCTCGGCGAGAAGGCTGAGCCCCGGTGGGTTGATGGGGGCATCCGTTCCCGCCACCACCGTTCCGCCGGCCTCGACCACGCGCCGTGGCAGGGACGCCATGTCCTCCACCGTGCGCCGCGCCACGTCGATGTTCGCCGGTCGCCGCACCGCTTCCAGGGCCCACGGGAAGAAGGCCTCGACGCGGGGGTCGTCGAAGAGCGCCGGATCGTCGGCGGCGAGGAGAGCGTAGGCACCGTAGATCCCGATGGTCGGTGTGATGGTCATCCCCGAGGCCGCCAGAAGTCCCACCACGTCGCCGTAGCTTCGCGAAAGCTCCGACACCTTCGTGGAGTAGCCCCGGCGACTCGTGCCGCGCACATGTTCCACGCCGTCGGCGCCGTACGCCACGGCCGGGTAGAGCTCGTGCGAGGTGACCGGCAGCCCCATCGCGTGGGCCTCCTCGATGACGCGCTTCTGGACGGGATCCGAGAGGCGGACATAGGTCTTGACGAGATCGTAGCCGAGGGTGGCGGCCCGTCCGAGTTCCAGGTCGACCTGGGCGGTGGACCCAAGCGCCGGCGCGCCGGGATAGTAGATCCGGCTGCCGTCGATCGTCCCGCCGGTGCCGAACCAGCGCGGCGACAGCCGCCTTCCCGCCTCGCCCGCCTCCCTGGCTTCGGTGATCTCGTGGGGGTCGCACGCGGGACACCGCACCGAGGTCACGCCGAAGGACAGCCACACGCGGCCGAGCTGCTCGCCGGAGGAAAGGCCCCCGTGGGCGTGCATCTCGATCAGGCCGGGCATGACGACGCCGTCCGTTGCATCGACCACCTTCGCGGCGGTCCGCGCAGGATCGCGGTCGGCGACCTCGACGATCCGGCCGCCCTCGACGACGATGTCGACCTCGGGGCGCAGCTCCTCCGTGCGGCCGTCCCAGAGCGCCCCCGCCCGGATGAGCAACCGTTCGGGCGGTTCCGACCGTCGCCAGTTCAGCGTCAACGGAATGTCCTCCACCGCGCCGTCGTGGATGCCGATCCAGCGTAGCCCGTCGTCGGCGAGGTAGGCGATCGAGCGGGAATCGCCCGTCCACGTGGGGTCGCTGGCGGCCTCGTCTGTCAAGCGGCGCGGCGCCGAACCGGCCGGGTCTCCGCTCGCGTCGGTGGGAACCGCCCACAGGACCCCGTCGGAGACGTAGGCCAGCCAGGCGCCGTCCGGAGACCGGACGGGACCATCGGTGCCGCGGCTGCCGACCGACCCGTGGAGCGGCAGGTCGAGGAAGCGTTCCTGCTGCTGGAGGACCGCGCCCCACCCGGAAGCCGCCGGGAGGAGGGGCGCCGCCGGGATCACCATGGCGCGGTTAACGCCTTCCCTGAACCGGTCCGAATAGCGCCAGTGCACCGACGCGACGACCGATTTCCCGTCGTGCGACCAGCTGGGCCGACCCGCTCCGTTCAGCCCGCCGCGCAGTTCGCGCACGGCGCCGGTGCCCGGATCCAGGACGCTCACCGCGGTCTGGTAGCCCGATCCGACGAAGGCGATGCGGGTGCCGTCCGGAGACCACGCGGGCATGGTCGCGCCCGCGCCCTCGGTAGCCCGCTCGATCCCGCCGCCCGACGCGTCCCATATGTAAAGGTCGAGCTCTCCGTCCCGGTCCGAGGAGAATGCGAGGCGATCCCCGCCGGGCGACCATGCGGGGTCGGTCTCGATCCAGGGGTCGTCGGTCAGCGCCTGGGTGTTGCCGCCGATGGTGTGCAACCACAGGTCGCCCAGGGCCGAAAAGGCGATCCGGCGGCCATCGGGGGACACCGCGGGCGACACGATGCCCCGCACCGGGAACGGCCCCGGGTCAGTGAGGTCGCGGGGGCGCCGGGTGTAGGGACTGCGGTCCAGGGCGACGGTAGCCGTGAAGGGAACGTCCCGCGGGGAAGCCCCGTTCACCGCGCGGTGACGGATGCGCCCGTCGCCGGTGTAGAAGAACCCGCCAGGCGTGGCTGCGACCCGGAAGGGGAACACGTCCTCGTCGTCACCGCTCAGGATCCGGGCGACCCCACCCCCGTCCGCGTCCACGCCACGCAGGAGCGACCGGCCGCCCCCGATGGCATTGTACAGCAGCGTCGATCCGTCCGCGCTCCAGCCCGGGGCGTTGATCTGCGCTCCTTCGGCGGCAGCGGCCCGGCGCGGCTCCAGCCCCGCCACCACCCCGTCGAGCACCCATATCCCGGCTGCGTCGTCGGCGCCCGCCGCCGCGAAGGCCAACCGCCGCCCGTCCGGTGCGAAAGCCGGCGCGTACTCGCTGCCGGGCGCGTCCGTCATTCGTTTCACGGCCCCGTCCTCGACCGTGAGCATCCATATGTCGTAGCTGCCCGCCCGGTCCGAACTGAACGCGATCCCGGCGCCGTCCGGCGACCAGTGCGGCTCCCGGTGATCGAAGGGACCGCGCGTGTGCTGACGGAGGCCCGTCCCGTCCCGCGCCACGCTCCACACATGGTAGTTGCCGTCCCAATACGCCTGGAACGCGATCCGGCTGCCGTCCGGCGACCACGCGGGCTGGCGCGCGTCGCCCAGCGGGTCGGTCAGCGGCTCGGCCACCCCCCCGGCGGCGGGCATCACCCAGATGCGGCCCACCAGGTCGAAGGCGAGGGTTTCGCCATCGGGCGACAACGCGACGGCGATGTTGGTGCCCTCGTCGAGGGTGACCCGGATCGGGCCGGACGTCTGCGCGACGGCCGGGGCGGCAGCCCACGCGACCACCGCGCACGCCAGCGCCGCCCACCGTCGCATTACGAAATTCCTCGGCACTTTGCCCCTATCTCCCCTCGATCCACCCCACCAGCGCGTCCTGCGACACGATCAGCACATGGCCCTGGCCCGGTAGAATCTCGTGTGTGACCTCGGCGCCTGCCTCCTCCAGCCGCTCGGCCGTGGCCTGCGACCTGGACACCCAGTTCGCGTCGTTCTCCCCCACCATCATCCACACGGGGAGTCCGGTCAGCTCGGACAGTGTGGCGGCGCCCGTGTAGCGCCCGGGCATGGCGATGATGCCCGCAACGCGGTCCGGCACCGCCAGCGCGGCGTGGAAGACCCCCACCCCTCCCGCCGAAGCACCCGTCATGACGATGTTGCGCGAGGCCCCGGCCAGGTTTTCGTCGATCCAATCGAGCACGGCCGCCATCACCGCTCCGGCGTTCGCTTCCATTCCCGGACCGTATACCTCGACGCCCACGACCGCGTACCCCGCGGCTGGTGCCGCCTGGTCCCAGTAGGAGTCCATCAGGCCCAGGAGCAGGTTCGCATCGCCCCCGCCCCACGGAAACGCGAGCACCACGCCGCTGGCCGCGGCATCAGGGCGCAGAACGGCGATGTTAAGCCCTTCGCCCGACTCGAGCGTCAGCCCCACCCACTCCACCGTCCGGGGCGCCGCCGGTCCGGTTGCGTCCCCGGCCCCGCAGGCGATGGCGAGCACCACGAGAGACGCGGCGACGAGCGGAGTTCGACGCAGCTGCGCCACGCCCCCCCTCACGGAATCAGGTTCCTCCTCGCGGTGTTTCTCACGATGAACAGGCCATCGCCCGTGCTCGTCATAACCACCACGCCGCTCTCGAAGTACGGGTAGTTGCTCCACGACGCGCCGCCGTACGGGGAGTTGTCGAAGAAGGCGATCTCGACGGGGTCGGTGGGGTTGGTTATGTCCAGGATCCTGAGTCCCGCGCCATAGTTCGACTGGTACATCAGGTTGCCGCGGATGTAGAGGTTGTGGTCGGTGTCGGGTGTGCTGGCGATGTACTCCTTGACCAGGATCGGTTCGTCGAGGTCGACCACGTCCCACACCAGGGTCCGGGTGCCCTCGACCAGCCCCTGGGGCTCGTCACCTTCGTCGTTCATGTAGAAGTAGCGGTGATCCTCCGTGAGCCACCCCTGGTGCGCGTAGGCAACCGCGGGGTAGGACGGCATCGAGATCACGACGGGGTTTGCCTTGTCGGTCACGTCGGAAATGCTGAGCGCGGTCTCGTTGGAGCCCAGGCAGATCTCCCGGCCTGTGTAGTCCTCGTCGGGGCCGTGGTAGATCACGCACTGGGCGTCGTGCGAGTACCCCGTGCCGCGCCGCCCCGTCTGGCCGTCGAAGAAGCACCCCGCGAACTCGGGCATTCCCGGTTCGCTCAGGTCGAGCATGTGCAGCCCGCCGCCGCAGGTCTCGCCCCCGCCGCTGCTTCCGACCGCATAGCCGAAGCCGGTGTCCTCGTTGACCACGATGTTGTGCGCGCTGTGGATGCCGGGATAGGTGTAGTCCGGCTCGAAGGTGACGGGCTCGCCGCGCACCTCGCGCAGGCGCCGCAGGTCGAACACCTGGACGCCGTGCTCCCCCGCTCCGTCGGCGACGATGTAGGCGTGGTCCCGGTAGACCTTCATGTCGCGCCAGACGCTGCTCCGGGAACCGGGCGTCTTGGGCAGGTCGCCGAGCACGACGGGGTTGTACGGATCGGTAAGGTCCACGAACGCGGTGCCGTCGGTCCGTCCCACAATGGCGATCTCGCGCCCCGACTCCGGGTCGGTCCAGCCCCAGACGTCGTTCAGCCGCGCGCCGCGCGCGCCCGCCATCTCCTTGATGGGCAGGAAGGAGATGATGTTGACGTTGTCGCACTCGTAGCCGGCCGCGGCGTTCTCGACGCAGGGGATCTCGTCGTCCAGACCCACGATGGCCGGTAGGCCCCGGTGGTCCCCGATGACCAGGTCCCCGGACCCCCACTCCGCACCGGCGCCCCGCTCGGCGATGACCGCGCCGCCGGCCCGACCGTCGATGCCGCCGGCCCCTGTCACCGAAATGTCGCCGGCAAGCGCCAGGGCACTGCCGAAGGAGGCGCGCTCACCCAGGTCGTCCCGTCCGGACCGCACCACGCGCGTCCAGCCCCCCTCCCCGCCCCGCGTGAAGTGATACAGGCCGCCCATACCGCCGTTGGCGCCGGGGGCGCCGATCCGGACATCGCCGTCGTCGAAGCCGATCGCGGAGCCGAACTGCGACCGGGGCGCTGCGTCGAAGGCCGAGAGTGCGCCCGCCGGGGTCCATGTGCCCATGGCGTCGTCGCGCTCGAAGAGGAAAACCTTGCCGGCCATTTCGTCGGTGCCGGGCGCGCCCACCAGCGCGAGGGACCCACCCACCGCGACAGCGAGTCCGAAGAGACTCCGTTCACCCAGGTCGGAATCGGGAGACAGGGCGCTCCACGCGCCGAGCTGGCCGGACGCCGGATCGACACGGGCCGCAAACACGTCGGCCGTGGTTTCACGGGCCTGGGCGGAAGCCACCAGCGCCGCGGTTCCGTCCAGGGCGAGGGTGGCGCCGAATCCCTGTCCACTTCCGGCCGACACGGCTCGGGTGCGCTGGTGCCACGTGGTGCCGTCCCATGTGAAGGTGTAGACGGCTCCGGCGCCGTCGTCCTCCCCCGGGGCGGAGATGAGGGCCACCTGACCGCTGATGGCAACGGCGGCACCGAACCGCGCGTCTTCGACCCGGGTGGCGGGGGTAAGCCAGACCGGGTCGCTCCATTCACCTTGCCCCTGGTCGCGGTAGACCAGCACCGCCCCCTGGCCGTTTTCGAGGTCCGGCGCGCCGACGATGGCCAGATCGCCGTCGCCGTCAAGGGAACGTCCAAAGCCGTCGGGCGCGTCGTTGATCTCCGACACGCCGAGTCGCCCGGTCTCGATCCAGCCGCCGCCGCTCAGGCCATACACGTAGACGATGCCGGGCAGCGTGGCGTTCGACGCCTCGCCGATCAGCACGTGATCGTTGACCACCGCGATGCTGTTCCCGAAGCCCTGGGCACTCAGGTCAGGGCGTGGCGAGACGAGTGGGGCGAGGGTCAGTGCCACGGCGGCGGTTGCGAGCGCCGCGGCGGCCGGAAGGAGGGTCGGGAGCCGGAAGCCGGAATGGTTCATCATGTGCCTCGTTTCCTGGAAGACGTGGTGCGACAGCGCCTTCAAGTATGGGAAACCGGGAGCGGGGGCGACAGAGCCCGGACGCGAGGCTACTCGGGCGCCGCGAGCACCCGTGCCAGATCTGCGCACAGGTCGCCGGCGTCCTCAAGCCCGACCGACATGCGGAAGATCCCGTCGCCCGCGTAGGCGCGGTAACTCTCCAGCTGCGCTCCCTCGAGGCGGAACGAGCTTTCCATCAGCGACGGCGTGTCCATCCAGAAGACGAGGCTGCGGTGATGCCCCAGCGAGACCGCGTAGTGAATCACCCGAAGCTCCCGTGCCATCCGCTCGGCGAGCTCGGCCCCGTCGGCCGACCGGAAGGTGAGCATGCCCGAGAAGTTCGCCATCTGGCGGCGGGCGAGTTCGTGCTGCGGGTGCGACGCCAGGCCCGGGTAGACTACCCGAGTGACGCGCGGGTGGTCCTCCAGGAAGCGCGCGACCGCGAGCGCGTTCTCCTCGTGTGCCTTCATGCGGATCGGGAGGGTGGCCGCGCCCCGCATGATCAGCCAGGCGTTGAAGGGCGACAGCACGCCGCCGTAGTGAACGGCGGCCTCGACTCGCAGCGCGGCAATGTCTTCCCTGCTGCCGAGCACCGCCCCACCCACCGCATCGCCATGGCCGCCGATGTACTTGGTCAGCGAATGCATGACGTAGTGCGCGCCGAGTTCCAGGGGGCGGGTGGCGACGGGTGTGGCGAAGGTGGAGTCGACGGCAACGCGAACGCCCGGTTGCGCTGCGGCGATCCGGGCGATCGCCTCCAGGTCGGTGAGCCGCACAATCGGGTTGGCGGGGGTCTCCAGCCAGATCAGCTTCGTGTTCGGGCGGAGCGCCGCTTCGACGTTGGCCGGATCGGAGGTGTCCGCGAAGGAGACTTCGATCCCGAGCCTGGGCAGGGTGTCGCGGCCAAGCTCGGCGACCCCCGCGTAGTTGGTGTCGCTCATGACGATGTGGTCGCCGGCGCTCAGGAGGGAGAGAAGGACCCCCGCCGCGGCCGCCATCCCGGAACCGAAGCAGAGACAGGCCTCGGCCCCTTCCAGCGCGCAGAGCTTCGCTTCGAGCTGGGCCACGGTCGGGTTCGACCAGCGGGTGTAGAGGAAGCCGGACGCGTCGTCCAGGTCGTGGGCGGAGAAGCCGGTCGCGCCCCGGGTGACGAAGGTGGAGGACATGACCAGGTTGGGGGCCGAAGCCCCGGTGGCGGGGTCCGGGGACTCGCCCGCGTGGACGGCGGCGGTGCGGAGGCGGGGGGGTGGCTTCATGAGGAAATGATAATGCATCCTTCCCAACGGGTGAGCGATGGCGCCTGTGCGGGCAAACACGGGATTCCCCCCGGCCACGGCTTCGGATACCCTGAATGGCAGTACCGCCACGCCCCCCCCACCACACGGCAGACCATGCGCATCAGAACAACCATTCTTCACCTCCAGGCACTCGCCCTCGCCGCGGCCGCCGCGCTCCTCCCAGCCCCCGGCCCACTCCCCGCCCAGCAGCCGGCCGTCACCGTCACGGCCGAGGACTATGCGCGAGCGGAGTCGTTCCTGGCCAGGGAAACCGCGCCGCTCGTCTTCGGCGCGTCCGTCCAGCCCGTTTGGCTTTCCGGCGACCGCTTCTGGTACCGCAACACCGTACCCGGCGGCAGCGAGTTCGTACTGGTGGACCCCACCACCGTCACGCGCACGCGCGCCTTCGATCACGAGCGCCTGTCCACCGCCCTGGGCGCGGCCACCGGCACCACCTATCAACCCCTGGAACTTCCCTTCCGAGCCTTCGAGCCGGATCCCTCCGGGGACGCCGTCACGGTCCGCGTCGACGACGCGCACCTGCGCTGCGACCTCGGGGCGTACAGCTGCGCCCCGGCGCCGTCTCCGCGCGAAACGGACCCGAACGCGATCGTTTCGCCCGACGGGACGAAGGCCGCCTTCATCCGGGACCACAACCTCTGGGTGCGCGATCTGGCCGACGGCGCCGAGGCCGCGCTCACCACCGACGGCGTCCGGGACTACGGCTACGCGACCAACAATGCGGGCTGGGTCAAGCGCGACTCGCCGGTGCTGCTCTGGTCGCCGGGGTCGGACATGATCGCGACCTTCCAGCACGACGGCCGCGGCGTGGGCGAGATGCACATGGCCACGACCAACGTGGGGCACCCCGAACTGGCGTCGTGGAAGTACCCGCTGCCGGGCGATAGCCTGATCTTCCGCATCAGCCGGGTGGTCATCCACCTGGACGGGCCACGGGTGGTGCGGCTGCAGATGCCCCCGGACCCGCATCGTTCCTCGATCACGGATCACGTGGCCGGGCCGGGCGGCGTGCTCCTGGACGCCGAATGGAGCGCCGACGGCAACCAGCTCGCCTTTGTATCGAACTCTCGCGACCACAAGCACGCGGAGCTGCGGGTGGCGGACCCCGAAACGGGGGCCGTGCGCGACGTACTCGAGGAAACCGAGGAGAACTTCTTCGAGTCGGGCTCGGGCAGGGTCAACTGGCGGGTTCTGAAGGAATCCAACGAGGTCATCTGGTTTTCCAAACGGCATAATTGGGGGCACCTCTACCGCCATGACCTGACCTCCGGCCAGCTCCTGGACCGGATCACCACCGGAGACTGGAACGTGCGTCAGCTGTTGCGGGTGGATGAAGACGGCCGGGAACTCTACTTCACCGGCACCGGACGCGAGCCCGGCGACCCCTACTTCCAGTACCTCTACCGGATCGGCATGGACGGCACGGGGCTCGTGCTCCTCACACCCGACAGCGCCGACCACACCGTCACCCTGTCCCCGTCGGGGGACTACTTCGTCGACAGCTACTCAACCCCCACCGTCCCCCCGGTCACGGTGCTGCGCGACCTGGACGGCGAGGTGGTCATGGAGCTGGAGCGCGCCGACATCTCGCGCCTTGTGGACAGCGGCTGGCAGCCGCCCGAGCCCTTCACCGTCAAGGCGCGGGACGGCGAGACCGATCTGTACGGCCTCCTGTACAAGCCCACCGGCTTCGATCCGTCACGTTCGTATCCGGTCGTCAACTACCTGTATCCGGGACCCCAGTCCGGCAGCGTTGGCTCGCGTTCATTCCGCGCCTCACGCGGTGACAAGCAATCGATCGCCGAGTTGGGGTTCGTCGTCGTGGAGGTCGACGCCATGGGCACGCCCGGGCGCTCCAAGGAGTACCACGACGCGTACTACGGAAACATGGGCGACAACGGGCTGCCCGATCAGGTGGGCATGGTGCGGCAGCTCGGTGCCCGCCACTCGTGGATGGACCTCGACCGCGTGGGGATCTGGGGGCACTCGGGGGGAGGGTTCGCCAGTACGGCCGGTATCCTGCGCTACCCGGACTTCTACAAGGTGGCGGTGTCGCAGGCCGGCAACCACGACAACCGCAACTACGAGGACGACTGGGGCGAGAAGTGGCAGGGTCTGCTCGAAACCTATCCGGACGGAACCACCAACTACGACAACCAGGCCAACCAGCTCATCGCCGGGAATCTGCAGGGCAAGCTGCTGCTGGCCCACGGCACCATGGACACCAACGTGCCCCTTTACAACACGCTGCTCGTGGCGGACGCGCTGATCGCGGCGGACAAGGACTTCGATCTGATCATGATGCCCAACCGGGGCCACGGATTCGGCAACGAGCCGTACATGATGAGGCGCAGGTGGGACTATTTCGTGCGGCACCTGTTGGGCGTGGAGCCGCCCGAGTACTCGCTCGGCGCGCGGAGCAGACCCGTGAGCTAGGGGAGGACGGGCGTCAGCAGGTCAGGCAACGGTGGCTGTTCGACGACCCCAGCTTCTCCAGCAGCACGACCGTCGCGGGGAGCGGAGAGACCCGTTGGACCGGTCCGTTGGCCAGGTCCGCCACCGTCTGTCCGCGCCGGCTGATGGCCCTGATGTCCGCGCCCTGCTCCACCAGGTAGATGATGAGTCCGTGGTCCCCGCGGGCGGCCGCATGGTGCAGCGCGTTATAGCCATTGTGGTCCCGGGCGTTGACGTCCGCGCCCAGTTCTTCCACGAGGTAGCGGACGGCCGGGAGCCAACCGTCGGGTGCATGGCGGTGGGCGTTGCCGGCGAACCCCTCGCCGTAGCCGACACCCGACGAGGCATGGATCGGCCACACACCCGGGCCCCCGACGTCGACGGGCGGAAGTCCGGACGCGTCCGGCTCGAGCGCCCGCAGGGAGTCACCCACCTCGGATGCGCGGACCAGCTCCCGGCGGACGGTCTCGTCGGGATCGTCCAGACGGTCGTCCGGGAAGTCGTCCTGCATGTCGGACGGCAGCTCGTCGCGCACCGACTGCATGAGGGCCACCTGAGCGGAGTCCACCAGCTCCCAATAGGTCGAGTCCGACGCGAGCTGCCTCCGGTTCTGCTGCCGGAGCGATTCGTCCGGTGAAAGGCGGCGCCTCTGCGGAGGCGCCTTGGTGGCGATATCGGGGTCGGCCCCGTAGGCGGCGAGAAGCCGCATCGCCGCCACGTCGGTCGCGTAGGCGGCCCGCCAGAATGCAGTCGCGCCCTCGGTGTCGACGAGGCCGCAGTTACGGTTGCCGCACCCACTGTACTCCATGTACCAGGGGTGGAGCGTCAGTCGCACATCCGGATCCGCGCCCGCCTCCAGGAGCGCTTCCATCACGTCCAGATAGGTGGCCGCCTGGAGGCCCATCTCCTGGGGCTGCGGGTAGCGGGTGCGGGGCTGCCAGCGGGCGTTCACCGCGGCCCAGAGCGGGGTAGCGCCGTTCAGCAGAGAGGCGATGGAGGGATCGGCGCCCCGCTCGATCAGCGCGAGTGCCAGGTCGAATTGGCCGTTGATCGTCGCCATGAGAAGGGGGCTGGTACCGTCGCTGGCGCTGGGCAGGTCGATGTCGGCACCACCGTCCAGCAATGCTGCGGCCGCCTCCCGGTGGCCCTGGCGAACCGCGTGCAGTAGGGCCGTCAGACCGCCCTTGGCGGTGATCCGCCGGGGACGGAAGTCGTCCTCCTCCTCCTCTTCGTCGTCGGGAAGTCCCTCGGCATAGACCGCGCGGGCCGCCCGCACGGCGGCCTGGAACTCGCCGGCGCTGGGGCTTCGGGCACCGTCCGCCGTCAGCGCCTTGATCGCGTCGCTGCGGCGCCTGTTCGCCAGCTGGTCGAGAGCCGACAGAACGACCAGGTCTTCCACCCTGCTCGTGATGTCGGGATCCGCACCCGCGTCCAGGAGCGCGCGGATCGCGTCCACGCGGTTCATGGAGGCCGCGAACATCAGCGGGGTCTGACCCCACCCGGCTTCGCGCCCGTCGACGTCGGCTCCGCGCTCGATCAGCGCCACGGCCAGCTCCGCCACCCCCGCGCCGGCAGCGAGGTGGAGCGGCGTGGTCCCCGTCCCGGGCGCGGCCGCCGTGGCGTCGCCGCCGGCCTCCAGAAGGAGCACCGCCAGCGATGTGTGGCCGTTCCGCGCCGCGATGTGGAGCGGTGCATAGGACCCGATCCGCGTCGCCGGCGCCACCGCGGCCCCGGCATGGAGGAGCATCCGCGCCAACTCCACGTCTCCGTGCTCGGCGGCCCAGTGCAACGCGGTCATCCCGTCGCCCTGGGCCGCGTTCACGTCGGCGCCGTCCGCGAGAAGCTCCCGCACCGCGACGCGGTCTCCCCGCATCGCCGCGTCGGCCACGGGGGATTCGGGGCCGGGCAAGGCCCACCCGTCACCCGGCAAGTCCGAATCGCTACCCGGCATCGCCCCCGTAAGCGTCAGCACGGCGGCCCCGGCCAGCAGTGTAGCGCGCGTCATGGTCACCCCTGCGTCGCCGCCGAAGACCCCGGCATCAGCGCGAATTCGCCCGTGCTGTCGCCAAAGTTCTGCATGTCCATGCCCAGCGAGTTGAGCGCCGCCAGCATGGCGTTCGCCATCGGTGTTCCGTCCGGCGCCTTCAGGTGGAGGTTGCCCTCCAGATGGCCGTCCGCCCCACCCAGCAGGATCAGGGGACAGCGGCGGTGGTTGTGCAGGTTCGAGTCAGCCATCGGCGAGCCCCACATGATCATCGTCTTGTCGAGCAGGCTCTCGTCGCCCTCCATGCTCTCCTGGAGCTTCTCCAGGAAGTATGGGAGCTGACCCACCCTGTACTGGCAGATCTTGTTGAACTCGAGGATCCCATCTTCCCTGCTGCCGTGGTGGGACGCCGGGTGGAAGGGCCGGTCGGAGCCGCTCTCGGGGAAGACGCGGTTGTCCGCGTCACGGCCCGTCTTGAAGGAGATGACCCGGGTCATGTTCGTCTCGAGGGCGAGCACCTGCAGGTCGAACATGAGTCTCATGTGCTCGGAGAAGGAATCGGGCACGCCCGCGGGCGCCTCCGGCAGCTCCCGCTCCTCGCCGCCGGTGTTGCGGGACTCGACGGCGGCGATACGCCGCTCGATCTCGCGCACGTTCTCCAGGTAGCGGTCCATGCGGACGCGGTCCACCGCCCCCAACTCCCGCTTCAGCGACGCGATCTCCCCGGCCATCCAGTCCAGAATGCTCCTGCGCGAAGCGCGGCGCGCGGCCCGTTCCTCCGGCGTGCCGCCGGCCCCGAAGAGCATGTCGAAGGCGACGCGCGGGTCGCGGATCATGGGCAGCGGTTCGTTGGGGGACGCCCAGCTGATGGTATCGGTGTAGGCGCAGGAGTAGTTGTAGGTGCAGCCGCCCGCCTGGTCGAGGTTCTCGATGCAGAACTGCATGGAGGGGAGCGGCGTGTCCTGGCCGAAGCGCTGAGCGTACAGCTGGTCGAGCGACGTGCCCACGTAGATGTCGGAGCCCTGCGTCTGTTTCGGATGGGCCTGGGTGAGGAAGACCGCGCTGGAGCGGAAGTGGTCGCCACCGATCTCGGGCGTCGTGAATGCCTCCGCCATGCGCACGTCGGTGTTGCTGACGATGGTCAGGTGTTCCTGGAAGGGGCTCAGCGACGACAGCGCGCTCTCCGGCAGGATTTCGAAGTCCTTCCCCGTCGTCGAGGGGGCGAACAGGTGCTTCGTGGCCCCCCATTCGTTGCACCCCGGCAGTCCATGCACCTCCTCGATGCATACGAGACGCGTCGGTCCCGACACCGCCGCGGTGTCCGCGCGCAGGCGCCCGGCCGGAATCATGGCGTCGAGGAGCGGCAGCGCCGCGGTGGCGCCCAGGCCGCGAAGGAAGGTTCTGCGGGGAATGTGTGTGCCGGTGATGAATTGCATGGTTCCCTCGGTTTACTGGTTTTCCCGGGAGCGTGACGTCCGGGCTTCGGCGTCGCCGGCGGTGATGGCCGCCGCGGCCTGCTTCAATCTGAAGGCGTCACTCATGATCACGCCGAGAATGAGCGAAGAGACGGGATATCCGTCGGCTTCGGCCCGCCGCGCGATCTCCCGGACGGCGGGTTGGTCGTAGTATTCCACTCGGCGGCCGAGCGCGTACGCCATGAGGTTCTCGGTGAAGGTGCGCACAAGGGGGAGCGGCCGCTTGAGCAGCGCCTTCGACAGCTCGGCCGGCGTCGTCACCGGCGTCCCGTCGTAGAAGTCGCCGCGCGTGTCCAGGGGGATCCCGTTCTCGAGCAACCGCCACTTCCCGGTCACGTCGAAGTTGTCGAGCGCCAGGCCGATGGGGTCCATGAAACGGTGACAGGACCGGCACGCCGGATTCTCGCGGTGGATCTCCATCCGCTCCCGGGTCGTGAGTATCCGGCCATCGCGTGAAGCCTCGGTCTCTTCGAGGTCCGGGATGCCGGGCGGCGGGGGCGGCGGCGGCGTGCCCAGCATGACCTCCATGACCCACTTCCCGCGCAGCACGGGCGACGTGCGGTTGGCCAGCGAGGTGAGAACGAGGATGCTCCCGTGCCCCAGAAGGCCCACGCGCCGGTCGTCCGGGTAGTCGACCCTGCGGAAGTGCGAACCCGACGCACTGGGGAAGCCGTAGTGGGCGGCCAACCGTTCGTTCACGAAGGTGTGGTCCGCCCGGTACAGGTCCAGGACGCTGCGGTTTTCGCGGACCAGGCTGTTGAAGAAAAGCTCCGTCTCCCGGCGCATTGCATCGGCCAGGTTGTCGTCGAAGTTCGGGAAGAAATTCGGATCCGGATGGACCTTGTACAGATCCTGCAGGCGAAGCCATTGCCTCGCGAAGCGGCTGCCCAGCGCACTTGAGCGCGGATCATCGAGCATGCGCAGGGCCTGCCGCTCAAGCTCGTCCTCGTCCTGCAGGCGTCCAGCGGCCGCCACGGACAACAGCGCTTCGTCGGGCGGCGCACCCCAAAGGAAGAACGAGAGGCGGGACGCCAGGTCCACGCTCGATACCGGGTAGATTTCGCCGGGTTCAACGTCGTCGGGCTCGCGCTCGGGGCGGAAGACGAAGTGCGGGCTTGCCAGGATGGCCTCGAGGGCACGGCGGACTCCTTCCTCGAAGCCGCCCGACCCGGCGCCGCTCTCATAGAAGGTCATCAACCCCTGCATGTCCGGCGTGGTCGCAGTACGGCGGTAGGCGCGGGTGGCCAGGCCCTCGATGATGCGGCGGGCGCATGGACGTTCCTCCTCCGGCGCGGTCGGCCGGCAGACGAAGATCCGCCGCCGCGTGGGAGTCTCGGACACACCCGTCACGTTGATCGGTCCCCGGACCACCAACTCCCGGAGGTGCGGCAGCGTCGTAATGCCGCTCCCTCCCGAGCCCCCGCCCGCCATGGACCAGTCATGAGGCCGGATCAGGTCCTCGTAGGGTCCGTCGAAGCCCCGGATGAAGGCGGCGGACACCGGCTTCTGGCCGGCCCGAACGAAGACGGAACCCGTTCGCACGGGGTTCGCGCCCCGCCCGTCGGCGCCCGCGCCGGTGCGCGCGTGGTGGAGAAGTGCGACGCGCTCGCCTTCGACCGAGATGTCCACGTCCTCGAAACGGGAGTTCGCGCCCGACGAAAAGCCGAGCTCGAAGACGTACTCTCCGTCCGCGGGGAAGACGTGGTTGACGACGATGCCGCCGCGCGTGCCGTAGGGTGCCCCCTCGATTCGGTCCCAGGGATGCTGCGATGTATAGTCCGTCTGCCTGTAGGCGCGATCCACCGAAGGCGCGTTTCGGTCGCCCACCGCCCAGCGGCTGATCTCGGCCGCCGCGTTAAGGTAGGACTCCACCAGGGTGGGCGACATGGCCTGGACGTCCGCGATGTTGTCGAAGTTGGCGCTCATCTGGTCCAGCGGCAGCCAGTCTCCCGCGTCGACCGTCAGATCCAGCAGGTCGCGCACAGCCCCCTCGTACTCGGGCCGGTTGAGGCGCTGGAAGGTGCGCGGCCCGGGGTTGGTGCGTCCGGCCGCCGTGCCGTCGAGGATGTCCTCGAGTCGCTCTACCAGCGCAACCAGCGTGTCACCGGCGGGCCTTGGGGTGCCCGGAGGCGGCATCATTCCGGCGCGGAGCTTGCGGACCATCCGTTCGGCGATGTCGGCGTTGCCCCCGGCCTCCTCCACCGCGAAGCCCTCGAGCGACAGGTTGCCCAGCAGGCGGCGATCGTTGTGGCAGCGGACGCACACGCGCTGGACGACTTCGGTTTCGGCCGAAGCGGTCGCCGGCAATTCCGGCGCGACATGTGAGGCGGCCGGCCATCCGCCCAGAGGGGATGCGCCCGCTGACTGCGTCAATGAGTACCCGGCGGTACCCCGGCCGGCGACGACCAGAACGGCCCCCAGCACCAGAAATGGCACGCCGAGTGATTTCATGTTCCGGCTCCGGAGAGGACGCTCGCGTGCTCCGGAGAAGGCCTGCCGCATCCTCCGGAGAACGGATCCCTACACGCTGACACTAGCGACGCCGGGACGGGAGAGGCAAGGGTTGCCCGCGGCATCGTGTACCCTTTCGGATACAGGGGGGGAGCGTCACGGGTGGCGCGAGCGGCCGACAAGGGACTTGTCCAGCCCGGGATCGCCTCACGCCGGATTGTCGTAGGTCCCCCAGACATCACGCAACGCATCGCTGATCTCGCCGAGAGTCACCCCGTCCTTGACCGCTTCTATCATTGCCGGGAGCAGGTTCGCGTCACCCGCGGCCACGTGGCGAACGCGGCTCAGATGGCCCCGCACCACAGCCTCGTCCCGCGCGGCCCTGATCTCGCCGAGGGTCGCGATCTGACTTGCTTCCAGGCGCCGGAAATCCGGCCCCGGCGGCGGCTCGCCGGTGTCGTCGGTCCGGTAGCGGTTCAGGCCCACGACGACCCGCTCTCCCGACTCGATCTCGAGCTGGTGCCGGTACGCGGCCCGGTGGATCTCCTCCCGCATGAACTCGATGGCCGCCGAGGCGCCGCCCAACTCGTCGATTCGCGTCATCCGGGCGAGTGCCTCGGCTTCAAGACGGTCGGTGAGGTGTTCGACCAGGAAGCTTCCCCCGAGAGGGTCGACCCACTTCGTCACCCCCGATTCGGCGGCCAGGATCTGCTGGGTACCGAGTGCCAGCGCGGCGGCCTCGGCGGTGGGCAGGCCGAGGGCTTCGTCGTAGCCGTTGGTGTGCAGCGACTGGGTGCCACCCAGCACCGCCGCCAGGGCCTGGATCGTGACACGGACGACGTTGTTCATCGGCTGCTGGGCCGTCAGGGTGGAGCCGCCCGTCTGGGTGTGGAAGCGAAGGCGGCACGAGCGGTCGGTGGCCCCGAAGCGCTCCTTCATGATGCGTGCCCACACCCGCCGCGCGGCGCGGAACTTGGCGACTTCCTCGAAGAGGTTGTTGTGCGCCGCAAAGAAGAAGGAGACGCGCGGGGCGAAGTCTTCCAACTCCTCCCCCCGGGCGACGGCGCGGCGTACGTATTCCACCCCGTTCGAGAGGGTGAAGGCGACCTCCTGCGCAGCGGTCGAGCCCGCCTCGCGGATGTGGTAGCCCGAGACCGAAATGGCGTTCCAGCGGGGCAGCTCGGCCGAGCAGAAGGAAATCAGGTCGCTCACCAGGCGAAGCGAGGGTTCGACCGGATAGATGTACGTGCCCCGGGCGATGTACTCCTTGAGCACATCGTTCTGGACGGTTCCCCGGAGTTCCGAGCGGGACACGCCGGTCTCATCCGCCACCGCCGTGTAGAGCGCCAGCAGGATGGGCGCGGTCGCGTTGATGGTCATCGAGCACGACACCGCGCCCAGGTCGATGCCGCGAAAGAGGGTCCGCATGTCCGCGATGGAATCGATCGCGACCCCGACGCGCCCCACCTCTCCCGCGGCCATCGCCGCGTCGGAATCGAAGCCCATCTGGGTAGGGAGGTCGAAGGCGACGGAGAGGCCGGTGGTTCCGCGGCCGAGAAGAAAATGGTAGCGCCGGTTGGTCTCCTCGGCCGTGCCGAAACCGGCGTACTGGCGCATCGTCCAGAGGCGTCCCCGGTACATCGTCTCGTGGACACCGCGCGTAAAGGGGTAGTCACCCGGCTCGCCCAGATCGTCCCCCACCCGGAACCCCTCGGGCAGCCTGTCGTAGACCGATCCCTCGTCCCTCCGCGTCACGGCGCATCCACCTCGGCGTATTCGACCAGAATCTGACCCTTCTCGACCGCATCCCCGGGTTTCACCAGGATCCGCTTGACCGTGGCGGTCCCCGCGGCACGCAGTTCGTTTTCCATCTTCATGGCCTCCACGATCAGGACGGTAGCACCCCTCTCCACCACCCCACCCTCCCGCGCGGCCACCTGAACCACCAGGCCCGGCATGGGGGCCTTGAGGGCCAGGGTCCCGACCGCCCCGGCAGCCACCGCGGAGAGTTTCCGAACCCTGGCCTGACGTTCGTCCAGGACTTCGGCTCGCACCGTGCCGCCATCGATGTCGATGTCCCACTGCCCCCGCGACCCCGGGCGGGCCAGCACCTGGAAGGAGGCACCGTCCAGGAGCAGCGAGTGCCCGCCCGGCGGGCTCGTTGCGGCCACGGAGGCTTCGCGGCGGCAGCCGTCGATGACGACCTCCCCTCGTTCGCAGATGACGACCTCGTGCTCCTCTCCGAGCAGGAAGACCACGTACCGGGTTCCTCGGCCCGCTTCCCGTTGCCGCAAGGTCATCGGGAGCCGTCGAGCTCCGGGAACCCGTGCGCGCCGAGACCGCGCCGCCACGGGGAGAGGCGTGCGCCCCCGGGACCGATGCGGGGAGCGGCCCGACTGTGCCGCCTCTCATGTTCCAGAAGGGCGGCGGCGGCCACCACCGCGTCGCGCGCCGCCGCGGGAACATCCGGGGTGAATAGCCCGGGGTGCTCGGTCAGGTAGGCGGTCGAGAGGCGGCCCGCCAGGAAGTCGGGCTCCTCCATGATCCGGGCGAGCAAGGGCGCGCTGGTGGCGACGCCGCCGATCCTGAGCTCCGTGAACGCGCGCCGCATCCGGCGGATGGCCGAAGACCGGTCGGAGCCATGGCTGATCAGCTTGCCGAGGAGAGGATCGTAGTGCAGGCCGATCTCCGATCCGCGCGCAATCCCGCCGTCCCAGCGTACTCCGGGGCCGTCGGGAAGCACGAGTTCGCTTATGGTACCGGTCGCGGGGAGAAAGCCGTCGAACGGGGACTCGCTGGTGATCCGGCACTCGATTGCGTGGGCGCGGAGCGGGATCTCGGCCTGCAACAGAGGCAACACCTCGCCCGACGCGACGCGAAACTGCCACTCCACAAGGTCGATACCGGTCACCAGTTCCGTGACCGGGTGCTCCACCTGGAGGCGCGTGTTCATCTCCAGGAAGAAGAACTCGCCGTCCTGGTAGAGGAATTCGACGGTACCCGCGCCCAGGTACTTCACGGCACGCGCGGCCTGCACCGCCGCGTCACCCATCCGGCGCCGCTCGTCCGGATTCAGGAGAGGCGAGGGCGCCTCTTCCACCAGCTTCTGATGCCTCCTCTGAATCGAGCACTCCCGTTCGAAGAGATGCACGACATTGCCGTGTGCATCTCCGAAAAGCTGCACCTCGATATGGCGGGGCCGCTCCAGAAAGCGCTCCACGTAGACACGTCCGTCGCCGAACGCGGCTTCGGCTTCGCGAACTGCCGCCGTGAACGCCCCGGAGGCCTCCTCGGCCATTCGCACGACCCTCATCCCCTTGCCGCCACCACCGGCGGCGGCCTTCAGCACGACCGGGAACCCCACGGTCTCGGCAGCCTCTCGCGCTTTCGGTCCGGATGCGATCGGTTCCGTGGTGCCGGGTACGACGGGCACCCCCGCCGCGGCCATGCGGCGGCGGGCTTCCGTCTTGTCACCCATGGCCCGGATGGTCGACGCGGACGGACCGACGAAGGTCAGCCCCGCCCCCGCGACGGCCTCGGCAAAGTCCGCGCGCTCGGCCAGGAAACCGTACCCCGGGTGAACCGCGCGCACCCGCGCCCGCTCGGCGACCTCGAGGAGCCGGGCGATGTTCAGGTAGCTCGCGGACGCTCTCGCCGGGCCGATGGGATACGCTTCGTCGGCGTGCTGAACATGGGGACTGCCGCGGTCCGCATCGGAGAAGACGGCCACGGTGCGAATCCCGAGTTCCCGGGCGCCCCGGATGACTCGAAGAGCGATCTCGCCTCGGTTGGCGACTAGAACGGATTCGATCAACGCCGGGTCTCGGTCACGGCCGGGGCTCTCCCGGGGGCAATTGGACGGAACGGAGCGGGACCGCGACCGGCCGGCGCAGTCCTTCCCAATCTAGCACTCCACGGAAGCAACCCCTCTGCAAGAGATCGGCGAGGCATCCACGGAATGCCGGCCGCTCCGCGGCGTCGTGCGCTGCTCCTACCGGATGAGCTTGCCCGTTACAGTGGTCTCCGAGCCGTCCCGCCAGATCCGGAACTCGATCTCTTCGCCCTCTTCATAGGAGCGCAGGATGCGCCGAAGCTCGGCGCCGTCGTCCACGTCACGCCCGTCGACCGCCACCACCACGTCCCCGGGACGCAAGCCGAGCCGGGCCTCGTCATCCACGGCCGCAACGAGAACCCCCTCCTCGGTCCCGAAGTAGGCGCCGAGACCCGGGTTCAGTTCGACGAGGTCGAGGCCGTGCCCGCGGGCGGTCACCACGAAGGCACCGAAGTCGGGTGTGCTGATCTGCAGGCGCCATTGGGGCACCTCCTCGCGCTCGCGCGGCGTAACCGTGAGGGAGATCCTCTCCCCGCGGCGCTCGACTTCCATCGCGGCGGACTCGCCGGGGAGGTGATCCTCCAGCAGGGCGACCAGCCGCTGCGCCGGGAAGGACCGGTCTTCGTCCAGGCGCGCCTCCGTGTCTTCGTCCAGCGGCTGGGTCAGGTCCAGTCCGTTGAACGAGATGATCACATCGCCGGCGCGGACACCGGCCATGTCAGCCGGCCCGCCATCGACGATTCGCATGACCCTGGCTCCCCGATCCTCCAGATCGGAGTCGAGTTGCATCTCGAGCCACACCCCGATCACGGCAGCCGGCGCAAAGAGGAATCCGCCACTGCCGAAGGGGAATGCCATCTCCCACCCGGGGTGCGCGTCCGGCCACTCTCGCTGCCATTCTTCCACCGCTTTCGCCCAGTCGCGGCTGGCTTCCTCCCACGTGGGCTCCATCTCCGCCCACTCCCGCTGCCATTCTTCCGCCGCCTTCGCCCATTCGCGGCCGGCTTCCTCCCACCTGGGCTCCATCTCCGCCCACTCCCGCTGCCATTCCTCCGCCGCCTTCGCCCATTCGCGACCGGCTTCCTCCCACCTGGGCTCCATCTCCGCCCACTCCCGCTGCCATTCCTCCGCCGCCTTCGCCCATTCCCGGCTGGCTTCCTCCCACTTCGGCTCCGCTTCCCGCAACTCCCTCTGCAACTCCGCGGCCAGCTCCTCCAGGTGGCGCCGGGCTTCCTCCAGCTGCCGCTCCAGCTCTCTGCGCCGCTCCGTGTCCTGTCCGGCGACCCCCGATGGCGACAGTGCCACCCCCGTGACCCCGACGGCCATCATCACAGCGAGCAACCACCCCTTCCGCCAACCTGTCGCCATCGTGTTTCTCATTTGCGCTATCCTCCTCACTGGCACTCGACCCTTGTCGCCCGGATCCAGCCCGGGCAACCAACTCCATGCAGTTGGGACGCGGCCAACCCGCCCCGGGGTTGCAGGCCGCACGCCACGGCGCGCTATAGCGGAATGTTGCCGTGCTTCTTCGGCGGGTTCGCATCCCGCTTCCCGGCAAGCATGTCCAGCGCGTTGATGAGTCGGGGACGGGTGTCCCGGGGGTCGATCACATCGTCCACATAGCCCCGCGCGGCCGCCACGTAGGGGTGTGCGAACCTCTCGCGATACTCCTCCATCCTGGCCTCGGTCGCCGCGCGGGGGTCGTCAGACGCGGCGATCTCCTTGTGGAAGAGGACCTCCACCGCACCCTTCGGGCCCATCACCGCAATCTCCGCCGCCGGCCAGGCCAGGTTCATGTCCCCGCGGATGTGCTTGGAGTTCATCACGTCATAGGCGCCACCGTAGGCCTTCCGGGTGATGACCGTGACCTTGGGCACGGTGGCCTCGCAGAACGCATAGAGCAGCTTTGCGCCGTGCCTGATGACACCGCCGTGTTCCTGGCCCACTCCGGGCAGGAAGCCGGGAACATCCTCGAAGACGACCAGGGGGATATTGAAGGCGTCGCAGAACCGTACGAAGCGGGCCCCCTTGTCCGAGGAATCGATGTCCAGCACCCCGGCCAGCACCGCCGGCTGGTTGGCCACGATTCCCACCGCGTGTCCCCCCAGATGAGCGAACCCGGTGACGAGGTTACGGGCAAACCCGGCGTGGACCTCGTAGAAGTCGGCGTCGTCTACGACTTCTCGGATCACATCGAGTATGTCATAAGGACGATTGGGGTTATCTGGTATTAGTTCAAGTAGTTTCTGGCTCCGTCGATCGTGCGGATCGTGATCGGGACCCGCCGGCGCGAGCTCCGAGTTGTTTTGCGGGATGTACCGCAGCAGCTCCCGGACGGCGGCAAGACTCTCGGCCTCGTTGTCGTGCGCGAAGTGCGCAACGCCCGATGTCTCGGCGTGGACATCGGCCCCGCCCAGCCCCTCCATGTCGATGTCTTCGTGGGTAACCGTCTTCACCACGCCGGGACCCGTGACGAACATGAAGCTCGTCCCGCGCACCATGTACACGAAGTCGGTGATCGCGGGAGAGTAGACGGCTCCGCCCGCGCACGGACCCATGATCACGCTGATCTGGGGGACCACGCCGGACGAGAGCGTATTGCGCAGGAAGATGTCCGCGTACCCGCCCAGCGACACGACGCCTTCCTGGATGCGCGCGCCGCCCGAGTCGTTGAGGCCGATCACCGGCGCACCGGTCCTGAGGGCCATGTCCTGGAGCTTTACGATCTTTTCCGCGTGGGCCTCGCTCAGCGAGCCTCCGAAGACGGTGAAGTCCTGCGAGTAGACGTGGACGAGCCGCCCCTCGATCGTCCCGTACCCGGTGATCACACCATCGCCGAGAATCTTTTTCGACTCGAGCCCGAATTCGGTGGAGCGGTGCGTCACGAAGCGGTCCAGCTCGACGAACGACTCTTCGTCCAGGAGGAGGTCGATTCGCTCTCTGGCCGACAGCTTGCCCCGGTCGTGCTGGGCCCGAATCCTCTCCTCCCCCCCGCCCAGCCCGGCTTCGCGTCCGAGCGCTTCGAGGCGTTCGAGGGCGCGCTTCATCGACATGGGCACGGGCGCGCGCAGTGGCGGGGTGCGGGGAGTCGGGGGCCGCGGATCACGGAGGTGCCGCGGATCAACGGGCCGCCGGGTGTCCGGGCGGAGGAATCGAGATCCAGTCGGCATCCGCCGGGTACAGGTTGCCGTCGAAGATCCTCACCGGATGGAACTCCCGCGTCAGGCGGCCCCCGGAGAAGGAATAGGTACCGGTGACGCCTTCGAACCGGTGCAGGCGTTCGAGGGCTGTGATCATGTCGCCCGATGTGCGGGCAGCTTGGCCGTACGCCCCCACCGCCATGCGCAGAAGGTCGAAGCCGGCGGCCGGTATCGTGCTGTGAAGTGACCGTCGAAAGCGCCTCTCGTACTCATCGACGAACTCTGCGGGCGGCTCCCTCACCGCCCCGGGCGGCACGGTACTCACCGCGACGACGCCGTCGGTATGCCGTCTCGCGACCGCTTCGATCACGGACGGCGTGGTCCAGGCGGCCGTACCCGCGACCTGCACGCCGAGTTCGTCGAGACCGAAGAAGGCGATTTGGGGGGCGAGGAGTTCCACGTCGCCCGGCGGGGCCATGATCACCAGCAAGCTGGGAGCCAGCAGCATCACCTCGGTCAACGGCTCCTCGAACGTCGTGATCCCCGGCTGATACGGTATGCGCCGGCGCACAACCCCTCCCCCAGCCGCAAACGCTTCCTGAAACGCCACCGCCTCCAGTCTCTCGCCGGCGCTGCGCGGGTGGATGACCACGGCATCGCGGTAGCCGAGATCGGCCACCGCCTCGGCGAGCGCGAGCCCGGCTCCGGGGTCGCCCGCGCCAAGGCTGTACACTCCCCTGCGGCCGACGGGGAGGTATCTGGCGGTCGGTGAGAAAAACGGCACGCTGCCGGGCGCGTTGCGGACTGCGACACCGACGTTGTCCGCGGCGAGGGGGCCGAGAATGGCCACGGCACCCCGGGACACGAGCGCGGATACGCCTCGGACGGTTCCCGATGCCGTTCCGCGGTTGTCCTCGACAAGCAATTCGACATCCAGCCCCGCCCGCCGCGCCAGGTCCGCCGCGATCTCCACGCCTTCCATGAACAGGCGGGTATACTCGCGATTGGACGGAGACCCCGAAACCGGGAGCACGACCCCGATCACGGGACCCGGCAATGCCGGACCCGCTATCCGGCGTTCGTGGGCCGACTCCTCGATCTCGCCATTGCCGCCCCTCCCACCGGCGGCACAGGCGAAGACTGCGCCAGCCAGCAGGGAGCTCATGACGAGCAACAGCGGCGGCCTTCGCTTCATTGTCCTCGCCACTGTAGCCACTGTCCCCCTACGACTCGAGTTCAGGCGTCTCCTCATCACCCGAAGCCACGGCTTCCTCACCACCCGAAGCCGCGGCTTCCTCATCACTCGGAGACTCGGCCGGTTCGTCGTCCGCCACCACGGCCCCCTCGTCGCTCGGAGTCACGGCCTCGTCGTCGGAGGGATCGGAACCGGCCCGTCGCACAGGCGCCTCCAGGACCTCCAGAACGATTCGGCGTTCCGAGGCATCGGAGGAAATAACCCGCAGCGGCACGGTGTCGCCGACCCGGAAGTAGTCCTCCAGACCTTCGGCGCGTATGCCTGAATGGGACCCGGGCACGAAGCCCTCCACGCCGTGACCGAGATCCATGACGATGCCCCTGTCCTGGAGCCGGACGACACTGCCCTCCACTTCCTGCCCCTTGGCGTACTCCATCACCAGACTCGGCCAGGGATCGTCGAACAATTGCTTGATGCCCAGCGAGATTCGCTTGTTGTCCGAGTCCACATCCAGGACCATGACATCGACGCGCTCGCCCTTCTGCACGACCTCGGATGGGTGCTCCACCCGGCGCGTCCAGCTCATGTCGGAAACGTGGACGAGGCCGTCGATCCCGGACTCGATCTCCACGAACGCCCCGAAGGACGTGAGGTTGCGGACCGTTCCCGAAAGCTGAGTTCCCGAGGGGTACTTCACCGGGAAGGCCAGCCACGGATCCTCTTCGATCTGCTTCATGCCAAGGGAGATCTTTTCGTCGTTCGGGTCGACCTTCAGGACGACCGCCTCGATCTCGTCACCGATGGAGACGAGTTTGGAGGGGTGCCGCACATTGCGTGTCCACGACATTTCCGAAATGTGGACCAACCCTTCCACGCCCTTCTGCAGTTCCACGAATGCCCCGTAGTTCGTGATGGAAACCACCTTGCCGCGAACGCGCGCGCCCACGGGATACCGATCCTCGATGTCCGTCCAGGGATATGGCAGAAGCTGCTTGAGCCCGAGCGAGATGCGCTCCCGGTCCCAATCGATGTCCAGCACCTTGACGTCCAGCGTGCTTCCGATGTCCACGACCTCTGACGGATGCCCGACCCGGCCCCACGACATGTCGGTGATGTGAAGGAGTCCGTCGAGCCCACCCAGATCGATGAAGGCGCCGAAGTCGGTGATGTTCTTGACGATTCCCTCCCGGACCTGGCCGTTGAGGAGCTCCTTGACGAGGGTGGAGCGCTTTTTCTTCCTCTCCCGCTCGAGGATGACTCTGCGCGAGACGACGATGTTCCGCCGGCGCTTGTTCAGCTTGATGATCTTGAAATCGTAGGTGTCTCCGATCAGATCCTCGATGTTCGGGACCCGCCGGAGCGCGATCTGGGATCCGGGCAGGAAAGCGTCCACGCCCATGATGTCCACGGTCACCCCACCCTTGATCTTCCGGGTCAGAAGGCCCTTCACCGGACGGTCGTTCTCGAACGCGTCCCTGATCAGCTCCCAGACCCTGAGGAAGTCCGCCTTCTTCTTCGAGAGCACCACCACACCATCGTCGTCTTCGAGGCTCTCGAGGAGTACTTCGACTTCCTGTCCCGGCTCGATCGATTCGGGATCCTTGAACTCTTCGAGTCCAACGGCGCCCTCACTCTTGAAGCCGAACTCGAGGATGACCGTCGAATCGGTGGTCCGCAATACTCTCGCCTGGACAATCTGGCCTTCGCGGATGTCTCCGCCAGCCGTCTGGTGCTCGGAGAGCATCGCCTCGAAGTCGTCGCGGGAGACGTCGAGGATCTCTTCGCCGTACGGATCGTTGAAGAGCTCCGGGGAAATCTCGTCAGGGTAGGCACCGTTGTCGTCCGCGGACGGTGCTGCGAGGTCCTGGGTATCCGGGGTGTCCGGGGCTGCAGGGTTCTCTTGTGTGTCGTTCATGGTTATCGCTTCGCCAGCACACGTCTGGCGCTCCAAAATCGATCCGGCCGGCGGGAGTGGCGCGGTGAAGGCCGGGGTTGAATGAAATGACGGTCGCCGGGACCACCCGCCCAATGGCCCGGAACCGATTTCCGTGTTCCTGCCCCGTATGGACGCGCGAAGGGGCACCGATGGATGCCTTGAGCGTTGTTGCCTCATTCGAGCGCGGTTTCTGGGGTACAGTCTTGTACCATAGCGCATTCGAGACCGGGACGGAAGTGGCGTGGGATGCGCTACGAAAGGTCGGGGAGATCGGCCCCGGCCGCCCTCGCCAAACGTACGATGGCCTCCGTCTGAGCAGCAGGGCTCAGTTCGGTCGTGTCCAGCTGTACTGCATCTTCCGCAATCTGAAGCGGGGCGATGGCCCGAGACGAATCGCGCGCGTCGCGCTGCATCAGCCGGTTGGCTTCCGTCTCGATCTCATCGTCGTCCGGGATGCGGCCGTCCCTCTGCAGTATGCGTCTGCGGGCACGTTCCCTGGGGTCCGCGTCCAGATGCACCTTCACGCCGGCCATGGGGAACACGACCGTCCCCATGTCCCTGCCTTCGGCCACCACTCCCGGACCCGCAGCCGCCGAGCGCTGCAAGGCAAGCAGATGGGCCCGCACCGATCGAGCTGCCGACACCTGGGACACCATCGCGGTAACCCGCTCTGCCCGCAGAGCCTCCTCCGGCACCGGCGCTCCTCCCATCCACACCTCCATTTTCCGGCCCTTCCACCTTACATCGATGTCCAGGGCCGCCAGTTGCCCGGGCGTGATCCCCCCGGACGCCGCCCCTCCGAGTCCGGCATCGAGCAATCCCAGCGTGACCGCCCGATAGATGGCTCCCGAATCCAGGTGGCGGAAGCCCAGCCGCACGGCCACGGAGGCCGCGGTGGTCGACTTTCCCGAACCCGCGGAGCCGTCGATGGCGACGACCAGACAACTCTCGGCCGCGCTGCCGCCGCTCGTCCCCGCGCCCCCGCCGCCGGATCCCGGCGCCCGCTGAGCCGCCGCATTCTCCACCCGTGTCAGCAATTCCCAGAAGCCGGGGAAGCTCACCTCCGACACCCGGGGATCGTCCACTCGCACGTCGCACCGCGGAGTACGGCCAAGCACACCGAACGCCATGGCGATGCGGTGATCGCCGAAGCACTCCACCACCCCCGACAACGGGCGGCGCGTGCCCTCGATTTCCAGGCCGTCGGGCAGCTCCTCCACCTCCACACCGATCCGCCGCAGGTTCACGGCCAACGCAGCCAGCCGATCCGACTCCTTGACACGGAGCTCACGAGCCCCGGTGATCCGCGTGACCCCCTCGGCGCGCGCAGCCAGGACAGCCAACACGGGAATCTCGTCGATCATGCCGGGCACTTCCCCCTGCCCCACCCGTACCGATCGCAGCGGGTTCGCGCGCTTTGCGACCCGAAGGTCGCCGACGGGCTCACCACCCGCGTTCGCGCGCAAGCGTACATCGACGCGCACACCCATGCGTGCAAGCACCGGGAGGAGCCCCGTTCTCGTCGCGTTGAGCCCGACCGCACATGCCGTAAGCGGCCCCGCACCGCCGGCCAGCGCGGCCCAGGCCAGAAAAAACGCCGCCGAGGAAAAATCGCCCGGCACGTCCATGTCGAGCGGCGCCAGCCGTGGTGGTGGCGCCGCGATCCGGACCATCCACCCGGCTTCGACCGCTCGCTCCACAACGTCCACGCCCATGGCCTCGAACATTCGCTCGCTGTGATCGCGGGACCGCCGGGGCTCGCGCACGTCCACGGCCACGCCCGCGCCCACCCCCGCCAGCAGGATGGCGCTCTTCACCTGCGCGCTGGCAACCGTGCCGTCGTGGCGGATCGCGGCAAGCTCGCCGCCGGTGATCCTCATGGGGAGGACCCCGCTTCGTTCCAGGTACTCGACCGAGGCGCCCATGCGCCTGAGCGGCCGCGCAATGCGGTCCATGGGCCGGCTGGAGAGCGATGCGTCGCCGGCCAACACCGCGGACAGCGGCTGGGCAGGCAGCCCCGCCCGCCACCCCCGGGGCGGGGGGCGGGCCCCCGGCCCCCCCCGCCAGTAGACGGGCACCGGTGCCGCTGTTGCACAGATCGAGCACACCGCCGGGCCGGGTCCAGGCCCTCAAGCCGCGCCCCCGGATCCGCAGCGAATCTCGATCCACACCATCCAGACCCGTGATCTCCACGCCGAGCGACGCCAGGGCGCGGCCGGTCGCGACCGGGTCCGCCCCACGGAGCACGCCTCCGATTCGGCTCTCCCCGTCGGCGAGACCCCCGAAGATCAGGGCGCGCTGGGTGATGGACTTGTCGCCCGGCACCCGCAGGGTCAGCGCGTCGCCGCCGTCCACCGTCTCCCCCGTTCAAGCATGTCCCGCACACCGGCGAGGTCCCCCCGTTCCAACATGCGGCGAGCCGCCGCCAGCCGGACTTCGACGGCCCTGAGCGCCCCGGCGTCTTCCTTGGCGGCGGCTTCGAGAAGCGGTGCCCACATATCGGGATTGGACCCGGCGAGACGCGTCATGTCCCGGCCTCCGGGGCCGAGTTCGTCGTGTCCGATCGCGGCTTCCTCCAGCGACGACGCCAGGGCGCTCGCGAGGAGTTGCGGGAGATGACTGGCCCAGGCCATGACCCGATCGTGCCTGGCGGCGGCGACCACTCGGGGGCGGCCCCCGAGGAACCGCCAGAACGTGCGGGCGCGTTCGATCGGCCCCGTGCCTCGGGGTGCTCCAGCACCTTCCTCCGCGTGTGCAGCCGGGGTGCCGGGCTCTTCCCCGGGCGGACACAGCCATACGTCGGCGCCGTCGAAGAGGTCCGCCTCCGCGGCCCCGTACCCGGAGCGTTCGGATCCGCACATGGGGTGGGCGCCCACGAAGACGTGCCGTCCCGCCGCACCACGCCCCACGGCCTCGAGCACCGGAACCTTCAGGCTGGTGACGTCGGTGGCCAGAGCCGCACGGGCCCAGGTGGCTCTCGTGGTTCGCACCAGGGTCGCCACCGCGTCCAGGGGGGCCGCGAAGACGACGACACCGCCGTCGATCTCACACTCCTCCAGCGCTCCCCTCAGCCGGACCCCGTCGCCGGCCGCCCGGGCCGCGGTCTCGCCGTCCGGTTCGATCCCGAAGATCCGCATCCGTGGTGCCCGCCGCATCAGGGCCTTCGCAATCGACCCTCCCATGACCCCGAGTCCCACAATCGTTACCGCGCCTCCGCCCCGTGTCGGAAAAGCCACCGGGCCGGGCTCAGTCATGGTATCCCAGCTCGATCTCCAGCCCGTCGTGCGCAACCCGTGACGCTGGAAAGATGTCCCGTGCCTGCCGCTCCAGCACCTTCGGCGCGTCCGCATACCGTGCCGAGACGTGGGTCAGGACGAGTCGCTTCGCCTCAGCCTCTGCCGCAACGCGCGCAGCCTCGGCGGCGGTGGAGTGCCGGGTCTCGCGGGCGCGCTTCCCTTCCTCCGTGCCGAAGGTGGCCTCGTGAATGAGGAGGTCCGCGCCCATCGCCGCCCGGGACGTGTCGCCGCTGGGCCTGGTGTCGCCGGTGTACACGACCCTCCGCCCTGGCCGGGGCGGACCGACCACATCGTCCGGTAAGATCACGCGCCCGGCCAACTCGATCGCCTCGCCGCGATGCAGCTTGCCGTAGAGCGGTCCCTCCGGAATGCCGAGACGCCGCACCGCGTCCACGTCGAAACGGCCCAGCCGCGCGTCTTCAACGAGGGCGTATCCGAGAGCGGCGACGCCGTGATCCGTCCGGAAGGCGCGCACCGCCCAACCATCGAAGTTCACCCTTTCACCGGGTTTGAGACTCTTGATGTGAACGGGAAAGGCAAGCCGTTCCACGCCCAGGCCCACTGCGGCGCCCAGGGTCGCGCCGGTCCCGACCGGGCCGAAGATGTGCATGCGCTCTTCCCGCCCCTGCAGCCCCATCGTCCGGAGCAAACCCGGGAGGCCGAGGAAGTGGTCGGCGTGACAGTGCGTGATGAAGATGTGGGAGAAGGAGAAGCCGGTGCCGAACCGCATGATCTGACGCTGGGTGCCCTCGCCGCAGTCCCACAGGATGGACTCGCCTTCGCGCTGGACCGCGATCGCCGACACATTGCGGCCGACGGTAGGCCGCGCGGCCGCGGTGCCCAGGAATCGGACTCGTATCATTGGGAGAAGGGACCGGTGAGGGAGATTCGTGACCCGCGACGGAAGCTCGGCAAAATATACTCGTTGAAGCGGTCGACAGGGACGTTGCCGCGTCAACCGGGGCCCGGCTTGCCTCTCTCGCGGCGCGATGGTTACCGTGAGGCAGACACAAGCCAGCGGGACGGGATTGCCGGTACGGAGCGCGACGGCGCCGAGGCCCCTTCCCCGGTTTCGCTCGGCCCAACCGGAGCATGCGATGCATACCAAGAGAGCCAGCGGCACGAAGGGCCGGCAGAGTCCCAGCCGGCGTCATTTCCTCGGATCGGCGGCCGCGGCCCTGGGGGCCTCCCAGTTCCCGGCATTCAACGCCAGCGCCACCGAGATCGCGCGGGACCTCGCCCGGCACCCGGGCTCGCCGGCGGACACGGCGGCCGATGAAGCCTTCTGGGGGGAAGTCGCCCGTGCCTTCACCGTCGACCGTACGCTGGTGAATCTGAACAACGGCGGCGTCAGCCCGTCGCCCTCCTTCGTTCAGGACGCCATGAAGCGCCACCTCGACTATTCCAACGAGGCGCCGACCTACACGATGTGGAAGATCCTGGAGCCGCAGCGCGAAGGCGTCCGGGCACGGATGGCCCGGCAGTGGGGTGTCGACACGGAAGAGGTGGCGTTCACGCGCAACGCGTCGGAAGGGCTCCAGATCTGCCAGTTCGGCTACGACCTCGGGCCCGGCGATGAGGTCCTCACCACCACCCAGGACTACGGTCGCATGCTGACCACCTTCCGGCAGCGCGAGCGCCGCGAAGGTATCGTGATGCGGCAGATCAAGGTCCCGGTTCCGGCCGAGGATCCTGCCGAGGTCGTGCGCCGCTTCGAAGAGGCCATCACGCCGAAGACCCGGCTCATCCTCATGTGTCACATGATCAACCTGACGGGCCAGATCCTGCCGGTCCGGGACATTGTGCGGATGGCCCGCAGGCACGACATCCCGGTCATCATCGACGGTGCGCACGCGATGGCGCATTTCCCCTTCAAGTTGAGCGACCTGGAGTGCGACAACTACTCGACGAGCCTTCATAAGTGGCTTTTCGCGCCGCACGGCACCGGGCTGCTCCACGTGCGCAGGGAGCAAATCCCGGAGATATGGCCGTTGATGGCGGCGCCGGACCGGATGGACGGCGACATCCGCAAGTACGAAGAGATCGGCACCCACCCGGCGGCAAACTATCTGGCGATCGGCGAGGCGCTGACCTTCCACCAGGGGATCGGGGGCGAGCGGAAGGCGGAGCGCCTCATCTATCTGCGGGACTACTGGGCGAACCGTCTGCTGGAGAACGACCGGGTGTCCCTGAACACCAGCCAGAAGCCCGGCTTCGCCTGCGGGATCGCGAATGTCCACGTCGAGGGGCTCGACACTGCCGCGCTGAGCAACTGGCTGTGGAACGCCCACCGGATCATCAACGTGCCCATCGGACACGAAGAGTGCACGGGGCTGCGGATCTCCCCGAGCGTGTACACGACCCTGGAGGAGATCGACCGGTTCAGCGAAGCCATGGAGTGGGCGATCAAGCATGGCTTGCCGGAGGCCTGACATACACGAAACCGCCCGGCGGGCAGCCGCCTTCCTCGCCCTCCCGGCCATTCTGGGGGCGTTCGCGCTTCATACGGAGCTGAAGGAGTCCCACCCGGCGCAGGATGCGGTTCTTGCCGAATCGCCGGCGGCGGTGACCCTGACCTACACCACGGAGGTGCAGCTGGCCCTGAGCACCGTCGCGGTGCGTTCGGCTTCGACCGACCAGACACAGGCAGGAGCCGGGAACCTGTCGTACCTCTCAGAGGACCGGCGCGATGTTCTCGTGCTCCCACTGAGCGAGCGGTTGCCTTCGGGTAGCTACGTGGTGGCCTGGACGACGGCGGGTCCCGACGGACATGCGCTGTCCGGCGAATTCGGTTTCAGGGTGGATGTACCAACGGCCGAGGCCGAGCCGGGTGCGACGGCGGACGACGACACCGCCGTCGCGGGCGGTCCGGTTGCCGGCGCGGAGTCCGGGGGCGTCACGGACGAGTCACAGGGGGTGGATGCGGGCCTCTCCCTTGACTTCGCGGCCATGGCGACCCGCTTCGTGTTCTACCTGGGGATCGTGGGTGTGCTGGGCGCAATCGCCTTCAAGGTTCTGGTGCTGGGCCAGGCCGCTCAGGCCGGCATTCCGGCGGCGGTGATCGAGGGCGCGTCGGCCCGGACGTGGCGGATCGCGGCCGCAGCCGTCTCACTGCTGCTGGTCTCCGTTCCGCTCCGGCTCTGGTTCCAGGCGAAGGCGTTCTTCCCGGACGACATTGCCGGCAACCTGACCACCGTGACCGCGGGTACCGCCTGGAGCACCGGATGGTGGTTGCAGGGGGTCTCGGGGGTGCTCGCCGCCGCCGGGATCGCGCTCTCGCGTCCACGAACCGGGGCCGCGGCCGGATGGCGCGTCATGGCGCTGGGGGCCGTCCTCATGCCGATCGTCCCCCTCGTCTCCGGTCACGCGTGGGCGGACGATCCTCGCGCCGTCTCCATCGCGGCCACCTACGTCCACGTCGTCGCCGCCAGTGCCTGGGTGGGCGGTCTCTGCTGCCTCCTCCTGGCCGGGCTTCCCGCACTTCGGCAAGCCCCCTCCGGGCTGCCTGTGCTGGTCGGCGCCTTTTCCCGGCTCGCCATGGTCGCCGTGGGGCTGCTGGTCCTGTCCGGTACCGTGAAGGCGTGGCTCCACCTCGGTGCCATCTCCGATCTGTGGACCACGCCGTGGGGTCGGGCGCTGCTGATCAAGGACCTCTGGGTCGGTGGCGTGATGGCGCTTGGCCTCTACAACTGGCGCGTGGTACGTCCCGCGCTGGCCATCAACCCCAGTCCCGGTCGCCTCAGCCGTTCGGGAAGATTCGAGCTGGCCCTCGGTGCCATGGTCATCCTGGTGACCTCCTACCTGGTGGTGCAACCCCTCAACTGATCCGGCAACCGGAGCCGTAGCGCGGAAGCTGGAACAACCGGAGTGATCGCCGAATGCAGACTTCCTCACCGATGCCGGTCCGGCCCACACCGCAGCGTCGCCGGAGCGTGCCAGCCGCGGGCATCCACCAAGCCGTGCTCCTGCTGGTGCTGGCTGTGGCCGCTTCCCCGAACGCGTCCGCCCAGAGCCGCCAAACCGACCTGGACGCCCTCGTGGGCTGGCCCTTCCCCACCGCGCTGACCGCGGCGCCTTCCGCCCCGGTGGTGGCCTGGGTCCGCAACGAGCGCGGGGCTCGCAACGTCTGGCTCGCCGAGGGGCCGGAGTGGACCGGCCGGCCCGTGACCTCCTTTGCCCGGGACGACGGCCAGGAGGTTGCCGGCCTTGCGATCTCGGCGGACGGAAACACCGTGGCCTTCGTCCGGGGCGGCGCCCCGAACCGTGCCGGCGAGATCCCCAACCCGGACAGCGACCCGGCGGGTGCTCTGCGCGAGATCTGGACCGCGGCCTCCGATGGCGGCGGCGCTCGCAGGCTGGGGCCCGGCCACTCACCGATCCTGACGCGCGACGGGTCGTGGGTCATCTACCTGAACGGTGGCGAAATCCTGCGCCGGCCCGCGGACGACCCCGACGCGGCGGCACAGTCGCTCGTCAAAGGGCGGGGCAGCCCCGGGGAGCTCAGCCTGTCGCCCGACGGCGCGTCCCTCGCATGGACGAGCCGGCGCGGTGACCACGCGTTCATCGGCGTCATGGAGATTGCCGCCGGCGAGGTTCGTTACATGGACCCTTCCGTGGACCAGGACGGGAGTCCGGTCTGGTCGCCGGACGGCAGCGAACTCGCCTTCGTGCGCATCCCCCCTCGTCGTGACCGGCTCCCCTTCTTCGCGGTGCGGGAGTCGTTGCCCTGGAGCATCCGCGTCGTGCGTCCGGCGGACGGCGCCGCCCGGACGGTGTTCACGGCGGATCCCGGGCCCGGCAGCCTGTTCCAGGGGGTCTCGGCGTCCAGCAGCATCTTCTGGGGTGCGGACAACCACATCGCCTTTCCCTGGGAGAGGAACGGCTACACCAATCTGTACTCGGTGCGGGCCGACGGAAGCGAGCCTCCCCGCGGCGTCGCCACGGGCCATTTCGAGGTCCAGTACGTCACCCTCGCGCCCGGCGGCGAAGTCCTCGTGTTCTCGTCCAACGAAGGAGACACGGACCGGCAGCATCTGTGGCGGGCGCCGCTTGACGGCAGCGGTGCCGAACAGCTGACGCCGGGAACCGGGATCGAGTGGCAGCCCGGGGTGGCCGCCGACGGAACGGTGGCCTTTCTGGCGTCGTCCGGGGTGGTGCCGGCTCACGCCGAGCTGCTGGCCGACGACGGACGGCGGTGGCTCGCCCCGCGGGCACGCGAAGCCTTGCCCGAGGGACTGGTCGAACCCCGTCAGGTCGTCTTCCCGGCGGCCGATGGCATGCGCATTCACGGCCAGCTGTTCCTTCCGGACGGGCCGCCCCCGCCCGGTGGCTGGCCCGGCCTTCTCTTCCTTCATGGCGGCTCGCGACGCCAGATGCTCCTCGGTTTCCACCACCGCGGCTACTACCACAACGCCTACTCCTTCAACCAGCACCTCGCCGCCAACGGCTACGCGGTCCTCTCGGTGAACTACCGCAGCGGGATCGGCTACGGCATGGAGTTCCGCGAAGCACTTCACTACGGCGCCGACGGCGCGTCCGAATTCAACGACGTGATGGGCGCGGGCGTGTACATGGCCGGGCGGGACGATGTGGACGGCGACCGGATCGGGCTGTGGGGAGGTTCCTACGGCGGCTACCTGACGGCCCACGGCCTCGCACGGGCGTCGGACCTGTTCAAGGCGGGGGTGGACATCCACGGGGTTCACGACTGGAACCCCGTCATACGGAACTTCGTGCCGTCGTACGATCCGGCCGCGCGGCCCGACATTGCGCGGCGCGCCTTCGAGTCCTCTCCGATGGCGTTCGTGGACCGGTGGACTTCGCCGGTCCTTCTCATCCACGGCGACGACGACCGCAACGTGCCCTTCAGCGAGTCCGTCGAAATCGCCGAGGTGCTCCGGCAGCGGGGGGTTCACGTGGAGCAGCTGATCTTCCCGGACGAGGTGCACGGCTTCCTCCTGCACAGGAACTGGATGGCCGCATTTCAGGCGGCGGAGGACTTCTTCAACCGGTTTCTGAAGGAGGACTGACGCAGTGAGCGCACCCAGGAGGCCGCGCGCCTGCCGGTTGCCGTTCCCCGTTCTGGTCGCCACCTGCGCCCTGGCTCAGGTCGGCCCGGCTGGAGTGCCTTCGCTCGGGGCGCAGGAGTCGTCGCCCGACACGGTGAAGCCGTTCACCTTCCGCGGCGAAGTCCGGGACTACCGGACCGAGTCGCCCATCGAGGGCGCGATCGTGCAGATCGCCGAATCGAGGCGGTCGGTCGTGACCGACAGCAACGGCTACTTCGAGTTTCCCGACCTGAACCCCGGCCGCTACACCTTCATCACCGGCAGCTTCGGCTACGAGACCAACCGGGAGGCCTCCGACATCGGGCACGGCACGATCATGCTGGTTCGCCTGAGTCCCATGGCGTTCGAGCTCGAGGGTATCGAAGTGAGGGTCGAGCGGCTGCTGCACCAGCTGGAGGTGCGCCGGGTGAGCACGCCAACCGCCGTCACGACCTTCGACAGCACCGTGATGGCGTCGAGCATGTCGCTGGACCTGGCCGGATTCGTGGAAGCGCGCCTGGGAGTCGATACCTTCGTGAGCCCCAACGACCAGTACTGCATGCGGTCACGCGGGAGGAATGTCCGGATACGCACGTATCTGGACGAGGTGCCGGTGGCCAGCGCCTACCTTCGGAATCTCGGCCCGCGCGAGGTCGAGATGATTGAGGTCTACACCGGCCTGGCCATGGTGCGGGTATATTCCAGGCAGTTCCTGGAACGGGCCGCCGACCAGGGGTTCCGTCCCCTTCCAATCGACTTGTTCGCGGATGCACCGAGACCATGCTGACGAACCGCTTTCCCCCATTCGCACTGGCAAGCACGCTCCTCGCCGCGGGCTCGCTCGCATGCGCTTCCTCCGGACCCGGTGGGCCGACACCGGAGCAGACGTTGGCGCTGGCGCGCCTCGCCGGTGCGTGGAACTACGACGAAGCGGCGACTGCCCAGGCAGCCAACATCCGCGGAGTCCGACCCGAGGACCACCTCACGCAACGCGCTTCCGATGTCGCGATGGACCAGATGCGGGAGCGGGGAGCGGGCGGCGACGCCGTCTCGGGCACGGATGCGGGCCTGCGGCAGACCCTGCTGATGGTCGGCATCACCCCGCGCACGCTGACCATGGATGTCATGGCCGACACCCTTTCGCTGCAATACGGAAGAGAAGCCCCTCTGGTAGTGCCCGCGGGGGGGGATTGGGCGGATGCATCCACCCCGCAGGGATCCATCGAAGTGCGGCTCCGCTGGGACGGTGACGCCTTCGCCGTCGAGCGCAGGATACCGGGCGGCGGAACGATCCGCGACGGCTTCTCCGCCCTGGAGAGCGGGCACCTGCTGCTCACACGTGAAATCGTGTGGCGACAGCCGCAGCGGGTGGGGCTCATCGTGTTCGGGAGGTAGCCTGAACCGGGGCTACGCGCCAGCGGTGCGCGGCGCCCGGCCAGGGTCGAGCCACCGGGATACGTCGCTCCCGGAGGGTGTCTGGTACGCCTTCAGGCCGAAGTCCGGCAGAATCGCGATCAGGTGGTCGAAGATGTCCGCCTGGAAGTTCTCGTAGTTCGCCCAGGCCGTATCGTTGGAGAAGCAGTAGATTTCGATCGTCACCCCCTGCGGCCCCGGTTCGAGCTGCCGCACCAGAAGCGTCATCCCCTTGTGCGTTTGTGGATGCGCTTCCAGGTACTTCTGAACGTAGGCGCGGAAGGTGCCCAGGTTGGTGAGGCGACGAACCTCGGGGATCACCGCGGGATCGCCACCGGCCCTGTCGGCGTTGTAGCGGCCGATGTCGGCCCGCCGCGCCAACATGTAGTCACGCAGCACCTCGCGTCGGGAGAGCGTGTCCAGCTCGTCGTCCGTCAGGAAGCGCACCGAGCCCATGTCGATTCGCAGCCCCCGCTTGATCCGCCTTCCCCCCGACTCGGACATGCCGCGCCAGTTCTTGAAGGACTCGCTGACGAACTTGTGCGTGGGGATCGTCGAGATCGTCTTGTCCCAGTTCTGCACCTTCACCGTATGCAGCGCGATGTCGATCACTTCACCGTCGCAGTTCGCCTGCGGAACAGAGACCCAGTCCCCGATCCGGAACATGTCGTTGGATGCGATCTGCACGCTCGCGACCAGAGACAGGATCGTGTCCCGGAAGACGAGCATGAGCACGGCGGCCAGCGCACCCAGCCCCGACAGGAACACCACCGGGGACCGGCCGGCGAGAATGGCCAGGATCACGACTCCGGCAGCGAGGTACGCGATCAGGCTGGCGACCTGCAGGTACCCCTTGATGGGCCGTGACTTCGATTCGGCATACGCCTCGATGTAGATCTCGTTCAGCGCGTCCAGGAACGCCTTGAATGCCCGAACCACCGCCAGCGCGATGAACGCGGCGGCGAGGCGCCTGACCGTGATCCAGATCACCACGACGACGTCGCCCGGTGACGCATCGGCCACGGTCTGGTTCACGCCGCCGAGGGCCCACCCGATCCCGAGGTAGACGATCACCGCGGGCACGACAAGCGCGAGCCGGCCGAACACCTTGCGCTCGACGAGCCTGTCGTCCCAGGTGGAACGCGTCCGGGACGTCACGCCCCCGATCGCACGGTGAAGGAGACGGGTTGCCACCCAGCCGGCAACGCTCGCCCCCACGGCGAGGATCACCGGCGCCAGCGCCAGCGTCATCCAGTTTTCGGGAAGTGAAGGGAACATTTTCAGTCTACCTCGATTGTCCGATTTCGTCGGCCAGCAGATCCAGCGCCAGCCGTGTCAGCCGCACCAGATGGGGATGGGCGCGGTTGCCGTTGGTCAGGAAAGCCACCCCGAAGCCGCGGGTGCGGTTCCCCGAGGCGAAGGCAGTGTAGCCGGGCACGCTCCCGGAATGGGCGAAAAAGCGTTCGCCGTCACGCGGTGACACCCACCACGTCAGGCCGTATCCGGGGTCCTCATACCCCCAGCCACCTCCCAGGGGCGTGCCGGCGAACTGCTCGAATTGCAGGGTGTGCATTTCGTCCAGGGTCCCGCCTGCCAGCAGGCGCTCCCCGTTCCATGTGCCGTCGCCCAGGTTGAAGCGGACCCAATTCGCCTGGTCGTGGACCGTTCCGTAGACGATCCCCGCGGGCCACACATTGGCCTTGAGGCGAGCCGCGGGCGTGTTGCGCCCCGTGTCGTCGTCGGGGACATACGGTACCGCCAGCCGTTCGGCCATCTCCGGTGGAGGGTCGAAGGCGGTGGAGGTCATCCCCAGAGCTCCCCAGATCCGCTCCCGGACGTACTGCTTGTAGGGCACTCCCGAGAACCTCTCCACGAGGTGGCCGACCAGAGAATACGCCATGTTCGAGTACACGACCGCCTCGAGCGGCGGCGTGTCGACGCGCAGCGAATCGCGCAGATACTCGTCCAGCGACAGCGGCGCGGTCTCCCCCCAGACTGCGTGGGGACCGAAGTCCACGGGCATCCCCGACGTGTGCGTGAGGAGGTGGCGGAAGGTGACCGGCCGGTCGATGTCCTCGCCGCGGATGACCAGGTCGTCGAGGTAGTCGCTCACCGGGTCGTCGAGGGCGAAGCCGCCCTGCTCCATCTGCTGCAGCAGCGCGACCGTGGATTGCGCCTTGAAGGTCGACCCGATGAGGTAGACGGTATTCGTCGACGCGGGAGTGCGCGCCCACCGGTTGGACTCGCCGTAGGCACCGCTCCAGAGCTCTCCTTCGCGGTCGGTCAGCGCGACGGTCAGCGAAGGTATGTTCCCCTCCAGCATGGCACGGCGGATCTCCGGCTCGAGGCGCGCCGCGACCCGCGCGATGTCCCGGGCGGAACCCGCCTCGCCGTCACCATCCGCTTCCGCTTCTGCGGTCTCCAGCCCCGGTCCGTACAGGACCTGGCCGGGCCGGGCCCCCGTGTGGACGCCGCCGTCCTCGATCACGACCTCGCCGTTGACCAGGACGTATTCGATCCCCTCCGGGAAGAGCACGGGCTCGTCGTAGGTGGCGGCGCCGCGCACGCGCTCCAGGTCGAAGACCGTGATGTCCGCCCAGGCGCCCTCGCGCAGCACCCCCCTGCCCTCCAGTCGCATCCGGGTCGCGGGCCACGACGTCATCTTGCGGACCGCCTCCGGGAGCGACAGCACGCCCTCGTCGCGGACGTACCTGCCCAGGATGCGCGGGAAGGTGCCGTAGCTGCGCGGATGGGGAAGACCGATGGCGTCCTGGGCACCCGGCGTGAGCGCGGCTCCCGCATCGCTGCCGATGCTCGTCCACGGGAGCTGGAGCGCCCAGCGGACGTCGTCCTCGCTCATCATGTGGTAGATCGCCATCACCCTTCCCTCGCCGGCCGCCACCAGGTCCCACGCGGCGTCGGCCGGATCCTTGCCCCAGGCGGTGGCGATGTCGCTGAGGCTCATGCCCTCCAGGTGCGCATGGTCGTCGTTGCGCGCGTTGACGAGTACGATGCCATCCCAGCCGCCCGCCGCCTCGACGATGTTCCACCATCCCTCGTATCCGGTGACGATCTGCTCCTTGAGCCGTGCCCGCACGTCGTCGCGCCCGATCCGCGCCCGAACCGAATCGCGGCCCCCGTCGAAGACCCACGATGGTATCGTCGCTTCCAGACCGGTCCCGCCGGCCGTGTAGGGATACATGTCCGCCGCTATATCCACACCGCGGGCACGCGCGGCGCCGATTTCCTCGGCGGCTTCCCTGATGAGTACGCCCCACCCGGGTTCGAAAGCTCCCTTGTAGTGAAAGATCTCCACCGGAAGCCCCGCCCGCTCCCCGATCTCGATGGCTTCGCGCACCGCCCCGACCAGGCCCTTGCCCTCGTCCCTGATGTGGCTGGCGTAGATACCTCCGTACGCGGCCGCCACCCTGGCCATCTCCACCAGCTCGTCGGTCGAGGCGAAGGAGGAAGGCGGGTAGATGAGCGCGGTCGTCATGCCCATCACGCCCTGGCGCATCGCACGCGCCATGATGTCACGCATCTCGTCCAGCTCGACCGCGGTCGGAGCGCGGTCGTCGTTGCCCAGGACCGCGACACGGGCCTGCGTTTCCGAGAAGTACGATCCGAAGTTGATCGAAATGCCCTGCTCTTCCAGGGTCCGGAAGTAGGCGGCAATGCCGTCGACCCCGACGGGCGTGCCCCCCTCGCCCCCGATCGCCGTGGTGACCCCCATCCGGAGCTTGTTCTCGGCGAGGCCATTGCGAGGCAGAACGCCCCCTGACTGGTCCATCATGTCGATGAAGCCGGGCGACACGTAGAGACCGGTGGCATCGATTTCCCTGCGGCCCTCACCCACGACCGTACCGATGCGCGCGATCCGGCCATCGCGGATGGCGATGTCGGCGGCGATCCAGGGATTGCCCGCTCCGTCGAGAACGCGGCCATCACGGATGACCACATCGTAGGCGATGTCGGCGGCTGAGCTCCGGCGGGATGATTCCTGCCCGCTCACCGGCAGGGGAGCGACGGCGATGGAGGCCAGAACGGCCAAGGTGAGGCGGCACGGCATGGGTGCGGCTCCGGTGCTGGGGTTTGTCGCGCCGGCTCAGCCGGGCGGCTACTATGTTAAGCCAAAGAGAAGACCCGCGTACCCCTCAGGCCGTGATCAGACTCGCCCGCGACCCGAACTCCCAGCCGCCCATCCGGCCCGGTCAGATGCGCATCACGGCCGAACCGGTCTATTCCCGGGGCCACTCACAACCCCCGGACCGCCATGTGTTCGTCTATTTCATCCGCATCGAGAACATCGGCACCGAGACGGCACAACTGTTCTGGCGACACTGGCGGATCCACGACGCGTCCGCCGGAGACCAGGAGGTCGCTGGCGAAGGCGTGGTCGGAAAGTGTCCCACGCTCGCTCCCGGCGACACGCACGACTACAACAGCTACTGCGTGCTCGAAGGCCGGAGCGGGTTCATGGAGGGCTACTTTCACTTCAGGCGGGAGGACGGGTCGGTCTTCCGCGTCCGGATCCCCCGCTTCACGCTGCAGGCCCCACCGGACTACGGCGAGACCAGCTACGCCTGACGGCACCGAACAACCGGCCTGGCGGGCGGCCATCCCACCGGCAAGACCGGTGCCCGGCCGCGGTTTTCCCCGCTCGACTCCCCGCCTACCGGATACGCTTGTAGACGGCGTGCGACACGCTCTCGGTGCCGTCTTCCCCGGTGCGGCGGTACTCGTTGTCGATCGTGTTCCCGTCTTCGGAGAGCACATTGACGATGACCTGGTAGACCTCGCCGTTTCGGGCGTTGAGGATCCGGTTGGTGCGCTCGTCAACCACCTCGACGGCGGTGGTGGCGTTCTCCTGGCCCTCCACGGGATGGAACTCGCCGTCGAACATGGTGACGTAGCCCCACTCGGATGTCTCCCCGTCGGCGTTTGTCGTCGCGACCGTGATCCTCATACCGCCATCGCCGTAGGGCTCGTAGGTCATGATGTTGCGATACGGAGGCGGCCGTTCGGTCTCGATCTGCCAAACGCCGAATCGGGGATTGGCGGGGGCTTCGGCAACGGCGCCGTCCGCGTCCGCCTGCTCGCCGCCCTGGTCGGCCGGGGCGCAGGCGAAGGCCAGGGCCGAGGCCGAGGCCGCCAGGACGAAGATGCCGGGTAGAGGTTTGCCAGCGGTCATCATGGGACTCCTGTTCCTTGGGTGATCACGCCGTGACAAGGTAGGTTGCGAAGGTGCGACCGCGAAACCCGACGCCGGTTGCGGGCGTACCACTCCACAGGCAGCCCCCTTTTCGCCGCGAGTCTCCGTATGCCCCCGTCGCCCTTGCGCGTGTGCGCCGCGATGCCGGTTCCCCGGCGCGCGTCCACCCCCTTTCTCGCCGCGTGCTTCCTGACGCTGGTTGCCTCTTCCGCCCAGGCCCAGAACAACGACCGGATCTGGGGACGCGTGTTCACGGAGGACGGCGGCAGCCACGAAGGTTTTCTCCACCTGTCCGGCACCGAACCCGCCGCGAGTTGGGCAGACGTCTTCGAGGCTCGCAGAACGATCCCGGATGAGCACTACCTCGATTGGCTCGACGCTACCCGCGACGGCAAGCCGGCGACGCGCACCATCGAACTCCGCGGGTACCGGGTCTCCTGGGAGGAAAAGCACCCGGACTTCACGGCCACGTTCTCCAGCGGAATCAGGGTGGGGCAGGTGGCGGCGCTGGTCACGACGGAAGAGGGCGAAGTCCGGATCGTACCCCGGTCGGGTGGCCGTGGCTTTACCGTCGCGGAGCCCGCAAGGCCGACCGGCGACCTCCCGGACACCATCCGGACGCGTTCGGTCAGCATCTCGCCGAGGGGCGTGCAGACCTCGTCGTCCACCCTGGACACCGGTGGAAGGTGGAGGCGTTCAGGCGTGTACGTCCAGAACCCGGGCCGCGGACGCACCGTTCGGATCAGAGGGGACGATGTGAGGCGAATCGAGTTCGCAGCGCCTCCGACGGATGCCCGGGCCACAAACCGGCGCCTGTACGGTACGGTTCAGGACCGGTCGGGGCGGACGTTCAGCGGGGCCGTCACCTGGCTGCACAGCGTCTATCAGCGGGACTCCCTGCACGTGCTCGGCGCACGCCGTGAACACAGGGACCTCCCGTTCAGCGCAATACGGTCGGTCGAAAAGGGGCAAGGCGGCGAGGTGCGGGTAGCTCTGGCGTCGGGTGGCATGGCGGAAGACCGGGTAGACCACGTACAAGGGTTGTGGACTCACGACGACGGGATCAGGGTCGCCGACCCCGCACTGGGCACCGTACGCCTGGAATGGGAAGTATTCCACTCCCTTGACCTCGAAGAGCCCCCCGCGGGTCTCGGCTACGACTCCTTCGATGGCGGCCACCCCCTTTTCGGCACGGTGACCACGCAGCAGGGAGAGCGGATTGCGGGCCGGATTCGCTGGGACGCCGACGAGGAGTGGTCGTGGGAACTGCTCGACGGACGCTCGGACGATGTGCATTTCCGGATCGAATTCGGAAACATCCTGCGAATCGAACGGAGCGAGCCACAGGGGGTGAACGTGACGCTGCGCGATGGCCGGGGCTACGATCTTGTCGGCTCCAACGACGTCAATGCCGACAACAAGGGGATCTTCGTCTTTCCGCCCGGCGTTGAAGGGTCCGAAGCGGTTCCGGCTTCCGGGGCACCCGCGTGGCGCTACATCCCGTGGGAAGACTTCCGCGAGGTGCGCTTCACACACCCCGCGCCCCCGGCGGCCAGGCCATGAGGGCACCCACACTCGCCGCCACGCTGGCCACGGTCATCACGGCGGCTGCGCCACCGGCCGCGGCCCAGCAACCCGCCTTCGCACCCGACGCTTTCCTCGACCCGGTAGCCCTTCAGCTCTACACGTCGGCGATGACCAACTGGACCACGCTCGACGAATCCGTCGTGCGCTACACGGCGCTGATCGAGCAACGGATCGCGGCAGCCATCCGGACACCGCTCAAGGACCGCGTCATCTATCACAACGAGACTGCGCTGCGGGCCTTCTGGGACCAGGACTACGACGCCGTCGTTCAGGTTCTGGGCACCCGTTCACAATATCCCGGGCGCGAGATCGCAGTCCGGGAGGGTGAGCTGGACTGGCTCGAGGATCTCCCCTTCGACAAGCCCTTCGAACCCGGCGGCGACCGACTCTTCTGGGGGATGACCGATCAGGAAGACGTCTTCGAACCGGATGACGACGACTTCTGGCTGGCCCACCCGCTGGGCGAAGGGGCCGACTCCCTCTACCGCTTCCAGAGCGGTGACACACTGACGCTGTCCTTTCCCGACGGTCGGCGGCTCGAAGCGATCCGGTTGGACGTACTCCCGCGGGAAGCCGATTCCCACCGGATCAGCGGCGCCCTCTGGATCGAACCCGGGAGCGGTGCGCTCGTTCGGGCCGTCTACCGGCTCAGCCAGCGGTTCGATGCGATCCGGGACATCCCCGAGCTTCAGGAAGAGGAAGAGAGAGGAACCTTCAAGTACGTGCCCGGCATCTTCAAGCCCTGGACCTTCGAACTGACCATGATGGCGGTGGACTACGCGCTGTGGGACTTCGAGGTCTGGCTCCCGCGGAGCATGCGCATGGAGGGGGAGGCCGGGGCCGGCATCATCAAGGTTCCGGTCTCCACGGATCTGTCCTACCGGATCGAATCGGTGACGATGGCCGAGGACGAGGTGGTGCCTGATCCGCAGTCCGGCGGCAGTCGGGACGAGCCGGCGGCGTCAGGAGCGACACGCACGACTGACCCGGAGTCGGGATCCGGACTCGAGGAAGTGCACTTCAAGACGCGCGCCGAGGCGATGGCCTTCATCGCGGGGCTCCTCTCGGACGACGACGACGTCGCCTACGAGCTGATGAGCGACGGCGAGACCGCCGTGCGGGACCGCGAGTCCTTCCTGATCGTGCCGGAGGAACGGCATCTCGTGGCGGAGAGCCGCCACCTGCCGCCGCCCATCTGGCAGGAGGCACTCGGGTTCCCGTCGGAAGCCGCGGTAGAGGAATACATCCGCAGCCTGGCGGACCTCCCCGCACCGCCGGTGCAGGCGATCCCCTGGACATTCAACTGGGGGTGGGCCCGTCCCGATCTTGTCCGCTACAACCGTGTGGAAGGGCCGGCCCTGGGGGGGAACTTCACGACCAGCCTCGGCAAGCGGTTTGCCCTCGAGACGGGTGGGTTCTTCGGATTCGCCGACCTGCGGCCGAAGCTGCGGCTCGACCTGCAGCGTTCAACGGTACTGCGGCGGCTGTCGCTGGGAGCCTTTCACGAGTTGCGCCCAACGGACCCCGCCGGCGACTACCTCGGCTTCGGCAATTCCCTGAACGCGTTCCTGTTCGGGCGGGATGACGGCGAATACTACCGGGCGACCGGGGCCGATTTCACCTGGCGCCCGCCGAGCGGCACTCGCGATTCCTTCCTGCTGCGGATCTACGCCGAACGGCAGGAGTCGGTCGCCTCGAAGACGGACTTCGCCCTTTTTCGCGCCTTTGACGGTGACGGCACGTTTCGAGCCAACCTCGAAGCCGACAACGTTGACGAAGCGGGCGCCGAGCTGCGCGTCTCGCCGTGGTGGGGGAGCGATCCCGCCGGGGCGCAGTTCGGTACGGAGCTGATCGGCCGCCTCGCGACGTGGCGGCTGCCGGGCGAACAGTCGCGGACCGACTACCAGCAGGCCAGCGCCACCTTGCGCGCAATCATTCCCATCGAGGGCGACGGCTGGAGACGGTGGGCTCTGGGGATCGAGGCGGCGGGCGGTACCACCTGGGGCGAAGCACCCGCACAGCGCTCATGGTTCCTCGGCTCGGCCGGCTCGCTCCGCGGATACCCGGCGTCGACCCTGTCGGGCCTGTCCTTCGGAAGAGGCCGCGTGGAGGTGTCGCGCACATTCGAAGCCGGGGCCGGGATCCTCTTCGGAGACGCCGGCTGGGCCGGTGACCGCGCCCATTTCCGGGACGAGGACATCCTCTACGGCGTCGGGATCGGCGGGAGCATCCTTGACGGGCTCATCCGCGTGGACCTCTCTCAGGGGCTGAACGGCGCCGACAAGGGGTTCCGAATCGAACTGTACCTGGACGCAATTCTGTAGCCATCGCTTGACGGGGACCCGACTGCCGGGCTAGAAAATCAAGGGCGGCTCGCCGCAACCGCTCTCCGATTCACGCCACCTACGTCCGGGACAGGGACCATGCGATTCAATGCAGCCTTCCACGCGCTCACGATGCTCGCGGGTACCGCCGCGCTCCTCGCTTCGGCCGGCACGCCGGCGGTCACGGCCCAGGCCGGGTCCGGCATGGACATCGCCGAACCCTTCAAGGTCGGCACCTTCGAAATCGCCGGCGAGCCGCGGTTGGGGCTGGTTCTCCGCGACGCGCTCATCGTCGACATCGGCGCCGCGAACCGCGCACTCGAGCGCAACCCCGCATATCCGCGCGTCCCGATGCCCGACGACATGCTCGACCTGATCGGCCGTTACGAGTACGGGGTGAAGCTGCGCCTCTACGAGATCGTCAACGACCTCGCCGCGCGCGATATGATCGACGGAAGCGCACGGCCCGATTTCGTGCACGACCTGGACGGAGTGAGGACCCTGCCGCCGATCATGTATCCCGGCAAGATCCTGAACGCGGCGGTCAACTTCTACAGCCACGTCAACGAGACGGGCACCCCTGAGGAGCGGACGGAAGCGCGACGTCAGCGGCGCGAGAACCGGGGCGTCCCCTACCTCTTCCTGAAGCCCAGCCGCGGCGCGGTCATCGGCGACGACGACCAGGTCGTCATCCCCTTCGGGAGGGACCGGACCGACTGGGAGGTGGAACTCGGCACGGTCGTCGGCCGCACGGCCAAGTACGTCTCGGCAACCGACGCACAGGACTACATCTTCGGCTACACCGTCACCATCGACATCTCGGACCGCGGCGGCCGGCCTCCCGGAGGGAACCCCCAGCGCTCCGACTGGTTCGTGGGGAAGGGCCACGACACCTTCGCGCCCATGGGGCCGTGGATCGTGCCGAAGGAGTTCTACGGAGACCCGATGGAAAACCTGCGCCAGACCCTGAGCGTCGGCGGCGAGCAGATGCAGGAAGCCCGTGCGGGGGACATGATCCACACCCTCTACGAGCTGCTCGAGTACGGGTCGTCAATCGTGACGCTCTTCCCCGGTGACGTGGTGAACAACGGGACATCGGGGGGTGTGGGCATGGGGACGGCGGTGCGCGGGGAGCAGCGCTTCCTGCAGCCGGGTGACGTGATCGAGGCGACAATCGACGGCATTGGCACGCTCACGATTCCGGTGGTCGGCGAGGACGAACCGCCGGGCGGTACGGGCGCGCGGCTTCCACCGGTTCGGTCGTACCGCGGCAACTGAGTCCAGGGCCGGGCGGGCTCGGGCGGTTGCCGCCCGGGGCCGTGCGGGCTGCGTCGTCCGCAGTGCCGGGGGCGGGACTCGAACCCGCAAGGGAATTTTCCCGGGGGATTTTAAGTCCCCTGTGTATACCGATTTCACCACCCCGGCCATGACTCAATAGTACCACAACCACACCGACGGATGCCCGCGGCCCCATGGACACAAGGCAAGTTGGCCCGTTCGGTGGCGCCGGCGCTCCTACAGGATGGTCTTGCCCAGCGCCGACGCCACGAGGCCGACCGCGAGGTCGGCCGTGTGGTTGCGGTCATCGAGAACGGGGTTGAGCTCCACAACCTCGAGGCTGAGCAGCCGTCCCGACCGCGACGCCTTCTCGCAGACCAGGTGCCCCTCACGATACGTCAGGCCTCCCTGTATGGGGGTTCCCACGCCGGGCGCCAGACGAGGATCGAGCGCGTCGAGGTCGAGGGAAAGGTGGAAACCCGCGGTGCCGGCGTTGGCACGCTCCAGGGCCTCGTCCATGCAGGCGGCCACGCCCCGCTCGTCGATCTCGGACATGGTGAAGACCCGTACACCCAGGCGGCTGACCAGCCGCCTTTCGCCGGGATCCAGCTGCCGTGCACCGAGCACGCTCACGTTTTCGGGATGGACGCCGGCCCGTTCGCCGACCAGCCGTTCGTCGCCGTGGCCCAGGAGGACCGCCAGCGACATCCCGTGGATGTTGCCGGACGGCGTGGTGTGGGGCCGGTTCATGTCCGCGTGGGCATCCACCCAGATGACGCCGATGCGGGAACCCCGCTCGCGGTAGTGCGCCGCCACGGCCCTTACGGATCCTATCGACAGTGAGTGGTCCCCACCGAGCACCAGAGGCATGCACCCCCGGCCGAGACCCTTTGCCACTGCCGCACAGGTGCGATCCGCGACGCTCGCGACCTCCGCGAGAAAGGGCAGCCTGCTCTCGCCGGCGTCCGTCGTCTCGATTCCGCCCGCGGTGATGGTGCCGAGTTCGCTGACCCGGTACCCGATGGCCTCGATCTCCCCGGTGATCCCGGCGATGCGCAGGGCGGAAGGTCCCATGTCCACGCCCCTGCGACCTGCGCCGAGGTCGATGGACACCGAAACCAGCGCGATGTCGCGGCTCTCAGGCACCGTCATCGTGGGGCGGCGGCTGGGCGGGAAGTCGCGTGGCGCACCGGAGGGGTCACCAGAAAAGAAAGCCGGTGGACAGTGCGAACTGTCCCGAGCGCGAGAACGCCAGCTTCCCTTCCAGAAACCAGTCCACGCCGAGCGCGTCGAAACGCAGTCCGCCGATGAGGTTCGGGCCCACGCTCACGTCCGACTCCCGCTCGTCATCCCGCGGATGGCTGCGCTGCATCGGGGCGGCGGCGCCCCGGTCACCGCGCTCGCCGACGTCGTCTCGCTCCTCCTGGTGGCCGGACACGAACGATGCGGCGATGTGGACCCCCGCCCCCGCATAGGCGGTAAGGCTGGCGCTCCGTGCGGTCAGGGGGAGGTTCGCGTTTCCACCCACTTCCATCGTGCTGCAATCCGGGCCGCTGCCGCAGCCCATGAACGAATAGGTTGCCGTCACGCTGCCGAAGAGGTCCCGGAAGTAGCTGTCGTCGAGGGACATGGGGCCCGCCAGGTCGAAGTCCGTGCGGGCCCCGAAACCGAAGCCGGAGTCATCGCCGACGGTGAGCAGCGGACCCATGGACAACTGGGCCCGACCGGGTGCCGCAGTCGCGACCAGCAGGACGCCGGCACCGAGTGCGACAGCGAGCCTTGTGGATGTCGGACGGATCATTTGAACCTCCATGGCGAAATGCACCGGAGCGCGAACACGCGGGCTGCCTGGCGCGGCGATGCCATCGGGAGCGCCGCCGACCGACACCCATACGCAGTTCCTCCCGGGAAGTTCCGCCCGGTCAAGCTCGTGTTGGTCCCGTGCAACCCGTGACACTACAATGGTACTCCACCGTATGGTGCAGGAGCATCCCCAAGCCTGCAACGAGGTACGGCCGCGCACACTCACAGCGGTCTTCGTCGTCGCGACGCGGGGACATTCCGGCGAGTATCCACGCGGACCTCGGTCCGTCACACACACGGAGTCGGCGCATGCGCATGTGCGACCGCGGCCTCTGGATGGCCACGCTGCTACTGCTCACACCCCTGGCCTCACAAGCTCAGGAGGCAGACAGGGACCCCGACCGGGGCCTTCCCCTGGAACCGGCCCGTTGGGCGCGCTTCACCACGAGCGAGGGCACCTGGACCTCGCTCGACGTGAGCCCCGACGGCCAGACGATCGTCTTCGATCTTCTGGGCGATCTGTACTCGATGCCGATCACCGGGGGTGACGCCACGCGCCTCACCAGCGGGATGGGCTACGACATGCAGCCGCGTTTCAGTCCCGACGGCGAGCGCATCGTGTTCGTCTCCGACCGCAGCGGGGACCAGAACGTCTGGCTGGTGCCCCTGGCGGGCGGTGATCCGACGCAGGTCAGCAAGGGGATCGGGAGCGGCTTCATGTCGCCCGAGTGGATGCCCGACGGGAAGTACATCGTGGTGTCGCGGTCGCGCCAGTTCTCCGGCCTCGAAAAGCTGTGGCTGTACCACGTGGACGGGGGTACCGGACTGGAGATGGTGGGCGGCCCGCCCGGTCAGCGGATGCTTGGCGCCGCCGTGGACGGACTGGGCCGGTATGTCTGGTACGCGCAACGCAACGGCACCTGGCAATACAACGCCATCTTCCCCCAGTTTCAGCTCTGGGTCTACGACCGCCAGACCGGAACCCGCACCCCGATGTCCAACCGCTACGGGTCGGCGTTCCGGCCCGCTCTCTCTCCCGACGGGCAGACGCTGGCCTACGGCAGTCGCGACGACGCGGATACGGGCATTCGGCTGCGTCATCTCCCCTCCGGAGAGGAACGCTGGCTCGCGTATCCGGTGCAGCGCGACGACCAGGAGTCGACGGCAACCATGGACGTGCTGCCCGGCTACTCCTTCACTCCCGATTCGGACGCGCTGGTGATCTCGTACGGCGGCCGCATCTGGCGGGTCCCGGTGGACGGAAGCGATCCGACCGAGATCCCGTTCACCGTAGAAGCCGAGGTCGCGATCGGGCCCGAGGTCGAGTTCGAGTACCCGATCGAGGACACGCCCACCTTCACCGTCAAGCAGATCCGTTACGCGCGTCCTTCTCCGGACGGGAGCCGGCTCGCTTTCACCGCCCTCGACCGTGTGTACGTCGCGGACCTCCCCGACGGGACTCCGATGCGTCTGACAAGCGATGAAGTGGTCGAACACCGCCCGGTCTGGTCGCCGGACGGGAGCCATGTCGCGTACGTAACCTGGGACGACGACACCGGCGAGGGCCACATCCGGCACGTGCCGGCGGACGGCGGCACCGCCGTCAACCTCACGACGGTGCCCGCGTACTATCGAGACCTCGTGTATTCGCCCGATGGCGAGCGAATCGTCGGCGTTCGGTCTTCCAGGCGCGACGTGCAGGAAGCCATCGATCCATTCGTCAGCGCACTCGGCTCCGAGTTCATCTGGATCCCCGCCGATGGGGGCGAGGTGACGGTCATAGGCCCCACGGCGGGACGCAGATCGCCACACTTCACCGATGATCCCGAGCGCATCTACTACTACGGGACCGCCCGTGCCGACGCGGTGCCCGGCTCCCCAACACCTCCCCCGGCGGCTACCGCGCTGTCCTCGGCGCGCTGGGACGACACGGACAGGAAGCGGCACCTCCAGGTCACGAAGCGGATCGACCTGTCGGCGGGCGGCGTGCCCATCGGCTACAAGCGCTCCGAGACGTCCGACCTGGTGCTGCCGGAGGAGTTCGACGACAACGAGCCACGCGAGTTGATCCCACGGTTCATCTCCGCCTCGGTCGAGATGGCACCGCGGGGAGATCTCGCACTCGCGCAGGTTGGAGACGACCTGTATGCCGTCACGGTTCCCGACCTGGGTGCCGCGCTGCCCTCGGTGGACGTGGTCAAGCCCGACTCGGCCGCGGTCCCGGTGTGGAAGCTGAACGAACTCGGCGTCGAGTTCCCGGCGTGGGGCGCCGATGGCCGCACCGTGCACTGGTCGCTCGGCAACGCGCTGTTCACCTACGACCTGGACGCCGCCGCCGCCGATCCGGACTACGAGCCCGCGGAGCAGCGGATCGCGGTGACGGCGGACCGCGACATCCCGCGGGGCACGGTCGTGCTGCGCGGTGCGCGGGCGATCACGATGAACGGCGACGAGATCGTCGATAACGCCGACATCCTCGTGACCGACAACCGCATCATGTCGGTTTCGTCAGGGCCGGGCGACGTGCCCGAGGGCGCCACCGTGATCGATGTCGCAGGCAAGACGATCGTTCCCGGCTTCGTGGACACGCATGCACACATGTGGAACCTGTGGGGCCTGCACTGGGCGCGCCCGTGGATCTACCAGGCGAATGTCGCGTACGGGGTGACCACAACCCGCGACCCGCAAACGGCGACGACCGACGTGCTCTCCTACGAGGACATGGTGCGCGCCGGGAAGATGGTCGGTCCGCGGGTCTACTCGACCGGCCCGGGCGTGTTCAGCCAGGACTTCATCAGGAGCTACGAGCACGCCGTGGAAGTGCTCAGCAAGTACAGCCGCTACTACGACACCAAGACCTTCAAGATGTACATGTCCGGCAACCGCCGGCAGCGCCAGTGGCTGATCATGGCGGCGCGCGAGCTGGGCCTCATGCCCACCACCGAAGGCGGGCTGGACTACCGGCTCAACATGACCCACGCGATCGACGGCTATCCGGGCATCGAGCACTCGATGCCGATCATCCCTGCCTACGGCGATGTCGTGGAGCTCTTCGCGACCTCCGGGACGGTGAACTCACCGACGCTGCTCGTGTCCTACGGGGGGCCCTGGGCCGAGAACTACTTCTACACCCGTGAGGATGTCTTCGGAGACGAGAAGCTGACCCACTTCACTCCCAAGCGGGAGCTGGACACCAAGGCGCGGCGACTGCAAACGACCGGCCCGGGACCCGGCGGATGGTTCATGGAGGACGAATACGCGTTCCCGAAGCACTCCGCCTGGCTGGCCCGGCTGGTGGAGGGCGGCGGCAAGACCGGCGTCGGCAGCCACGGGCAGTTGCAGGGACTCGGCTACCACTGGGAGCTGTGGGCACTGCAGAGCGGTGACATGGATGAGCACGACGCGCTGCGCGCAGCAACGATCATGGGCGCCGAGGCGATCGGGCTGGGCGGCGACCTGGGGTCCATCGAACCCGGCAAGCTGGCCGACCTGGTCATCCTCGACGCCGACCCGCTCGACAACATCCGCAACACCAACACGGTCCACCAGGTGATGATGAACGGACGTATCTACGATGGCGACACCCTTGACGAGGTGTGGCCCAGGCAACGACCGGCACCGGACGAACCCTGGCGAAACACCGCACCCAATGTGCGAGCCGGGATCCGGGGAGGTGACAAATGAGCCCCGTGAACGGCAGGATCCGGAACCCGGCGGGCCGCAGGGCCTTCCGTATCGCCGCACCGGCGCTGGCCCTGGCCGCGATCGCCTTCGTGGTCGCCCCTCTCGCGGCGCAACCGCCCAGACCCGGCGGACCGCGCCAGGATCCCCTCCCGCTCCGCAGCGCCCGAACGGCCGAGTTTACGGCGACGGAGGGCACGTGGATCTCGCTCGACATCAGCCCTGATGGCCAGACGATCGTCTTCGATCTGCTCGGCGATCTCTACACGATGCCGATCACCGGGGGCAAGGCGTCTCCACTGCTAACCGGAATGGCCTTCGAGGTGCAGCCGCGCTTCAGCCCCGACGGCGAGTCGGTGGCGTTCGTCTCCGACCGCAGCGGGGGCGACAACCTGTGGACGATGCGTCTGGACAAGACGGACACGACGCAGGTATCTCGCGGCAACAACAACCTCTTCCTGTCGCCCGAGTGGGTGCCCGACGGCGAATACATCGTCGTCAGCCGTTCGGGCGGTCTGGGCGGCGCGGCCAACCTGTACATGTACAACGCGGAGCGCTCGTCGCCGATCACGATCCCCGGTGCTTCCACATCGCCGATCTTCGCGGCCCTGTTCGGGGGCATCAAGCGCATAGGAGCCGCCTTCAGCCCCGACGGACGACACATCTGGTATGCGCAGTCCTTCGGGGATTGGGAGTACAACGCCCGTCTTCCCCGCTACCAGGTGTACCGCTACGACCGCGAGACCGGCGCCAGCACACTCATGACCAGCCGGTACGGCTCCGCGATGCGCCCCGCAATCTCGCCCGACGGCAATTGGCTGGTGTACGCGTCGCGCTACAACGCAGACACCGGGTTGCGGAAGCGCAACCTGACGACGGGTGACGAGGAGTGGCTGGCGTATCCGGTCCAGCGCGACGAGCAGGAATCGCGCGCTCCCGTCGACGTGTACCCGGGCTATGCCTTCCTCCCTGACGGTTCGGCGATCGTCGTCTCGTACGGCGGCAGGATCTGGAACGTCCCGATGGACGGCAGCGAGGCCACCGAGATTCCGTTCGAGGTCGACGTAGAGCTGAACATCGGGCCTTCGGTCAAGTTCGACTACCAGATCGACACGACCGCGATGGTGACCGCCCGTCAGATCCGCAGCCCCGCCGTGTCACCCGGTGGCGACCGCGTCGTATTCACGGCGTTCGACCGTCTCTGGGTGCGGGATCTCCCCGAGGGAGAGGCAACGCGCCTCACCGAGGCGGAAGTCGGCGAGTTCCACCCGCAGTGGTCGCCCGACGGGTCCTCGATCGCCTATGTGACGTGGGACGACACCAACGGCGGCCACATCATGAACGTGCCGTCTTCGGGCGGCACGCCCACGCAACTCACCCGCACCGCGGCCATGTACTACAACGTGGCCTGGTCCCCGAACGGCGAGCGGATTGTCGCGTCGCGCGGTGCGGCCCGTGATCTGATGGAAGCGTCGGACATCTTCTTCGGTCCCATGGGCGCCGAGTTCGTCTGGGTCCCGGCAACCGCCGCCGCACCCGCGGAGGCGACGGTGATCTCGCCGACCGGGGCACGCGACGTCGCGCACTTCGCCGCGGACGATTCCGACCGGATCTACGCCTACAGCCCGGTCGAGGGATTGGTCTCCTTCCGCTGGGACGGCACGGACGTCAAGCGTCACCTGGTGGTGCGCGGGCGCCAGGGCGTCGCCGGAATCGCGAGCCCCCACCCGAACGAGTGGGAATACCTCCCGAGGCGGGTCTACCCGTGGCGCAAGGGCCCCGACCCGACCGACCCCGAGCCGCCGACCGAGCCCGGACTGCCGCAGCCCGCGGGTCTCATCGTCCTGTCCCCCGGGGGCGACCGCGCCTTCGTCCAGTTTGGCAACGACATCTACATCGTCGATCTGGCGGAGGTCGGGGCCACGCCCCCGAACATCATGCTCACCAACCTGGGAGCCTCGCCGGTTCCGGTGCGGAAGCTCACCGATGTCGGCGGCGAGTTCCCCGCGTGGTCACCCGACGGCTCGGCGCTGCACTGGGCGATGGGCAACGTGCTGTTCACCTACGACCTCGACCACGTGGAAGCCGAAGAGGCGGAGGAAGAGGAGACCGCACACGCCCGGGCGCTGATCCGGGCGCGGGCCATGGCCATTTCGGACACGCTGAAGGACAGGCGCGCCGAGGCGGACAGCGTGAAGAACGCCGACGAGGAGGTCCCGGAGGAACTCGACGACGAGATCACGCGGCTCGTGGCCGACTCGGTCCAGGTCGTCGCCGATTCGCTCATGGCGCGCGCCGACTCGATCCGGGGGGCGGCGGAGGAGGTGGCCGCAAAGGCCAGCGCGGTCCGGGGCGGCGACAAGGAGATCCTGGCCGACACGACCGATGCCTATGAGGCGCACGAGCGCAAGATCGAGGTGGAGCTGCCGCGCGACATCCCCCGCGGCCTGGTGGCGCTCCGGGGCGGCCGCATCATCACGATGGCGGACAATCCGTCCGACACCACCGGAGCGCCGCACGTGATCGACAACGGGGTGGTGCTGGTCAGGGACAACAGGATCGTCGAAGTCGGCATCGCCGATTCGGTCGAGATACCCGACAGCGCACAGGTGATCGACGTCTCCGGCAAGACGCTGGTGCCGGGCTACATCGACACCCACTACCATTCCATGTGGCTGGTCCCGGAGATCCATCCGCAGGAGGTGTGGCAGTACCTGGCAACGCTGTCCTACGGGGTCACGACCACGCGCGACCCGCAGACCGCGTTCACGGACATCCTCAGCTACACCGACCGCGTCCTGACCGGCGGAATGACCGGTCCGCGGATCTACTCGACGGGGCCCGGCGTCTTCAACGGCGAGAACATCCGAAACGCGGATCACGCGAAGAGCATCCTGAGGAGGTACGCAGAGTACTACGACACCAAGACGCTCAAGATGTACATGAGCGGGAACCGCCAGCAGCGCCAGTGGATCATCCAGGCCGCGCGCGAGCTCGAGCTGATGCCGACCACCGAGGGCGGGCTCGACTACAAGATCGACATGACCCACGCGATCGACGGATACCCGGGGATCGAGCACAACATCCCCATCGCGCCGATGTACTCCGATGTCGTCGAACTCTTCAAGGAATCGGAGACGACGAACACGCCCACCCTGCTGGTCTCGTACGGCGGCCCCTTCGGCGAGAACTACTTCTACGCCACCGAGAACGCCCACGACGACCCCAAGCTGAACATGTTCGTCCCCGGAGCCAACATTGACGCGCGGACGCGGCGGCGCGGTTCGGGTTCCGGGGGCAGTCCCGGACCGGTGGGCTGGTTCCTGAAAGAGGAGCACGTCTTCCCGCGCCACGGCGAATTCGTGAAGAAGATGCTCGAAGGCGACGCCCGCATGGGCGTTGGAAGCCACGGACAGATTCAGGGCCTGGGCTTCCACTGGGAGCTGTGGGCCATGGCCGCGGGCGGCGCGTCGAATCACGACATGCTGCGGGCGGCCACGATCCTGGGCGCCGAGGCGATCGGATTCGGCAAGCAGATCGGCAGCATCGAGAAGGACAAGTTCGCCGACATCGTCATCCTGAATTCCAACCCGCTGGACGAGCTCCGCAATTCGGTCGACATCCGGTATGTGATGAAGGACGGACGCCTCTACGACGGCATGACGCTCGACGAGGTGTACCCCGAGGAGCGAACGCTGGAGCGGAGGAGGCCCGCCGAGTCGGACCCGGGGACCACCGCAGCCGGGATTCGCCGGAGGTAGCCGACCACCGAAGTCGGGGCCCTCACGCCCAGCGTGGCGGAGGGCCCCGACCGGTCAGGCGGGAGCCGGTCCCCGCGCCGGTAGCGGGCGAACGGGTGCTACTCGGGCTCCATGGCCGGGCGCAGTCGTACGGGCGGCCCGGAGTCTCGTTCGAGCGTGCTCGCGGGGATGCTTCGGCCCTCCGCGTCCCCATCGGGGAGCCGGGCCAGCGCCAACGCCAGCTCGGCGGCAAACTCTTCCGCGGCCAGACGGTCCGCACGCTGAATTCGCAGCACGAGCTTGGCCGGATGCTTGAGCCTGAGTCCCTGTTGGCCCGCAACCTCTTCGAACGCCAGCAGATCCGACGCCGTGATGACCAGTTTCGGTCGGCCGAAGTGCCACCATCGCGGTGGTGGCACGAATGCCCCCGCAACGCTGTCGAGCAGGATCACGATTTCGCGGACCGGTTCGATCTCTTCCCGGGTCTCGTAGGTCGCGCCGTATACCTCCGTCTCGACCGCGAGGCGCCACTGGATCACCAGCCGGTCCGACTCCAGCCGCAGGAGTCCGTGTGCAGTCTCGGTCTTGGACTCATAACCCCCCTCCGCGTCCCACAGATCGGAACTCCGCTTCAGGGTGAAGGCGACCGCGCCCCCGTCGGCCATCAGCGGCCGCGCTCCTCGCGCACGTCGGGCGGCTCCACCCGCCACCACCACTGTGTGGGCAGCGGCCGCTCACGGGGCCACAGCTCGGTCAGATTCGCCGCGTCGTATAGCCGGCCGTTTTTCATGACGAAATCGATATCAACAGTGTTTTCCAGGTCGTCCAGCGGATTGGAACCGAGCACCTGCAGGTCGGCCAGCTTCCCCGCCTCCAGCGATCCGATGTCGCCGGCGAGGCCGATCGCATCGGCGCTCATGAGCGTGGCCATGCGCAGGGCGTCGTGGTTGTCCATGCCTCCCGACGCCATCATCCACAGCTCCCAGTGCGTGCCCAGCCCCTGCACCTCCCCGTGCGAGCCCAGTCCCGCCTGTCCCCCTGCATCCATCCACTTCACGATCTGCTCGGCGTGCAGGAAGTGCGGGTACTGGTCGTCCCGGAACCAGGTCGTGGTCTTCCACTTGTCGAGTTCGTCGTGCGGGGTGAAGAAGCGGAGCCGCTCGACCTCGTCCATGTTCGTGCGGGTCAGGTAGTACTGCCGGCCTGACGGGCCGCCGTACGCGACGATCAGCGTGGGCGTGTAGACCATCCCGCTGAACGCGCCCAGCTGGACGACGTCACGGTAGAACGGGCTGATCGGGAGCGAGTGCTCCAGCCCCGCATAGCCGTCCTGCGCCAGCGTGAGGTTCATGGTGAAGTTGGAGCCGCCCTCGGTTGTCGGCGTGAGCCCCAGCTCGCGGGCGGCCATGATCACCCACTGCCGCACCTTCCGGTCGCCTGCCAGATACTGCTTGATCGTAAGCGTGTTGAAGTGGTCGGAGTAGCGGCGCAGCACGTCGCGCGCGTCGTCGAGGCTGGAGATCCGATCGGCGCCGAACACGCCCGGGCCGGTCGAGTAGAGGCGGGGCCCGATCAGCTCGCCGGTCTCCATGAGGTCGCTGTAGGTCACGATATCCTCTGCCGACGTCTGCGGGTCGCGCTGTGTGGTCACTCCGTAGGCGAGCTGCGCCAGAAACTGGGAGACCTGGCTTCGGTGGACGCCCCACGCGACCCAGGTGTGCGCGTGGATATCCACCAGGCCCGGCATGATCGTCTTGCCGGACATGTCGCGCACCTCCGCGTCCCCGGGTATCGCCACGGTCCCGGTAGCCCCCACCGCGGCGATGCGGTTGTCTCGCACCACGATGTCGCCCCGGGGGATGACCTCGTCGCCGCGCATGGTGATGAGGCGGGCACCGCTCAGAACCACAGTGCCGCGAGGCTTGTCCTTCGGCACCGTGATCTCGATGTCGAACCGCGCGGCCTCGTATACGGGGCCGCCCTCGTCCTCGTCGCCCTCGGCCTCCTCCTCGATCACGTCGGCGGAGTCCGCGGCTTCGTCCCCCGACTCCTCCGTCTCCGCCTCGGCGCGGGCGGCCGCCACCGAATCGGCGACCAGGGAGTCGCCAAGCGCGACGTCGTACAGGAAGAAGCTGCGCCCGATCGAGTAGAAGGCGCCGGCACCGTCCGGCGTCCACCCCGCGAAGTTGCCCCCGATGCGCGTGAGCCGCCGCGTGGGCATCGACGAGGACGCCGCGACGGACACCGTGGGGGCCTCGCCGCCCGCCGGGGGCACCGTAATCGTGAAGACGTTGCGGTTCGCACGTACCACCGCGCGCTTGCCGTCGGGGGAGAGAACCACCTCGTCCGGCGCCCCCGGCGTTCCCGGTCCGGGGCGGGCAGGCGCGGTGACCTTGACGACCGTGCGAACGTCGGTGCCGTCATAGCGCATCGACAGCAGGCCATCGGTTCCCGCCCAGATGTACACGCGGTCCGGATCCGGTCCGGGGTGCGGGGCGTTGCGGCCCTGCTGCGTGGTACCCCGCCCGACCCAGGTTATCCGATCCGGCTCCCCACCCTCCGCCGGCAGCCACACGTACTCCAGCTCCGCGGCGGGGCTGTGCTGTCCGAAGTCCTCCAGCGTGCGCATCCGGTGCATCTTCGAGCCGCGCACGGCCAGGATGCGCGATCCATCGCCGTTGTAGGCGACCCGGTCGAAGAATGCCGACGCCGGTGTCAGACGCTCCGGGTCGTGGTTGCCGTCGGCCCGGACCCGCCAGATGTCGCCGCCGGCCGAATCGTTCCAGGTGGCATAGGCGATATGGCGGCCGTCCGGGGACCAGGCCGGACCGTGCTCGACGTCGGTGGAGGAGGTCAGCCGGCGGGCATCGCGGATGACCGGATAGCCCTCGGTCTGCGTCCCGGACGGATCGGGAAGCGCAGCGATCCAGAGGCGATCCAGCGCGGTGAATGCGAGGTGGCTGCCGTCGGGGGACGGGCGCGCGCCGCGGATCTGCGAGACCGTGAGCGTGGAATCGTTGACGGGATAGTCGAACTTGACACGCGGACCCACTTCTTGTTGGATGTGGGCCGTGAAGGGGATCTCGGTGGCGTTGCCGGAGGGCACCTCGACGCGCATGATCCTGCCGCCGTAGCTGGTTATCAAAGCCTGCGAGTCAGGCGTCCAGGCGGAGCCCGGGTAGACATCCCGGTCGCGCGTGCCGCCGCCTTGCGACTCGTCCCGCTGCACATCCATGACGAGCCAGCTTTCTTCGCCGCTCGCGATGTCGCGCAGCTTGAGGGCTTCACGCGCATCGTACCGCGTCGCGTACACCAGCCAGCGGCCGTCGGGACTCGGCATGGGACGGAATGCCCCCTCGTGCTCGTGGGTGCGGACGAAGGTGCGCCCCGTCTCGCGATCGATCATCGCGATCTGGAACTGGCCGACCTGTCGGGCCGAACTGCGGGGACCGCGGTTCGGGCCGAAGTGGTCGGGGCCGAAATACGCGCCAACGTCGGCCAGGCCCGCGGCCGCGTCCCCGGCCGGGAAGCCACCCCCGAGGTTGCCGCGCACGTTGACCCAGAGATAGCGCGGATCGGACCCGAACGCGGCCCCCAGGTGAGCGGGCGGCGCGGGAGCACCCTCCTCCCGGTGCCCCGTGACCTGCACGCCCGAGCCCCCGTCCTCGTGGTAGAGCCAGAGCTGTGTTCCCTTGCCCGTCATGACGTACTCGCCGTCCGGCGTCCACACCGGGGACATGTAGTTCTCCCGCTCGGTGTCGGTGAGCTGGCGTGGATCCGTGCCGTCGGCCTTCGCGATCCAGACGTTTTCGGAACCGTCGCGGTCGCTCACGAACACGATTTCGCCACCGTCGGGCGAGAAGCGCGGCTGCATGTCGTACCCCTGCCCACTGGTGACGCGAGTCGCGCTGCCCCCGGACACCGGCAACGTGTACAGATCCCCGAGCAGTTCGAAGAGGATCGTCTCCCCATCGGGAGACAGGTCGAGCGAGATCCAGGTGCCTTCGTTCGTCGTGAAATCGAGAGTCCGGGCCGGGATGAGCGGGAGCCCGTTCGCACGCCGCGCCGCCTGGGCGGAGCTGTCGTTCTGCTCGGCCGTCTGGGCCGACGCGACCGCCGGGATTCCCACGACCGCCGCGAAACCGGGGGGCGACGCGATCATCGCAGCCGCCGCGGTCGCGACGGAACAGAGACGCACCAATCCCGGGCGCCACCGTACCCAGTCCCATCGCAGCGCCCCCGAAGCGCGGGACGCGGACCGCCACTCGCCGCCACCCCGGCAAACCGCGTGCATGCTCCTCATCGTCACTGCCCTCCGCTCTCCTGGCCTCTCGCACTCCGCACCGGGAACGCCCGGGCAGACTCAAACGGCAATCAACGCCGCGTCCAGATAATGATCAACCCGCAGGAAACACCGGTGCCCATGTACTGGGCCGGCACCCCCGACTGGCTCACGTACACCTCCACACCCGCGACCGCCGAGGGTTCGAGCAGGCGGTCCAGCATGGCGGGCTCGTCCCCGCCCCGGCCCACCACCACTCCGTCCATGATGACCCGGGGGAAGCAGTTTTCGCTGCGGCCCCCGCGGAGCATGATATGCTTTTCGAACGGGTTCCCCGGGTCGGGCCTCGTATCCACGCCCGGGAGTGTGGTGAACAGGTCGGACATCTGGCCGGGAGGCCGCTGCTCGATCTGTTCGCGGTCGATGAAGTCGCCGAACCCCTCGTTCTCACGCGTATAGAACCCCACCTCCTGCAGCGCGATCTCTCGTCGTTCCACGGTGACCTCGATCGGATCCATCTGCACGGGATCGACCGAGAGCGACACCCGCACGTTGGTGACGCGTCCGGGCATCACCTGTATCGAGTCCCGGCGGCTCACGTACCCCAGCTGCACGAATTCGGCGACGTGCAACCCGGGGGAAAGTTCCGTCAGGCTGAACCGGCCGCGGGGATCGGTGAGCATTCCCCGGCGGGCGTTGATGGAGCGGACGGTGACGCCACCGATCGGCCTCCCGTCAGCGCCGTCGCTGACCACGCCGACGATCCCCGTCAGAAGGTCGTCCGACCCGGTGAACACCGGCTCCATCGTTGTCACAAACTCCCCGGAGCGCATGACCGTGAAGTCCCCGACGACGGGATGATAGCCCGGGTGGGTAAGCTCCAGCTGGTAGTCGCCGACCGGAATCCGGGACAGGGTGAACCCGCCATCGGTGTCGGTCTGAAGCCGGAACCCCACTCCGCGCACTTCCACCACCACCCCGCTGATGGGCTGTCCGGTGACCGCGTCGACGACGGTGCCCGCGATGGTGACCTGGCTCGGCCGGGCCGCGTCCTGGGCGCTGGCGTCCCGGGCCGGCGACAGGATCGGCAGCGCGGCCAGGGCAGCGGCCACCGCGGCAAGACGGCGCAGCGACCTGGCGATCGCGGAGTCGGGAAGGGCCGCGAGACAGGGCCGACGGGGAGTGCGCGGGTCGCGCGCCATGATGCCATCCCTCCGGTAGGGGTTGAGGCTGGGAGGTTGACGTTGCGACGCGGAGAGCGGGATCGCAACCCCGGCGAGCCTGGGCGCCTGTGAACGGTACGGCACCGAATCGGGTGGCGGCCACGCGCCTTGTCGAAACCGCTTCGAGCCTGCTACCTCCGGAGCGTGAGCGACACCCTGCCAACCGGCTCCTCCGGCGACAGCACCACCTCTTGCGACGCGTTCTCGGTTCCTGTTCCGGCGGTCACGGCAATCGTGCGATGATCCACCGGCACACCGCAGATGCGGAACTCGCCCAGCCGACTGGTCATGGTCTCCTCCCTGCGGGCCTCCGCGCTCAGTCTGGCGGCGATGTCGCTCACCACAACCCACTCGGCTACCACCCCGATGCCCTCCACCGTGCGACCGCCCTCATCGGCGACTTCGCCCAGCAACACCCCCGTTGCCGGGTTCCACGAGGGCACCCGGCACGCCGCGGCCAGCACCTCGTCCGTCGAAGGGGCCTCGATACGCACCGTCGCAGTGTCACCGGCCACAACACTGGCCTCGGCCCCGACGTACTCGCGATCCAACCCCAGGAGAGAAGGGCGAACGTGCGCAAGGCCATAGCTTCCCTCCGGGAGGCCGCCAATGGCAAAACCTCCGCCCTCGTCCACCACCGCCTCGAGGCCGACGCCCACGACAGCGACCAGGTCCCCGGCGACACCTCCGGCTACCTCCCCGACCACCGCCCCTCCCAGCTCGGCATAGGCCACCTGTCCGGTAGCCCTTCGCAGTGCCCGCACCACCCGCCCCCCTTCCTCTGCAATTCCAACCAGTCTCGCGCGCAAGCCACCGGAGAACCGGTCGCGCTCTTCGGCCATCAGCGGCATCCGGATGTGCCACTTCGAGACGATCCAGCCGCCGTCGGGAACGCCGACGAACTCCACGCGGCCACCGATCTGATCACTTTGATGTTCTCCCGCGATCCCCGGAAGGCCGCGGTAGCCAAAATCGAGCCATTCCAGTTCGCCGGTCTCTCGCGACAACCAAAGGACGCCCTCGATGTCGGTGCGATTCGGTTGGGAGCGAATGGGGCGAAACTCCAGGCCGACCAGCCCGGGGCGCGCCTCGTCGTAGCCGCGAAGCCGCAGGCAGTGAGTGGCAAGGAACGGGTCGGAAAGCAGCGCGTGCGCGTCCGGTGCAAAATAGCGATAGCCATCGCTGTCGCCGACAACCCAGCCGCCCGAGATGAGGGACTCCACCGGATGGCTCCTGATCGGGCGCTGGTTCATTGATCGGGTACGCGTGCGCGAATCGGTGCGGATCTTCAGGGAACCCGGTTCAAGCTCCCGAACATGTCTCTCGAGATCGTAGGAATACCGGCCGGCGGAACCCGAGGCATCCACCGCCATTAGCGCCTGGCGGGCCCCCTCCCACACGCGGTGGGTCGCGTCGCCGACCGCGGCCCGCAGCTCGCACCGCCCTTCTCCCGAGGCTTCGATGCCAGTCAGGGCGATTGGCCGGTGCCGGAGCGCGATCCGAACCGTGACCGTGTCGACCGGCCCCGGATCGAGCCCTCCCACCGTTTCGGTGGCCATCCCGAGACGTTCCGCCCGCAGGGTGTAGGTTCCGGGCGATCCGGCGACGATGAATCGAAACGATCCGTCGGCATCCACCATCACTCGCTGAAGGTCGCGGCCGCCGTTGTCGACCAGCGACACGAGCGCCCCGGCGACCGGAACTCGCGAAGCCGAGTCGACGACGACACCGTCGATGACCTGCGCACCGCCCTGTTGGACGACGAGGGCACTCGCGGCAAACAGGATCAAGGTCGGCACGCCTCGCACTATCCGGCCTCGATTCGCAGCAGGAGGGTTCTGTACGGCGCTTCGCGAGCGATGGTGATCTCCTGAACTCTGCCGGGGAAGAGATCGGCCAGCTCGCGTGCATCCTCAAATGCGCGGCGGTCGAGCTTCTCGGTGCGGTTAAGTACCACCACCTCCAGCGGAAGATCCACCGGCAACCAGCATATTCGATAGAGTCCCGAAGCGCTGGTCTCTCCCCGGATCCTGGCGCGGCGGTCCCCAGGGCCACCCGCCCGGAGAGCGGCCGTCATGATCAGAACAGTCGCATCCGCTGCGGGGGTTCCCTCCGCATCGGTCACGGCCACGGTGAGAATGCCCGGAGACGAGGCGATCCCGCCTCGCGCAAGCGGGGTCGGCTCGGGCTGCCGAGCACCGTCGCAGACGTCGTCGAGCACCTCATTGAGCGAAGGCGCCTCGAAGTCCAGCCGGACAGGGTTCGCACGCGCCGGATCCACCTCGACCTCGACCGGTCCGGGCTGATACCAAAGCTGTTCCAGATAGGGATGCGTGTAGTGGACCGTGTACGTCCACGGCCCAAGGTGGGTGAGTTCGAATCCGCCGTCGGCGTCCGTGACCACCTCGGCCCCCTCACCGTTGAGGAACACCCTGGCGCCCGGCAACCCAACGTTCAGAGTGTCGAAAACCGTGCCGGCAATGCGGCCTCCACGGTCACCCTCGAAGACGATGTCCTGTCCGGCGTGAACCCGCAGCACCTCGCCATGTTCCATGATGATGGCCGAGAGGGCAACTGTGGGACGACCGGTAACGGGGTCGAGGGCTTCACCCGGACGAAACATGCGAAGGTGCCACGAGGGCACGATCCACGTGCCGTTGGGCAACGTCCTGAATTCCACTCTGCCTCCGGGAGAGGCTTCCATGAGCCGCGAGGAAGCGTCGAGGTTGACGTAGCGGAAATCGAGCCGCTCCAACTGCGCCGAGACCGGGTCCAGCCACATCGTGCCGGTGATCTCCGCGACCTCGCGATCGGGCAACGGCTCAAACTCCAGGCCGATCCGGTCCCCGCGCTGGCGCTCACCCGGCCGGATTCGAAAACAGTGCGTGTCCAGGAACGAGTCGGAGAGAAGCACGCCGGCATCCGGTCCCCAGAACACGGAGCCCTCGGCCGACAACCGCGCAAATCCCTCGGCCAGCAGTGAATCCGCGGGACGGGAAGCGTAGGGCGTCGGGGCTGACACCTGCACGTAGTCGCGGTCTTCCCGCTCTACCCTGCGGCCCCTGTCATCCAGCCGGCGCTTGATCCGGAGCATCTCGTAACGGTACAGTCCCCGCTCCTGGGTCCACGCGGCAGCCGCGAGGGCTTTGCGGGCCTCCTCCCACACGCGAGCAACGGCCAGACCCTCGTCCGGACGCACGCGGCACTGACGACCCGCCTCCGCTTCGATTCCCTGCAGGGAGACCGGCTCGATGCGTGCTACGAGCTCGATTGTCATGGTGTCCGTGGCGACCACGCCGAAGAAGTCGGAGAGGGTCGAGGCGTAGCCGATCCGGTCGGCCCTGAGACGGTACTCGCCGGGACCGGGTGCCTGGAGTTGGAAAAGGCCGCTGCTTCGGGTGAGTGTCTGTCCGATCCCGCGACCACTGCGGTTCACCAGACTCACCATCGCACCGCCTATCCCGCTTCCTCCGGCAGCGTCAACGAGTCTGCCACGGACCACCTGGCCATCGGCGCTGTCGGGGACGGCGGCAATGAGCCACAGAGCGGCCAGCAGACCGGGGTAACGACGCGAGCGCCGGGGGCGCACCATGATATGCCCTCCATCCCGCAGGGTTGCGGCTGCAGTGTATTGTTGGTCTTTTCGTCAGGTGAAGCGACCTGACCAGCGTCAACGGAGAAGACCATGATGCATATGAAGTGGACCCGACGGCAACGGGTCTGCGTCGGGACTGCCGCTCTGGTTCTGCTGTTCCTGGGCCTCACCGGCATGGTTCGGTTTCCGGCCGTGATAACGAGGACCTCCACCAGGATCTTTCTGCCCGACGAAGGGAAGACACAGGACGACTACGTGCAGCGAACCGATTGCCGGGGAGTCCCGTTCATCTACAGGTCCTGCACTACGGACTGGGAGCTGCGGGTCGCGGAGCCGGCCCCATAGCGACGGTCCTGTTGGCAAACCGAAGCGGTTTCGGAAGGCCCACAGCGGAAGCGCCCCACCCGGGAATGCCGACGAGCGCGACGTGAACACGCGCGCCATTCTCATCGGGTTGGCACTCGGGCTTGGGCTCGGGGTCACCGCCTCCGCAACCGGATCTCCGTCGCTGCTGTGGGCGGCCGACGCTGTCGAACCGCTCGGCCAGGTCTTCCTGCGCGCGATCCAGATGGTCGTGATCCCGCTGGTGGCGGCCGTCGTCTTCGTCGGCGTGGCGCGGATCGGAAACTTGCGCAAGCTCGGCCGGCTGGGGGGTCTGGCGGTGGGCTTCTTCTGGGTTACGACGGTGCCGGGGATCCTGATCGGGATGGGCGTGATGGGACTGGCCCTCAACTTCACGGCTCCGGTGCCCCCGCCCACGCCCGTGGCGGACCTGGACACGGCGGCACCCGGAGTGGTCGACTTCCTCGTCAACCTCGTCCCCCGGAATCCGATCCAGGTCGCCGCGGACGGATCCCTCCTCCCCCTCCTCATCTTCGTCGTTCTCCTTGCCGCGGCCACGACGACGCTGCCGGCGGAGAAGCGGCGGTCGCTCACATCCCTCGCCGAGACGCTTGGGGACGCCCTCATCAAGCTGATGACCTGGATCCTGTGGACGGCGCCCGTCGGAGTCTTCGGTCTCGCGGCACCGGTGGTCGCGCGCACGGGGCTTGCGATGCTGCAGAACCTCGCCGTCTTCATCGTCGCCGTTGTCGTGGGCCTCTTCATCCTGAAGGCTCTCGTGCTGCTTCCCCTGGTTCGGATCGTGGGCGGGATGGGGCCGGGGCGGTTCATCCGGGGAACGGTGGGTTCGTACACGGTGGGCTTCACCACGACGACATCCGTGGCGACGCTGCCCATGATGCTGCAGGAGGCGGAGGCGCTGGGCCTGTCGAAGAGCAACTTCACGCTGGTCCTGCCGCTGGCGGCGTCGATCAACCGCCCGGGAAGCGCGCTTTTTCAGAGCGCGTCGCTGGTCTTTCTGGCCGCCATGTACGGGGTCCCACTGGACGCGGCGCTGATTGCGGCAGCCGTGCTGGCAATCTTCCTTGCCTCGATGACGGTCGCGCCGGTGCCCAGCGCCAGCATCGTGTCGATGGTCCCGGCGCTCGACGTCGTGGGCGTGCCGGTCGCAGGGCTCGGCATCCTGCTGGGGATCGACCGCGTGCCGGACGTCTTCCGCTCCGCGACCAACGTGATCGGTCACATGGCGGCCGCGACGACGGTCGACGGGGTGACGCGGCGAAGGGGCGGGGAGGGGGCGGACGGCTGAGCGGCTCGACCTCCTGATCGGCATCAGCTCATATGCTCATCGCCCCGCCCCCGCGGCCGCCGACATTCGCCCGCTCCGCTGGAATCGCTCCGCCGTTTCCGCTATCGTTGCAACTCCAACGGCCTCCGCCGTTTACCGGCGGATGAGCCTGAGTGTAAGGCGATTTGTGGCGTATTGCGGCCAGGGAACAGCTAAAAAGCCACGCCCGCCGGAGGGCTCCGGTCCGGATCGGCCCCGCAGGGGTTCGGTCCTGACAGGGATCGGGCTTTCCCGACGGGCGGATTGGCGGGAAGCGCGGGACACCAGGTGACCAGACCCCCCATCGAGAAACTCCTCGCCGACCGCATCCTTGTGCTCGACGGCGCGATGGGGACCATGATCCAGCAGTACGAGCTCGTCGAGGCCGACTTTCGCGGCGACCGCTTTCGCGCCCACTCCCAGCCTCTCCTCGGCAACAACGACCTGCTGAGCCTCACGCGTCCCGACGTGATCGGCGAGATCCACCGCGCCTACCTCGGTGCCGGCGCGGACATCATCGAGACGAACACGTTCAGCTCCACGCGGCTCCCCATGTCGGACTACGGCGTCGAGGACTCCGTCGGCGAGATCAACCTCGCGGCGGCGCGTATCGCGCGACGGGCCGCCGACGAGTATACGGCACGCACCCCGGACCGGCCCCGCTACGTAGCCGGAATCCTGGGGCCGATGAACCGCACGGCGTCGATCTCGTCCGACGTGAACGACCCGGGAGCGCGGCAGGTAACCTTCGACGAGCTTGGCGCGGCGTACGAAGAGCAGGCGCGCGCCCTGATCGAGGGCGGCGTGGACGTGCTCATGGTCGAGACCATCTTCGACACCCTGAACGCCAAGGCCGCGGTCTTCGCCGTCCTGGAGGCATTCGACGCGCTGGGCATCCGCCTCCCCCTCTTGATCTCGGGGACCATCACCGATCAGAGTGGCCGCACCCTCACCGGGCAGACCCCGGAGGCGTTCTACAACTCGCTCCGCCACGCGGCCCCGCTCGCATTCGGGCTCAACTGCGCGCTTGGCCCCGACCAGCTGCGCCCCTACCTGCACGAGCTGTCCACCGTCTGCGAGTGCTGGGTGAGCTGCCACCCGAACGCGGGACTCCCGAACGCCTTCGGCGGCTACGACCTCACGCCCGACGAGATGGCCGCCACGATGGGCGACTTTGCGCGCTCCGGCTTCCTCAACCTCGCGGGGGGGTGTTGCGGCAGCACTCCGGGACACATCGAGGCGATCGCGGACGCGGTGGCGGGCGTTCGGCCGCGACAGCGTCCCGCTCCCCCCGTGCGAACCCGCCTGGCGGGGTTGGAGCCCGTGACGATCGGCCCCGAGTCCCTCTTTGTGAACGTGGGCGAACGCACGAACGTGACCGGTTCCCGCCGCTTTGCACGGCTGATTCTGGACGGCGACTACGAGGCCGCGCTGGAGGTGGCCCGGCAGCAGGTGCGAGGCGGCGCCCAGATCATCGACGTCAACATGGACGAGGGGCTTCTCGACGCCGAGGCGGCCATGGTCAGGTTCCTCAACCTGATGGCCGCCGAACCCGAAATCTCCCGCGTGCCCTTCATGATCGACTCCTCGAAGTGGGAGGTGATCGAGGCCGGGCTCAGGTGCGTGCAGGGCAAGGCGGTGGTCAATTCGATAAGCCTGAAGGACGGGGAGGACGCGTTTTGCGAGAAGGCGCGGCTGGCGCGCCGTTACGGAGCGGCCGTGGTCGTGATGGCCTTCGACGAGAGCGGCCAGGCGGCCACCGCGGACCACAAGGTGGAGATCTGCACCCGCGCCTTCGACATCCTCTCCCGGAAAGAGGGTTTCCCGCCCGAGGACATCATCTTCGACCCCAACATCTTCGCCGTCGCGACGGGCATCGAGGAACACAACGAGTACGCGCGCGCGTTCATCGACGCCGTGCGCCGGGTCAAGGAGACGCTCCCCCACGCCCTGGTGAGCGGGGGGGTCAGCAACGTCTCGTTCTCCTTCCGGGGCAGCGACGGAGTGCGCGAGGCGATGCACTCCGCGTTTCTGTACCACGCAGGGCGGGCGGGCATGGATATGGGGATCGTGAACGCGGGAGCGATCGCGGTCTACGACGAGATTCCCGACGAACTGCTGAAAGCGGTGGAGGATGTGCTCTTCAACCGCGACGACGGGGCCACCGAGCGGCTGACCGAACTTGCAGCGAGCTACGGGGCAAGCGCCGCGGGGGATACCGAGGACCTGACCTGGCGCGAGGCGCCGGTCGAGACCCGTCTCGGGCATGCCCTGGTCCACGGCATCACCGACTTCATCGAGGAGGACACGGAGGAGGCGCGCGCGGGGGCCGAGCGGGCACTCCACGTCATCGAGGGACCCCTGATGGCGGGGATGAACACGGTCGGCGACCTCTTCGGCTCCGGGAAGATGTTCCTGCCGCAGGTCGTGAAGAGTGCCCGCGTGATGAAGCGTGCCGTCGCCTGTCTGGTGCCCTACCTGCAGGCCGAGAAGCCCGAAGGCGACGAAAACCGCTCGGCCGGAAGGATCGTCCTCGCCACCGTGAAGGGCGATGTCCACGACATCGGCAAGAACATCGTGGGGGTGGTGCTGCAGTGCAACAACTACGAAGTGTTCGATATGGGTGTCATGGTGCCGGCCGAACAGATTCTCGAACTGGCGCGGAAGGTGGACGCTCATATCATCGGCCTCTCGGGACTGATCACGCCGAGCCTCGACCAGATGGTCCACGTCGCCTCGGAGATGGAGCGCACCGGGTTGAAGATCCCGCTTCTGATCGGCGGCGCCACCACATCGCGGATCCACACCGCGGTCAAGATCGAGGAGCGGTATTCGGGCGCCACGATCCATGTTCTGGACGCCTCCCGCTGCGCAGCGGTGGCGGGCAAGCTGCGCGACGCGAGAAGCCGAGTGGCGTACGCTGCCAGCGTGCGAGAGGAGTACGCGGGCATCCGCAGACGCCGGGGAGGGGCGCGCCGGAGGGCTCCGCTGCTGGACATTGACGCCGCGCGCGCAAACAGGCTGAAGCTGGACTGGGGAAGGCACGCGCCAGTGCGGCCCACCTTCAGCGGCAGACGGGTCTTTCCCGCCATCGCGTCCAGCCGGGACATGGCGGGCCCGGGTGTGCAGCCGCGCACGCCCAGCCAGGGGCCCGCAGGCAATCCGGACGCCGCCGGCACCGCGCGCGCTTCCATCGCGAGCGGCCACGGTCCCTCCGCATCACCGTCCGCCCCTGTCTCCGTCTCCTACGATCTGGCGGAACTGGCCGCCCGGATCGATTGGACACCCTTCTTTCGCGCCTGGGAATTGAAGGGCGCCTTCCCCGACATCCTCTCCGACGAGCAGGCGGGGACGGAAGCGCAAGGCCTGTACGCCGACGCCCAGACGCTGCTGCGGCGAATCCGGCGGCGCGGGCTGGTCGTTGCGCGGGGGTTGGTGGGCCTCTACCCCGCCAACGCCGACGGCGATGACATCGTTCTCTACCGCGACGAGTCCCGGGACGCGCCCGTCGCGGTCTTCCCATGCTTGCGCCAGCAATTCGCCAAGGGCGGCGGCCGGCCCAACCTCTGTCTGGCCGATTTCGTGGCACCGGTGTCTTCAGGCGTTGCCGACTACGCAGGCGCATTCGTGGTCACCGCCGGAGAGGGCGTGGCCGAACTCTGTGCCGACTTCGAGGCCCGGGGAGACGACTACCACAGCATCCTCCTGAAGGCCCTCGCGGACCGGCTCGCCGAGGCATTCGCGGAACGGATGCACGAACGCGTGCGCAAGGAGTTCTGGGGGTACGCCCCTCGCGAATCTCTGACGAACAGGCAGTTGATCGGCGAGGAATACGGGGGGATTCGGCCGGCTCCGGGGTATCCCGCGTGCCCCGATCATTCCCGAAAAAGGACATTGTTCGAGTTGCTGGGCGCCGAATCGATCAGCGTGTCGCTGACCGACAGCTGCGCGATGCTCCCGGCGGCCTCCGTTTCGGGCCTCTACATCGGGCACCCGGACAGCTTCTACTTCGGCGTCGGGCGAATCGGGCGGGACCAGCTTGAGGACTACGCGGCGCGCAGCGGAATGACCGTGGCCGAGGCGGCGCGCTGGCTGGGCCCGAACCTGGCGGAGGACGAGGCCGGGAGCCGGGACGCCGGAGCCGCGCCCGGGGAGAACGGCCGTGGCTGACCTCCGCGGGATGCTCACCGGCGGCCGTGTTCACGTCGTGGACGGCGCCATGGGCACCATGCTGTATGCCCGGGGCGTGTTCTTCAACGTCTGCTACGACGAACTGAACGCCACGCATCCTGCGCTGGTTCAGGAGGTGCACGAGCAGTATGTCCGGGCGGGCGCCGAGGTTATCGAGACCAACACCTTCGGGGCCAACCCGGTGAAGCTGCAGTCGCACGGCCTCGAGGGGCGCACCGAGGAACTGAACCGGTCGGCGGCCGAGATCGCGGTCCGGGCGGCGTCCGGGCGTGCCTCGGTGGCGGGTGCGATCGGTCCTCTGGGGATCCGCGTCGAACCCCTGGGCCCGACATCGCGGAAGGAGGCACGTGACTTCTACGGCCGTCAGGTCGACGGGCTGCTCGACGGCGGAGTCGACGGCTTCGTGCTCGAGACGTTTTCGGACCTCGCCGAACTGGAGCAGGCGTTTCGCGCGGTGCGGAACCGGTGCGACCTCCCGGTGATCGCGCTGGTGACGATCGGCGAGGACTGCGTTACCCAATACGGGGCGACCGTGGAACAGGCCGCCCGCGCGGCCGACGAGTGGGGCGCCGATGCCGTCGGTCTCAACTGCTCGGTGGGGCCGGCGGTCATCCTGGACGGACTTGAGAGGATGGCCGAGGTCACCCGGCTGCCGCTCGCGGCGATGCCCAACGCCGGACTGCCCCGTGCCATCGGGGACCGCAAGATCTACGTCACGGGCCCGGAGTACATGGCGCAATACGCCCGGCGCGCAATCGCCGCCGGCGCCCGGATCGTGGGCGGCTGCTGCGGCACCACGCCCGAGCACATCCGGCGCATCAGGGACGTCGTGGCCTCGATCCAGCCCCGATCCGCGTCCGTGCGCGTGATTCGCGAGGCCGCGGGGTCGTCCCCGCGCAAGCGGGCACGCAGCATCGCATCGCGCTCCGGCCTGGGCGACCGCCTGGCCGCGGGCGATTCGCTGACCTCGGTCAGGATTCTGCCGCCCAGGGGGTGGGAGACCGCGCAGCTGGTGGAGGACTGCCGCGCGCTCGCCGAGGCGGGCGCGGACGTGGTCGGTGTCCATGAGGAGCGCGGTTCCGCCCGGTTGAGCGCGCTCGCCACGGCCGCGAAGATCGCGGAATCGTGCCCGGTGGAGCCCCTGGTCCACTATACCTGCCGGGACCGGACGCTCTTCGGCATGATCAGCGACATGCTCGGAGCGGCGGCGCTGGGGCTCCACAACGTCCTTGTCCTGACCGGCGACCCGCCCGGCGCCGGACCCTACGCCGACTACCGGTCGGTCATCGATGTAGACTCGATCGGCCTCGTGAACGTGCTTGCCGGGCTGAACGCGGGGGTGGATCCCTCGGGCAACGACATCGGTGATCCCACCGCTTTCATCGTGGGCGTTGGCCTCAATCAGGGGGCCCTGGACCCCGACAGGGAGCTTGGCCGCCTCCACTGGAAGGTGGACGCGGGCGCCCACTTCGCCGTAACGCGACCGGTCTTCGACGCTGACCACCTGCGGGAGTTCATGGCCGGAGCGGGGCTGGGGGGAGGCGCGCCGAAGTCGCCCCGTCGCGAGGACGGCCACGCCCCGGGCATCCCCGTGGTGGCGGCGATTCGGCCCCTGACGGGGCTGCGCCAGGCCGAATTCCTGAAGCACGAGGTTCCGGGCGTACATGTGCCCGACCGGGTGCTGGATCGGATGCGACGGGCGGCGGCCCGGGGCACCGCCTACGCCGCCGCGGAGGGGCTGGCGATCGCGCGGGAGACGGCCTCGGCGTTGATCGGGGAGGTCGCCGGGCTGGACATCGTGGCGTTCGGGAAGCCGGGTGGAGCGGCCGCCGCGGGGCTGGTCGCGGAGCTGGCGACCCAGTCACCTGCCGCTGGAACAGGGACATCGTCAACGTGACGTCTGCGAGCCGCGGCTTCGCCCCGCGCGGGCTCCCCGAGAGAGGTTCAATGGCGATCACCGGGAGCCGCCTGACCGCTCCGTCACCTTCGCAGGCGCGCCGCCTCCGCCGGGCCTCGTGTGGTCACCACATCAAGGTCGGGATCGCCGCCCAACGCCGCTGGCAGCCCACCCTCCCAATCCCGCAGAAGCGCCCGGATCCGCCCCGTCGAGCGTTCCGTCACGACCGAAATCCGGCGCGGATCGTCGGTGTTCAGGGTCACGAGGCCTTCCGGCCCCGTCAGCGTGATCCGCTCCAGCGCATCCGCCCAACCGGCCTCGATGGGAATCATGAAGAAGAAGTGGCTGCCGCCGTTTCCGTCCTCGCCGGGCGCGAAGTCCAGGGAGAACAGGGACCTGCCATCGGAACCGCTTCCCCGGATGCGATAGGGTCCCGGCTCGTCGGGAAGTCGCGGCGGGGCGCGCATCGAAAACACCGGATCGAGCCGCAGCTCACCCCCCACCATCCCGCCCCGAAGCACCAGCATGTCGGAAGGCGGGCCGGCCGCCGCGCGCGCTCTCGCGACGTCCCTCGCCAATCCGGCCCGATGGTCGATCACCTGCTCGAAGTAGAAGTCGCTGAGCCATACGTTGGGCCGGCAATAGGTCATGAGATCCTTGCTGCGCTCCGGAGACATCGGAGATCCGTCGAAGAAGTCGTATCCCCATACGCCGATGCTGCCGTCCCGATATGGGTAGGCCGGTTCGACGTTTTCCGGTCCGCCGCACGGCGCGTGCCGAAGCGACAGATTGTGCCCGACTTCGTGTGCCAACGTGACCGGGCTTGTCTGGCCCATGCCTACCCATCCCGGCAGTCGGCCCCATCCGCGCACGGATCCGTTCACGCTGGCGGCGACTCCGTAGTAGTAGCCCGTGCCGTTTTCCGATGCCCGCAGCGCTTCAAGTTCGTTCAGCAGCCCGTGTTGGCCGTCTTCGGTCGTGAGATCCAGCGACGTGTAGTAGGCTTCGTGTGCACCCGGGTTGAACTCCGCGAACGGGAAGGCGTGTCTCAGGAGTGCCAATTGGGGACTGTCGGCGGAGATGCCGCGGACCCATGCCAGAACGGTCGTGTCGGGTTCCGCAGCCTCCAGCACGGGGACCAGCGTCAGCTGCATCGGGGGTACCGCCACGATCTTCAGGGAATCGGAGCCCTCTTCGGGGAATCGAGTACTGCTTCCCTCGGCGAGCGGAAGCGTTCCCTCCGGGTCGACTTCGACGAACATCCTGGCACCCGGGACCACAATCCCGGCGGGAATCACCGCGTTGTACGACAGCTTCAGATCACCCTCCTCCGCCTCGGCCGGGATCTGATTGTCGTCCCGCGTCATCACGACGCGGTGAGCCTCGTCGCCTCCCGGCCCGGTGAAGACCGCGACGACTTCGGGCTCGAAGAATCCCCTCGGCTCCTCGGCGGTGACGAATGCCCTCAGCAGCGCGTCCCGGTTCGCCACCAGGCGCACGCGCCGCGACGGTGTCTGGACCGACTGGGTGAGGTAGACGATGGGCAGCGACACGGTGACCTGATCCGGGTTGTCGCAGATTGCCCCTGCGGTTTCCGTGATCGCGGCGAACCATGCCTGAAAGTTTGCGGAAGGCGACGCGCACAAGCCGGTCCCCTCGTAGGCCAGCACACGGAGCCGTTCCAATCGCCGCATGGCAAACGGCAGCGCACCCTCGAGCCCCATGTTCCCGCCCACACGCAACTCGGTCAACTCCGACAATCCGGCAACAGCCGCTGGAAACGCACCGGAAAGGTCGTTGCCGGAGAGATCGACCACCTTCAATCCGGCGAGGTTGGCAAGCTCCGGTGGCAGAGGGCCCACCAGGCCGTTGTCCGCAAGCGACAGCTCAACAACCCGACCGCTCTCGGTGGTGACGCCGTACCAGTCGCCGACGGCCGCGTCGGTCACCCAGACGGCCCGGTTCCCCCACGAGGTGCCGCCGGTCAATGCATGAAACTCGGCCAGGGCCAGTCTTTCGACCTGCCCGATATCGCACTCCGTCGTCGCCGTGTTTCGCACCCCCCGCAGCCACTCCTGGAATTCCTCGTCGACCTGCTCGCACAGGCCGGTGTCCGCGAAGGTCAACGTCGACAGGTATTCGAGATCCAGAAGGCTCCGGGGGAGCAGTCCGCTCAGGCCCGGATTCCCATGCAGCGTGAGGTGTTCCAGAGTGCCGATCTCTCCGGTCTCGACCGGGAGCCGACCGCTCAGGGCGTTGTCGTGGAGCCACAGTATCGTCAGCGGCAGTCCAGCCAACCCGGACGGGATCTCGCCGCTCAGATCATTCTCGTACGCGCGCAGAACCTGCAGCGCGGCCAGGTTGCCGAACTCCTGCGGAATGGGTCCGGTGAGATCGTTCTGGTGGATCCACAGTGTCTCGAGTGTCGACAACCGGCCCAGTTCGGGTGGAATCTCGCCGGTCAGCTGATTGTCGTAGAGGTACAGACCCTCCACCGAGGAGAGATTGCCGAGTTCGACGGGGATCGTGCCGGTCAGGTTGTTCCGGGAGACCGAAAGCACTTCGACCGCACCGAGGTTGCCGAGCTGCGGAGGTACCGTGCCCGTCAGTTCGTTGCGGCTGAAGTTCATGTACGTCACGTGGGCCAGGTTCCCCAACCCGCCTGGAATCGGACCCGACAGCTGGTTCCATCCCACGGTAAACCTCCGCAGCGCACCCAGGTCCGCGAGGGACGGCGGGATCGTGCCGGACAGCTCGTTGGAAAACAGGTCCAACGTGTCCAGGCGCGCCAGCATCCCCAATTCGGAGGGAATCGACCCCGCCAGAGCGTTCCAGGAGAGATCGAGCATGGTCAGCTCGCTCAGATCGCCAAGGTCCGGCGGTATCCGGCCCGTCAGTTCGTTGTTGTCCAGGACCAGCCGCTTCAGGTGCACGAGATCTCCGAGCTGAGCGGGCAGTGTTCCCGTGAGGTTGTTTTCCGCCAACGACAACTCCGTGACGAACCCGTCCGAATTGGTCTCGACGCCGTGCCAGGTCCCAATGCTCATGGCGCCATTCCAGTTCCGGTCTTCCCACCACCCCGGTCCACCCGTCGCGTTGTAAAGTGCAATGAGCGTCTGTCTGTCGGGGTGGTCCGCATCGACCGGCGTGACCGGTGGTGCAGTGGGCTCGGGGGCTTCCGAGCACGTGGCCACCAGGATGAGCAGGGCCGTGCCCCAGGAGCGTGATACCCGGCGTTGCATTCTTCTGTCCCCTTCGGCGATTCGACGGACAAGGCTCGCGCCAACCCTGTCATGGGACCCCTCCGCGCCGAGCGCGTTCCGCAGCGCCCGCGGCACCCCCCACCACGCCCTCCACCCGCCCCAGGCTCCCCGCAACGCTCCGTGTCGGCAAATTGCTCACATACACCTTGTCCGCGCCAATACTTCGCAATCCGCGTATCGTGCGCCGACAGATTTCTTCCGCCCCGGCCCCGGCTTCGAATTCCGCGGCAATCTCCCGGGCAGGGACCGGAAAGTACCGGCCCAGGTACGCGAGCGTCCGCGGATTCGCGCTCCGGTACTGGAACACCCCGTAGACGACCGGGAGCGTCACGCCCAGGCGCGCCAACTCGCGCTGGAAGCGCTCCACACGGTCCAGTGAGTGATGCGATACGATCTGGGTAAGCACGAAGTCCGCGCTGAACCCCTCGTCGGCGATGAAGCGCGCCTGTTCCAACGGGTCGCGGTGCGGGTTCGCCCACCCCCCGAGCGCCAATCCAGGCGTGTCATCGCGCAACATTCCCCTCAGGTCCTTGCCGTGAGGCACGCACCGCTCGCCCCCCCCCCCCCCCTTCCCCCCCCCCCCCCCCCCCGCCGCCCCCCCCACCCCCGCCGCCTGCCCCCGCCCCCCACCGCCACCGCCGCCACCCCCAGCTCGGCAGCACGCCGCGCGAACATGAGGCAGTACTCCACAGTGTGCTTGCACGTCAGGAAGGGGATCACCACACCAAGGTCGGCGCTGCCGCCCAGGTTCGCGGCCAGGTGGGCCAGGCTCTCCTCCTCTTCGTCCCCCGCGGCATCGTCGGTAAGGAGGACGAAGGTCCCTCGCCGGGCCAGACGCTGGACTGCATGGTGCATGTCGATCCATACGCTCATGCTTCGAGCGGCATCCAGCCCGAGGCGCGGCGGCCTCAGTTCGACCGCGACAAGCGGTCCGGGCTCCCGCAGACGCTCTGCGATTCCCCTGGAAGCTGCAGACGGAGTCATCCGTCCCCGACCATGTCCGCCAGCGCTTCCAGCCCGGTCGGCAAGCCACCCGTCAGAACCTCGGTCCCGGCCTCGGTGATCAGCACGACGTCCTCGATTCGGATGCCGGTTCCGACCAGCTCGGAGGCCCAGGACCGGCCACCGGACGGAAAATAGAGTCCCGGTTCCACGGTGAAGACCATCCCGGGCTCCAGCACGACCGAGCCGTGGGCACCCTTGTAGTCGCCCACATCGTGGGTGTCCAGGCCCAGCCAGTGCGAGGTGCTGTGGGGGAAGAAGGGGTGGTACGCCTTCTCTTCCACCACCTCGTCGACGGTTCCCCGCACCGCGCCCAGCTCGACCAGCCCCCCGGCGATCGCGCGAACCGCCGCCTCGTGCACACCGGCAAGCTGCCGACCCGGTCCACACGCGGCCAACGCCGCCCTGTGAGCCCGGCGGACCACCTCGTGGGCCTCCCGGCGGTGACCCGGCAGCGGCCCCGGAGCAGGCACGGTCCGCGAGATGTCGGCGGCGTAGAAGTCGAACTCGGCTCCGGCGTCCACAAGCACCAGGTCTCCGGCGCGGATGCGCGAGTCGTTGGCCGCATAGTGCAGCGTGCACGCGTTGGCCCCCGCGGCGACGATCGTGGCAAATGCGGGACCGTTCGCGCCCCGGCGGCGGAAACCGCCGTCCAGGGCCGCCTCGACCTCCCATTCGCGGGCACCGGCGCGCACGCTCCTCAAGGCGTCCCGAAAGGCCGCCACCGAGATGCGTGCGGCCTCGCGCATGCGGGCGATCTCCGCCTGGTCCTTGCGGAGGCGCAGGTCGTCCAGCACCGCCCCTGGATCCCCGACCAGGCACGGGCCCGTGCCGCGGCGGGGCCTTGTGCGGCGGCCGGATCGCAACGCCTCGCGGACCACGCGATCGCAGACCCGGGACGTCCCCAACCGGTACCAGATGCGGTCTCCGCCTGCAAGCAGGCCCGGGGCCCGTTCGGCAAACTCCCCGGCGGGGAACACCCGGTCGGCACCGAACGCCGCCCTTACCTCTTCCAGGTCGCGGCGCGGCCCCGTCCAGAGTTCCGCAGCGGCGTCCCTTTCAGGCACGAAAAGCACGTAGCGATCCTCGTCGGCAAAGCCCCGCAGGATCGCAACGCAGCCCGGATCGCTCCACCCCGTTACATACAGCAACTCCGAATCGGGACGGTAGCGATACTCGGAATCGGCGTTCTTGTGGCGCACCGGGGCCGCCGGCAGAATCAGCGACCCTTCCGCGAGGCGCGAGAGAACCTTGTCGCGCCGTTCACCATGAGGAATCGGCGGGCACGCCGGCTGCGTCACCGGTGACAGGCCCCGGTCACCACGACCCGTCCCCCGCCCGGCCCGTCATGCTCACCTCCGGCCTACTCCCGACCCGGTCGCCCGGCGAGGCGGATCCTCGATCAGGAAGTGGCTGAACCAACTGCGAATCCGCTCCAGGCGATCCACCAGCAGCCACGGTTCACCGCTGCGCGACAGGCCATGCGACGACCGCGGATAGCGCACGAGCTCCACCGGCACACCCAGCTTCCTGAGCGACATGAACCACTGTTCACCATCGCCGATCGGGGTACGGTAGTCGTTCTCGCTGTGGATGATCAGCGTCGGCGCCGTCACGTTCTCGACGTACGAGATGGGCGAGAGCCGCCGATACAGGTCCCGCTGTTCCCACGGGGGCCCGTAGAATTCGTACTCGGTGAGCCCCTGGGCGTCGGACGTGCCCCACCAGCTCTCCCAATTGGTGATCGATCGCGAGGTGACGGCGGCGTGGAAGCGGTCCGTGGTCGCGGTGAGCCAGTTCGTCATGAAGCCGCCATAGCTCCCCCCCGACGCACCCATTCGGTTCGCGTCGATCTCCGGGTATGCCGCCAGGGCCGCGTCGACCCCGGCCAGATAGTCCTCCCGGTCCACGATTCCCCACGCGCCCCTGGTCGCGTACTGGAAGTCGTGCCCGTAGCCGGAGGAACCGCGCGGGTTGGTGTAGAGAACGAAGAACCCGGCCGCGGAGAGGACGTGGAAGGTGGGGAAGAAGGTGTTCCCGTACGCGGAATGCGGCCCTCCGTGGATCTTGAGCACCATGGGGTAGGAACCGCCCGTTCGGAATCCGACAGGCTTGACGACCCATCCCTCGACCTCGGTCCCGTCTTCGGCCGTCCAGGTCAACTCCTCGGCCGGCATCAGGGTCACATCCGAAAGCCAACCGTCGTTGAAACGGGTGGCCTTCTGCTCCGACGAGCCGTCCGCCGGCCCGACGTAGAGCTCCGGCGGCGTTACCGGGTCCGTGGCGGTGAAGGCCATGACGTCGCCCGCGGCCGAAAAGGAGAAGGACGACAGTCGGCGGGGACCCCGGGTCACCTGCGTCACGGGCGCGTCCGGCGCGGCCCGGAAAAGGTGGCTGTCACCACGCACGCTGGCGGAAAAAAGGACCCCGGTCCCGTCCGCGGACCAGGTGGGGGACCCCGGACGCAGATCCCATTCGGCGGTGAGGTTGACGAAGCCTCCACGCAGGTTGCCGTCCGATCCGATTTCGGCGACCAGCAGATCCGTCTGGCTGCCCCGCTCGGGGGTCGAGAGGTACGCCATGCGGCGTCCGTCAGGCGAAAGGGCGGGCGCGCTCTCGGTTCCCGGATTCGACGTAAGGCGGCGGATCGTTCCCACCTCCACGTCCACGGCCCAGATGTCGCCCGAGTTCTCGGTGTCGAGCTCGTCGTCCTGGCGTTCATCCCCGGTGAAGAAGATCACTCGTCCGTCCGTGGACCACACGGGTGTACCCGCGTCGAAGGCCAGCTCCGTCAGCTGCCGGGCAGTCCCTCCGCCGGCGTCGACGAGCATCAACTGCCGCTTCTCGCGCGACAGGTAGTGGGGCTGGAAGGCCAGCCTGCCGTCCTGCTTGTAGCGCATCGATGTCACGACGCGCCCGTCGAACCGGCGTGGGTCGAGCGTGCGCGACACCGCGTCGGGCGCTATCCAGCCCTCGCGGCCGGGCACTTCATCGCCCTCGCTCCCGGCGTCGGCGTCATCCTGCCCGGGGGCCTTCACGTACACGATCTGCGACCCGTCCGGAGACCACACCGGAGACCCCTCCACACCCTCGATGTGGAATGCTTCGCCCCCCGGACCCCTTACCCGCACGAACCACACGGAGTTGGGGTCATCGCCCCGCGATGAAGTGAACGCCAGCAGGGAGCCGTCCGGGGACCAGCGCGGGCCACTCGACTCTTCGGTCGGGCTGGTGACGGGGAAGGCGCTGCCGTCCGCACGGCCCTCTTCCAGCGGTTGGAGCCAGACCTCCCGGTGGCGCCGGTTCTCGTCCTCAACGATCGTCGTGACGGTGAAGGCCACATGGGCGCCGTCCGGAGCCACGGCGACCTCGCTCACCCCGACCAGGTCGTAATAGTGCACCGGGGAATATCCGGCGACCTGGGCACTCGCGGCCCCGGAGGTCCACGTCGTGGCAGCCAGGGCCAAAGAGGATGCGACTGCGAAGAGTTGTGTTCGTTGAGGCGCCATTCCTGACTCCGATCCACCTTGTCCGTCCATCCGCGCCCTCCGCGCTCGGAAATCCCCGCAAAGCGGATAGGGCAGGCACGGCAAGGTAAGGCGCCACCGCGATTCGCCTCAAGTCGAAGGAGAGGCGCGGTGCGTCCCAGCCCAGGCGCAGCAGCCCCGGCGACCGGGCAGCGGGGCGCCGGCACGTCCAGACATGCCGCGCGCGTTCCGGCGTATTACCTTGCATCCAGCATCAAAGCCCGGAGGTCTTCAATGCCGACGCACTCGCCCCGCCCGATTGCCCTCTGTCTCGCCGCGGCGTTCGTCCTGTGCGGGGGCATCCACCGGCCAGCGAGTTCACAGGTCGTCCAGGGCCGGCTGGTCGACGCCGTCGACGACGCCGGCATCGGTGGAGCCATGGTGAGCCTCGTGGACCGGAGCGGCAACGAATTGTCCCGCGTGCTCTCCCGGGACAGCGGCCTCTTCCAGCTGAGCACGGCGATCCCCGGCGCCTACCGACTCCGGGCGGACCGGATCGGTTACGCGACCACATTCTCCGACTACTTCGATCTCGCGGCCGGGGACACCCTGTCCCTCCGGATGGTCGCTGCGGTGCAGGCGGTCTCGCTGAAGGGGATTTCGGCGGAGGGAGACCGCCGCTGCAGGGTGCGTCCCGAGGACGGCCTGGCCGTTACCCGGGTCTGGGACGAAGCCCGCAAGGCCCTCGCCGCGGCGGCGTGGACGCAAGAGAGGGGCTACTACCGTTACGAGATGATGAGAATCACGCGCCAACTGGGGCGTGAAGGCCGCCAGGTCGTCTCGGAAGACAGGAGCTACGACCGATCGTACCGGCAGGCGCCATATGTCTCCCGGCCGGCCGAGGAGCTGATCGAGAACGGGTTTGCCCAGTTGTCCGCGAGCGAGTCGGTATACTGGGCTCCCGACGCCGACGTCCTGTTGTCGGACGCTTTTCTGGACACCCACTGTTTCCGGCTGAAGGAAGACGGAGAGGACGGCCCGGGGCTCGTGGGCCTGGAGTTCGAGCCCGTGCCCGGGCGGAGGCTGGCCGAGATTGGCGGGACTCTCTGGCTTGGCGCCGAAAGCTCCCAGCTGGAGCGTCTGGACTTCCAGTATCGCAACCTGAACCTGCCCGATGCGCTCCTGGGCGCCGACATCGGTGGCACGGTGGAGTTCCAGGGGCTTCCCAACGGAACCTGGATCGTCGATTCGTGGCGGATCCGCATGCCCCGCGGCACTACGAAACTGAACCCGCTGGACGGGCGAATCATGACGATTCTGGAGGGACTGACGGTCCAGGGCGGCGATGTCCTCAAGGTTGTCGGGAACGAGGGAACCGTCCTCGAGACGAACGTCGGCGGGCGCATCGCGGGGTTCGTCTTCGACAGCCTGCGCGCGGCGCTGCCGGGGGCGCGCGTATTCGTGGAGGGCACCGGTATCGAGGTCACGACCGACCGGCAGGGTCGGTTCGAACTGTTGCACCTCGACCCCGGGCTGTACTCCGTGACGTACAGCCATCCCTACATGGAACGGTACTCCTACCGCCCGGAGCCCTTCGAGGTCGAGGTCGCCGAGGGGGCCGAGACCGCGGCCCAGCTCAACTTCGCCGCCCCGCGCGTGAGACGGATCCTGGACAGGCTGTGTCAGGATGAGGAGCAGCCCGGCGAGGAGGCGACCATCCCGGGCGGCGGCGTGCTTCGCAACCACGGAGTCCTGATCGGACGCGTAACGGATGGCGAAGGCAACCCGCTGGCGGGGGCCAGGGTACGCGTTCTGGCGCGCGCCTTCGACATTTCGTCGATCGAGACCAGGGTCGTGACCACCGAGATGCGGGCGGGGCGTTCGGGCGTCGCAGTGTTGACCAATGCCTCAGGGTATTACCGTGCGTGCTGGGTGCCCGTGGACACCGAACTCGACGTGGCGGTGCTCGAACCCGACCAGGAGCTCGATCCCAACACCCTGCAGGTCGGCTACCACCTGTCCGACCTGATCTCCTGGCGTGAGGAGAGAGTTCTCATCGACTCCGATTCGGGCTTTGCCACGCTGAACCTCCGGGTTGAACCGAAGTAGACGAACCCGATAGCTTCCCCTGCACCTTCCCTCGACGAGCAGGCGACCAGCGTGAGCAAATCCTCGATCCCTTTCCGCGTTCATGGAGCCTTGGCCTCCGCCGCGCTCGCAGGGCTGGCCCTGACAGCGCTTCCAGGCCTCGCCGCTTCGGCGCACGCCCAGACGGAGCCCCCCGACACGGTCGAACTGGATCCCCTCGTGGTGTCCGTGCTGCGCTCACCGGTGCGGCTCGACCGGCTTCCCTTTTCGGCTTCGGTCACCGCCGGGCGGGAACTGGTGGAAGGCAACGCCGGGTTTTCCATCGAAGAGGCGCTGCACGCGCTCCCCGGGGTCAGGGTCCAGAACCGATACAACCCCGCCGTCGGTGAGAGGATCTCCATTCGCGGCTTCGGTGCCCGCTCCCAGTTCGGCGTCCGGGGGATCAAGATCCTGGTCGACGGCATCCCGGCCACACTCCCCGATGGCCAGACAACGCTCGATCATCTCGACATCGGTTCGCTGGGACGGGTGGAGGCGCTGCGCGGCCCGGCGGCGGCCATCTACGGCAACGGAGCCGGCGGCGTGCTCCTGTTCCGCAGCGCGCCCCCGTACGCCGGCCCGTATCGGCAGGAAGCCACGGTGGTGTCCGGTTCGAACGGGCTCCTCCGCCTCCAGACCACAGGGTCCGGCACGGCCGGCAGCGTCGGCTTTCGGGCCAGCGTCGCCCGCGGTCATTTCGACGGCTTCAGGAACAACGTCTCGGAGTCGGGAGAAGACCCGTACAGCATGGCGGACCGCACGACAGTCAACGCCGGAATCACCTCGGTCGTCGGCGGGGGCACCCTGGCGATTCAGCTCAGCGGTCTCGACCTCGATGCCCTCAACGCGGGGTCCCTCCCTGCAAGCCTTTTCGACGAGGGCAGCAATCAGGCATGGGGCTTCAACGTCGCCCGGCGCACCCACAAGAAGGTCCGGCAAGGCCAGGCCGGGGTCAGCTGGAGGGGTGGTCTCGGAGGTCTCGAGGGCGACTTCGCGGCCTACGGTGTGAGGCGCGAGCTGGACAACCCGATCCCCACCAGCGTGATCGACCTCGACCGCAACGGCGGGGGATTGCGCGCGGCCCTGGCCAGGGAGTGGAACACGGCGGGCGGCGCGGGCCGTCTGGATTTCGGTGTGGAAGGCGAGGTGCAAAGCGACGACCGCGAGAACTTCGCGAACCAGGGTGGTGAAGCCGGGGACCGAACGCTGGACCAGCAGGAGCGCGTGCGGGCGGCGGCGCTCTTCGGCCAACTGCGCATTCCCCTGTCCGGACGCGTGGACGTCATGGGCGCTCTCCGCTTCGACCACTTCAACTTCAGCACCGACGACCGCTTCGTCGCCGCCGGCAACCCCGACGACTCCGGGAGCCGGACGATGAGCGGCCTGAATCCATCCCTGGGTGTTCACATCGACCTGGGCGAACACGGTCTGTTCGCCTCCGTCGCGCGGTCCTTCGAGACCCCGACCACCACCGAACTCGCCAACCAGCCCGACCGCGCCGGGGGCTTCAATCCCGGACTGGACCCCCAGCGCGGCTGGACGGTAGAAGGTGGCCTCCGGGGCACCCTGGGCGAGGTCTCCACCTACGACCTCGCAGCCTTCACCTCGAAGCTGTCCGACCAGCTCGTCCCCTTCGAGGTGCCGTCCGCCCCGGGACGAAGGTTCTACCGCAACAGCGGACGGTCCCGCGTGCGGGGCTTCGAGGCCTCGGCGCGGATGGTCCTGTCGCCACTTCTGACCGCGCGTCTGGCCTACGGCTACGTCGACGCCCGTTTCACCGAGTTCTCCGTCGGCGGCGACTCCTTCGACGACAACCGCATCCCGGGTATTTCGCCGCACCGTGTCGAAGCCGGTCTGCGCGCCGGACGCGGCGCCTGGTTCGGCGAGGTACGCCTCGAAAAACGCGGCGAAGTCCCGGTCAACGACGCCAACGACGCCAGCGCCGGCGCGTACACCCTCGTGGAACTGCGCACAGGAGCGTCCGGGATCCGCGCGGGGAGACTTCGGCTGTCGCCCTTCGCAGCGGTCACCAACCTCACAAACACGCGGTATGCATCGTCCGTGGTGGTCAACGCGTTCGGCGGAAGGTACTTCGAACCCGGGCCCGGCCGGGGGGGACACGTGGGGCTCTCGGTACTCCTGGAACGGCGTCAGCGACCCCGTTGACAAGCGGTCTCGTCGCGAACGAGCCACAGGCTGTTCCCCACACGCCGCTCTCCGTCCGCGTCTGAGGGCTGGCTGACGAGCCGTCCCCGCAGCGTCATTGCGGACGAGCCTCCGCCGTCCAGGTTCAGGGCCTCGTCGGCGCCCAGCGACAGGAACAGATCCACGAGTTCGGGCAGCGACATCCCGACCGACCGGGGCGCCTGACGACCGTCCACGACGGCCAGCCAGAGCCTGTCCTGTTCGGAGTCGAGTCCGATGGCGGTGCGGGGGTGGCGCACAGCCGCGAACGCCGGCCGTTCCGCGACACCCAGATCACCCGTCATTCGCCCGCCGTCAAGCAGTTCGGGAAATCCTCCCACGACGTGCAGACCCGCCTGAGACATGTCGACTGCGGCGCCCGGACCGATTCGAGGGAACCGGCCCGGACCCCACGCGAACGCCGGCCGGGGGGATGACCTTCTCGTGGTCGGCGTCAACTCCGGTCCCACGGGGGTCCCGTCCGGCGCGAAGAAGTCTCCGTTGACGCCCGCCAGGACCCGCGCAGTCGCGGAGGGCGTCATTTCCGTCACCGACCTGCGCGCGCGGGTGACACCATCCCCCTCGAGAGCCGGCACGACGCGCAAGCCCACCTCACAGCGCCCGAGGTCCGCCGACACCAGGTGGATGGCCCATGGTCCCTCTGCGGACCACGCAAAATGGTAGTGGACACCATCGCCCAACCGCAGCGAACGGAGCGAATCGGGTGCAAGGATGGACAAGGTCGCGGACGGGAGCGGGGGAGTCAGTCCGGCAGGGCTGTCCGGTGCCGCACACGCTGCCAACGGGGCCACGGCGGCCACCACGAACATCGCGTGGCGCATCGAGGCCGGCGCCTGCAACGGGAGCGCGGAAGAAGTGCGGTCGATCGTACGAATCAGCGTGTGCACAGGCAGGGGAATGACCAAGCAGCGGCAGAAACGGGCTGGGGGGGACGAGAGCCCACCCTGCAAGCTAACGACTCGGCTGGCCCGGAGAACCCGCACGCGAGGGACACCCGCCGACAGACACGGACGGAGGAGGCCCGGCTGGAATCCACCATCCCGAAAGGGTATACTCCCGCATCATGACCTCACCTTCCCCGCCCTGCACCCCCACCCCTCCGCGCCCCGCAACGGCGACCGCGCTGCGCGGCCTCTGCACACTGACCCTGGCCTTCGCATTCGTGGCCGCGGCCGCGGCTTCCGTCTCGGCGCAGTACCGATTCGGCATCACCGTCGGCGGAGGGAGCGTGACGGCCCTGGTCGTGGAACACAGGTGGGCGCACCAGGGGATCGAAGTGCAACTCGGAACGTGGGGCTTCCGGGACCTCAGCGTATCGGTTACCGCGAAGCAGTATGCGGGCTCCTACTCGGTCGAGCCCTTCGTTGGAGCGGGCCTTTGGGCGGTGGTGGCCCGCGCGGAAGCGGGCACGGGCCTCGGCCTCATCGCGCGGTTCCCTGTGGGCGTGGGCTGGGACATGGCGTCACGCCACAACGCGGCCCTCACGGTTTTCCTGAACCGGGCGCTGGCCGTGAAACGTCCGGACCCCGAAAACCTGCGGCCGCCTCGCACGAACCTTATCCCGCTACCCGAACTCAGCTACCGCTGGCAGCCGGGCTAACGCGGGCCGTCGCGGCGCACTCCCGTCCCGACGGGCTCCATGCCCACGTACTTGAGACCGCTGCCCGTGTTGAAGAGCACGACCTCGTCCTCTCTCTGGATGAGTCCCATGTCACGCAGCCTGGGCACGGCCGCCGCCGTGGCCCCTCCCTCCGGAGCCCCGAAGATCCCGGTCGCGGCTCCCATCGTGCCGACCCACTCCTCCATGGCGTGATCGGTGACCGCCACCGCCCCTCCCCCCGATTCACGCAGCGCGCGCAGGATGAGGAAGTCGCCCACTGCGCCCGGCACCCTCAGCCCCGCCGCGTAGGTTGCGGCGTCCTCCCACATCCCCGCCTCCTCCCAGCCCTCCTGCCAGGCACGCGCCATCGGAGCGCAGCCGGTGGCCTGCACGGAGAACATCCTGGGCCGCTCGGCTCCGATCCACCCCAGCTCCTCCATCTCGGCGAACGCCTTCCACATGCCGATCAGGCCGGTGCCGCCCCCCGTGGGGTAGACGATCGCGTCAGGCAGCCGTCCACCCAGCTGCTCGAAGAGTTCGTACCCCATCGTCTTCTTCCCCTCTACCCGGTACGGCTCCTTCAGGGTGGACAGATCCCACCACCCGTCTTCGTCGCAACGCTGGCGCACCACCCTGCCGCAGTCGCTGATCAGCCCGTCGAGGAGCTGCAGATCCGCCCCCAGCGCCCGTATCTCCGCGAGAATGGCAACAGGAGTGTCCATGGGGACCACGACGTGGACCGGAAGCCCCGCCGCAGCCCCGTAAGCCGCGGTCGACCCGGCGGCGTTCCCCGCGGAGGGAATCGCCAGCTCCCGCGCGCCCAGCTCGAAGGCGCGGGACACGGCCATGCACAACCCCCGGTCCTTGAAGGAACCCGTCGGATTCTGGCCCTCGTCCTTGATCCACAGCCGCTTCACGCCCACGGCCCGGGCAAGACGGGACGATTCCAACAACGGCGTCAACCCTTCGCCCAGACTGACCTGGCACGCTCGGTCACGCACCGGAAGGACCTCTTCGTAGCGCCACAGTGTCGGGGCACGGTGCGCCACCGCCGCCGGTGTAAACCGCTTGCGCAGCGCGTCGAGGTCGTAGCGGGCGAAGAGCGGCTTTCCGGCCGGCGAGAGACCGATCAGCTGCTCGGATTCGAATGTGGCTCCGGTTGCTGTACATTCCAGGAACGCGGCACCGGCAAGAGTGTTGTCGGAGGAGTGCATGGGGTCCGGGATCGAAGTGTGGGAAGTGCGTCCGCGTGGGCACGCTGGCCGCCGGGCACCGTAAAGCTGTCACGTCGGTATCGCGGGTGGAACCCCGTCACCGCTCGACACAAGCAAGGGGGCGACCCCGGCGCGGACGGCGGCGGGTGGGCAACCGTATTATGATCTCACGCGTCTCATGACACGACCGAATAGCAGGCGTGGTGTTCTGACACGCCCGGACGGCGCCCCCGTGGTTGCGTCCGGCATGGCAACTGGATCCAGGGACATCGAAGAGCATCTGATTCGCCGAGCATGCGAAGGTGACGGCCGGGCCGTGCGAGCACTGTACGACCGATACTCCCCACGGGTGTACGCGGTGGTGCGGCGCATTGCCGGGGACGACGATCTGGCGGAGGACTACGCCCAGGAAGCGTGGATACGGGCCATCCGGGCCCTCCCCAGCTTCCGCGGGGATGCCCGCTTCTCCACGTGGCTGCACCGGATCGCGGTCAACTCGGCGCTTCAGGAAGTCAGGAAGGCGAAGACGCGACAGAAGCGCGAGTCGCCGCTTCCGGATTACATCGCGGTGGCTCCCCGGATCGGTGACGTGCTGATGGAAACGAAGTTGGAAAAGGCACTCGACCAGCTTCCAGAGGGGATGAGAAAAGTCTTGATTCTACACGATGTGGAAGGCTATACGCACGAGGAGATCGGAACCGCCCTGGGAGTGACTTCGGGCACCTCGAAGTCGCAGCTCTTCAAGGCGCGCGCGAAGATGCGGCAAATGCTGCGCGGATATGAAACACGTCCCAAGGAAATCGAAGCATGGAGCATTTGAATCTTGAACAGTTGGCTCGGCTGGTCGATCGGCAGCCGACGCCGGAAGAACAGGCGATCCTGGACTCGGATCCGGATCTGCGACGCGAGTTGGAGGCCCTGCGGGCCCAGACCCGCGCGCTGAAGGATCTTCCCGCGGTCCTCCCTCCGCCGGACGGTTGGAGGGACCTGGAGAACAAGCTGCGGTCGGCGGGTCTGATACGTGGCGAGCCGGCAATGCCCGGGTTGTGGCGAAAGTGGATGCAGGTCGCCGCCGCCCTGGTGCTGTTTACCGGCGGTACCGCGTTTGGCTGGTCCGCCGGTGCCGGCCGTGGATCGCAACCCCCGCCGGGTCGCGAGGCCGGCGACGCTGCCGCCACCGCACAACCCGCATCGTTCGCAAGCCTGGACGAGGCGCGCACGGCGGTGCTGGCGGCCGAAGAGGAGTGGACCTGGGCATTCAACGAATACCGGCGCCTCTTCGACGCTCAGAACGTACGCCGGACACCGACCAACCCCGCCAGGCGGCTGGCCGCGCTGGAAGCCCTTGTCGCCACCACTCAGGCGACCGTGGCGGAGTTCCCCGAAGATCAGTTCCTCAACGGGTTTCTGCTGAATACGATGTGGGAGAGGCAGCAAACCCTCCGCCAAATCGGCCGGGACAACTGGCATTGAGGCCATGAAACTATCTTCGATCGCATTCCTGGGCGCCCTGGGACTGGCCCTTCCGGCCCCACTCCCGAGTCAGGAGGCCGTGCCAACCCCTCCCGAGGCGGGCTGGATCGGCATCCGCTTCGACATCAGTGGATCTGGCGCCCCCGGAGTCACCGATGAGCGCTTCGCGATAGTGGTCACGGACACGTACCGTGGCGGCCCCGCGGATGCGGGGGGGCTCCATCCCGGGGACCGGGTGATCGAGGTGAACGGGGTCCGCCTGGCATCCTATGACGGCTGGATGCGCGCGCTGTCGAGCGTGGCGCCCGGCGAGACGCTGCGCATCAAGCTCCTGCGCAGCGGGACGGAACGGGATGTGACGATCATCGCGGGCCAGCGCCCCCAGTCCGTCCAGCCCGCACTGTCGCTGGACATCTACTTCAGCACGGGCGCCAGGCTCGCGCGCAACGCCGACTCCCTCATTCAGACCGTCGCCGACGCGGCATGGGGCGGATGGGACGAACCGCCGAGCATTCCGTGGGCATCCGAAGTAGTCGTTCGCGGTCCCGGCGGGATGGACTCGGTCGCATGGCAGGTGACATTCGGCGCGACCGTGGCCATCGACTGGGCAGACGCTTCGGAGCGCCTGCTCGCGTTCGAGCGAATCGTCCAGGACAATGCGCAGAGGTACCAGGAGGCCCTGCAGCAGTTTCGCGCCGCCGAAGAGGAGATGCGCCTCCTGGAGGAAACGTTCGAGCCTCCGGCAGCCGGTGGAGGAGGCCCCGACACGACACCGATCGACGCCGTCTACACCATGCAGCCACGCTTTTTGCTGACGCCCAACATCGTGGGGAACCCGGTTGTCCTCGGAGGTGCCCTGGTGCGCGATCTCGGCGTGGATCTCGGACGCTACTTTGGTCTGGGGGCAGGCGTTTTGATCACCGATGTCGTGCCCGGGGGGCCCGCCGAGAAGTCCGGGCTCCGTCCCGGGGACGTGATCGTCTCGGTGGGTGACAAAGAGGTCGCAACGGTGACGGAACTTCGCGTTGATCTAGCCGATGTTATGATGCCGATTGAACTTACGATCATTCGGCAGAGGAATCAGGTGAAGTTGTCCTACCCGGGCCGATAGGACGCCCTCGGCATGCCCTCCGGCTGAACGGCAGTCCCTACTCGTACCGCAAGGCGTCGATCGGATCCAGGATCGATGCGCGGCGAGCCGGCCAGATCCCGAAGAACAACCCGATCGCGGCCGAGAATCCCAACGCAACCGCGACCGCCTCCGGAGCCACCGCAGTCTGCGATCCGTAGACCTGGGTGATCAACTGCGCGCTCCCGAATCCCGCGGACACGCCCAGGATACCCCCCAGCACGCACAGAACCAGCGCCTCGATGAGGAACTGGAAGAGGATGGTCTTCCGGGTTGCCCCCAGCGCCTTCCGGACTCCGATCTCGCGAGTCCGCTCGGTCACGCTGACGAGCATGATGTTCATGATGCCGATTCCACCCACCAACAGGCTCACACCGGCGATCCCCGCCAGGAGCATCGCGAACGTCTGCGTGGTCTCGTTGAAGGTTTCGAGCATTTCCGACGACTGCTGAATGCTGAAGTCCGCCTCCTGGGTGGGGAGGATACGGTGCTCCCGCCTGATAACCTGATCGATTTCGGCCCAGGCCGGATCCAGCTCGTCCGGGGAAGGCGCGGCCACATAGATGGACCGCAACCGGTCCCTCCCGCCCATTACCCGGTACATGGCCGTGGACAGCGGGATGAAGATCTGGTCGTCGGGCTGCATCCACATGGCGCCGCCCTTTTCCTTGAGCACCCCGATCACCTCGAAGCCGATGCCACGAATCTGGATGTCGCGGCCCACGAGCAGCCCCGCGGGGGTGCCCAGATCGTCCGGTACATTCGAGCCCAGCACCGCAACGCGCCGGCGACCCTGAACCTCTCCCTCGTCAAAGAAGCGACCGTAGGCCAACTCATGGCTCTGGAGCGGGAAGAAGGACGGCCACGTTCCCACCACGGAGTTGGATGAGTTCCAGCGCAGGTACGATACCTGCAGGCGACTCTCGATTTCGGGCGCGATCTCGTACCTGTCGCCGATCTGGGCGCGAAGCGCGAGCGCGTCGTCCTCCTCCAGGCGCCGCGATCCGCTCGCCACGCCCCGGAACATCCCCTGTCCGGGCCGGACGGTGAGGATGTTCGTCCCCATGTTCTCGATCTGTTGCTGCACCTGCCGCTGCGCGCCTTCGCCCAGCGCGACCATGGTGATGACGGCCCCCGTGCCGATGACGATACCCAGCGTCGTGAGCCCGGAGCGGAGCGCGTTGGCGCGAATCGACCCGAGCGCCACCCTGATGGTTTCCCTGATGATGAACATCTCAGCCGCCAAAGGGACGCATGCGTCCCATCATCCGCTGCATGCGTTCATCCTGCCGCGCCTGAAGCTGGGCAGCGCCGATCAGGGCCAGCTGTTCGCCCGGCTCCAGTCCGGCCAGAATCTCGGCGTAGTCCCAGTCGCTCAGGCCCATCACCACGGGACGCGCCTCGATGTTGCCGCCTTCGTCCACCACGAACACCACCGCGGCCTGGAACGCGGGATCGCCGGTGCCGCCACCCATGGCGGCCATCACGCCGCCGCCGAAGCCACCAGCGCCTCCCCGCCCGCGCATCCCCGCCCCACCGCGCCCATCCGCTCCGGCCACCCCGTCACCCCTCGGACGCCGACCCGCGGCCCCGGCCGCAGCCTCCTGGCCGTTCTCCGCCACCACCGCCTCGCCGCCATCTTCGGCCTGCTCTTCGGCGTCCGCGTCGGAGTCGGCCGAACGCTGGCCTTCACGCATCGCCGCGAAGAGTGCCCGGGCCGAGTCCTGCGTGATCTCCCCCGACTCGATCCTGGCCCGGATGTCGGCCATCGCCGACATGTCGACCCCTGACGGGCCACCGCCGCCCATGAGCCCACCGCCCCCGCCCGCAGCCATCGTCACGCCGGCGCGGGAAGCAGCCTGGGCCATGAGGTCGCCCCAAACTCCCCGGTCGATGGTGACCACCTGAGGATCAAGGCCCAGGACCTCGGCGGCCGGAGCGACCTCCTGAGGCTGTACCACCGCATTGTTCGGGACGGTCAGCGCCTGGGTCCGCTCGTTCACCAGCACTTCGACCTCGGCGTTCATCCCCGGCTTCAGGAGACCGGCCCGATTGTCAAGAAGCACGATCACCGGGAACATCGTGACGTTCTGCACCACTACCGCCTGGGGCTCGATCTTTTCGATCTCGCCGGTGAAGGTCCGGTCCGGGAACGCCTCTACGCGCACCGTAGCGGCCATCTCCGCGTTCAACTGGCCGACGTCGGTCTCGTCCACCAGCGTCCTGACGCGCATGTCGTCCAGATTCGCCATGATGAAGAGCGTGGTGCCGCCGGAGACGTTCTGGGTCGCCGACTGGATGACCTGCCCGAACTCCACCTGCTTCTCCAGGATCGTGCCCGCCATGGGCGCGCGGATCGTGACGTCGGTGCGTCGCAGCGTGGCCAGTTCCAGGTTGGTCGTGGCCCGAACCAGAGCGGCCTGCGCGTTGGCGAACTCCAGCTGCTTGCTTTCGTACTCCTGCGCGGTGATGACTTCCGAGTCCAGGAGGTCTGCGTTCCGCTGCAGCTGGGCCCCGGCGATCTCCATCCGGGACTTGGCCACGTCCAGATCGGCTTCCGCCTGCTCGTAGGCATTCTCCACGTCGCGAGGATCGACCCTCGCAAGCAGAGTGCCCGGCTCGACCTCGTCGCCCGAGTCGACAAAGAGCTCGAGGATCTCGCCGGACGCCTTGGATTTCACCTCTACGCGCAGCACGGGCTCCAGCTCGCCGGTGGCTTCGGCCGTAATCCGGAGGTCGCGCAACTCGGCGGGAGCCGTCTGTATGGAGATACCTTCCACCTCCTCGGGCTGAGCGCACCCGGAGAGTGCTCCGAGCGTACCGGCCATTACGGCCAATGGCACCGTGAGCACGCCGTGTCGGTCATTTGCGAATCGCATCAGACTCCAATCCCTTCGTTCATGAAATCCCGCTCGACCAAGCCATCGTTCAGATGGATCTGGCGGGACGCCGCACTGGCGATGTCGGGCTCGTGGGTGACCAGGATGATCGTCTGGCCCGCTTGATTCAGCTGGACAAGAATCTCGACGATCTCCCGAGACGTCTGCGAATCCAGATTTCCGGTCGGCTCGTCGGCAAGCAGCAGCGCCGGATCGTTGACGAGCGCACGGGCAATCGCCACGCGCTGCCGCTGTCCGCCCGAAAGTTCCGGCGGCTTGTGGTTCATCCGATCTCCCAGCCCCACCCGCTCCAGCTTCTCCTCCGCCCGCTTCCGCCGCTCCCTGGCGGAAACCCCCGCGTAGATCAGTGGCAGCTCGACGTTATGAAGCGAACTGGCGCGCGGAAGCAGGTTGAAGGTCTGGAAGACGAACCCGATGTCCCGGTTGCGAACCCGCGCCAGCTGATCGTCGGAGAGCTCCGACACCTCTCGACCGTTGAGCCAGTAGCTCCCGTCCGTGGGCGTGTCCAGGCAACCGATGAGGTTCATGAACGTGGACTTGCCGCTCCCCGACGGACCCATGATCGCCACGAACTCGCCGCGGCGAACCTCCATGTCCACACGGCGCACGGCGCGCACTGTCTCCGCTCCGAGGATGTAGTACTTGCTCAACCCTGCGGTGTGTATGACGACGTCGTTGGAACTCGCGCCGTTTCCGAAGTCCTGACCACCCGAGTACCCGTTATTCATATCTACAACTCCCTTCCGACAATCGATTCGAGTTCCGCTTTAGCCACTGCATAGTCATACCGTGCCGACACCAGATTTGCTTCGGCCTGGTCCAGAGCCACCTGACTCGTGATCACATCCAGAACGGTGGCCGCCTGGGCGCCATAGCGCGCGCGGTTCAGCCGAAGATCCTCTTCCGCGACGAACACGGCCTCTTCGGCGATGGCGATCGCCTGCTCCTGGGTCTCGATGGTCCGCAGTGCCGCGTCGACGCTCTGCCTGACCCCGCGCCGCGCGTCTTCCTCGGTCAGGCGCGCCACCCGCCGGCTCTCGGACGCCTGGCCGACGCTTTGCTCACGCTGGAATCCGTCAAAGAGCTGATAGCTCCCCGAAACCCGGAGGCTCCAGCTCGTATTTCCGCCGTCGAAGGCGGGCTGCTGGTTGGCCCACGTGTATCCCGACGACACGCTCAGCGACGGCAGATACGAGCTGCGCGCACTACCCACCTGCGACCGGGCAACGGCCGACGCCGCTTCCGCCGCACGCACCGCCGGCGACACGGATTCGGCGAGGGCGATGAGTTCCCTTTCGCTCAGAGCCAGAGGCGCGGGATCCAGATTGTCCGGCAACGCAGGCAGCACGGGTCCGTCGGCGCCCACCTGCCGGCCCAGGGCGTATCGGGCGGCACGCAGCTGGTTCTCCGCCTGCAGCAGGGACTGCCGTGCGTTCGCCAACTCCAGACGGGTCCGCAGGCTGTCGGAACGCGTCCCCGTTCCAACAAGAACCCGGACGCGGGTAATCTCCAGGCTCTCTTCGGCCCGTTGCACGCTTGCTTCGGCCACCGCCACCAGTTCGAACTGGCGAAGTGCATTCATGAACAGGGTACTGGTCTGCAACAGGACGGCATAGCGCTGGTTCTGTAGTCGCGCCTGCGCTTCCAGGATCCCCGACTCGGTGCGGCCGAGCTCCGAGAATTTCCTCCCCCCCTGGAACAGCTGGTAACTGGCGTTGAGGGAGGCGTTGTACGAGTCGTTGCTTCCGGTCACCACCCTTTGGGTATTGGGGTCGAACCGGTCCTGGCTCTGCACGGATGCACCCGAGCCCACGCTCAAGTTGGGCAGAAACGATCCCCAGGCACGAAGCCGCGTACTGCCGGCGTTCGCCAGACTTGCCTGTGTCTGCGCCAGCTGCGGACTGTGGACGAGGGAAAGCTCCTGCGCCTCCGACAGGGCCATGACGGGCATGGACATGGCGTCCGCCGCGTCCTGGGCACCCACGGTACGCGTAGCCGCGACCAGGGCCAGGAGTGCGAGACGGACAGTCCTCGCCTGGATTGCACTTGGTTTCACAATATCACCACTCTTCTCTTGATATCAGCGATTGGGTCTTCGGTCCGACCGGCCCCGATCGCGGTCTCCCGCGGAATCGGAGTTTTCGTTGCGGCCTCGGACCCGGTTTGCCCGCAACGAGTCGTAGGTGGCGAGCTGCTCGGGCGATAGAATGGACCTGATGGAATCCAGGGTCGCGCGGACGAGCCCCCGGCGCCTCGGCTCGAACGCCGCGTCGAACTCGTCGTTGAGCGCCCGCATGGTCGCCCGGTAGTGTCGCACGATCTCGTCGACCTCAGCGCGCTTGGCGGGTTCAAGACCCACCTCGTCAATGACCAGGCGGCGCCCATCCCGGTCAGACTGTTCCTCTGCGGACTCCTCCTCGGCGGGAGGCGAGGCCGGTCGGTTTCCCCGCCATGCGACGCCGGCGAGAACCCCGGCGGCGAAGGTCAGCAGGAGCAGTGCGATCGAAAGAACACGGGCTTTGCCCAAGCCGGCCATCACGGAACGTTCCCTTCGACGACGGCCAGGAATGCCACCAGGTTGGCGGGTCCTTCACTCCGGGTGAGAGCCTGATACGGGTTGTTTTGCACCTCGCTCGCGAGTACGTCTTCCAGTGCCAGCGGCGGGCCGGACGCGGCCCTGCTGCGTGCCTCGCTCCCGACCAGGATGGCGGCGATGGCCGCGGCAGCCAGCGTCACGGGAATCAGGCTTCGGGACCAGCCCGAGAGGACGGCCGCCACGGATTCCCGGGCAATCTCGCGGCGCCTGGCCAACTCGAAGACGGCCCGCTCCATGATTCCGGTGCGGAATCGGTCCCAGTACCCGGGATTGTCGTGCGCCGGGTCCATGACGCTCACGACTGTCAGTCGGTCTTCATGTTCGGTGTTCATCTCACTCAGCTCTTCCGTGGTCTTTCCACCCGGACAACTCAACCCGCAGTGCTTTTCGCGCGAAATGGAGGTGGGACCGGATGGTCCCGGACGGCATGCCGAGGCGCTCCGAAATCTCGGCGTGCTTCCATCCCTCCAGGTCGTGCAGAAGCACGATTTCCCGCTGCGTTTCGCTCAATGTTCCCAATGCCTCTCTCAATCGACTCCTCAGAGCCGACAGGTCCGCCGCCTTGTCCGGCGCCGGTCCCGACGAACTCGCGCTCGGTGGAATCTCATCCCCGCGGCGCAGGCTCTCGCGCCGAATGAGGTTCCGCGAGCGGTTTCGCACAATCGCCAGAAGCCATCCGGCGAACCGGGCCGGATTCCGGCAGTCCTCAATCCGCTGCAACGCTACCAGAAAAGACTCCTGAACCGCGTCCTCCGCGTCCTGATGCCTCCCGGTGACCGCAAGGGCCACGGAGTACGCAGCCCTCTGATATCTGCGAACCAATTCCCCGAAGGAGTCGCTGTCGCCGGAGCGCGCCAGGACCACGAGGTCGGAATCGGTGCGTTCCTTCATTCCTTGTGACTAGACACCTGCCGCGGCTTCCCCGTTGAAGCGGTTGCGCCGTTCACTGGTGGTCGGACAGGTGGCCACGCACGATCGTTAGCGTCCCGGACCGGTGTGAGGCATTCCGGTACCGACAGGGTTCGCATCAAGATACTCGTCCAGCGCCCCGGCGGCCGGAGCGTCCCTGGCGCCCCGCTCGACGGTGCCGGCCGGGGGACCCTGACGTAACGTCAGGCTCCAGGCTCGCTCCTTTCACCAGGGCGACGAGAGCCTCTTCGGCGACGTCCCCGAGCGATTTTGCCAGGAGGTAGCCGGTGCGCCCGGGGCCTGAACGCTGCTGCGGCCCCTCTACGCAGACACTGAGCAGCCGCGGACCGCGATCGGTCCCCGAACCCACATTGGTTGACCCCTGAACGCGAACGGTCCAGAGTTCGCCTCGGACCTCCACCCGGCGCACCTCCAACTCTCTCTCTGCCGACGGAGAAATCCCGCGTGCCGGCGGCGGGGCGGCGCCGCGGCGCCGCGGCGCCGGTCCGGTCCGTCGCTTCGACCGGCGAGACACCGGCTGATACCGCCGGCCGGGTAGCATCGTCTCGCGCACCGAGGCGGGGCGTTCCGGACGCGGGGGAGAGGGATCGCCGCCGCGCGAACCGGGCGTCTCCGGCGCGGACGCTCCCGCGTGCTCGTCGGCCCGGACGGCAGGTGGTCGCGGCGGACCGGCTTTCTCTTTGGTCACGGGGCGCTACTCCACGTCCGCCAGCGCGAGAGGTACGGCGTCGTCGCCGAAGAACATGCGGATGTACTTGGCCTGCACGGGCGTGACCCGGCGGACGGCCCATACGAGCTGAACGTGGTTCGGCTCCATCGGCCGGGACAACAGGCGCAGCCCGGCCTCGGCCGGGAGCCGGTTGCCCTTGCGATGGTTACAGGTCGAGCAGGCGGTCACCACATTGTCCCAGGAGTTGCCGCCGCCGCGCGAGATGGGGAGCACGTGGTCGCGGGTCAGGAATTCGCGGATGCGCAGTTCCCTCTTGTGCCGCCGGCAGTACTGGCAGGCGTAGCCGTCGCGGGCGAAGAGAAAGGTGTTCGTCACCTGCCTCCTGAAGCGCCTGGGGACCTGCACATACCGCGTGAGGCGGATGACCAGCGGAAAGGGGTAGTGTGACCGCACCGAGCGGAACGCGCGGTGGGCATCTTCCTCGAGTATCTCCGCCTTCCGGTCCAGCACGAGCCTGATGGCTCGGCGGGACGGGACAATCATCAATGGCTCGAACGATGCGTTCAAGGCGAGGCAACTCACCTGGCATCTCCTTGGCGATCCGGGAGTGAAGGCCCAACTACCGCGGCAATCCAACACGATAATGTATCGGTGCCGCCAAACGCTACATGAGCTGCAGCGGATCCCGGTCCAGCGAAATGCGGACATCCGTGCCCCTGGCGCGAAAGCGGGCCGCGACCGAATGCAGCGTCCGACCCACGTCAGAAACACTTCCCCGCAGCAGCACATGCCAGCGGAAACGCCCGTGCAGCCTCTCGATCGGCGCCGGCGCCGGCCCCATCACCTCGGGGGGCGGGCGGCCTCCCTTCCTCAGCCACGCACCCAGCGCCTCCGCCGCGGCCAGCGCCTCCTCCTGCACGGGGCTGCTCACCAGGATCCTCCCCATGCGAAGGTGGGGCGGGTACAGAGGGTCCCGCCTGGCTTTGAGTTCGCGCTCCACAAACCCCTTGTAATCGTGGACGACGGCCGCACGCACGACGTAGTGGTCCGGAACGTAGGTCTGAATCACCACCTCTCCCGGCAGGTGTCCCCGCCCCGCCCGCCCCGCAACCTGAGCCAGGAGCTGGAAGGTGCGCTCACAGCTCCGAAAGTCGGGGAGATGCAGCCCGATGTCCGCGTTGATGACCCCGACCAGGGTGACACGGGGGAAGTCGAGCCCCTTCGCGATCATCTGCGTGCCGAGAAGGATGTCCACCTCTCCCGCCCGGACGCGCCCCAGAATGTCCCTGTGCGACCACTTCCCCCGGGTCGTGTCCATGTCCATCCGGGCCACGCGGGCACCGGGAAGCGTCTCGAGCAGAATTCGCTCGACCTGCTCCGTGCCCAGCCCCCCGTACGACAGGTCCGCCGCGCCGCACCGGGAGCAGCGCTCCGGCGGGACTTCGGTGTGGCCGCAGTGGTGACAGATCAGGCGGCCTCGCCCCCGATGCAGAGTCATGGCCACCGAGCACTGCACGCATTCGCCTACATCGCCGCAGCTGTGGCAGAGCAGGAACGTGGCATAGCCTCGGCGGTTAAGCAGCAGGATGGTCTGCTCCCCCCGCTCGAGGCGGCGGCGCAGCGCGTCGACGAGGGGCGGGGACAGCACGCCCGGGGGGGGATCGGGGGGCGCGGCCGACGCGGACGGTGAGGCCGGGGGGGCTGCCGAACCAGACCGTGCCGGTGCCCGCGCGGCCGAAGCGGGCGGTGAGGACCGCCCTGCCGGGCCCCCCGTCCCGGGCCGGGACCTGAGGTCGACCACTCGGACCTCCGGCAGAACCCCTCCTCCGACCCGATCAGGCAGTTCCAGGAGCGTGTACTTGCCCGTCCGGGCGTTGACCCAGCTCTCGAGCGAAGGAGTGGCGGACCCCAGGACACAGACGGCTCCCGCGCGAGCCGCCCGCACCACCGCCACATCGCGCGCGCTGTACCGTGGGGTCTCCGACTGCTTGTAGCTGCCGTCGTGCTCCTCGTCCACGATGATCGCTCCGGGTGACGAGACGGGCGCGAACACCGCCGACCGGGCCCCCACGGCGATCCGCCTGGCACCTGACCTGAGCTGCCTCCACGCGTCGAAGCGTTCGCCCGTCGACAATCCGGAATGGAGAACGGCGACCAGGTCTCCGAACGCCTCGCGAAAGCGGGAAACCGTCTGCGGCGTCAAAGCGATCTCGGGAACGAGCACGATCGCGTCTCTTCCCCGGGCCAGCACCTGCCCGATGAGTTCGATGTAGACGAGCGTCTTGCCGGAACCGGTGACCCCGTGCAGCAGAAAGGTCCCGCCACCCTGATCCAGGGCGCCTCCCATGCGCTGCAGCACCGCGCGCTGGGCGGGGGTCGGCGTGAGCGCGGGCCCGGAGGCGAGGGACTGGTCCCGGAAGGGATCCCGCTCGACGACCTCCCTGGTCACGCGGGCGACGTGCTTGTCCTCGAGCCCGCGCACCACGCCGCGGCTGAAACCGCTCTCGAGCAGGGCGGCGAGAGGTTGCCTTCCCCCCGACCCCTGGAGCCGGTCGTACGCCTCCCGTTGCCGTTTCGCGCGACCGAAGATCCGGTCCAGTTCGTCCAGGGTGCCGACGGACCGGGTGAGCCGAACGACGAGCCGCGTCTTCGGAGCGGGTTGTCTCGCGGAGGGACTCCCCATCCGCGCCGGCAACATGGTCTTGAGCACGATGCCCTCCGGCGCCACGTAGTAGTCCGCAATCCAGTGCGCCAGCGCCATCAGTTCGGCTCCCACCGACGGTTCGGTGTCGAGGACGGACAGAACGTCCCTCACTCTCGGCACCTCCGATCCGGGCCCCAACACCCAGCCGACGAGCCTCTTGTTCCTGAACGGAACCATGACGCGCGTGCCGGCAGCCGGCGCCTCGCCCTCGATCCGGTAGGTGAACGCCCGATGCACCGGCACCGGAAGCGCCACCTCTACGAAGGACGTCCGGCCGGCCGGCATGATGGCAGCCCGCGGCGTGTCCTGGGGCAACGGTCCCGGTCAGCCCTGCAGGAGAAGGAAGACCTCCTGCTGAGGATTGTCCACGGTCACCTCGGGGCCGTTCGGGCCCATGAAGACGTTCAGCTCGGTGCGGATCCCGATGTCGTCCGGGATGTAGATGCCCGGTTCGACCGAAAACCCCACTCCTGGCACGAGCGCACGGTCATCCCGGGTCTCGAGGTTGTCCAGGTTGGGGCCCCGTCCGTGGATGTCACGGTCGATCGAGTGGCCGGTGCGGTGGATGAAGTACTCCCCGTACCCGGCTTCGGTGATGATCCCGCGCGCGACGTCGTCGCCTTCGAATCCGCGAATGACCTCGCCGCGCGCGTGCCGCTCCTGCAACGATGCCACGACCCCGTCCCGCGCGGCCTTGACCGTCTCCCACAACTCCCCGATCCGGGAGGGCAGCTCGTGGCCGAGGAAGCCCATCCATGTCTGGTCCGCGGGCACGGAGTCTTCGTGGAAGGCACCCCAAAGGTCGATGAGCAGCAGGTCGCCGGCTCGTATCGGCCGCCCTATCTCGCCAGGGTCGTAGTGGGGGTCGGCCGCCATGGGACCGATCGCGACGATGCAGTCGGCCTGCACGGGCGCGCCCCGCCGGGCCAGTTCGTGCCGGATCCAGGTTGCGAGCGCGCCCTCGGTGATGTGCTGGTCTTCGGCTACATGGCGCGCCACTCGGTCGAAGGCGTCCCGGGCCACTCTCTTCACCAGCTCCGAGGCGCGGCCGTGCTCCTCGCGCTGCGCCGGGGTCCACACCGCGTAGAAGGTCGACACGAGGTCCCCCGAGGTGTGCAGTTCGGTACCCGTGTCGAGGATCACGTCCCTCATGCCCGCCGGGATGAGGTCCAGGTACGGCACGTCCCCCCGCGCCGATGTCTCGGCGGCAACCCGTTGGCATCCCGCCAACATGTCGCGCAGCCCCGCCTCCATGCGCTGGCGGCTGGAATAGCTCTCCTTCTCCCAGTCCAGATGGCGCCAGGACGAGTGCTCGATCGCGTGGATCAGAAGGCGGGGCGGACCTGAAGCAGGGATGAGCGCGAATCCGCGCCGGGTCGTCCACTCCAGTCCGAGGAGGGAGCGCCCGATCGGGTTGCGGTCCTTGAAATCGTATAGCAGCCACCCGTCCAGGCCCCGCTTCGCCAGTTCCGCCTGCACCCTTGCCACACCTGCGTCCGTAGCCAGCAACGCGCTCGACGCGCCCGTTCTCCCCTTCATGATGCAGTGTCCTCCATCTCTTCGAGTTCTGCCAGGGCGGCGTCCAGCAGGCCCCGCTCCCGTTCCGTCATCTCCCCCGCTTCAACGTCTTCCCCAACGGGTCCTCTGAGCTTCCTGAGCGCCACCAGGACCAATCCGAGTCCAAGGAGCAGCGCCAAAGGCGGAATGACCCACGCCAGCAGCCCCGCACCACTGTTCTTCGGGAAGGCGCGGTACTCCTCGCCGTGGGCCAGGATCACCATCTCGAGCAGGCTGTCGGCGCTCAAGCCCTCAAGGGCGCCGGCCTGGATGCTGTCCCGCAGCCACTGGGCTTCCAGGGAAGGACACACTTCGAGCATCAGCCCGGGACAGTACGGAGAGCGGATCTTGGAGATGGCCTCCCGCGCCGCGGGGTGGATCTCGCGCGGCAGAGAGGCGGAGTCCTGCACCGCGGACGCCGGCTCCCGCAGCGCGGATGCCGGCTCCTGCGGCGTCAACCGGTCAGCCGGCGCCGCGAGAGCGCCGAACACCAGGAGTGTCACGGCCACGGCGGCGCGCCGCGCGGAGCGGCCGCGGTCACGTCCAGTCATCGGTGACACCATCCCTGCCAGCGGTGTTCGGTATCCCTGCCAGCGCGCGGACCACGGACACGCAGCCCGCGCCGGTACGCTCCGGGTCGTACCCACCCTCCAAGAATACCACAACCCTGCCATCGCAACAGCGCTCCGCCGCGTCCATCACGCCGAGCGTCATCTCGTGCAGGTCCCCCGGCTCGAGGAGCTGCCCGCCCAGAGGGTCGCCCGCGAGAACGTCGAAGCCGGAAGAAACGAGGATGAAGTCGGGCGCGCACCGCGAGACCGCCGACTCCAGGGCCATGCGGTAGACCCGCAGATAGTCCCTGCGGGGCGTCTGGGCCGGCAGGGGCACGTTCAGGGTGAACCCCTCCCCCCTTCCCCGCCCGGTTTCGTTCGCGGCTCCCGTGCCGGGATAGTGCGGGTACTGATGGAGCGAGAGGAAGAACACGGCGGGATCGCCGTAGAAGGCGTCCTGCGTGCCGTTCCCGTGATGGACGTCCCAGTCCACGATCAGGACACGCTCGGCGCCGTGGCGTTCCCGGAGGCTCCGCGCCGCGACGGCGATGTTGTTGAAGAGGCAGAACCCCATCGCGCGGTCCGGGGTGGCATGGTGCCCCGGAGGGCGCGCCGCCACGAACGCGTTTTGCAGCCGGCCCTCCGCGACGCATCGCACGGCTTCCAGCCCCGCCCCGGCCGTCCCCAGCGCGGCTTCCCAGGAGGCGCCCGACACCAGGGTGTCCGCGTCGATCCCGACCGGACGCCCCCGTTTCGCGGCGTCCCGAACCGCGCTCCGCACCGCCGCAATGTGCTCCTCGGTGTGTACGAGAAGCAGGTCGTCCTCGCACGCCGGCGGGGGAGCGATCTGTTCCACATGGCCGTGAAGGGCCACCAGGTCGTTCTTCAGCGCCGACGCGACGGCGCGTAGCCGGCCCTGATGCTCGGGGTGGCCCCAGCCCGTGTCGTGGAGCACCGCCGCGCCGTGCATGAGGAAGCCGGTCACGTGCGCGCGATCCGCTCCTGGATGCTCAGGATCTCGGGGCGACGGGTCCTCTCCGCCGTGACCGCGTCCACCGCCGCGCTGGTGGCCGACATGGTGGTGAGGTACGGGACGCCGTAGGTGATCGCGGCCCGGCGCATGGCGTAGTCGTCGTACTGGGACTGCTTCCCCAGCGGCGTGTTGATGAGGAGCCCAACGCGCCCGCTCACGATCCGGTCGACGATGTTGGGACGGCCCTCGCCGACCTTGTAGATGCGTTCGCACGCGATCCCGAGCTGGTTGAAGTGGTGGCGCGTACCGTCGGTCGCGAGGATCGTGAAGCCGAGGTCGGCCAGCCGCCGCACCAGGGGCGTGACGGTGGGCTTGTCCGCGTCGTTGACGGTGACGATCACCGTGCGGGTGTCGTTCTCGCCGGGCAGCCGGTTGCCGGCCGACACCTGCGCCTTGGCGAAGGCCATGCCGAACGAGTCGTCCACCCCCATGGCCTCGCCGGTCGAGCGCATCTCCGGGCCCAGCAGGGTGTCCACGTCGAAGCGGTTGAAGGGGAAGACCGCCTCCTTGACCGCGACCCCGTTTACCTCCGGCTCGGACGGCACGTCCAGGTCGGCCAGCTTCTCCCCCGCCATCAGCCGCGCGGCCAGCCGCGCCAGCGGCACGCCGGTCGCCTTCCCCACGAACGGCACCGTCCGCGAAGCCCGCGGGTTCACCTCCAGCACGTACACCTGACCGTCCCTGACGGCGTACTGCACGTTCAGAAGGCCGACCACGCCAAGTTCCAGCGCGAAACTCCTCGTCAGGCGGCGCATCTCGTCCAGTTCCCTGCGCCCGAGCAGGTACGGTGGCAGCACGCACGCGGAGTCGCCCGAGTGCACGCCTGCGTCCTCGATGTGCTGCATGATGCCGCCGATCACCACGTCCGTCCCGTCGGACAGCGCGTCCACGTCCGCCTCGAAGGCGTCCTCGAGAAAGCGGTCGATCAACACCGGGTGGTCCGGCGAAGCCTTCACGGCCCGTGCGAAATACCCCTTCAGCGACTCCCCGTCGTAGACGATCTCCATGGCGCGGCCGCCCAGCACGTACGACGGCCGCACCAGCACCGGGAAGCCGATCTCTCGCGCAATCACGAGCGCCTCGTCCTCGCTGAGCGCGGTCCCGTTCGCCGGCACCCGCGCCCCGATCCGGCGGCACACCTCCTCGAAACGGCGCCTGTCCTCGGCACGGTCGATCGCGTCGACCGAAGTCCCCAGAATCGGCACCCCCAGCTCCTCCAGCGCGTCGGCCAGATTCAGCGGCGTCTGCCCGCCGAGCTGCACGATCACCCCCACGGGCCGCTCCCGCTCCACGATCTCGACCACGTCTTCCAGCGTCAGCGGTTCGAAGTACAGCTTGTCGCTCACGTCGAAATCGGTCGACACCGTCTCCGGGTTGGAGTTGACCATGATGGTCTCGAACCCGATCTCCTTGAGTGCCAGCACCGCCTGCACACAGCAGTAGTCGAATTCGATTCCCTGCCCGATGCGGTTCGGTCCGCTGCCCAGAATGACGATCTTGCGCCTGTCCGAGGGGTTGGACTCGTCTTCCGATTCGTAGGATGAGTAGTAGTAGGGCGTCGCCGCGGGGAACTCCCCGGCGCAGGTGTCGACCACGTTGTACGTCGGCCGGATCCCCCATTGCCAGCGCTGCGACCGTATGGCGGCCTCGTCCACCCCGCGCAGGGCCGCGAGCTGCGCGTCGGCGAACCCCTCGCGCTTCATGCGACGCACCGAGGCCGCATCGAGGGACGGCAGGGAAGCGAACCAGCGCTCCATCTCGATGATCTGCTCCAACTGGTCGAGGAACCACGGGTCGATCCCGGTGGCCCGGTGGAGCCGTTCGGTCGAGATCCCCGCCTCCAGGGCCCGCTTGAGCTGGTATTTGCGCCATGTGGTCGGCCGGCGCACCGCGCTCAGGAGTGCCTGGGGATCGTCGGACTCGAGTCCATCGTCTCCCGGAATCCTGCCGGAGACCCAGCCGATCCGCCCCACCTCCAGCCCGCGCAGCCCCTTTTGCCAGGCCGAGCGGAAGGTGCGCCCGATCGCCATCGTCTCACCCACCGCCATCATCTGCACGCCCAGCGTATCGTCCACGTCCGGGAACTTCTCGAAGGCGAACCTGGGGAATTTCACCACCACGTAGTCGAGCGCGGGCTCGAAGGAGGCCGGCGTGGTCTTCGTGATATCGTTCGGCAGTTCGTAGAGGTGATATCCGACCGCCAGCTTTGCGCCCACGCGCGCGATCGGGAAGCCGGTCGCCTTGGACGCCAGTGCCGACGAGCGGGACACCCGGGGGTTCATCTCCACCACCAGCATCTCGCCGTCTTTCGGATTCACGGCAAACTGTATGTTGCACCCGCCCGCCTCGACCCCGATTTCCCGGATGATCGCGATCGCGGCGTCGCGCATGCGCTGGTACTCGACGTCGGAGAGCGTCTGCGCCGGGGCAACAGTGATCGAGTCCCCCGTGTGCACCCCCATCGGGTCGAAATTCTCGATCGAGCAAACGATGATCACGTTGTCGAGCCCGTCGCGGACGACCTCGAGTTCGTACTCCTTCCAGCCTATCACGGATCGGTCGATCAGCACCTCGCCGATCGGGCTCGCGTCGAGCCCCTTGCGCACCTGAGCCTCGAACTCGGCGAGGTTGTAGGCGGTGCCGCCCCCCGTGCCGCCCAGGGTGAAGGAAGGCCGTATGATGGCCGGGTAGCGGGTGTCCTCGATGATCTCGAGGGCGTCGTCCACGGACCGCGCAAATCCCCCGTGGGGCACGGCCAGCCCGATCCGGTCCATCGCGGCGGTGAATTCCTCGCGGTTCTCGGCCATCTTGATCGAGCGCTCGTCGGCCCCGATCAGCTCGACGCCGTGCTCCGCCAGCACCCCCTGCCGGTGCAGGTCCATGGCGATGTTCAGCGCGGTCTGCCCCCCCATGGTGGGGAGGAGTGCGTCCGGCTTTTCGCGTTCGATGACACGCGCGACCCACTCGGGAGTCAGCGGCTCGATGTAGGTCCGGTCCGCCAGGTCCGGGTCGGTCATGATGGTCGCCGGATTGGAGTTGACCAGGACGACCCTGTAGCCCTCCTCCTTCAGTGCACGCACCGCCTGTGTGCCGGAATAGTCGAATTCGCAGGCTTGGCCGATTACGATGGGACCCGACCCCAGAATCAGGATCGAGTCGATGTCGGTGCGTTTAGGCAAGGTCGATCAGCAGTCAGTCGGCGCTCTTCGCGGATTCCTTCTTGACCGCGGTGCGGAGGGCCATGGTCAGGCCTCCCCACACGAACGCCATGATCACGATCATGGTGATCCAGCTTGCGGTGGTCATTTCGGACCGGCTCCCTTCAACTACACGGGTGGGCTTTGCTGGTTGGTGCCGAGGAAGAGGGGCAACGGAATGCAGCCATCGGGCGGGGAGCACCGCTTCCAGGGCCGAAATAAGGTGCGGAAAGGGGGGCGGCGGGGCAAGGCGGGAGCAGGTCATACAGGCCCGGCTGCAACTCGCGGGCACGGCCTGCCCCGCCCGGGCACCGCTACCGCTCGCCACGGATCTCGAAGAACGACTCCCGGCGGGCGAGTGCCTCGCGGAGCGAATCGGGCTGGGCGTGGACGAAGCGGACGGGTGTGCCCGGCCGGGCTTGCGCGAGCGAGTCGAGCGCAATCGGATCGACGGAACCGAGCTTCGCGTACCCGCCGATCGTCGGACGGTCCCGCATGAACACCAGCGGGAGGCCATCGCCGGTGACCTGCATTGTGCCGTCCACGAGGGGTGTCGAGTCGAGGACGCGCGGACCCGTGGACAGGGCGGGACCAGCCAGGCGGCTCGCGGTGCGGTCGCTCGCGGGGTCCAGCGTCCATGTCGCGTCGAACACCCTGGTCCGGTCGGCGCTCGAGAACTCGGCCCACTCGTAGCCGACGACCAGCGGCACCATCAGCGAATCCGTGTCCGGTGGAACCAGTTCGTCGGGCAGACGCCGCACCGGGCACCAGTGGCCGGGTGCGTGCCAGCGCAGCGGCTCGCCCGGACGGATGCATCGGCCGAGCAACCCGGGCAGACCGTCTCGCACGACGGCCGACGCCGAGCCGAACGCCGTTGTGACGTCCAGCCCGCCGGGGAAGGCGAGGTAGGTGCGCATGCCTGTCGCGCCGTATCCGAGGCGGAGGATCTGGCCCGGCCGCACACGCAAGGTGCGCCACGCCCCCACCTCGACGCCGTCGAGCGTGGCGGCGCAGCCCGCCCCCGTCAGCGCGACAACGGTTGCAACCGCGAAGCGCAGGGCGAAGCCGCCCAGGGTGATCTCGAGCGCCGCCGCCGCCGGGTCGTTTCCGAGAAGCCGGTTGGCCCAGAGAAACGCCCGCTGATCCATTGCGCCCCCGGGAGCGAGGCCGGCACGGCGGCCGGTGCGTCTCCCCAGATCCTGGATCGTGCAGAACGGCCCGGGCCGATCCACGACGCCGTGCGGGCTCATCCGCATTCCGCCTCGTACGCGTCACGACCGATCATGCGAAGCTTGACCGTGCCGCCCGGGCGGAAGCGGGAGATCCGCTCCGTGGGATCCGCGAAAAACGCCGGAGGGACGCGGCCGATGAGTCGCCACCCACCCGGGCCCGCCGCCGGATAGATGCCGGTGCGCCGGTCCGCGATCCCGACCGAGCCCACCTCGACCCGTCGGCGGGGCGTGGCCAGGCGAGGCATGGCAATCCGCGCGTCCAGGTCGCCCAGGTATGCGAACCCCGGCGCAAACCCCGTCGCCAGCACAACGTACACAGTGCGGCTGTGGAGCCGTGCGACCTCCGCCACGCCGAGACCCTTGCTCGCTGACACATCCACGAGGTCCGGTGCCAGTTCGGGATCGTAGCAAACGGGCAGCGAAACGGGATCGCCCGTCTCGATCTCGGGCACCTTCAGAGCGCACTCCCTGGCGGCGGTTGCCAGCCGGGCCTCAACGTCCGCGGGGTCCCAACTGCGCGGCGAACCTTCGATCAGCAGCCGGTTGTACGCCGGAATCGTCACCCGCACATCCGGCAGCGCGTCACGTGCAAAGCGCTCGAGGCCGAGCACGCGCGCGATCCCATCCCGGTCGGCGGGCACCGGCAGGGTGACCAGGGCGCTGACTGGGCCCGGGAAGGTGATCACGTGCGCCGTGGCACCAGCTCACGGATGCGGCTCAGAACCCCCACCGCCGAAGGGTTGTCGCCGTGTACGCACAACGTCTCGGCCCGCACCGGCAGCGTTCCCTCGGGCGTCTCCACGAAACCGTCGAGGAGATGCGCCACATGGTCAGCGACCGCGTCGTGATCGCCGAGGACCGCCCCCTGGATCGAGCGCGACTGGAGGCGTCCGTCGGCGGCGTAGGCGCGGTCGGCGAAGGCCTCGAACGCCAGCACCAGCCCCGTGTGCTCAAGCATCGCCGCGTGCCGCTCGCGATCCGGCGTTGCCTGCACGACGAAGGCGAGCGACGGATCCACGGCGGCAACGCCTTCGGCCAGCCGCTTGAGCAGCCGGTCGTCATTCATCATGGCAAGGTACAGTGCCCCGTGCGGCTTCACATGGTGAAGGCCTGTCCCCAGCGCGGTCGCGACGGCCTGAAGCGCTCCGATCTGCGCCTGCACCTCGAGCACGAGCGAATCGAGTGGCCAGTCCAGCCTCAGGCGCCCGAAGTTGCGACGGTCGGGATAGCCGGGATGCGCGCCCGCCCGTACACCGTGCTCGGCCGCCAGCGACAGCGTGCGCGCCATCGTGTCCGGGTCTCCCGCATGGCCTCCGCACGCGATGTTGGCCCAGTCGATCAGCGGCATCACAGCTTCGTCGGCCCCCTTCTCCCAGGGCCCGTAGCTCTCCCCCATGTCGCAGTTGATCAGCATGCGGAAAGATATAGCCGCCACAACGACGTTCGCACCCCCCCGGCTTGACATCTACGACATCGTGTCTTAATGTTACGACATGTTGTCGTGTCATCACCCCCGGGGCTCTGCCGAAAGATGCCTGCCATGACCATTCAATCGCTGCCCAACGCCGAACTCTCGGTAATGGAGCTGCTGTGGAAAAAGGGCCGTCTCACCGCCCGTCAGATCCTCGAGCAACTCTACCCCGATGTCGCCAGGCCGCAGCACGGCACCGTGCAACGACTCCTGCAGCGGCTCGGGGCCAAGGGCCTCGTGGTCCGCGACCGCGACCTGGGCGTGAGCATCTTCTCGCCCGCGGTCAGCCGCGAGGAGTACGCCAGCGAGCAGCTGGAATCCCTCGCAAACCGGCTCACCCAGGGCTCCCTGGTGCCGATGATCACCCGCCTGGTAGAAGACAACAGGCTCCCTCTCGCCGAGATCGACAAACTTCGGCGAATCCTGGAGGAGTAGCATGTTCGACATTCTGATTCAGATCGGAGCGAGCAAGCTGGTCATCTCCGCGCTGCTGGCCGGACTGGCGTGGGTGGTGCAGCGGCGCGTTGCCCACCCCGCCATCGCCTATTCGCTCTGGCTGCTGGTGCTCGTCACCCTGCTGATTCCGGCGGTGGTCTCGATTCCGGTGCTTCCGGGACAGACCTCAGCCGCTACGGTGACCGGCGACGGCGCGGCACTCGCGGGGGAACCGAAGGCGCTGTCCCCGGTGGAACGCCCCGCTCACGAACTCGCCGCGCCCGGCACGTCCCTCGGCACCTGGATTGCCGGGTACGGCAAGGCCGGATTCGCGCTGGCGTGGCTTGTCGGCACCGTCCTGCTGCTGGGGTGGACGCTGGCCCGCGTATGGCGCTTTCGGCGTTGGCTGATCCGCACCTCACGGCCCGCGCCGCCGCCGCTACTTCGCCAGGTCGCCGAAATCGGCGGCCGGCTCGGCCTGTCGCGGCTGCCGGAGGTGCACACCACAACCGCGCGCGTATCGCCCATGGTGTGCTGGACGGGCGGTCGGATCCATCTGGTCATTCCCTCGTTTCTCGTGGTGGGTCTGGACCGGCAGGAGCTCCGCTCGGTGTTGGCGCACGAGCTCGCTCACGTTCGCAGGCGAGACCACGTGGTGCGCTGGATTGAATGGCTGGCCTGCGCGGCCTTCTGGTGGAATCCGATGGCATGGTGGGCCCGCCGCGAACTCAGGGCTGCCGAAGAAGCGTCGTGCGACGCCCTGGGCGTGACGGCTCTCGGTGCAACCCCTCGCGCCTTCGCCACGTCGCTTCTTCGCGCGGTCGAGCTCATGTCGACTCCGCCCGCGCGCCCCACACCGGCATTCGCGACGGGTGCGGCGAGCCCCCGCGACCCCGCGGCTCTCGAACGGAGGCTGCGAGTGCTCCTCCAGCGCGAATCGACCGGCCGGGCACCCCGCTGGATTCGTACGGCGGGTGCCGCGGCCACGGTATGTCTGCTTCCTCTCGGGCTCGTGTATTGCGGCACAGCCGACCTGTCGACACCGACATTGCCGGAGGGCTCGCCCATGCCGCCGCCGGTGGCCCAATCCGAGGTCGTCGTCGTGCTCCCGGCTTCGCGTGCGGCAGAGCTGAAGGAGCTGTTTGGAGGCGATCCGGTGTACACCTACTGGATATTCGACCGGGTGGACGGCAACGTCGGTCCGCACGCTCTCGCCGACGCGCCGGTGCAGCCTCCGGCATGCCTGTTGGATCCGGACGAACCGGACGAGGATACCCGCGACGCAGCCATGGCCGCGTGCGCGAGGGCGATGTCCAACGATCTCGGGGGGACGGCAGACTCCGTCGACCGGAACGTGTGCGTGGGCTGGGGAAGCGCGGCCGGCGGCTGGCGCGGCATTTGCGAAGGCTGGGAGCCCGACGAACGACACCGTCTGCATGGCAACAGCAGCGGCAGCGTGTTGTTGGAACGGATTCGCCAAGCCCAGCCGACGGGGGAACATCGAATCACAGTCTTCGGGAGCGAGAGATGAGAATCGTATTCGGAGCCGCAGTCATCGCCCTGGCGACAGCCGCTTGCGGTGACCGGGGCGCCACCCTTGAACTCGGGTCCGAAGCGCGGGACAGCGCCGGAGTCAGCATCGTCGAGAGCGCGCGCCCGCCCGATGGATCGAGGCTCGGCTGGCGGGTCGACTCGGTGCCCTCGGTCTCGATCGGGGCGCTCGAGGGCGAGGAGCCCTATCTCCTGGATCAGGTCCGCGACGCGTTGACGATGCCGGACGGCCGGATCGTCGTCGCCAACCGGAGCTCGCAGGAGTTGCGTATCTTCGACGCGTCGGGAATCCATGTCGACACATGGGGAGGACGGGGAGAAGGACCCGGTGAGTTCAACAGCCTGCTGGAGGTCGCCCACTGGCCGGGGGACTCGCTGATCGCATGGTATTCGCAGAGCGACCGTCTTTCCGTCTTCGACTCCTCCGGGAACTTCGGCCGGACGCTGATTCCCGGGGATCTGCGCGCCCATGTGGCCTTGCCGACCGGCGCAATCCTCGCCTCCGGATTCAGCGCTGGCGGTTTCAGCCTCGATGACGGGCGGGACCGCCGGCAACGCAATCACGAAGTCGTCGACGCGGACGGACAGGTACTGGCGTCACTGGGCCCCTTTCCGGGCAGCGAAATGCATACCTCGGGATCCGGAAATGTGTTCAGTATCATGACGATCCCCTTCACGCGCTCCACGCGCACAACCGCGTGGGCCGGCCTGTTTGTCGTGGCCCCCAACGACACCTACGAAATCAGGGCCTTTGAACCCGCCGGGGCGCTCAGCCGCATCGTCCGGCGCGACCATGCCCTGGTTGCGCCGACCCCGACCCACACGGACGCCGAGATCGAGCGGCGTGTGGCGCTCAGGCCCCCCGAACAACAGGCTGAACGGCGCCAGGAGCTACGTCGGACCTTCGAGGAGGTGCCGATTGCAGAGACGTTTCCGGCGTTCGACCAGATCGTCGCCGACGCCCTGGGACATCTCTGGGTCGAGGAATACGACCTGCCCGGCGAGCCGCGGACGAATCCACTGTGGACCGTGTTCGACCCGGAGGGACGCGCGCTCGGCTTCGTGGAAACGCCCGCCGGGATGAACGTCTACGAAATCGGTGCCGACTACATCCTGGGCCGCGTCACCGACGACCTCGGGGTGGAATACGTGCAGGTCTGGTCGTTGATGCGTTCGGGGGGATAGCGCCGGCTTCACCTCCTCCGCGCGGCCTGGTCCACTCCCCTCACCTGCAACACATCGCCCACCGTCCGCAGCCCGTCGATCACATTCCGGATGTGCTCGGCGCGCGGCAGCCCGACCAGATCGATGCCGCGCTGGACCGCGTCGCGGTGGACGCCCCGCGCGAACGCCTTGTCCTTCATCTTCTTCGCCACCGACTTCGGCTTCAGGTCGTCGATCCCGTTCGGCCGCACCAGGCAGCACGCGTACACGAGTCCGCTCAGCTCGTCGCAGCCGTAGAGCACCCGGTCGAGCTGCGACTCGGGGACGACGTCCGTGCGGTCCGGGTAGGCGTGGGCCTCGATCGCGTGCACGACCTCTTCGGGATAGCCGAGCTCGCGCAGCCTCGCGGCGCCGATGCGCGGATGGTCGTCGGGATGCCTCTCCCAGTCGAGATCGTGCAGCAGCCCGGCCAGGCCCCATAGGTCCTCGTCCCCGCCCATGAGGCGGGCGTAGTGCCGCACGGCGGCCTCCACGGCGTACATGTGCTTCCTGAGCGCTTCGCTCTCGACCCATTCCTCGAGGAGTGCGACGGCATCGGTTCGGGTGGGCATTTCAGGTCCCTTTCAGGTGATCGATGTCAAGTAAAGTTGACATTATGTAATGTGTGATTGACATGTACGCCCGCCTCACACCGCGCTCGATGGGCACAGGTGCGACAGCTCGCACTGGTTGCAGCGCGGTCGGCGGGCATTGCAGACCTGCCGTCCGTGATAGATCAGCAGATGCGCCAGCATGGTCCACACTTCGCGCGGGAAGAGGGCCATGAGGTCTCTCTCGATCTTCACGGGCGAGACCTCCTTCGTAAGGCCCATCCGCCCGGAAAGCCGCTTGACGTGGGTGTCGACAACCACCCCCTCGTCGATGCCGAAGGCGTTGCCGAGAATGACGTTCGCCGTCTTGCGGCCGATGCCGGGCAGCGCGGAGAGCTGCTTGATGTTGCGGGGAAGCTCGCCGCCGTGTTCGTCGAGCAGGGCGTTGGCCATGCCGATCAGGTTGCGGGTCTTGTTGCGGAAGAAACCCGTCGAGCGGATCACGTCTTCGAGCTGCTCGGGAAGCGCGGCTGCCAGGGATTCGGGGTCCGGATAGCGGCGGAACAGCTCGGGCGTGACCATGTTGACGCGCACGTCGGTACACTGCGCTGACAGGATGGTCGCGACCGCCAGCTCGAAGGGGGATGCGTGGCGGAGCGCGCACTCGGCATCGGGGTACTCGCCCAGGAGAAGTTGGTAGATCTCGGCGGAGCGGGCCTTTCGGGCCTTCTTCGATTCGCGGGGGCTCACGGGAGGCTCACAGCGCGGTGTACGGCAGCGCCGACGGACGGGGGGCCGGGTCGTGGGGCCGGGGGGCGGGCTCGGGGGGCTGGTCCGCGCCGGGCTCGAGGAGCTGGCCCGCGCCGGGCGGTGCCGAGGCGGGAGCAGCGCCGGATGCACTCTCCGACGGGTCCGCGTCCGCGATGCGAGGCAGCACCAGTGCTGCCAGCTTGAACACCTCCGCCGGGGTGCGGATGCCCAGCAAGCCGTCCAGATCGGCGCCGGGCAGCGACGTCGCGAAATCGCCGCCTCCTTCCCGGGCCGGTCCGGTGGCCCATCCGGGCAGCGAGGTGAGGGGCACCGGCGGGACGGGCACGACACCGTAGCCGGGGCGGTCGGGGCGCATGCCCGTGATCAGGGCCAGGTGGAGGGCGCCGCCGCGGTCGCCGCACCAGAAGAAGCCGTCGACGGATTCGGGTGGGGCGTGTGCCGGATCCGGATCGTCGGGGAGCGGGTCCATCCCGACCAGGTGCTGCGGCAACTGTACGTAGCCAGTCCCTTCATGCAACGCAGCCGTCCAGTCGTCGTCGACCGCGGGGGATGGGTCCGGGGACGCCGTGGCCAGCAACTCACGCAGGGTTGCGGTCCGCACCAGAGCGACGTCCCCGCCCGTTCGCCACATGTGATACGCGAAGTAGAGCACGCTTCCATGGTCGTGCGCAGCCTCGGGCTCCACGTCGTCGGTCTTGAACTCGGTCAGCGCCCCCTGCACCGCCCCCAGCATCACGAACGCCGCGGGGTTGCCCGGGTCGACTCCCCGCTCCCCCGCTTCCTCCCCGACCGCGGGGAAGCACCGGTCCGGAAACTCCGGATCCGGCATCAGCAACTCGTACGGGGTGAGCCGGGCGTAGGCGTCGTGGATGGCCACGCTGCTGGCTTGCCGGGCCTACCCGCTTCCGCCATCCGTGGCGGGTCCTGCGCCGTCCCCGCCACCCCCCGCAGCGGTGATCCTGGCCACGAGCCACGGGTTCAGCGCGCGGAGAATCAGAATCACCACCGCGAACTGGATCACCACCGACCCCACGTTGTAGGGCGAGAAGAGCGTCCAGGTTGCGGCCGAGGTGAAGTCATCGCCACCGGCCTGGACCAGCCACCACACCATCAGCACGACGGCCTCGACCGCCACGAGCCGCATGGCCCAGTCCCACCATCTTCCGATTCGCACATCCGAATCGGGCGTGTTGATGAATGTCCGGCGCCACTTCGTGACTCCGTACTTCAGTACCGCGAAGGCGAAGAAGAACCCGGACAGCATGAGACCGACGCCCCAGACCCAGTCCTGGTTCTGGAAGACCCCGATCCGCATTGCCGACGGGATGCCGAAGAGGAAGCCCGCGGAACCGACCGCGATGATCGCGTGGCGCCGGGTCAGCCCCAGATCGATCAGGATGCGCGACGCGAGTTCGATCATTGCCACCAGGCTCGACCACGCGGCGAAGACCAGCGCGAGGAAGAACAGGCCCATGAAGAACTGTCCGCCCGGGATCTGGGCAAAGAGCTGCGGGACCCAGATGAAGGTCAGCCCTTCGTTGCTCTGACCCACGATCTCGCCGGCCGCCTCCGGCATGACCGAGAAGATCGTGCAGAGCACCATGATCCCCGCCAGCAGCGACATGGAGTTGTTCCCGAAGCCGATGACGAAGGCGTTGAGCGCGGTGTCCTCCCGCGACCGCATGTAGACGGCGTAGGAGAGGACCAGTCCCCAACCGGCGCCGGTGTCCCACGCGTTCTGGGTGAGCGCTTCGAGCCAGATCCTGACGTCCCCGAGGGCACTGAAATCGGGGGTGAAGAGGAAGGCGAGGCCTTCGGAGGCACCCGGCAGCGTGACGGCCTTGATCGCCAGCACCACGACCAGAATGACGAGCGAGGGAATCAGGAAACGGGCAGCGGTTTCGATTCCGCGCACCCCCTTCGAGACGACGAAGACGCCCAGGCCGACCGCGATGGCGTGGAAGAGAATCGCCTGCGGCGTCGAGTTGAACGCTTCCCAGAAACTGCCCGGAACCGCGTCCGGAATATCTCCCGTGAACGTTGCGACGAAGAACCGGATGGTCCACCCCATCACCACCGAATAGTAGAACATGATCGCGGTCGCCACCCAGGCGATCCAGGCGCCCATCCACGCGAACTTCGGCCCGATCGTCTTGATGAACGACCCGATGGTGCCCCGGCGGTTCCCCTTCCCCATGCCGAACTCGAGGATGAGCAGCGGGACAGACCACATGAGCAGGAAGACGGCCCACGCAACCAGGAACTCGCCGCCCCCGTTCGAAGCCGCGATGCGTGGAAAGCGCCAGATGTTCCCGGTTCCGATAGCCATGCCGAGCATGGCCAGCAGCATTCCCCAGCGGGACGTGAATACCTCGGATCTGGTCGACAAGGGACACGGCTCCTTGGTTGATGGGTGGGTGGCGGGCCGACGGCTGATAGCCTATCGCCTTGTGGACATCGGGGCCATAGCGAGCTTGTCCGCCAAAGCGGGGACGAAGTGGCGGACAAACGAGGGTTCCGCCCTGAACCGATGCAAGCCTACCGCAGCCGCTCCCGAATCCACCTCTCCACATGGTCGATTCCAACCCGTTCCTGCGCGAGCGTGTCCCGGTCCCGGATGGTCACGCTCTGGTCCTCCCCGGTCTGCCGGTCGACCGTGACGCACCATGGCGTCCCCGCCTCGTCCTGCCTTCGGTAACGGCGGCCGATCGACCCGGCCTGGTCGTAGGAAGCCGGGATCCTGGCCCGGCGGAGCGCGGTCAGCAGCTCCTTGGCGGTCTCGGGCTGGCCGAACTTCTTCATGAGCGGGAAGACGGCGGCCTTGATCGGCGCCAGGCGGGGATCGAGGCTCAGCACCACACGCGCCTGACCCGCGACCTCCTCTTCGCGGTAGGCGTCCACCAGCGCGACCAGTGCCGCGCGACCCACCCCCATCGCCGTCTCCACCACATACGGGATGAACCGCTCGCCCGAACCCGGGTCGATGTAGAGCAGCCGCTTCCCCGAGTACTCCTGGTGGCGGGAGAGGTCGAAGTCGGTCCGGTTGTGGACACCCTCCAGCTCCTGCCAGCCGAAGGGGAACTCGTACTCGATGTCGATGGCGGTCTTGGCGTAGTGCGCGAGTTCACCGGGGCCGTGTTCGTGGAACCTCAGCTTGTCGGGACGGATACCGATCTCGTGGTGCCACGCCAGCCGCTGCTCGCGCCAGTAGTCGAACCAGTCGTCGTCGGATCCGGGCTTGACGAAGAACTGCATCTCGGCCTGCTCGAATTCGCGGGTGCGGAAGATGAAGTTCCCCGGGGTGATCTCGTTGCGGAACGCCTTGCCGACCTGTGCGATCCCGAAGGGGACGCGTTGCCGGGACGTCTGCTGCACGTTCAGGAAGTTGACGTAGGAGCCCTGCGCGGTTTCGGGCCGCAGGTAAACGACCGACGCGTCCTCCTCCACGGGGCCCATGAAGGTCTTGAACATGAGGTTGAAGAGGCGAGGCTCGCCGAGCTCGCAGTCGCCATGGGCGCCAGGGGCAACCGATGGTTTCCGCGGGCAGGCGCCGTCCTCGAGGTGATCCGCACGCCAGCGCTTCTTGCACGTCTTGCACTCCAGGAGCGGGTCCGTGAATCCCGTGACGTGCCCGGAGGCTTCCCACACGCGCGGGTGCATGAGGATCCCGGCGTCGAGCCCCTCGATGTCGCCGCGCTCGTGCACCATGGTGGACCACCACGCGTCGGCGACGTTCTTGCGCAGTTCGACGCCCAGCGGTCCGTAGTCCCACACCGACGCGGCCCCGCCGTAGATCTCCGACGACTGAAACACATACCCCCGCCGCTTGCACAGCGAGACGATCTTTTCCATGCGGTCCGCCACGACGTCCCCGGTTCCGTGAGTTCGAGTAATGGGCCGGCCCCCTTGGGGGCAGACCTCGCAGAGTTGTGCAAAACGCGCCCGAAAGTTACCGCAGACGGCCGGTGCCGCTACCTCCCGGCGGATCGCGGGTCGCGAGTAGCCAGTGCCGCTAGACGTCCAGCCCCGTCGCCTCCGCACTCCAGGCCCAAAGCCGCTCCTGCGCGGCCTCGTCCCTCGCGGCGGCCGAGGGCGATTGCCGCGACCCCTTGTTGAAATATGCGCCGCCAAGGTCCTCGTCCCGCCTGCCCACCGCAAGGTCGGCCAGTATGGGCCCGGCCCTCTCCGTCCGGCCGCCGACGACCCGTGCGAGGAACCGGCCGCCCGGCAACTTGCTCACGTAGTCGCGGAGCAGCCCGGTGTCGTACACGCCCGGATGCAACGCCAGTGGCTGCACGCCGGATCCCGCGGTCCGGCGGGCGAGGGCGCCGGTGAAGAGGACGTTGGCCAGCTTGCTTTGCTGATACGCGACGGTGGTCCGGTAGGGACGCCGCTCGAAGTTCGGATCGTCGAAGTCGAAGGCGGGTCCCCCGTGCGCCCCCGACGACACCGTGACGACGCGGCTGGGCACCGGCGCGCGCTGCAAGGCGGGCAGCAACAGGTTGGTCAGCACGAAGTGCGCGAGGTGCGTGACCGCAAGCTGCATCTCGAAACCGTCCTGGCTGAGCATCCGCTCGCCCGGCACGGTGGCCGCATTGTTGATCAGCGCGTCAACGGGCGTGTCCAGCTCCAGGATCGCGCGTGCGCCGGCCCGCACCGAGTCGAGCGACGCGAGGTCGGCGGTGACGAGGTGGTGGCGAGCGTCCCCGGGAAGGTCGGCCAGGGCGTCGAGGGCCTCCCTGCCGCGTCCCTCGTCCCTGCATACCAGGACGATGCGATGACCCTGGCTCGCGAGGTGGCAGGCGGCAGCGTGGCCGACGCCGCGGTTGGCGCCGGTGATTGCGATGGTCTTCATGTTAGGTTTTCCTTCCAGCGGGCGCCTGGAGCGCTCGGCCCTTCGCAGTGTGCCCGTCCAAGTATTCGTGGCCGCCATGGACTCAAAGACCTTCATCGGTGTCGAACCGTTCGATGTTTCCTACGGCACGGGTTTTCAGGCACAGGACGATGAGGCGCAGGCAATCGAATGTAGCATCGTCGAGGATGGAGGGGACTTGCGCATTCACAGCCCCGCACGTGCCGACCGCCCATCCCGTCTCTGTTTCGTGGATGGCGTGAGGAGGACGGAGGCCCACCTGACGCGGACGAGTCCCGTGGGCGAGACCACGACTGGACTCGCGGGAGCGTGGGGAGCAGGCGCCGTGCTGATCGGCGGCGAACGGCTCGCCACGATCGACCACATCGAAACCGGGCGGGCGGTCATTTTCACGGGTGGACACCAGGTGCAGCTGCGCCCCCACCGCGAGGGGTGGCGGTGGGACGCGTACTCGGTCGATGGGGACGACACCGACGCGGCCATGCAGAACCTCCAGCGCCTCATGCGCGACACGGAGGCCCGGATCGCCGACAGGCTCTGTGCCGAGGGGTGGCTGACGGTCTTCGACGGCCCGCTCCACAACATCCGGCGCAGTCGGTCCGTCCCTGTCGTGGGATACGTCAAAACCCACCACCGCCGCACCCTCGCGCCCGAACACTGGAACGCCCTGCCGCGCATCGGAGTCGGTGATCGGTCGAGCCTTTTCGCGCTTCGAGACGACCTCTACGCGTGTTATATCCGCGTGGGCGATCCGGGTCCCTGGGCGGGGCCGTGGTCGGGGATCGCGCGCATCGAGGTTCCCGCCGCCGCCGGCAGGGAGGCCGCGATCGACACGGTGGATCGGGCGGCCCGGTGGCTCCCGGAGTTCGCGTCGGCACCGCACCGGGACCCCCGCGCGCCGGTCAACCTCACCCCCGTCGCGGGCCTGGAACGCAGGCTGCACCACCTTCTTGGCGACGCGCGCCTCGCTCTCCGCGCGGTTCGCGAAGCCGTGATGCATCTGAACCGGGACGCAGCCGCATGAGCGATCACGACAACCGCATCGGGCTGGTCGATGGGTCGGCCGGGAGCAATTCCCGCACGTTTCACGCCGTGCTCGACGGCGATGTCTTCGTCCAGCTCGACGAACTTGTGGCCGTCACCAGAGACCTGCCGGGGGGCGACACGGTTACCCACTACGGGATCATCACCGAGCTGCGCAGCCGTTTCGAGGGCGCGGACCTGCCCTCCGACACGGCCCGCGTGGTCGACCGCACCATGCCGGCCGAGCATGTGCGCCTGGCCGAGGTGCGCGTACTGCGTGTCGTGCCGGAGCTCTTCGTGGCTCCGCACGCCGGTGCGGTCGTCTCGCGCGCGACCGGGGAGCACCGCCAGGTAGCGCTTTTCGAGGACGAGATGAAGCGTGGCAAGCTCCCGGTCGGACTCGACATGGGCGGCAAGCCGGTGTACGCCGACATGCGCTTCGTGGACGGTCGCTCCGGCGGCCATGTGTCCATTTCCGGGATCTCCGGAGTCGCGACGAAGACGTCCTACGCGCTCTTCCTCCTCTATCAGCTCCTCGAAACCGACTACGGCATGGAGCTGCTGGGCGGACGCAGTCGCCGGGAAAGCGTCCGTGCGCTCGTGTTCAACACCAAGGGCGAGGATCTTCTCCACATCGACCGGCCCAACTCCGAGTTTGACGAAAAGCCGCTGGCTGCCAGGCAATGGCGGGCGCTAGGCGTCGAGGACCCCGGCCCATTCCGCTCGGTCCGCCTCTACGCCCCCCGCCAGCCCGGCACGACGGGCGCGGTTCCCGGGGTGAGATCGCGAAACACTGCCGATGTGCACGCCTACGGCTGGACGCCGGAGCAATTCGTGCGCGAACAGCTGCTCCAGTTCTGCTTCACCTCCGAAGACGACCGCTCCACTCAGGTCGGCTTCGTCGAACAGCAGTTCCGCATTCAGCTGTTGCGGCACCTTAGGCGGCTGGCCGGCGACACATCGGGCGCCATCGTGATTCTGGACGAAATTCCCGCGAGCACCGGCTTCAACCCGGACCGCCTCGCCGAGCGGGTGCCGGAATCGGCATCAGCCGGCCAGGGTCACGTCGTCCGGGACTTCGCCGACTTTGTCGACTTCACGGACAAGCTGGCGGACAGTGACGACGAAAGGGCGCATCGGTGGTTCGGCCGCACACAATCCGGCACCCGTCAGGCCTACCTGCGGAGGCTCCTGCGACTGCGGCGCCACATCGGTCCCCTCGTGGGTTGCGGGCTGGAGCCGGTGTCCGCCGAGAACGCGCGGATGCACGTCGTCGACATCTCCACCCTGCACGACGACGCCCAGCGCTTTGTCGTCGGCGCACTTCTGGACCGGGTGTGGCGGGAGAAGCAGGGCACGGGGCGCACGCCGCTCCGCTTCGTCGTGCTGGACGAACTCAACAAGTACGCTCCGGCGCGTGGGTTTTCGCCCCTCAGGGAGTTGCTCGTCGACATCGCCGAGCGCGGCCGCTCGCTGGGCGTACTGCTGGTCGGAGCGCAGCAGGCGGCCACGGCGGTCGCGCCGGCTCTGCCCCGCAACGCGTCGCTCAAGGTGGCCGGCCGGCTCGACGCCAGCGAAGCCGACGCCTACCGGTTCCTGACCTCGGCCCTGAGGGAACGCGCCTCGCGGTTCATGCCGGGAACGATGGTGCTGTCTCAGCCGATCGTGCCCGAGCCCATCCCGCTGCGCTTCCCCTTCCCCCCATTTGCCACCAATCCGGATGAAGCCCAGGTGGACGAAGCAGCCGAGCGTGAACGCGCGGATCGGATAGCGGGCACGCTGAGGGCCATGTCCGGCCCGAAGGTGGATCTTTGAAGCTCCTCCACACTTCGGACTGGCATCTCGGAGCCAGACTGGGCAGGCACGATCGCACTCCGGACCATCTGGCGGCAATTCGTGCCCTCATCGAACTCGCCGAGGAGTCCCGGCCCGACCTGATCCTGCACACCGGGGACCTGTTCGATGCGACGCGGCCTCCGTACCCGGCGTTGCGGACCGGTGTGCGCGCCCTGCAGCGGCTCGCCAGCGTTGCGCCGACCGTGGTGATTTGCGGCAATCACGACTCGTCGGCCCTGTTCGGAGTGCTTGACGAGATGGCTGGCACGACATCGCCCCGCCGGCTTCGGTTCGTGACCGAACCCCGCGTGGTCGAATTCCACGACATCGCCAGCAAGCCCGTGGCGGTCGCGTGCGTGCCCTTCATTCCTCCCGGCGCGGTCGCAGACTACGCCACCGACGACCCCGCGCGCTTCGAGGGCACCTACGCGGACGGCATCCGGACTCTGAACGGAAGGTTGCTCACGGAGGCTGAACGGGTGGCCGGTACGGGAGGCATCGTCCTGTACGGCGCGCACCTGCATGTGCACGGAGCCAGACCGGGCACGTCCGAGCGCCGATTCACGGTGGGCGAGGACCACGCCACCCACGCCGACGGCCTGCACCGGGCCCTGTACAGCGCTTTCGGGCACATCCACGACCCGCAGCTGCTGCCGGGCGGGACGGCTACGGGGCGTTATGCAGGGTCTCTCATCCCGCTGGATTTTGGCGAGGGAGGTCAGGCCAAGCAGACGGTGCTGGTCGCGATCGCGGACGATGTCCAGGTAGACACTGTGGAAATGCCCCCGGGGCGGCCCCTGGTCACCTTCGCGGGTACGCTGGCCGAGTTGGAAGGGCGTGCCGCTGACGGGGGCCTGGACAACTGCATCCTGAAGGCATGCATCACCTCCGAAGACCCGATTCCCGACCTCGCCGACCGGCTGGCGGAGTGGTCGCCCGCGTGCGCGGTCTTCAACATCGCAAACGAGGTCGCGAACCGCCGGGCCAGGGCGATCTCGCCGGCGGCGGGCGATTCGGCGCCGGATCCGGATATCGCTGACCTCTTCGCCGAGTGGAGAGAGACTGCCGCGCGCGGGGTAAAGGCGCCGCACACGGCCGTGCTGGAGCTCTTCGGCAAGACGCTGGGGAGCGTGGGACACGACGCCGGCCCCGACTTCGGCGTAACCGCGCTGACCGTGCGTGCCCGCGAGACGCTCGACGCGCTGGCACAGGCGCGCAAGCGGCAGGGAGCGCATGGCTGACCGATGCGTCCGGTACATCTTCTGATCGAGGGACTGCGTTCCTTCCGGGCCCCCGTCTCCATCGACTTCGAAGGTCGCAGCCACATCGCTGTGGTCGGTGACACCGGGGCCGGCAAGTCGTCGATCCTGGAGGCGATGATGTACGCGCTGTACGGGAAGGCGACCTTCGGCGGGTCGAACCAGGAGCTCATGAACGACACCTCGACGCAGCTTCGAGTGGTGCTGCGATTCCGAGTATCGGGGGAAGAATGGGAGGTCGCCCGCGTGGTGCGGCGGAGCAGCCGGGGCGATGTCGGTGCCGCACGGGCGCAGCTCGTGCATCTTGGTGCCGATGGCGAGCCGCTGGAGAAGGTCGAGCAGGTCAGGGTCGTCAACGATCGGGTCACCGGACTCATCGGGCTCGACAGCGATGCGTTCCTGCGCACGGTCGTGCTGCCCCAGGGACGCTTCGCGCAGCTGCTGGTCGAGGACAAGCCGGCAGAGCGCAGCCGCATCCTCAGGCAGGTGTGGCGCACGGACGAGCTGGAACAGATGGGACGGCTGGCTGGCGAAAAGATGGGTGACATCCGACAGCTGAGGGCACGGCTGGAGCAGGCTGGCGATGAGCACCCGCCGGACCCGGCAGGACACCTTGAAGCGCTTGAGGGCGCGGCCGCCGCCGCAAGCAAGGAATCCGACACCGAAGCGGCGACGGCGAATGCGGCAAAGGCTGCGCGCGATACGCTCCTCGCATCCGAGAGGGCGCTGAGGTCGGCCAAGGCGGTCGCGGAGCGGATTCGCCCGGGTGAAATCGATCGCCTGGCCGGCCAGCTGACGCCGGTCGAGGACGTCATGCAGCGGATCGAAGAGGAGGACGGACGGCTGGCGCAGAGCGAGGAAGGCTTCAGAGCAGCGTTGGCGGGCATTCCGACCGACGACGGGCCGGCCCACGAGGACGTCGCCGCGGCGCGGGCCGGCTTGAACGACGTGGCCGGGCTGGCGGAGCGCGCCGTAGCAATGGCCGGAGTGTTGCGTGAAGCGATCGGGGCAGCGTCGGAGAGCCGGACGCGCTCGGAGACGGCGGAAGCGGAGTCGGCCCGGGCCGAGAAGGTGCTGGTGGACCACGACGCTGGCAGGCCACTGCTCACCGAAGCGGCCGACACGGCCCGCCGGAACCTGGAGCGAATAGAACGCCAGTATGACGCGTGTGCGGATCACAAGCGCGGCGTGGCAGCCGCGCGGGAGAAGCTCGATGCGGCGCGCCGGGAGCAGGCCGAGCTGGCTACGCGGCTCGACATCGCCATGAAGCAGGAAGGAGGAGCCAGAGCAGCGGCGGATGCGGCGGATGCCGTGCACGCCGAGGCGAGACGCGCCAACTCCGCGGCCGCGGCTGCCCACGGCCTCCACCCGGGCGACGACTGCCCCATTTGTCGCCGCGATCTCCCCGCTGCGTGGACAGCTCCCGGCGACGGTGGCCTCGACGATGCGAAGCAAGCGGCCGGGGAGGCGGGCGCTCTGGCCCGGGAAGCGGGCATGCGCGTCGCCGGGCTGACGGCCGAACAGCAAGGCGGCGAGAAGCGGCTCCGGGAATTGGGGGACGCTCTCTCGGCCGCGCGGGACGCTCTTCGGGAGGGTCTGGAAGCACTCGGTCAGGGGGGCCCGGGGACGGATGACCTCGACGCTCCCCTCCCCGAGCCAGCCTCGCTGCTAGGCTCGCTGGAGGCCGCCCTGCGGGAAGCGATCGCCCGGGTAGACGCCCACGACCGCGTCCGTGATGACCTCGCTGATCGGGCCAGGTACGCGGGCAGGGCAGCGGCTACTGCCCGGGAAGCGGGGCGGGGCGACTCCAAACGTGCCCACGATACCAGGCAAGCGGCCACGTCGGTGCTGGGGGACCTCACTCGGAAGATCGGTTCGATTCCGGTCCCGTTTCGGCCCCGGCTCCCCCTCCCCGCCGACCCCCTCGATCTGCAAACGGTGGACACCTCGCCCGTGGACGCCGCACTTGGCGTCGCCAAGGCGCGCCACCACCAGCTCACCGAACGGGACAGTCTGCGCGCCATGCTGCGCGGGCAGATCGACCATGTGCTCAAGTCCCGCGCCGACCTGGTGCAACGCCGGACCGACGAAGTCGATGGCCCGCTCGGGTCCGTCGTGCGCGAGCTGTCGGAGCAGCGCTACCAACTCGGCGGTGCGATCCGCGAACTCGAATGCGGCGTCGCGGTTCCCGCCCCCGTGCCCGCGTCCGAACCTGGACCCCTCCGGCGCTGGATCGATGGTTTGCGCACGGCCATGACCGACGTGCTGCGAGCTGCCGACCAGCAGTGCACCGATGCGTCCAGGGACGCGGACGCGGCCCGCACGGCCCTGCTCGAAATCGCGCACCGCTTCGACATGGATCCCGATGACCCCGACTCCCTCGTTCGTACGGCCGAAAACGCTGCCAACAATGCCCGCTACCGGGCACGGAGAGCCACGGAACTGCGGGACGCGTTCGCCGAGATCGTCGACGAAGTCATTCGTCTCCGCACCCAGACGGAAGAAGTGGTCGCCATGGAGCGAGTGCTGGGCGACCTCGACGCCGCCCTCAAACCCGGTGCGTTTCTGAAGTGGCTCACCCTTCGGCGGTCCAGGGAGCTTCTCGTTCACGCTTCCCGCATGCTGGGCGAGATGACCGGCGGCAAGTACGCCTTCGTCGACCCGGGAGAAGCCGAGGATCAGTGGCGTGTCCTGGACCAGGACTCCGGACAGCCGCGCTCTCCGGCAAGCTTGTCGGGCGGAGAACAGTTCATCGGCTCCCTGGCGCTGGCGCTCGGCATGGTTGAGATGATGGCCCGCAGCGGCGGACGCCTGGAGTCACTGTTCCTCGATGAAGGGTTCGGATCACTCGACCGGCACAACCTGGACGCCGCGCTCGAGGCTCTGGCCAGCGTGGCCGCGCGCGGCCGCATGGTCGGCGTGATTTCGCATGTGCGGGCCGTCGCCGAGCAGATCGATGACGTGCTGGCGGTTACCCGAGGCGCTGCCGGCAGCCGGGTGGCCTGGCTATCCAGCGCACAGCGGCGCCGGTTGTCTCGTTCCGACGCGGGCTGGGAAGCCGCAGGCGCGCTTGAGGGATTACTGGACTAGGACTTCGGTTCCCCATGTGGACACCGCCCCCGTCATCTAGGCATATTCAACAGTCGATTGCTTCATCCGACCCAGAGGAACAAAATGAAACTGACGTTTACCGATAGAGCCCGGGACATGGTGCTCTCCTTCATGGACCTGGAAGAAGACGGGCTTCAATCACTGCGGATAGCGGTCGAGGGAAGTCCCTTCGCTCCCAACTACGAACTCACCCTCGTGGAAGCCGAGAACCGCTCGGAATCGGATATTGAAGTCGATGCGGGCCAGTTCAGCGTGCTGGTCGACGAAGCGAGCGTCGACCGCCTGAACGGGGCGAAGGTGGACTTCATCGAGACCATCCAGGAGAGCGGATTCCAGATCACCCCGGACCCCGAAACCGCCAAGACCGCCATTGAGAGCGCGGGCCCGCAGGGTGCCCTGGCGCAGCGGGTCAGCCACGTCCTCGAAACCGAGATCAACCCGGCGATCGCGTCGCACGGGGGCGTGATCAACCTGGTGGACGTACAGGACACGGAGATCTTCATCGAGATGGCGGGGGGCTGCCAGGGGTGCGCCATGTCCCGTATGACGTTGCGTCAGGGTGTTGAGCGCATGGTGTCGCAGGCGGTCCCGGAAGTGACCGCGATCCACGACGTGACGGATCACGACAGCGGAGACAATCCTTACTTCACCTGAGCCGGCGGAAGCGCGAGGAGTGCCGCAGCGCACGCTGATCCGGGACGCGACCGTCGTCCTGCCGCGGGAGGTCGCGCGCACGTCGGTCCTGATCGAGGGCGGGCGAGTCGCGGCGGTCGATCCCGCCCCGCACAGCCGCGCGGACGAGGTGGTGGACGCGACGGGCCTTTTCCTGCTGCCCGGGGTGATCGACGACCAGGTCCACTTCCGCGACCCCGGGCTCACGCACAAGGAAGATCTGCACACGGGGAGCCGGGCTTGCGCGGCCGGGGGCGTGACGTCGTTCCTGGAGATGCCCAACACGGTGCCCCAGACGATCACGGTGGACGCACTCGCCCGGAAGCTGGAGCACGCCCGGCGGCGCTGCGTGGTGAACTACGGCTTCTACATCGGCGCCACGACCGACAACCTGACCGAGTTGCGGCAAGCGACGCGCACCCCCGGGATCAAGATCTTCATGGGATCGAGCACGGGGAACATGCTCGTCGACGATCAGGAGTGCCTCGAGGCGATCTTTGCCGAGACCAGCCTCCCGATCACGGCCCACTGCGAGGACGAGTCCACCGTGCATGCCAACGCGGCCGGGCTGGAGGCGCCGCTCACCATCCACGACCACTCGCGCATCCGGGACCACCGCGCCGCGATCACGGCCACGTTGCGGGGCATCGATCTGGCCAGGCGGCACGGCCACCGTTTCCACGTGCTGCACGTCTCCACGGCGGAGGAAGCCGGCATCCTGGCGGAGCGGCACGACCTGATCACGGCAGAGGTCTGCCCGCACCACCTCTTCCTCGACGTGTCGGACTACGGCCGCCTCGGCACCCTGGCGCAGATGAACCCGTCGCTGAAGACGCCCGAGGACCGCGCCGCGCTCTGGCGCGGGCTAAAGGAGGGCGCGATCCAGATCATCGCCACCGATCACGCACCGCACACCCTCGAAGAGAAGGACGTCCCCTACCCGGCGTCCCCCTCGGGGGTGCCGGCGGTCGAGGTGATGCTGCCGCTGATGCTCAACGAGGTCAACCGGGGGCGGTGCACCCTGCAGGATCTTGCCGCGTGGATGAGCGACGGTCCGGCCCGGATCTGGGACATCGTGGGCAAGGGGCGGATCGAGGAAGGCTACGACGCCGATCTCGTGCTGGTGGACATGGAGAGGGAGCGGGCCGTGAGGAACGAGGAGCAGCTGACGAAGTCCGGATGGAGTCCCTGGCACGGAACCGTGCTCAAGGGGTGGCCGGTGCGCACGTGGGTGGGGGGGCGGACGGTGTTCGCGGGTGGGCGGGTGACCCGTGAGCCCGTGGGACGGGAGATCGTCTTCGATCACGCGCGGGGCGGGTACTGGGCGACGCGGGGGTAGGCCTACCCTGACGTTACGTCAGGGTTGTGAGCCGGAGGGCGGGCCCACCGTTCTGTGGAGAGCCCGCACAATCCATGAGTTGATGCTCATTTGGCTGGCACCCGCCGCCGCGGCGACGAGTGAATGGAGCTCCGAGCCAAGCCGGACATTGAGCCTTCCCGAAAACGGCCGCCTGGGTTCGACGCCGTCCTCTTCGCACCACGCGAGGTACTCGTCGACCGACCGCTCGAATTCCTTCCGCAACTGCCTGGCATCCGTGGCCTCGAACGTGGCAATCGGATAGGACCCGCTGTTCACGATCCGTCCGTGCAAGACGTCGATGGAGTCGTCGAACTCCACTGCGGCGACATATCCCCTGTACTCCATCATGGCTCCACTCCCGCAGCTCTCAGGAACAACGCGATGTCTCGCACCGTCGCCCGGCCGGCGTACGGTCGCGGATGGGGGCGGTGCACCACAATCCTCTCGCGCCCGATTCGCAATCCGATACGCGATCCCGAGCGCTCCACGATATCGACCCCGCAGGCGCGCAGCATGGCTTCGATCTCCCGCCACCGAATGTCCGACGGTGTGGGTTTCGCAAAGACGCGCTCCAATACCCGACGGTGCCTGTTTCTCACGGCTGAAAGCTATCGTCTCTTGTGGTACTGAATCAAATACCATCTCCTGGTCGCCCGGCGACTGTTGCTACGCCAGCGGGCCCACCGTTCCCACCAGCGGGTAGTGATCCGACCCGAACGTGTCGTCAAGGCGCCGGTACTCGCCGTGCCAACCGGGCGGAAGACGGAACATGAGGTGGTCGGAGTGGCGCAGCCAGCCTCCGAGCTCGAAGTGGTGGGTGGGGTTGGGGTCGGGCTTCCGGGGAAGCGGGAAGTGGTCGCGGGCGAGTCTGTAGGCCGGTTCTCGCCGGCCGCCGACCCAGGTGTTGAAGTCCCCGCCGAGAACGCATGCTCCTTCCGCGACCGATCCCGGAAAGGCGTCCAGAAGCCCAGCCATCTGTCGCTCCCTCGCGCTACCCAGCGTGCGCCACATATATCGCCACGGTGCACGATTGTCAAGATGACAGGAGCAGAAGGCGATGTCGCCCTCTGCAGTCGTGACGGTGGCCGCCGCGGCGACGCGCCGTTGCCGCTCGAATGAAAGCTCGATCGCGCGCGGAGACGAGAGCGGCACGTTGGCGAGAATCGCGTTGCCCCGATCCTCGGGGAAACCCCCACCCGGGCCCCCGTTTCTCATCGAGGGGACGTACAGCAGGGAGAGGCCGGTGTCCCGGGCAAGCGACACGATGTCGGTGCGGCGTTCGGACTGCGGCTCGTCGGCGATCCGGGGAGCCCAGGCGGCGCCGGGACCGGCCTCGGGCAGGTCGGGTCCGGTGGCGAACACTTCCTGTAGGAGAAGAATGACCGGGCTGCGATCCCGCGCCAGGTGAGCCCACAGCGACCGAATCGCTCCCCCACCGACCCGCGCGTTCCAGACAGCGACCGTGAGCGGCCAACGCCAGGCGACCCCCGGCGCGTTGGCCACCCTCACGGGTCCCACCGCGGCCCGCCAGGGCCGCAGGGCCGACCGGTCTTCCGCGTGTGCCGCTGGTGTCCACGGCACCGTCGGCGCGGGGTAGCCGTCGAGGTCGATGCACGTGCTCCACACGTCGTTCAAGTGCCGGTCCGTCCCTGCGTTAGATTCTCGTCACCACGTTCCCCCATCCCCCGTGCGGCCTCCATGAACGATAGCAGGAAACCAACCGTCCTGATCATCTGTGACGGCTGGGGCGTCGGAGTGTCCGAACCGGACGAAATCGAGCGCTGGGGGAACGCGGTCGCGATGGCCCGGACACCGATTCGGGACCTGCTCCTCGCCGGGTGCCCGTGGTCCTTGCTGACCACAGCCGGGGAGGCCGTCGGCCTGCCCGCCGGCCAGATGGGGAACTCCGAGGTAGGCCATCTCAACCTGGGAGCGGGCCGCATCGTCCACCAGGACGTAACCCGCATCTCGATGTCGATCCGGGATGGTTCCTTCTTCGAGCTGTCCGAGCTCGCTTCCCTCGCCCGCGCGGTCCGTCACTCGGGCGGCGCGTTACACATGGTCGGTCTCTGTTCCGACGGCGGCGTCCACAGCGAAATCGGCCACCTCCATGCCCTGCTGGACTGGGCCGACCGTGTCCGCATCCCCGTCCGACTGCACTGCGTCACGGACGGCCGCGACACATCCCCCACCTCGGGAATCGGCTGGATCCGGGAGCTGGAGGCGCGCACGGCGGAGGCCCGGGACGCACGAATCGAGACGGTCTCAGGGCGCTATTTCACCATGGACCGGGACAGGCGTTGGCCGCGAACCGAGGTTGCCTACCGGGCGATCGTCGAGGGAGTCGGCCCACGGGTGAAGAATGCGTCGCAGTACGTCGCCCGTCGCTACGCGGAGGGCACGACGGACGAGTTCCTGCCGCCAGCCGTCATCGGGGTAGGCGGAATCACGGTCAACGACGCCATCCTCTTCTTCAACTTCCGGGCCGACCGGGCCCGCCAGCTCACCGCGGCCCTGACGGACGACCGCTTCGCCCATTTCGACCGCCCGCGGGGCACATTCGCCAACTTCGCGGCGATGACCCGATACGAAGACGACTTCCCCCACCCCGTCCTCTTCCCCCCGCGCACGATCACCGACGTCCTCGGCGACGTTCTGGCCCGGGCCGGCCTCACCCAGCTCCGCATGGCCGAGACGGAGAAGTACCCGCACGTCACCTATTTCTTCAACGGCGGCGTGGAGGAGCCCTTCCCGGGCGAGGATCGCCATCTTGTTCCGTCACCACATGTTGCGACCTACGACCTAAAGCCCGACATGAGTGCGCTGGAGCTCACCGACGCGCTCCTCGACCACCTCGGCGAAGCGCGCCACGACTTCGTCCTCGTCAACTACGCCAACGCGGACATGGTCGGTCACACGGGAAGCATCCCGGCCGCGATCAAGGCGGTCGAGACCGTCGACGCGTGCGTCGGCCGGCTGCTCAACCGCATCGGGGAACTCGGGGGCACGGCCCTGGTGACCGCCGACCACGGCAACGCGGAGAAGATGCTGGACGAGGGCGGCAACCCCTTCACGGCGCACACCACCTTTCCGGTCCGGCTGATCCTGGTCGCGCCCGAGCCCGGTGATCCGACTGCACCCACCGCCGCCCCGGGTCCCGCCGCCACGCGGAAGTCCACCGCCGCGCCCCCGCCCCCCACCACCCTCCACGACGGCATCCTCGCCGACGTGGCCCCGACGATCCTGGACATCATGCGACTCCCGCAACCAGCCAAGATGACGGGGCGCTCCTTGCTCGGCGGCCCTCCGCGGGATAGTCTGGGCGGGTCATGAACGACAATCCCTACGTGCGCATCGTCGACCGAATCACCGGCGGGCTCGGCCGCATCATCTCCTGGCTGGCATTCGCAATGGTGCTGATCGGCGCGTACAACGCCATCGCCCGCTACCTGGGACGCTTTATCGGCGTCAACCTGAGTTCCAACCTGTACCTGGAACTCCAGTGGTACCTCTTCTCCCTGATCTTCCTGCTGGGAGCGGGGTTCGCCCTCAAGGAGAACGCCCACGTCCGCGTCGATGTGATCTACGGCCGGCTGAAGACCAGAGCGCGCGCCCGCATCAACGTGATCGGCTCGGTGCTCATGCTGATCCCGTTCTGCATCTTCGTGCTGTGGGTCTCCTGGCCATCGATCCGCAACTCGTGGGCCGTGCTTGAATCCTCGCCGGATCCGGGAGGCCTCCCGCGCTACCCGCTGAAGGCGGTGATCATCGTCGCCTTCGTTCTCCTTGTCGCCCAGGGGATCTCCGAGTTGATCAAGGACATCGGGATCCTCCGGGGGAAGGATGATCCGGAGGCGGACACCAGACCGGCCGAACCCGACCTCGGGGCCCTGCTGTAATGGAAGCGAACATCCTGGCACCACTGATGTTCCTGGTGGTGTTCCTGATCATCTTCTGCGGGTATCCGGTCGCATTCGCCCTCGGCGGCGCGTCCCTGCTCTTCGCCTTCATCGGCGTCGAACTCGGCATCTTCGACTGGAACCTCCTCTATGCGATGCCCGAACGCATTTTCGGGGTGATGTCGAACTACGTCCTCCTGGCCGTTCCGTTCTTCATCTTCATGGGCCTGGTACTCGAGAAGGCCAGGCTGGCGGAGGACCTGCTGACGACCATCGGTACCCTTTTCGGGCGGCACCGCGGGGGTCTGGCGCTGGGGGTGGTCGTGGTCGGTGCGATGCTCGCCGCGGCGACCGGCGTCGTGGGTGCCTCCGTCGTGGCGATGGGCAGCATCTCGCTGCCGGTCATGCTCCGCTACAACTACTCCAAGAGACTGTCGTCGGGGGTGATCCTGGCGTCGGGAACGCTTGGGCAGATCATCCCGCCGAGCATCGTTCTGGTCGTGCTCGCGGACCAGCTCGGGATCTCCGTGGGCGACCTGTTCATAGGGGGACTGATCCCGGGGCTGATGCTCGCGGCGATGTACGCCCTGTACGTGAGCGGCGTGGCGGTGGTGAAGCCGGAAGCGGCGCCCGCGCTCCCCAGAGAGATGACGGACATCGCGTTCGGGGTGCTGATGCGCCAGGTAGCTCTGGTGATGATGCCGCCGCTGATCCTGATCCTGATCGTGCTCGGATCGATCTTCCTCGGCGTCGCGACCCCCACTGAAGCGGGCGCGATCGGCTCCGTCGGCGCGATCCTGCTCGCCTTCGCGCGCGGCCGCATGTCCATGAAGGTGCTGCGCGACTCGTGCCTCGGGGCGACCAAGCTCACCACGATGGTCATGTTCCTGCTGATCGGGTCGACGGCGTTCGCTCTGGTCTTCCGGGGGCTGTACGGCGACATCTGGATCGAGGACCTGCTGACGACCCTGCCGGGCGGCCGTATCGGTCTGCTCCTGGTCGCAAACCTGGTGATCTTCGTCCTCGGGTTCTTCCTGGACTTCTTCGAGATCGCCTTCATCATCATCCCGCTGCTGGCCCCCGCGGCGTCCCTGCTGGGCATCGACCTGGTGTGGTTCGGCGTGATGATCGGGATGAACCTGCAGACCTCGTTCCTGACGCCGCCCTTCGGCTTCGCGCTCTTCTATCTGCGCGGTGTGGCTCCACCGGAGGTGAAGACCACCGACCTCTACCGTGCGGTGATCCCGTTCATCATCATCCAGATCATCGGGCTGCTGCTGATCATCCAGTGGCCCGGGCTGGTGACGGGGCTGGTCAACTGAGAGTCGTCACAATGACAGGCAAAATGACGACTGTACCGTCAGTTTGACGCCCACTGGCAGTTTTATGCCGCCGCCGAGTCAGCCGAGCTGATCACCCCCGAAAGCGAAGCTCGCGAACCTCAGTTCCGCAGTCCCGAACCAGCGGTAGGACGCTTCCTTGAAGTTGCGCCAGTGGTCGTAGACTTCCCGGTACTGCTGGTCGGCGGCGGAGTAGTCCTCGAGGATTTCACCGATCGTCGTGCGCGCGACCGACATGATGTCGTCCGAGAAAGACCGCATCTGGGTCCCGCCCGCGATGAGACGCTCCAGCGCGCCAGGGTTCTTGGCGTCGTAGTAGTAGAGCATTCGGCGCGCCGAAGCCTGTGCGGCGACCTCGAAAACGGCCTGATACTCCGACGGGAGCTGGTCCCACGCCTGCTGGTTGACCTCGTACGACACCGACGCCGACGGCTCCCACCACCCCGGATAGTAGTAGTACGGCGCGGCCTGATGGAGGCCGAGCTTCTCGTCGTCGTAGGGGCCCACCCATTCGGTGGCGTCGATCGCACCCCGTTCCAGCGCGGGGTAGATGTCGCCTCCGGCCAGAACCTGAACGGTCACGCCCATCCTGTCCATGACGTCGCCGCCCAGACCGGGAATCCGCATCTTGAGGCCGCGAAGGTCTTCCGCGGAGTTCACCTCGCGGCGGAACCACCCACCCATCTGCCCGCCGGTGTTCCCGCCGGGGAATGAGATGATGCCGAAGTCCGCGAAGACGCTGCGGACCACTTCGAGCCCGCCCCCCTCGTTCAGCCATGCGTCCTGTTGGCGCGCGGTCATGCCGAAGGGCACCCCGGCGTCGAAGGCCAGGGCCTGGTTCTTGCCCGTGTAGTAGTAGCTGGTGCTCTGCCCGACCTGCACGGTGCCCTGCTGCACGGCGTCCATGACCTGCAACCCCGGCACGAGTTCGCCCGCGGGGTAGGCGCGGATCTCGAAACGGCCCCCGGTCAGCGAGGCGGTGATCTCACCGAGCATCTCGGCCGACCCGTAGATCGCGTCCAGGCCACGCGGGAAGCTGGAGGCCAGCCTCCACCTCACGCTGGGACGGGTCTGCACGGCCGGGGCGCCTTCCAGCGTCGCACCGCCATCGCCCCCGCACGCCGTGATCAGGCCGGCACCGGCCACGCCTCCGGCGGCCTTGCCGAGGAAGCCGCGACGGTCCAGGGATTCGTCGCGTTCGGGGGTGGCGGCGACCGGCGACGCGGAGTCCAAGATCTTCTTGCTCATCAGGTTGCTTCCCGGGTTCAAGCTGGATCCTTGCCCGGCCCGCTCGCCGGGCCGGACGTGGCAACCGTCAAGACTAGCACTCCAACGGGGTGTTGGGCCAATCGGAACCCGGAGCTGGGGACGATCCCGAGGGGCGCGGCTCCGCTGGCAACGGCACACGCGCCGCGCTACTGTACGCCCCATGACGGTTTCCAAGGGAGAGCGGGCTGCCGACCCTGCGGCCCGGGGCGTTGTGGTCACCGGAGGCGCCAGCGGCATCGGCCGCGTCATCGCCCGGCGGTTCGCCGAGCACGGCTACCGCGTCCACATCTTCGACATCGACGAGGTGGCCGTGGACGTGGCGCTCGCCGAAAACCCCGCGTTCGGGGCCACGGTCGGCGATGTTTCGCTGGCCGGCGACGTCGCCCGGGGGATGCGTGACGCGATCGATGGCATGGAACGCGTCGACGTGCTGGTCAACGACGCGGGTATTGCGGGGCCCCGGCTGCCGGTGGAAGAGATGCCCGCCGACGAGTGGGACCGCACGATGAAGGTCAACCTTTACGGACCCTTCCTCTGGATCAGGCAGGTCGTGCCCGGGATGAAGGCCAGGCGCGAGGGGTCGATCGTCAACATCTCGACGGGAAGCGTGCGCACCCTGCCCGTCAACCGCTCCGTCTACACTGTGTCGAAGTGGGGGGTCGAGGGGCTCACGAAGACAGTGGCGCGCGAACTCGGGCCGTGGAACGTGCGCGTGAACGCGATCCAGCCCGGGATGGTCAACAACGAACGCATGCGCGGGATCGTGGAGCGGATCGCCGACCAGGAAGGGCGCACCGCCGCCGAGGTGGAAGCGGAGTTTCTGCAGTTCATCTCGATGCGCTGCAAGGTGGAGCCCGAGGACATCGCCGACATGGCCGTGTTCCTGTCGTCGGAGGGTGCGCGACGGGTCACGGGGCAGGTTATCGCGGTGGACGGGCACATCGAATGGGAACAGTAGGGGCCGGGATTTGTCCGCCACCTTGGGCCCATTTTGGCGGACAACGGCCCGGCCGACCCTGAATTGTGCCTCCCCACTACCTCACAAGGCTGGTTACACCGATTCGCTCGACGTCCAGCGGATCCTTGACCTGAATGAGCGGGCGACCGTCGGGCAGGAAGGTCAGAGGCATCGGAAACCCCTCGGGCAGGACGCCTTCGATGCGGCCCTCGGGGCCCAGCACGAGGATGCGGTCTTCGCCACTGGCGGTAGGCACCTGCGCCCACACGTAGCCATCCGGAGCCACCGCCAGGCTGCGTACGACCTGAGGGCTCGGATGGAAGCCGTGTTTCTCGATCGACTCGCCCACGTCGTCATCGCAAGCCCCGAGGTATCCCCTGGCCACCAGCAATGCTTCCGCCTCGGAGCGAGTCAGCTCCTGCTCCCCGACACCAGCCCAGCGCACGCTCCTGACCAGCCGGTGGTTGTCCATGATGTCGATTCGGAACCCACCCCACGCACTTATGGCGACTCGGTTCCCCCATTGGGACCACAAGGTTCGGGGGGCCAGAGGCTGGCGCATCGAGAAGGTCATGCTGCAGCGCGGGTAGTATGCGGTAGTCATGTGGCCCGGTTTGCCGGTGATCAGCTCGACCGTATCCTGCCCCGTCACGGAAAGCAGCCGCACGACGCGGTTGTCGAGTTCCTCGATCGACTCAGTCCCTGCAAACGGCGCCCGCGCCCAGATCAGCAGTCCATGGGGAGTCGCTTCCACATGGCGGAGATGTACGTAGATCACCCCGTAGTTGAGCGCCGATTCGATGCCGGCCCGGTCGCCCAACCGCAGCTGCACGAGCTGTCGAAGACGGTGATCCGATACTCGAAGGGCTCCAGTACGTAGATTCGGCCTTGGGTATCGACATCCACAAGGGATGCCTTGGCGAGGTGGAAGGTGGCGGGGCCCGATTCGTCTCCGCCGAAGATGCGGGTGGTGTCGAGAGTCCACTCGAGTAGCCGAGGCTGGCCCAGATTGGTGACGATGGCGACGCCGGCCGAATCGGCTACGGTGGTGTTGCCGGCTCCCAAAGGGCCGCAGGACCCCGTTGCCAGTGCCGTTGCCGCCGTGATGAGCAGTGCGGTCCCGGCGCCAGCCGAACGTCTCGCCGGAGGCCAACGCCTGCCACTGCGGTGCGAGGTACGCAATGTCCTTCGACTTCTCCTCAAGGGTGATCCGGGTTCCAACTCCTAATATCTTAGGAGATACTGGAGTCTGACACGCGAGCAGTCAAGTGATTGCGAAGTTCACGCGCTTGCTCTGGGCACGACGAGGGCGGCCCAAATCGCCACAGGTCCCTCACACCTCCCCGACCAGCGCGATCGACGGACTCGCCTTCGGGTGCGCGCACCACCCTGCCCAACTATGCTGGTATGGATCTGGCTCGATCCGCGGCGTGGAAATCCCGGATGGTCCGTGGTGCGCGGACGGAGCGCCAACCCAGCAGCAAGCGAGGCCACCCATGAGACTCACTGCCAAGGCAATCGTCGCGAGCGCTCTTTTTTCCTTGCCGTTCAGTGGTCTGGGCCCCCTGGTTCTCGCGACCCCCCTCACCGCCCAGTCCTACTCGCCCGCCCAGGAATCGATCTGGCGAGCAGCCGGCTTCGGAGCCGCCATCGCGATCGGCGACGGCGAGATCTTCGTCGGCCGCACCGGCGGCGGCGTGGCGGGCGCAATCTATCCCTCGCCCGGAAGCATCTACGTCTTCGAGCGCGCTGACGACGGCTGGGAGTTCGCCTACATCATCACCGGCGACGACGTCCGGATCGGCGACGGTTTCGGGGCCGCGCTGGCGGTCGACGGCGACCGGCTGCTGGTCGGCTCGCCCGGGCGGGATGATGGCAGGGGTGGCGCCTACCTCTTTGAGCGCGGCGCTGATGGAGCATGGGCACAGACAACCGAACTCGTGCCGCCGACAGGCGCGGATGTCCGCCTCACGGCTACCTCCGTCGCGCTGTCCGGCGACGCGGTCTACCTCGGCGCGCCCTCGGACGCAGGCCCCGGCGCGGTCCTGCGCTTCCCCGCGTCCGGCGGCCCGGCCACGCTGCTCCCCTCCCCCGACCCCTACGCCCCTGACCGTTTCGGCGCGTCTCTCGCGCTCGACGGCGCGCTCCTCTTCGTCGGGGCGCCCGGAACCGACGGCGATCGCGGCGCGGCCTACGCCTTCGACGCCAACTTCCCGGCGAGCGGCGCCGTTCCCGCGGCCACCCTGGCGCTCGCGGAAGGCCGCGGCGGCGACGCCTTCGGCACGAGCCTCGCCGGCGCGGGCGCCGCCGTGCTCGTCGGGGCGCCCGGCGCGGACGCGGGGGCAGGCGCGGCGGTCTTCTTCACCCGCGGCATCGACGACCGCGCGTGGAACGAGTCGGCCCGTCTCTCGTTCCCGGAGGAGGGCCCGGCCGGGTACGGCACGGCGGTGGCTTTCGACGGGAATAGCGCGTGGGTCGGCGCGAGCGCGCTCAGCCAGGGCGCGGGCGGCGCGCAGGTCTTCCGCGTCTCGGCGACCGGCGTGGCCGACGCCCGCCCTGCCAACGGCACCGTGACCCTCGAAAGCGAGAACACGATCCCAGCCCCCGGTTTCTCCCGGGGCGCCCTCTTCGGGTCCTTCGCCGCGCTGCACGGGGATGTGGCGGTGGTCGCGGCCTCGAACGCGGACATGCGGCTCGGCGCTGCAGTCGTCTACGAGCGCGAGAACGAGGCCTGGGTCCAGGGCACGACCCTGCGCGAGTCGACCCACGCGTCCCGCACCCTCGATGCGCTCTCCGGCGAGCAGCCCCCCTGCACCGACGGCGTGACCGGGCCCTTTGACTGCTCGCAGATCGACCTGGTCGCCTTCGTGCCGCTGACGTCACTGGGAGCCGATCCGGGCACCATCCTCAACGACATCTGGGGCTGGACCGACCCGGTGACCGGCAGGGACTGGGCGCTGGTTGGGCGTTCGGACGCGACGGCCTTCGTCGACATCAGCAACCCCAACGGGCCCCGCTACGCCGGCCAGTTGCCCCTGACCGAGGGCGCCACCGAGAACCTCTGGCGCGACATCAAGGTGTACCGCGACCACGCCTTCATCGTAGCCGACGGCGCCGGGGCGCACGGGGTGCAGATCTTCGACCTCACCCGGCTCAGGGACGCCACGGGCCCGCCCGTGACCTTCGCCGAGACCGCCCACTACGACGGCATCGCCAGCGCCCACAACATCGTCATCAACGAGGAGACCGGGACCGCGTACGTGGTGGGAAGCAGCATGGGCGGCCAGACGTGCGGTGGCGGCCTGCACATGATCGACGTGCGGACCCCCGCCGAGCCCCTTTTCCTGGGCTGCTTCGCCGACGGCACCACCGGACGCCAGCGCACCGGCTATTCCCACGATGCCCAGTGCGTCATCTACCGGGGGCCGGACGAGGACTACCAGGGCCGCGAGATCTGCTTCGGCGCCAACGAGACCGCACTGAGCATTGCCGACGTGACCGACCGCGAGAATCCGGTCGCCATCGCCCGCGGCGACTACCCCAACGTCGGCTACGCGCACCAGGGCTGGCTGACCGAGGACCAGACCCATTTCTTCATGGGTGATGAGGGCGACGAGTCTCAGGGCAGCGTCGACCGAACACGGACGCTGATCTGGGATGTGGCGGATCTGGATGACCCGCTATTGCTCAAGGAGCACTTCGCCGAGACGGAGACGATCGACCACAACCAGTATGTGCGGGGGAATCGGCTCTACCAGGCAAACCTGATGAGCGGGCTCAGGGTGCTGGACATCAGCGATGTGGAGAATCCGGTGGAGATCGGGTTCTTCGACACGGTGCCGGACGATCCGGGGCTGCCGGCGTTCGGGGGGGCGTGGAGCAACTACCCGTTCTTCGAGAGCGGGGTGGTGGTGGTGTCGAGCTGGAGTGAGGGGCTGTTTGTGGTGCGGGTGCGGGGGAGGCCGGTGTCGTAGGGGGCGCCTTGGACAAGAAACTGCCGCCGGTCTTCCTCACCGCCTGGTGGCGAAACCTGGTCATGCTCAACTACGAGGTCGATGCGGAGATTCTCGCCCCGTTCGTCCCGCCGGGGATCGAACTCGACAGCTGGAAAGGCACGATGCTGGCCAGCATCGTGGCCTTCGAATTTGCCGATGTCCGGGTCCTGAATAGACCCGTCCCCTTTCACCGGGACTTCGAAGAGATGAACCTGCGCTTCTACGTCCGTCGCAGGACCGCCGATGGCTGGCGCAGAGGCGTCGTGTTCGTCAGGGAACTGGTTCCACTGCCTACCGTCGCTCTCCTGGCCCGCCTGTTCTACGGCGAGCCCTACCTGGCCCTGCCGATGGACCGGCTTTTCCGGCACCATCCCATGCCGCCTGGATCTCCGGGCACAACAGCGCCCGCAAGTGCAACCACCGTTCGCTATTCCTGGGATCATGACAAGACCTGGAACCGCGTGGAAGCAACGGTCGACACCACGCAGGAACCCCGGCTCCCGGAACCGGGTGGCGAAGAAGAGTTCCTGACCGACCACACCTACGGATACGGTACCCGGCGCGGCCAGACCATCGAATACGTCGTCGAACACCCGACGTGGCGGTACTGGAATGCGTCGGAGGCCAGGTTGGATCGCAGGGCGGCGACGGTGCGCAGGCTTTGGGGTGATGGGTTTGCGTCGTACCTGAAGTCGCCCCGCTCGGCCTTTCTCGTCGAGGGCTCGCCTGTTACCGTGAGGCGGCCACAAGCGATCCGGGTTTGAGGCCGGATGCGCTGGCTTCGATTCGAGCGAGTCACCGCTACGACCCCTGAAGCCAGTCCGCCGGGAGACCACATGTCCGCCCCTCTCCGCCACAGTTGCCGAACCGCACCCCCTCGCACGCCTCCGACCACAGCCATGGCGGCTGGCCTCGCCCTGGCCCTCGCCAGCGCGTGCCGTCCGGCCGAGTCCCATGACGTCACCATGAGGAGCGACAGCGTCGGGGTCGAGATCGTGACCAGCGACCCCTCGCGCTCGGACGCCACGTGCACCCTCAGTGACGAACCCATCTTCCGCGTCGGCAACAACGAGAGCGAGGAAGCGCAGTGGTTCAGCAGCATCAGGGGTGCGGGCCGCCTCTCGGACGGCTCGGTGGCCGTGATCGACCGCGCGAGCGCCGAGATCCGGATCTTCGATTCGGCCGGGCGGCACGTGCGCTCCATGGGACGCTACGGAGAGGGTCCGGGCGAGTTCCGCAACGCGTGGAAGCTCTGGGTGCTGCCGGGCGACACCCTGTGGGCCGGGGACTACCGCCCCTGGCGCTACAACGTGTTCACCTCTGGCGGCGAATGGGTGCGGGCCGTGGAGATGGAGCCGATCTATGGAAACCCGTCGCGCATGGGTGGGGTGCTGGACAACGCGGTTTCCATCAACACTGTGTGGAAGCGGGCTTCGCCGTGGGATTTCAAGACGCCCGACACCATCGTGGTCGAGGTTCATGGGACGGATGGCGAGCGGCTCGAGACTCTGGCCCCCATCCTCCACACGACGTACGGCCCGGAGGGCATGTACCGGATCTTCACCGCTTCCGCCGTGGTCCAGGCGGGCGGAACCACGATCGCGCTGGCGCGCACGAGCGAACCCGAGGTACGCCTGCTGGACGACGAGCTGCGGCTGCGCCGCATACTGCGGTGGCCCGATACGGACCGCAGTGTCACCGGCGCCGACGTACAGGCGTGGCGCAACGACTACATCGAGAGCCGCGGAGGCCGTAATTCGCCCAACTGGGGTCCCCTGGACGATGTCGTTGTGAGTGACGAGACACCCGCCGCCGATGTATTCCCGGCGTTTTCCGCCGTGGAGATCGGTCGCGACGGGCGGGTGTGGGTGCTGCCCTACGCGAGGCCGCAGACGGAAGCGCCGCGCTGGATGGGTTTCGCAGCCGACGGCCGGTTCCTCTGCCACCTGCAGCACGACAACCCGGAACTCACCGCCACCTATGAGTTCGGGGCCGACTACTGGCTGGGCGTGCACACCGACGAACTGGGGGTGGAGACGGTCGTGGTGTACCGGCTGACGATGCCGGGGGACAGTTGAGGCGCTGCGACCCCCCTACCGCCGATCCCCGCAAGCACTCGGGAACTGGGCGCAGTAGGTGCCCCCCTCGAGCAGCGCGTGAACCACCGCCCGCCCGAGGGCGTCCGACGCGGCATTGTAGATGGCCTGCAGCTCCTGCCGCGAGACACCCGCCCCCGCCGCATGGTCGGAGGTAGCCACACCGAAGACCGCGTCTCCGTCGCCGAGGTTGTGGACAGGCCGAATGGAGCGGGCCAGCCCGCTGTTGGCGACCATGGCCATCCGGTGGACCTGGGTCTGGTCCATGGGTGCATCGGTGGCGACCAGCGCGATGGTCGTGTTGAAGGGGTCGCCCCTTCGCGGAGCGGCGTTGCGGGCCGCTTCGCACTCTGCCGGATCGGGGGGGAGCAGGCTGAATTCGCCGTCGATCTCCAGGAAGGCCCCGTACGGCACACAGGTTTCCGGATTGACCGGCGACCCCGCGGAGTTGAGTCCCACGATCGCCGCGACCGTATAGCCGTTCGCGAGCACGACACTGGCCGATCCCAGTCCGTAGCGAGCGCCGGTGCCCGCGCCCGCCCGTCCCATGGGAACGGCGCCCTCACTCGCGGCCTCCGCCGCCAGGTAGCCGAACTCCGCATCCGGACGCTTCGAAAAATCCCCGCCGCGACCCAGGTCGAAGAGGATCGAAGCGGGGACGATGGGCACGACCCCCCCGGCGATGGCGAATCCGTGGCCGCGCTCTTCCAGCCACCGCATGACGCCGGTGGCGCTGTCCAGCCCGTAGGCGCTGCCGCCGCTCAGCACAATGGCGTGCGCCTGGGTCACGAGACCGCCCGGCACAAGCAGGTCCGATTCCCGCGTCCCCGGCGCACCCCCCTGCACATCGATGCTCGCCGTAGCACCCTGCTCGGTCAGCACCACGGTGGTCCCGGTCCGGTAGCCGTCTCCCACGCGCTGGTAGTGGCCGACCCTGATTCCCGCCACGTCGGTCAGCGTGTTCGTCCGCCCGGGTGCCTGCGCCCCCACCGACAGTGGGAGAAGGAACACGGCGGCAGCAGCGAGCGAGAGCCGCGCCCTCAGATGACCGGGAGCAGTGTGCATCGTGTCCGCATCCTTCCTGACTCAGGTCTCAGGATGTCGTCGCAAGTTGTCTCCATGGATCATAGTACCTCATATGGTGCAACAAGAATCCCCCCTGGAAATGTCGTCAAGCCCACTGCAGGAGGTCGTAGTGCCGCCATTGCTCCACAAACTGCTCACGGGAATCGCCGGCGTTGGCGTCTTGGCCACGGCCGCGTGCGCCGGCCGCTCCGGCCCGCAGCCAGCCCCACCCCTCGCAACCCTCGAGCCATATAACGGCGAATGGGTACTCGATGCTGCCAACCGTTCGACCGCAGGGCTCCAGTTCGCGTCGACGGACGGCCATGGCATCTCCAGCGAAACCATGGAGAAGATAGGAGGGATCCTGATGATGCGGGCAGAGCAACTGGCGCTGGAAGTGAACGACACTGTCTTTCGATTATCCGGTGACGAACCCGCTTTCTCCTTGTCGCTGCCCATGGACGGTACCCCGGTAGAGGTCCAGGCAGAGGATGGTGATGGCGCATCGTCCATGACGCTGTCGTGGAGCGAGGGCATGCCCGTGGTCAGGCAAACGCTCCCGGGTATCGGGTGGGTATCCGACCGCTACGAAGTGACGGCGGACGGCGGACTCGTCATCACGCGAAGGGCCAGTGTGAGGAACGTCAGGGGCGCAGAGGTGGAGGGCTCGCGTCCGGTGGAACTGGTCTATGTTCGAAGCTCGGCCGTCTCCCCAACCATTGGCCCCGCAAGAGGTGTCTCAACTGTAGCAGACTCGTGACCAGATCACGACCCCGAGGCAGCGATGACACAGTCACCAATGACCCGCCCCCCTCTGCCGGCCGCGGCCGCACTCCTCCTCCTCGCCAGCTGCACCGCCGCTGACAACCCGTCCCCCACAACCGTCCTGCGCGACAGCGCCGGCGTGCTCATCGCGGAAACCCCTCCCGAAGCCTCCGGGCAGGAGTGGCAGCTTCAGCAACCTCCCGTCATCGAAATCGGACAAACCGACGGAGCGGAAAACGCCCCCGACCTTTTCGGCTCCATCTCCCAGGCAATCCGACTATCCGGCGGCAACATCGCCGTAGCCGACGGGCTGGCCCGGGAGATCCGCATCTTCGACCCGGCCGGAAGCCACCTCGTCACCTTCGGCCGCCCGGGCGAAGGACCCGGAGAGTTCGTCAACCTGGCGTCGATCGCTGAGCTGCCGGCCGACACGATCTCCGCCATCGACAACCTCAACGGTCGGGCTTCCCTCTTCACATCCGCTGGAGCGTTCGTCCGATCGTTTCCCATTCCCCGCATTCCAGGGGCGTCCGCTCCCAACGTGGTCGGCTGGCTCGAGGACGGAACCCTGCTCCTTCAGACCCGTTCCCGGCCGGTCTCCCGCGACACACGCGATCAAGCCACGCACTTCCTCTACGCCGTCGACCGTCACGGCGAGATCATCGACACGCTCGGCGAGTTCCCGGGCAGCCGGCTGGGCCGAAACGGTCTTGCATTCGGCTTCGGCGCGCGCGCCCGTTTCGCGGCGGGCGGCGACCTGGCCTGGGTCGGACACTCGAGCGGGTTCGAGCTGGTGGGACACGACCGAACGGGATCCGTGCGCAGGATCGTGCGCCTGGATCGGACTCCGAAAGCGGTGACGCAGGAGGAGATCGCCGAGGCCCGGGCTCGGGCCGAGCAGAGCCTCGTGGGAATGTCCGGTCCGGCCGTGGAGCGGATCCTCGAGACCGAGTTCGCGAGCGCGCACCCGGTCCACGGCATGCTCATGTCAGGCGGGACCGGGAGCCTGTGGGTCGAGCGGCACCGAAATGACTTCGCCGAGAATCCCGGTCCGGGGGAGTGGGACATCTTCGACGCCGAAGGCACACTCACCGGCCATCTGACGGTTCCGAACGAACTGCGGATCACCGACATCGGTCCGGAATTCGTCCTCGGAGTCCACTCCGACCCGCTCGGCGTGCCGACCGTGCGGATGTATCGGTTGATTCGCAACTAGCTCTGGATCCGAGCGTAGACCCCACGTTGTCGGCCATTTCAGGGCGGAAATGGCGGACAAACACGCTCCAGCCAGTCAACCGGGGGGGATAGTAGCCATCCCGGAGGTGTGCGCTTACCCAGTACTGCCTCCGGCGGTTCGTTCCATCCGCCCACAGACCCATCCCTGGACAAAGGACTCCTCATGAAACGCCTCTTGACCCCCCTTCTTGCGACCACCCTGCTTCTGCTGACCGGGACATCCGCTTTCGGCCAGGTGTCCCTCGCGGTAACGGGTGGCGTGAACATCGCGTCGATGGACTTCAGCACAGACGACGACTTTGTCCCGGACTTCCAATCGGTCACCAGACTCTCGATCGGGCTGGCGGCCAATATTCCAGCGTCGGAAAGCTGGGGCATTCAGCTGGGCGGCAGCTACTCGCAAAAGGGGGGGCGCTATGACTTTGCACAGCAGGACGCGAGCGCCGAGGCCCGAATTGAGACCGACTATGTCGAGTTCACGGTCCTCGCGAGGGCGCAATTCCCCCTGTCGGGCGACCGCGTATCGGCACACCTGCTGGCGGGCCCTGCCCTGGCCCTGGAATCCTCTTGCCAGTTGACCGGCAAAGCCACCGGCCCTGATGGCAACACGTTCGAGATCAACGAGGGCTGTGACGACGCCACCGGCCTTCACAGGTCAACCTACGACCTCGGACTGGCCGGAGGTGGCGGGCTTGAGGTCAAGCTTCTCGACACCCTGGGAATGTCGTTCGGCGTCCTGTACACATACGGGCTGCTCGATTTCGACACGTCCGACAGTGTTTCCATGAAGCAACGGGCCCTGAGCCTTCGGGCCGGGCTGGTCTACTCGATCGGCTGAAGGGGGGAAGGTCTCGCGCGACCCCCGGAGCGCTACACCCCCCGATGATCTACATTGGGAACTCCGAAGAGCCTCCACCTCCCGCGAGACCATCCTGCCATGAACACGTACACCCCGCACCCCACCCTTTCCCCCTCCCGCAGGCTCACCGGGCCGGCCACCCTGCTCTTCTGCGCCACCCTGCTCGCCTGCGGGGACCCGTCGCCCTCTCCCTCCTCCACGAACGACGCCTCGGACGCTGCCGACGCCGGCGCTTCGGCCATGTCCGCCGAGACCTTCGCGGCCGCCATTCAGACGCTCTCGAGCGACGAATTCGAGGGCCGCGGCCCCTCCACGCCCGGCGAGGAGACCACGGTCGCCTACCTGGTCGAACAGTTCCAGGCGGCGGGGCTCGAGCCCGGCAACGGCGATTCGTACTTCCAGGACGTGCCGCTCGTTGCGCTCACCGAGCAGGGACAGCCCCGGCTCACGGTGACGGCCGGAGACACCGAACTGGGGTACGCCTGGAGCACCGACCATGTAGCCTGGACCAAGCGGGTCGTCGAAAGCGAGTCGATCGTCGATTCCGAGATGGTCTTTGTCGGCTACGGCATCGTCGCTCCGGAGTACGGCTGGAACGACTACGAGGGCGTCGACGCCACCGGCAAGACCGTGGTCATCCTGGTCAACGACCCGGGCTTCGCGACCCAGAACGACGCGCTCTTCCGCGGCAATTCGATGACCTACTACGGCCGCTGGACCTACAAGTTCGAGGAGGCGGCGCGGCAGGGCGCGGCGGGCGCGTTCGTCGTCCACGAGGAAGCGGCGGCGGGCTACCCGTGGGAGGTCGTGAGCGGAAGCTGGACGGGCCCGCAGTTCGGTCAAGCCGCGGCGGACGGGAACATGGAGCGGGTTGCGGTCGAGGGTTGGGTTCAGCGCGATGTGGCGCGGGAGATCTTCGACGCGACCGGGCACAGCTACGACGTCCTGGCGGGGCGGGCCGCCCAGTCCGGCTTCCGTGCGGTGCCCCTCGGTGCGTCGGCGTCGGTGACCGTCACCAACGACGTCCAGCGCTCCGAGTCGAAGAACGTGCTCGCCCTGCTGCGGGGTAGTGAGCGGCCGGACGAGTACGTCATCTACACGGCCCACTGGGACCACTTCGGGCGCAGCGACGACGACTCCATGGAGGATCCGATCTTCAACGGCGCCTTCGACAACGCCACCGGCACCGCAGGCCTGATCGAGCTGGCGCGCGCGTTCGGGGCGCTGCCGGAGCGTCCGGCCCGGTCCGTGTTGTTCCTGGCCGTCACCGCCGAGGAGCAGGGGCTGCTGGGGTCCGCCTACTACGCCGCCAACCCCGTCTACCCGACGGCGAGCACGGTGGCCACGATCAACATCGACGGAATGAACGTCGACGGTCCGATGAACGACATCACGGTCGTGGGGATGGGGGCGTCCGAGCTGGACGACTATCTGGAGGAGGCCGCGGCGCGGGCGGGTCGCACGCTGCGGCCGGATCCGGAGCCCGAGAAGGGGTTCTACTACCGCTCGGACCACTTCAGCTTCGCGAAGGTAGGCGTCCCCTCGATCTACACCGATTCGGGGATCGACCACGTCGAACACGGCACCGAATGGACGCTGGCGCGGCGCGCGGACTACACGAGCAACCGGTATCACAAGCCGTCCGACGAGTTCGATCCTTCGTGGGACCTGACCGGGGCGCTGGACGACCTCGGGCTGCTGTTTCGGGTGGGGTATCGGCTGGTGACCTCGGATGCCTGGCCGAACTGGCGGGAGGGGAACGAGTTCCGGGCGATCCGGGATGGGGACAGTCGACCATGATTGACCGGCTGGGTATTGCCCACCTCTTCGAGCTTTCCCGGACGGAGGCGATTGCGGGTTTTTTCACCCCGCTGGCGATCTTCGCCCTGTTCTTCCTGGCGCAGCTCCTGCTGCCCGGCAGGCGGGTTCCCGGTTATGTCATCGATCCGGAGACCGGTGAGCCCCGCAACTACCGGCTGAACGGCATCCTGGTGTTCGGGATCGCGGTCACAGTGTGGGCTCTCGAACTCACCGGGATGCCGCACGACTGGTTCTACCGTTCCTCGGTTTATGCCGTGGCCGGGGGTACGGTCCTGTGTGTGATCCTTACCGTCCTGGCGGTGTTCGGACGGTCGCAGGACAGGACGGAGAGACCGTTCGCCGCGCTGTGGCAAGGGCGCGCCCTGGAGCTGTCGTTCTTCAACGAGCGCTTCGACGTCAAGATGTACCTGTACGTCGTCGGTGGGACGATGTTGTCGCTGAACGCCATGTCCGGGGCCGTATACCACTACGGACTCTTTGGCGAAGGGTCCAACCCGGGCGTTTTCCTCTACGCGGGATTCCTCACGTTCTACGTCCTGGACTATTTCGTCTTTGAGCGGGTCCAGCTGTACACCTACGACGTGATCCACGAGAAGCTCGGCTTCAAGTTGATCTGGGGTGGCCTCATCGTCTACGGATGGCTGTACATCCTGCCGTTGTGGGGCATGGCCGTGTACCCGGACCCGGGCTTCTCGCCGGCCTGGACGAATGTCCGGCTCATCGGATCGGCCGCGATGTTCCTGTTCGGGTGGGCCATCGCCCGCGGCGCCAACATGCAGAAATACACGTTCAAGCGGTGGCCCGACCGCAAGTTTCTCGGACTCATCGAGCCGGAGTACATCGAGGCCGGCGACCGCAAGATCCTGTGCAGCGGTCTGTGGGGCGTCGCCCGCCACTTCAACTACCTGGGCGAGGGGTTCTTTGCGCTGTCAATCGGCCTTGTCTTCGGTCACTTCGCCGTTCCCTGGGCCTGGACCTACCTCGCCGTGATTGTCGCTCTGTTCATCGTCCGCCAACGTGATGACGACAGGCTCTGTGCCGAGAAATACGGCGCCGACAAGTGGGCAGAGTATCAGGCACGGGTGAAGTACCGGATTATTCCCGGGGTCTATTGAGCCCCGGCAGAGAGCGAGGCCTGGAAGCCGATCCGGCCGCCACCCTCCTGCCACTTCACCGCGTGCGGCACCCCTTCGTTCGCCAGCTCTTTCAGCATGGAGCGCATCTCGTCGGCGAGGCGCTGGTCGAAGAGATGCGGGTGGTCGAGATACCAGGCCACCCAGGCTGCATCGAGCAGATGGTCCTTGAAGGCGCGACGGTAGGACTCCCACATCTTGTCTTCCATCGCCCCGGTCTCCCACTGGTAGATCAGGTTGCCGGCGTGGCGGAAGATGGCGGTCATGTAGGAGTCCCAGCGCAACCGCTCCCCGTCCGCAAGCTGATCCGGCGCCTCGGACGCCCGCGCGAGGAAGTCGGCGAGTTCGCGGTCGCGGAAGACATGTTCGAGCAGGCGGATACTGTTCTCGACCATCGAGTTGAACGCGGCGGCGCGCACGGTCCTCGTGTTGCGCCGGGTCTGCTCGTGGCCGAGCCTCAACTGGCGCGCGACCAGAAGCAGCGACAGCACGACGCCGATGGCGCCGATGAACTCGCCGAGGTTGCCAAGGATGTCCAGTGTCATGCCCACATGATACGGGTGATGAGAGCCGACATCAAGGCATGGCATGACGGCGGGAGAAGCGTTCGGAAGCAGCTCTAACGTGTTGGCGGTCAGTCATTTATGGATCACCGCCGACGCCGGGCCTGTCAGTCAGGAGTCCCGGCAGCCTGCCCGCCGACCGGCCCTGGATGTAGCTGATCGCCCTTGAAACCGGCACACACCTTTGGGGGGATCGTGTCCCCTTCCCCCTCCCGCCGTTCACGCATCGCCTGAGCACGTTCCGTGATGCACCCCAGAATCTTCTGTTGCTCGATCTCCTTCCAGGCACGAAGGAAACGCTGGTAGTCTACTCGCCGTGAAGGATGCAGGCCGAATCCGCAGTCTGAGGCATCGAAATCCCCGCTGCACATCGATATGGCGAACCCGGCCAGGTAGATCGTACCCGGAGCGGCGCCCCAGAGCCGTCCCTCCGCGTCTCGCGTCGTCCATGTGCTGAACGCCCAGGGGTCGGCCGGCGTTTTTCCCGAGCCTCCACGGTCGGCACGGCGGCTCAGGGGCGCGACACCCGGGAGCGCCGAATCAGCAGCGACGGCCGGGGAAGTCCGGCGACGTGGGGGCCGCCTCTACACGCCCGCTCGTCCCGGCGGGGGGATCGATGCCCAGGGACAAGACGAACGCATGGATCGCGATTGACGCGGCCAGGGAAGCCACGAGAACCCGGCGGCCTTGCTTACGCCGGGTTTCAACGTCCGGACAATCGGATGTTACCCGAAACAATGCATGTCTCTCCCCCTCGGAACGGTGCGACGACGAGGCGCGTCACCGACCGGAATTCCTCACGCTCTCGGTGATGTGACTCTGTTGGTGCCGAAGAGGTTGTCCGAACCCGGGGCGTACGTCTCCCCTACCAGCTCCAATCCGGGTCCACAGCCCTTACCGCCAACCCCAGAGCTTCGAATTCGCGGTCTCTGCGGTCCGGCGCGTGGGCCGCGGGCGAGCGGTGGCTCTGCACCACGATCACGAGTTCCCGCGACGGGATGATGTACGTGCGCTGGTCCCCGGCTCCGGCCGCATTGTAGGCATCGGCCGGCAGCGTGGGGATCCGGCTTCCCCGCCCCGAGTCGTCCGGGGGATTGAGCCAGAAGAGCCCTCCGTACACCGGCGGGTCCCACGCCGGGGCCGGCGATTGCACGAAATCCACGAACTTTTCGGGGAGGAGCCGCTCGCCGTTCCACATCCCGCGCTCCAGGTAGAGCAGTCCCAGCCGGGCCCAGTTGCGAGCGGTCCCGTAGTTGTACCCGGTCAGCAGGAAGTTTCCGTAGGCGTCGGTTTCCATGACGAAGCGGCGGATGCCGATCTTGTCGAACAGCGCCCGCTGAGGCCACGACAGGTACCCCTCGCCGAGCACGTTCTCGACCGTGCGCTTGACGATGTAACCCAGCGTCCACGGATCCGAGTTGCGGTAGCGGCCCACGGTGTTGGGCGGAAACTCGGCCTCGCGACTCATCGAGAACTTGAACACGTCGATCGGGGCTTCGTACCCGAGCCAATGGTCCCACTGTGCGGGCACGAACGACAGCGCCATCTGCTCCGGGGTCGCTCCCGAGTTGGTGAAGCGGAGGCCGCTGGACATTCGGAGAAGGTCGGCGATGCGAATCGCTGCGCGAGGATCGCCCGGCGAGTTCCGCCACTCCGGCACGGGCGCGGGCTGCCACAGCTCGAGGTGGCCCATCTGGATGAGGCGGCCGATCAGCGTGGCCGTCATGCTCTTCCCCATCGACCAGCTCTCGAGCTGCATGTCCCGGTGTGCTTCGGAGGCGTACGCCTCGACGACGATTCGCCCGCGGTGGACCACCACGAACGCGGCCCGGTTGTCGTCCGCGTTGCCCAACATCACCTCGACCGCCTCGGCGAGCAGTTCTCCGTTCACGTCGTCGGGGAGCGGCTCGTCGGGGAGAAGATCCCCCATGGGCCAGGGTGTCGTGGCCGCGTCGGGCAACGCGCTGACCACCTCACGTGGCGTGAAGAAGACGTTGTCGGTGTGAGGCGGCAGAATGACGCAACCCTGGTCACCGAAGTGCCGCGCCCGCCCTTCGACGCCGTCCGTCGAAGCCGTGACGATGCGGCGCTCTTCGTCGACTCCGAACGCCAGCTTCCCGCTCTCGTAGTCGCTGACATCCTCGCCGGTGAGGAGTACGCTGCTGTACAGGGCTTCGTCGCGGTCCCGCTCCGACACCCAGATCGCGGAGCAATACCGCTTGGCGGAACCGTTGAGGCTGAAGTACACGGGGGGCGCGCTGTCGGATGCCTCGCACGCGACCATGCAAAGGGCGAACAGCAGGACCGGGCCGGCCGTTGTGATGCGCCTCATTGGTGATCCTCCCGCAGCGGCTGGTTGGCTGAGAACCACCACAATGTCAACTACAGTTGTCAATATGTAAACCACGGTTGACAGGATGGCGAGAACCGGGATGACCGCGGGGAGTGGCGAGCACTACACGATGGCTCGCCGGGCCGGCAACATCGGGATGACGGTCGGGCGCAGCGACATCAGGTACTGACGGCGCCGCGCGATTCGCCAACCGCACACCTCAGTACCCGAGCAGACCCGGCAGCCACAACACCACCCCCGGCAGGAACGCGATCACCACCGTAAGCCCCAGCATCAGGGCCAGGTAGGGCCAGAGCGGCCGCGCGACCTCCGCCGGCTCGACCCCTCCCACGGAGCAGGCCACCAGGAGGCTCACGCCCACGGGCGGCAGGAAGACGGAGATCCCCTGGGTCGCCACGATGACGGCGCCGTAGTGGATGGGATCGATCCCGAGCTCCCTCGCCAGCGGCAGCAGGATCGGCGTCAGCAGAACGACCGCGGGGACGCCCTCGAGGATGGCGCCGAGCAGAAGAAAGACGAGGATGGTGAGGACCATGAAGCCGGTCTGGCCGCCACCCATCGCCACCACCGACGATGCCAGCGACTGCGGCGCCTGCATGACGGCCAGCACCCACCCCAGGAGGCGCGCGGCGCCCACCACGAACAGCACCATCCCCGACACCATGGCGGTCTGGACGACCTTCTCCCACAGGTCCCGGGCAGTGAGTGACCGGTACACCGGCCCGGCCAGCAGCAGCGCGTAGGCAACGGCGACGGCGGCGGCCTCGGTGGGCGTGAAGAGACCGAAACGGATGCCGCCCAGAATGACGACGATCATGAAGAGGGGGAGCAGGGCGTCGAGCGCGGCGTGCCGAACTTCCGCGAGCGTTGCACGCTCCTGGGCCGGCCATCCCTGCCTCCGTGCCTGCAACCCGATCTGCGTCATCAGCCCCACGGCGATAAGGAGCGCGGGCACGATCGAGGCGACGAACAGCGCCCCGATCGAGACATTCCCGATCACGCCGTAGACGACCATCACGATTGCGGGCGGAATGAGAATCCCCATCCCGCACGCGGCCGAGACGATCGCGGTGGCGCGCGCCCGGCCATACCCGTTCGCAGTCAGCTGGGGCACCATGATGCCCCCGATGGCGGCCGCGTCCGCGGATGTGGAGCCCGACACGCCCGAAAAGAACATCTCGGCCATGATGACCACCTGCCCGAGCCCCCCGGGAAGGTGTCCCACGAGCGTCCGCGCCAGCGTCACCAGGCGGCGGCTGATTCCCCCCACGTCCATGAGGAAGCCCGCCAGAATGAAGAGCGGCACCGCGAGCATGGGGAACGAGTCCATCCCGGCGACGATCTGCTGCGGGATGACGACGAGCGGCAGGTCGGCCACCAGGATGGCAACAACGGCGGCGATTGCGAGAGCGAACCCGATGGGCACGGCGGCCAGCACCAGGACGCCGAAGATTCCGAGGAGGAAGGCGCCCATCAGCCGGCATCCTCCGCGACCCATCCCGCCACCATGTGCACCACCATCAGCACCCCTGACACCGGCGCCGCGGCGTAGACCAGCGCGACCGGCAGGCCCAGCGCCGCGGAGCGTTCTCCCATGGTGAGGTCCATTAGCGCGATGCCCGTGCCGATGAGGATGAGCGCGAACAGCAGCACGACCGCGCCGGCGAACGTCTCCACCGCCCTCTTCACCCCCGGCGCCAGCTTCTTCGTGACCTGATCGAACCCGAAGTGCGCCCGGTGCTCGACCGCCAGCGACGCCCCGAGCAGCGACGCCCAGATGAAGCAGAAGCGCGAGACTTCCTCGCTCCAGGGATTCGGATAGGCGAAGAGGTAGCGCATCAGAACCTGGAGGAGCACCACGATGGCAACCGTGATCACGAGGCCGCCCGCGGCACAGGTCTCGATCGCGACGAGAACCCGGTTGATCGCCTGGATCCCCGACGAGCCCCGGACGGAGTTCATCTACCGGTACCCGCCTGCCCGGCGCTCCGTCTCCGCCACCAGCCTCGCAATCAACGCCTCCCCCTCCGGTAGCCGATCCGCCAACTCGTCCCAGATGCGCGGCCGGACGGCCGGAGCGAACGGCGCCAGGTCCGGCCGGGAGATCTCGATACCGGCCGCGCGCATCTGCTCGATGGCATCCGCCTCCATCTGGCGCGCGACCTCGCTCTGGTACGAGAGCGCGTCAGCCGCGGACCGGTCGACCGTCTCCCGGACGTCCGGCGGCAGCCGCTGGTAGAACGGCTCGTTCACGAGCAGCGTGATCGGGTTGTAGGTGATCGACGTGAAGCTGTAGAACCCGGCCACCTCGTGCAGCCGGCTGCTCACGAATCCGATCGCGTTCGCCTCGCCACCGTCGATCACACCCTGCTGGAGCGCGGAGTAGACCTCGCCGTAGTTCATCGGGGTCGCCTGGACGCCCAGCGCTGAATAGGCCGCCAGGTACGTCGCGTTCTGAAGGACGCGAAGCTTGAGGCCGGCAAGATCCCCGGGCGCCTCGACGGGGCGGCGCTTGTTGTAGACGTGGCGGAACCCGTAATCGAGGAATCCCAGCGAGCGGACGCCCGTGCGCTCCAGAAGAAGATCGCGCCACCAGTCCCCGACGGGGCCGTTCATCACCGAGAGCCCATGATCCCGGGTCTCGAAGAGGAACGGGAGATCGAAGATCTGTGTTTCGGGCACCCAGCCCGATAGCACCGGCGTGCCCGTGATGGCCATGTGGACCGCGCCGACCTGGATCTGTTCGAAGGCTACCCGCTCGCCCCCGAGCTGTCCCGACGGATAGATGACGACCCGGAAGCGCCCGTCCGTGCGCTCGTCCATGAGATTCCGGAAGCGCTCCGCCATGAGGTGGAGCTCCGAGCTGCTCGAGAGGACGTGCGAGAAGCGGACCTCCCAAATGGGGGGGTCTCCCTGGGCCCGGCTGCCGGGACTGCCGGGGCCACGGCAGGACGGCGTCAAACTCACCGACAGAAGCGTCGCCGCCAGCGCAATGAGCCGCGCTCTGTAAAGCCAACATGACATGATGTAATGTTCTCCTTACAGTATGGCCCGCCAATCACTGCGGGTTGCCAGTCGCCTCAGACCATCTGCCCCGCGTCGACGAACAGGCTGGCGCCGGTCACGAGGCGCGCCTCGTCGTTCGACGCGAGGTACACCACGGCCCCCACCACGTCGTCAGGGGTGCCGATCCGCCTGAGCGGGATGCGGGCGAGACGGCCCTCACGGAAGTCGTCCTGCGCGATGTCGGCCCGGTTCATGTCGGTCTCGATCAGGCCCGGCGCAATGGCGTTCACCCGGATCCTGTGGGGCGCGAGTTCGAGCGCCATCTGCTTCGTGAGCATCCCCACCCCCGCCTTCGACACGCAGTAGTGGGTGAGGTTCGGACCGGCCGCCGCCTGCCCCGCGGACGACACATTGACGATCGCGCCCGGCGTACGGTCCTCGACCATGCGTAGCCCCACCGCCTGCCCGACCAGGAAGTAGCCCTTCAGGTTGACGTCCAGAATGGCGTCCCACTCCTCCTCGCTGATCTCGAGGAGGGGTGTGCGCTTCAGGATCCCGGCGTTGTTGACCAGGATGTCGAGGCCACCCAGGAAGCCATGCGCCTCGGCGACGAAGCGGTCGACATCCGCGCGGGAAGCCGTGGACCCCTGCACCGAAACCGCCCGGCGCCCCATCTCCTCGATCTCGCGGACGGCGCTCTCGGCATCCCCGCGGCTCCGCCGGTAGTTGACCGCCACGTCCGCGCCCTCGCCGGCCAGACCCAGGGCGATGGCTCGGCCGATGCCCCGGGACCCGCCGGTGACCAGGGCGCGCTTGTCCTTGAGACGCATGATCAGGCCAAATCGAAGCGATCCAGGTTCATCACCTTGTCCCACGCAGCCACGAAGTCACGCACGAAGGCTTCCTGCCCGTCGTCGCACGCGTAGATCTCCGCGAACGCACGCAGCTGCGAGTTCGAACCGAAGACGAGGTCCACGCTGGTGCCGGTCCACCTCGGCTCACCCGTGCCGCGGTCACGGCCCTCGAACCGGTCTTCGGCAGCGTCGGATGCCCGCCACTCGACATCCATGTCGAGCAGGTTCACGAAGAAGTCGTTGGTCAACGTCTCCGGCCGGTCGGTGAAGACGCCGAGTTCGGAGCGCTCGGCGTTGGCGTTGAGGGCGCGCAGGCCACCGACAAGCACGGTCATCTCGGGAGCGGTCAGGGTCAGCAGGTCAGCCCGGTCCACCAGCAGTTCCGGGGCCGCCCGCCCGCTTCCCCCGCCGCCGAAGTTGCGGAACCCGTCCACCTTCGGCTCGAGGACGGCGAACGACTCTGCGTCGGTCTGCTCCGCCGACGCATCCGTGCGCCCCGGCGAGAACGGCACCGTCACGTCGTGTCCGGCGTTCCGCGCCGCCTGCTCGACTGCCGCGCACCCGCCCAGCACGATCAGGTCGGCGAGCGAGACCCTCTTCCCGCCGGATTGCGCGCCGTTGAACTCCTCCTGGATCTCCTCCAGGGTCCCGAGCACCGTCGCCAGCTCTCCGGGCTCGTTGACCTCCCAGCCGTTCTGCGGCGCCAGGCGAATGCGTGCTCCGTTCGCCCCGCCGCGCTTGTCGGTCCCGCGGAACGTCGACGCCGATGCCCACGCGGTCGAGACCAGTTGCGCAACCGACAACCCCGATGCCAGGACCCTGCCCTTGAGGTCCGCAACGTCCCCGGCACCGATCAGCTCATGGTCGACCTCAGGCACGGGATCCTGCCACAGCTGCGGCTCGGCCGGCACCTCGGCGCCGAGATACCGGGCGACCGGACCCATGTCGCGGTGCGTCAGCTTGTACCAAGCCCGGGCGAATGCGTCAGCGAGTTCCTCGGGGTTCTCCATGAAGCGCTGTGCGATCGGCGCGTAGATCGGGTCCACCCTCAGGGAGAGGTCGGTCGTCAGCATCATGGGAGCATGCTTCTTCGACGGATCGTGCGCATCCGGCACGGTGTCCACGCCAGCGCCATCCTTCGGGGTCCACTGCGCCGCGCCGGCGGGACTCCTTACCTGCTCCCACTCGTAGCCATGCAGGTTTTCCAGGAAGTTGTTGTCCCACTTCACAGGGTTGGTCGTCCAGGCACCCTCGATCCCGCTGGTGACCGAATCGGCGCCCTTGCCGGTGCCGTAGCTGGTCTTCCAGCCGAGGCCCTGCTCCTCCAGGTCGGCGCCCTCCGGTTCGGGACCGACGTGCCGGCCCACATCGGCCGCACCATGCGCCTTGCCGAAGGTGTGTCCGCCGACGATGAGCGCGACGGTCTCCTCGTCGTTCATCGCCATCCTGCGGAACGTTTCCCGGATGTCGCTGGCTGCCGCGCGAGGATCCGGCTTGCCGTTCGGACCCTCCGGATTCACGTAGATCAGGCCCATCTGAACCGCGCCGAGAGGCTCGTCGAGTTCCCGGTCGCCGCTGTAGCGCTCGTCCCCAAGCCAGGTTTCCTCGGCCCCCCAGTCGATGTCCTCCGGCTCCCACACGTCCTCGCGGCCGCCGCCGAAACCCAGCGTCCTGAAGCCCATCGACTCAAGAGCGCAGTTGCCGGCGAGGATCATCAGATCGGCCCACGAGATCTTCCGGCCGTACTTCTGTTTGATCGGCCACAGCAGCCGGCGCGCCTTGTCGAGGTTCGCGTTGTCGGGCCAGCTGTTGAGGGGCGCATAGCGCTGAGTGCCGGCACCGCCGCCCCCCCGGCCGTCGCTGATTCGGTAGGTGCCCGCGCTGTGCCACGCCATCCGGATGAAGAGCGGCCCATAGTGGCCGTAGTCGGCCGGCCACCAGTCCTGCGACGCCGTCATCAGATCGAACAGGTCCTTCTTCAGGGCGTCAAGGTCGAGCGATCTGAACTCCTCTGCATAGTCGAAATCCTCGTCCATCGGATCGGTCGAGCGAGCATGCCGTTGAAGAGTCTTCAGGTTCAACTGATTCGGCCACCAGTCCTTGTTCGTCGTGTGCATTTCGTGTCTTCCTTGGGGTTGGGCACTCTTATGGACGCGGGCTGACGCGCTCCCCGTCCGGTGGTCTTGAGGCATGTGGACTCTATAGTATCGGGATAGCGTCCGATGTGGCAGACCCAATCCCCAATCGCGGAGCGACCCATGCGGCCCTCGGTTCCAGTCTTTCTTGCGTGTTTGTTGGCGGCGACGACCCAGGCAGGTGCCGCCCAGTCCTTCCCCTCCGACGACCCGGTTATCCGCGCGATCTGGGAGGAGGGCGTCGAGCGCTCACAGGTCTACCAGCTCGGCCAGGTGATGATGGACTCGATCGGACCGCGCCTGACCGGCTCCCCCGCCATGGCCGGCGCCAACGACTGGGCGCTGGCGAAATACGCGGAGTGGGACATTGAGGCGTACAAGGAGCAGTACGGCACATGGAGGGGTTGGGAGCGGGGGATCACCCACATCGATCTGGTTGCACCGCGCGTCAGGTCGCTGGAGGGCATGGCGGCCGCCTGGAGCCCAGCCACGGACGGGCCCGTCGAGGCGGGGGTGGCGATCCTGGTGGACGGGGGCAGCCCCGAGACGTTCCGGGCATGGCTTCCGGAGGTGCGCGGCAAGTTCGTCCTGATCTCCCGGCCCGAGCCGAGTTGCCGCCCGCAGGACAACGTGGAGTGGTTCGCCCGGCCCGAGACGGTTGACCGCATGACCGGGGAGCGCGAGCGCGCCATCCGGGAGTGGCGCGAACGCGAGGAGAACACGGGTGTCGATCGGCGCGCGCTGCCGGAAGCGCTGGACGCCGCCGGGGCGGCAGGGATCATCCGGTCGCAGTGGTCGGAAGGGTGGGGCGTGAACAAGATCTTCGGCACCGGGGCCGAGCGAGCACCGGTCCTGGACCTGAGCTGCGAGGCGTACGGGCTCGTGTACCGGCTGGCCGAGAACGGCCAGGGGCCGGTGCTGCGCGTCGACGCACAGGCTCGCTTCCTCGGTGAAGTGCCGGTCTTCAACGCCATTGCCGAGATACCGGGCACCGCCGCGCCGAACGAGTACGTGATCCTCGGTGGCCACTACGACTCCTGGGACGGCTCGGACGGCGCGCTGGACAACGGCACCGGCGCGGTCGTCATCATGGAAGCGATGCGCATCCTGAAGCGCGTGGTTCCCAGTCCCCGCCGCACGATCATCGGCGCCCTCTGGAACGGGGAGGAACAGGGATTGAACGGCTCACGCGCCTTCGTCGAGGACCACCCCGAGATCCTCGAGCGCACCCACACGGTGTTCAACGTGGATCACGGGAACGGGCCTGTCACCTTCATTCCCATGCAGGGGTTCGCCGCGGCTGCAGGCCGTTTCGGTGACTGGCTGGCGAAGGTCCCAAGCGAGCTGGCGGATCTGGTCACTCTCGAGATCCCGGGGATGCCCGAGTCCGGCGGGACCGACCACGCGTCCTTCCTGTGCGCGGGCGTTCCGGCGTTCAGCTTCCATGTGGGCGCCGGCCGGGGCGACGACTCTCCCATGGACATCAACCGCTGGGACACGAGCATCTACACCTGGCACACCAACCGGGACACCTTCGACAAGATCGTCTACGAGGACCTGCGGGACGACGCGGTGATGACGGCGATGCTCGTCTACCTGGCGTCCGAGGATTCGGAGCTGATGCCGAGGAACCGGCGTGCGATGCCGGAGGGTTCGCAGTGGCCCGAATGCCGACCGCCGGCGCGGAGTTCGGGGGGAAGCAGCCGGTAGGGAAGCTTCCCGCGACTCGACGGGAGCTCCCCCTCCGGCTCAGCGCTCAAGGGTGATGAGTATCGCCCCGTTGACATAGCCCGTGCCGAAGCGCGTGGACGCGTTGGGACCATTGAGGAAACGCATCTCCCGAACGTCGGTCGCGTCGATCTCTTCCAACTGATCCAGGCTCGAGAGAGGCACGCCGTTCAAGTGGACCCTGGGGAAGGACGCGCCTTGCCCCACCGCGACGGCTGGCCTGGACCCGGTCCGCAGCCAGGCGGGGCGAAGGCGGCGAATCGCATCGAGGGCATTGTAATCGACCAACTCCTGGAGCTCCCAGTTCCCGATCAGGTCGGGACTCGTGCCGGAGCCTGAGCTCGCCCTGCCGGGATAGCACGCGCCGAGGAACAAGACGAAATAGAGCAAGATCACGCCAGTCCGTTGACGTCGCATCATGTCCTCCTTCTTCTCAGGGCCGGAATCCTGCAGCGCCCACCCGGCCGGCCCAGACGGCCGATGCGGGTCAACCGCCCACGCCGGGGCAGGTGAAATCACCATTCGCGTCGCACTCGATATCCGCGATCGGCATGCAATACACCACCCTGGACGCCCCGTTCTCGGATTCCACGCGAGGGTTGATCGCGTGGCTCTCGGCGATGTACGGGTGCTGCCAACGCCTCATGTCCGCGAGGCGCCGGCCCTCCAGATGCATGATCGTGTAGCGCTCGCGATCCAGGATCGACCAGGCGTCGTCCTCGGCGTTGGGATACTCCAGAGCTCCCGCGGTCGTGGGCGTCTCGATGGGATCCATGCCGTACACGGCGCGCTCCTGGTTCACCAGGTTCGCGAACTGCGCCAGGTTGCCGTCCAGCAGCGCCTTCTCCGCGCGGATGAGGAGCATCTCGGTGCCCCGCACCATGGGGAAGTCGGCATCCTCACCGGTCTCACCGCCCGGCCGCACCAGCAGGCCCTCGGTTTCGGATTTCAGGGAGGAGTAGAGCGGCATACTGTTGCTCTCGGCCCGGAACTCGCCGCCGTAGCCCGCGGCGAAGTCGCACCGGCCGGTGTCGCGGATTTGCCCGCGGGGTCCGTGAGTCGTCCGCAACGTATCGGAACTCCAGTCGCCGCACTTGACCCAGGGGACGCGGGGGTCGTCATGGAAGACCCGATGCACCGGCGTGTTCCAGAGCGTGAAGTCATCGTTCTGGAAGGACACGTCGAACCAGCCGTTGTCCTCCACCTCGGGATCGGAGTGGCTGTACAGGATGAAGTCGTCGGGCACCTGGGCGGCGTGCTGCACCGCCAGATCCCAGTCGCCCATCAACATCGCCGCCTGAGCGATGCCGCCGTGGGCCGCGTACATGAGCTTCACGGGATCGAAGATGCGCGCGTCACCGTCGGGGGTGGGGGCGCCGGCCGCCACGGTCGCTTCGGCCACGGCGAGAGCGTTCTGCATGGCATTCAGCGACCTCCTCATGATCGAGTCGGTATCAACCGTGCGGGAGGGGTCGTACTGGTCGGTCGGCCCGATGAGGGCCCCGGCACCCGGCCCATAGTTGTAGACGGACTCGCAGAACAGCTCGCCGAGCATGCGCTCGGCCCACCCGGAGACCAGCCATGCGCGGGCGGTGAGGGGATGGGCGGCGATCCCCTCTGCCTCGAAGACCCGGGTGGTGATGTGCACACCGTAGTAGCCCGACCAGGCGGCCTCGTGGAGCTGCTCCCAGGGGAAGTCCCCGGGCCGGTCCCGGTAGTTGCGGTACTCCAGGATCTCTTCGCCGCTGGAGCTGGTTCCGTCGTTGTTGAAGTCGTCGGTGGCGGAGCCGGCGAACCACCAGACCCCGCTGAAGTCACGCATGTTGTCATGGAGTTCGGAGTTGATGCCCCGAACGAACGCCACCATCAGGTTGGGATCTTCGATGTCGTCCTCGATAATCACGCCCTGGATCTCGGTGTCGACGCACCCGGCCGTCGCGAACACGGCGGTGATGCCCAGCAGTCCGAAGATCGATCTTGTGTTTTTCCTTGTGTCTTTCATTGGAAGTTCTCCTTGGGCCCGGTTAGAAGTTGACCCGCAGGTTCAACGAGAACTGCTTGGCTGGGGGCAGGATGTAGCCGTTGCCCCGCGCCGTCTGCTGGGCGGGCCTGATCAACGCGTCGGGATAGAGACCCGAGAAGTTCGTGAACGTGATCAGGTTCGTGGCGCGGAGTTGGATCGTGGCCCCCGTGACGCCTCCGAGCAGCCATTCCCGCGGCACCCGGTAGGACAGACTCACGGCCTGCAGCCGGAAGTAGTCGGCCGGCTGCATCCAGTCTTCGTTGTCGGATTCGTTCTCCCAACAGCGCCCGATCTCCTGCGCCGTGTACTGGGAGTACAGGCTCGGATCTTCGGCCGCGACACCGGCGTTGACCGCGTCGTTGACGGGCCAGCACGCCGGCCACAGGCCGTCGGCCGCCAGCTCCTGGGCCATGTCGTCGTAGAGCCAGTGCCCCATCTGCGCGACGCCGAACGCATCGAGAACGAAGTCGTCGAAGAGGGTGGCCCTGACACCCACCGACGCCTCGTGGGGCGGCCGGCTGGGCGCGTAGAAGAACGTGTCGGGATGGTTCTGAATCTCGACGCCGTCCAGGACGCAGTTGTCGTCGTCCGTGTAGATCGGGAGCGCGCCCATCTCGTTGGGATTGCACATCTTCTTCCCGTACAGGGACGGAATCGGCCGATCCGGCCGGTACCGGTTCAGGTAGTTGAACGAGAACTCCTCGAACTGGGGGTCTCCCAGCTCGACCATCCGGGTCTGGTTGTACTGGTAGTTCCCGTTGATGCTCACGCGGCTGCTGAAGCCCTCGAAGACCAGGAAGTCGACGCCGACCTCGACGCCCCGGCTGTCCCAGACGCCGACGTTCTGCGGGATGTTCTCGGCAATGCCGCTGGAGGGCGGCGGGGCCACGTTGATCAGCCCGTCGTAGGTCGTTCGCTTGTAGACGGTGCCGTTGAGAGCCAGGATCCCCTCGAAGAGAGACGCGTCGAAGCCGGTCTCCCACTCCTTGGCCCGCTCGGGACCCAATCTGAGGTTCGCCAGGTTCTGGATGATGAAGCCCAGGTTGTTCTCGTCGGCGAGGGAGGAAGCCTGGAAGACCGTCACCGAGCCATCGGCTGGCGGCGCATCGCCTGACTCGCCGTACGCGCCGCGCAGACGGAAGGTCTCCCACCAGGACGGCCAGAAGTCGTGGTCCGAGATGGTATAGGTGGCCTGGGCCTTCGGGTAGATCGTAAACCGGACGTCGCGGGTGTATTCCTCCCCGAACGAGCTGTGGGTGTCGGCGCGAAGGCCCCCGTTGACGAAGAGACGGTTCTTCCAACCGAACTGCTCCTGGAAAAAGAACCCTCCGCCCTCCGTAGCGTCCCGATCCTCGTTGAAGTTCGTGACCTCCTCGGCGTTCTCCAGAACCTTCGCCCCGGGCCCGATGAAGCCTTCCACGTCGGTCCGGTTCCCCAGGTGCTCGAATTGGTTGTACTGGGCACCGACGGAGGTGGTAGAGGTAATGTCCCCCGGGAGTTCGAACAGGTAGGTGGCCGCATAGTCCAGGGTGATCACCCGGCGGTTCTCGATGTCCACGGTCCGCGTGCCGAGGGGGTTGTTCCAGAAGAGCCAGGGCCGCTGAGTGATGTAGTGGGAGTTCGAGTAGTCCAGGCCGAACGTCAACCGATGCCGCATGTTGTCCATCGGTGTCCAGTCGACGTTCGCGCTGGAGTTGAAGTGATTGACCACCTGGTCCTGCGTAAGGTCCAGCACCGTGGAGTCGTCGTTGTCCGGTGTCTCCCCCTCGTCGCCGCGGGCCACATTGTACAGCAGCCCTTCGACCTGGTCTCCGTTGGGGATCCATGTGATGTCCCGGCGCGTGTAGAAGTTGTTGAGATTGATCTGGAAGTTCTCGAAGCCGTTGAAGGTGAAGTTCGCCCGGACGTTCAGGTCCTCGGACGCGTTCGGATCGACGACGCCCTCGGTGATGCCGTAGCCCCCGGAGGCGAAGTAGGTGACATCGTCGCTCCCGCCCCTGACGGAAAGGGAATAGTCCTGGACGCGGGCGTCCCGGAGCCAGGTGCCGCTGGCCGGGCAGCCGGGGTCCGCGATGAGCGCTCCCTGTTCGTCCCGATTGAAGTGGTACCCATCTTCCATGGAGTGGTTGAACTGGCGCGTGCAGTCGTTCACGCGGAGGCCGGTGGGGTCGACGCTCGGCCCCACGTGGCCGATCCGCTGGAGGCCTTGTCGCACGTTCATGGTCCACCGAGGTGCGCCGGGCACCCCCTTCTTGGTGAAGATCTGGATCACTCCGGCGCTGGCGTCGGTGCCGTACAGACTCGACGCCGCAGGCCCCTTGATGACCTCGATCCTGTCGATGTCCTCCTCACGGATGCTGCCGAGGAAGGTCGCGTGCTCCTGAGCTTCGCCGGAGGCGTCCTCGAGGGTGCCCGTGGGCATGCGCACGCCGTCGACGTAGATGAGGGGCCGGTTGCGCCCGTTCACGGAGTTGGTGCCACGGAGCAGGATGTCGGATCCCGCGCCGGCCGTCCCGGACGCTCCCGTGATGCTCACGCCCAGTGCGCGGCCCCGGAGTGCGTCCTCCAGGTTGATGGCGCCGGCGTAGAGGAGCTCATCCGAGGTGACCAGGGAGATGCTGTTGCCCACCTCCCGCTTCTGGGCGGCAATTGCCGTCCCCGTCACCACCACCCCCTCCACCGCCACCGCTTGGGGATACATGGAAATATCGACGAGCGACGACTCTCCAGCGCCTACTGACACCGTCCGGCGCTCCTCCCTGAACCCGATGAGCTGCACCACCAACTCGAGCTCGCCGGCCGGCACGTTCAGGATGAGGAACCGGCCCTGGTTGTTGGAAAGGGATCCGAGATCGGTACCCTCGAGGGATATCTGAACGTTGCCGAGAGGTTCTCCCGACTCACCGTGGATCAGGGTGCCGGAGACCGTCCCGGTTTGTGCCGACAGGGGGCTGGCGAGGAGGGCGACGGCCAGCGCCGCCACCCCCAATCCGCCATTTGTGGCTCTACTGCGTCTTCTCGGGACCGTCATCGTTCGTTGGGCGAATGAATGGACTGGCATGGTTCCTCCTTCGCGAATGGACGTGCCAATAGCTCTGGATAGCATGAGGTTCGCCATCGATTGGGACGGTTGAGGTTGGTGTGGCGTCAACTGAGTGGCACCGCCGATGCGCGCAACTCCCTCCGCAGTGCCGACCACTCGACTGCGTCGGCATGTCCGGATTCCGACTCGCCTGGAGGTCACCTTAGCTCCTCACCACGGCGTCAACCGCCACCCATCACTGCGCACAAGCCTGTTCTCCCGGCCCATCACCCCATCCCCGTTCAGGCGCATCTCCTCGTTGGGATAGTACGGTACGTCCAGAACGCCCCGCAAGATTCGAGTGTACCGAATCTCTTCGGCCCCGCCCTGGGTGTTGGGCCCTGAGCAGTCCGCCGGATCCCCCCTACCGCCCCACCCCCACATTCGCGAACACCCCGTTCGGCGCACCCGAATTCGCGGTAACGATCTCCGGAAACCCGTCTCCGTTCAGATCACCCACCGCCACGCCGTAGGTGGCGCAGTCCTCACACCCGAAGCGGAATTCGTCGAAGCCGGGGACCTCTCCGCCCCGGTTGAAGTACACCGCGTTCTGCGCGCCCACGTTCGCCACGACGACGTCCGGATCCCCGTCGAGATCGACGTCCGCGACGCGGACCGCGTAACTCTGGTCGTCGTCGGCTCCGAAGGGCAGGCTCCGCTCGAACCCTCCCCCGGCATCGCCGAAGTACACCGCGTTCGCCTCGCCGATGTTCGCCGTTACGATGTCCGGTCGTCCATCGCCGTCCACGTCGCCCACCGCCACACCGCGCGTCTCGTCGCTGCCGGTTCCGTACCCGGTCACACGCGCGAAGGCACCCCCGTCGTTCCAGTGGACTGCGTTCGCCCCACCGTCGCGGTTGGCAAGCACCAGGTCGAGATCCCCGTCACCGTCGAGGTCCGCGGCGGCGACGTCGATCGTGGAGTCGTCCCCCGCCCCGAACGGCGTCCCGGTGCTGAAGCCCCCCGACCCGTCCCCGTGGAAGACGAAGTTCCGGCGTCCCCGGTTGACCACCAGGATGTCGGTGTTTCCGTCGCCGTCCAGATCCGCCAACGTCAGACTTCGTGTCGAACTGGGGGTGCCGAAGGTGGCTCCGGCCTCGAAGCGACCTCCGCCGTCGTTGAGGAAGACGAGGTTTCGCGTACGGTCGTTCCCCACCGCGATGTCCAGGTCACCGTCGTGATCGAAGTCGGCGAGTGGGACCGCATAGGTGCCGGCCTCTTCCTCGCCGAGCCTCCGCGCGAGGGTGAAAGCGGCCCGGCCGTCGTTCAGGTAGATCCGGTTCTGCCCTGGCCAGTGGCGGCCGTTGGCGACGACGACGTCAAGGGCCCCGTCGCCGTTCACGTCGCCGAGACTCACCGAAGCCGTCACTTCGCTGCCCGCGCCCAATGACCTGAGTGGCCGGAACGTCCGCCCCTCCTGCCCCGCCAGCCAACTCGCGGCAACCGGCTGCGCGAGAAGAGCGGTGAACGCGAGGACATTGGCAACCCCGGATAGCCGGGCCAGTGCTCCGTAGTCGTCCGTCTCTGTCCCGATCGGCTTGATCTTCATCCTGAGTGGGCTCCCATGCCTGTTAGATTCCGGTAGGATTATTCGCCTACTCGGTGCCGGGGCGGGCGTCCGTTCCCCCCACCCCCGGAACTCTGCTTCGAAAAGGGACCCTGCATGAAACACCACGCCACCCCCCTCCTTGCGACGGCCCTTCTCCTGCTGCCCGCATCGCCCGCAAACGGCCAGACCACCGTCGCCCTGACCGGCGGCGTGAACATTGCAACGCTGAGCATCGCCAGCACCGCAGGACCGGTCCCCGGAGTCGAATCGGTGAGGCTTTCCTCCATCGGCATCGCGTTCACTTTCCCGAGGTCGGAAACCCTGGGCTTTCAGGTGGGCGGCAGCTACTCGCAAAAGGGCGGTAGCCTGATCTTCGCGTCGACCGAAGTGATCGGCCAGAGCACGATTGAGACCAGCCACTTCGAAATCACCGGACTGGCGAGGGTTCAATTCCCCCTTGGAAGCGACCGCGTCCGGGGCCATCTGCTAGCCGGCCCCGCCGTCGCCTTTGAGCTGTCCTGCGAACTCTACGCCAAGGCCAATGTGGGCGGAGCGTTGGTCGACCGCGATGACGACTGCCACGAGAGCCCCAACCTGAGCAGGGCACCCTTCGACCCTGGCGTGGCCGCCGGTGGCGGCCTCGAGCTCTGGCTTGCCGACAGGCTGGGCATTTCGCTCGGTGCCCTGTACACCCACGGGCTCCAGGATATCGACACGTCGAACGATTCCCTGAGACGTCGGACCCTGGCGCTTCGTGGTGGCTTCGTCTACTTGAGGGGCTGAGCCGGCCCCCCGGAAGGCAACAGCGGTGCCGCTGCGCCCTGCCTGATATACAGCTCCCGCTTCGGATACGGGATCTCCACCCCGGCGTCGGCGAACTTCACCATCGCCTTCTCGGTGATTTCGTCCGCGATGCGCCGCCGATTGCGGGCTTCCTGGATCCAGACGCGCAATTGCAGGTTGACCTCCGACGGACCGAAGCCGCGCACAATCACGATCGGTGCGGGATCCAGCTTCACCCCCTCGACTTCGGCGGCGGCCTCCTTCAGCAGCAGCTTGGCCCGCTCGATGTCCGCTTCGTACGCGCATGCGAACGGAATCCGGAGCCGGATGTCGTCGCCCGACATCGTGTAGTTGATGATGTCGCGCCGCATGATCTCGTTGTTCGGCACCACCACCACCAGGTTGTCGGGATTGCGGATCTTCGTCGCCCGCAAGCCGATCTCGATCACGTCACCCCAGGTGCCGGTCTCCCGGGGTGCGTTCCACAACTCGATCCTGTCGCCAACCTGAAAGGGCCGGTCCATGATGAGCAACACACCGGCGATGAGGTTCGAGAGGGTGTCCTTGGCGGCGAGCGACAGCGCCAGCCCGGCGACGCCGGCGCCCGCGAGGAGGGGAGCGATCTGGAACCCCAGGTGGGTCATCGCCAGCAGCAAACCGATCGCGATGACAATGAAGCGCACGAACCGGTTGATCATCGGCAGCGCCGTCTCGTCCAGGGCCGTCTCCGAGGTACGGGAAATGATGCTCGTCTCGAAGCTGCGCATCAGGTGGCCAACGAAACGGCTCAGGGGGAAGAAGACGACCCCGATCCAGATCCCCCACACCCAGTCACGGGGCTGGGAGTCCCATGCGATCCAGTCCCCCTCCGGCGTCTCTGCGCCGAGGATCGGCATCCACAAGCCCAGGATCCGCCACAGCGCCCACGCTACCACCGTGAGCCGGAATGCATGACGGATGGCCCGCACCAGCTCGTCATCAAGATCGGTTTCAGTCTTTTCGGCGAACCTTTTCTGCACGCGGCGCAGGATCCACCCGCCCACGAAGTACGCGAACGCAGCGAGCAGAATGGCGCCCAGGGTGGGTAGCCAGCGGGCCGCCACATAGACGACCGCGGTGTTCCACAAGGCTACCACATCGGCCCAGCTGAAATCGATTCCCAGCATGTCCAAGATTCAGCGCCTCCGGATGATGGGCAGTACCACTCTGGACGGGTACGTGGGTCCGTGATGAATCGTTTGCGTGGCGACGACCATCTCGTCGGCCCCCGCCAACCCCGCGTTGTCGCGTCCCGAGTTGAGGTTGCGCAGGTAGAAAGGATAATAGCTGCTCGAGACCTCGATGCGGATCCGGTGCCCGGGACCGAAGACGTTGCCGGTCACGCGCCAGAAGTCCATGTGGTAACGGTAGACGCGACCCGGCTCGATCTCGCTCAGGCGGTTCGGGGTGAAGCGGGCTTCGTTGTCGGGGGCGCGGGGGCGGGTCTGTTCTCGTGCGGGCGTTTGGGGTGGACGCGGCTTTCGTTGTCGGGGTCGCGTTGCCGCGCCCGCAGGACGGCCTCGGCAAGGAGCATCGCCGAGCCGTCGGGCTCGACATCCACGAGCCGCACCATCCAGTCGGTGTCGCGGGCGGAGGTCGACGCGTAGAGAACCGCCTCGATCGGACCCGTGATCTCCATCGCCTCCCGGAAGACGGGTGTCTCGAACACGAGGACGTCGTCGCGCAGCGCGGGGCCCCCGGCCTCGACGGCTCCCGGGATGTGGCCATGGTCGCCGTAGGGGGACGGGGTGGGGTCGCTCGGGTCATAGACGTATGTGTCGGACCCGTCCGCCGCGGGCACGGCCCACTCCAGGCGCCCGTCACCCCGGCTGGAGTTGGCGCTGCCGCCCGACGCGAGGTACAGGTCGGTCCACTCGGTCCCCGGCAGCGGCCAGTCGTCCGCGGTGTACCACCGGTTCGGCCCCATGACGAAGACGTAGACGGGCGAATCGTTCTCGACGCCGTTGTCGATGCCCTTCAGGAAGTGGTCGAACCAGCGCGTGATGTAGCCATCGAGGTCGATCCGGGCCTCGGGGCCGTAGTCGATCCCGCCGACGACACGATCGTTCAGGCCGTGAAACCAGGGGCCGATGATCAGGCTCGGGCGCCGTGACTCGGGCGTGGCGCCGTGGGCCTTCATCCCCAGGTAGTTGATCGGTGAGCCCGGGAAGTCGGCGTCGAACCAGCCCGTCAGGTTGAGGGCCGGCACGGTCATGCGGGCGAAGCTCTCCGGCGACTGGTACTCCATCCCGTCCCAGTACGGATCGCTCGCCACGTAGCCGTCGATCCAGGACTTCCACCAACCCCCGTCCTTCATCCCGCGCGCCTCGTCCAGGGTGATGTATGGAGCGTGGAGGAGGTCGTCCCAGCGGGTGTTGGTGAAGCCGCCGTAGGGGCCCTCGTCCCGGATCTGCGCGGTCCGTCCCGACATCCAGGCGGCCCAGTCCACGAACGGCCCCAGCATGATCCCCTGCTGGTAGGGGATGTTGTGGAAGGGATCGGGGGGCGCGACCGCGGGGGCGATGGCCTTCAGCGACGGAGGAGCCTGGCTCGCGGTCCACCACTGCGTCCAGCCCAGATACGAACCCCCGACCATGCCGACGCTGCCGTTGCACCACGGCTGCGCAGCGACCCACTCGACCAGGTCGTAGCCATCGGTCTTGTGGTCGACGATGAAGGGGTCCCACTCGCCCTCGGAGTCGTAGCGTCCCCGCGAATCGGCCAGCACGGCAACATACCCCCGCCGCGCGAACCAGCGGGCACGTTCACGCGGACCCGTGTTGTCGTACGGGGTGATCGTGAGCACGCCCGGGAAGCGGCCCGAGTCAGCCGGGCGGTACACGTCCACCGAGAGACGGACCCCATCCCGCATGGCAACCAGGTGCCCCCTCTCCTCGACGACATCGTGTACCGCGGGGGAGTAGCTGCCCGGATCCGGGGCCTGGGCGGCCGCTCCGGCGTTCCAGTATGCGCCCGCAGCGCCGACCCACATCGCGCCCGCGACGGCGGCCCCTCTCGCGCCCGTGGCGATCGCCGCCGCCAAGAACCGTGTTCTCATGCGATCATGCTCCCGCCCGGCGCCCCGGCTGTCAACCGCCAGGCTCCCGGGCTGTCAACCGCCCACCGCCCCCACCCGCCGCAGTTCGGCGATCTCCTCCGCGCGGTAGCCGCATTCACGAAGTACCGCTTCGGTGTGCTCGCCCATGCCCGGCGCGCCGCGCTCCACCGAAGCCGGCGCCTCCGACATCTTGACCGGCATGCCCAGGGTTTCGGCGTGCCGGTCACCCTGCGACACCGAGACCACCATGTCCCGCGCTACCGTTTGGGGATGCCGCAGCGCCTCCAGCATGCTGGACACGGGTCCGGCCGGAACCGCCGCCGCCTCAAGACGACCGAGCCATTCCTCGGTGGACGCCTCCGAGAGTCGCTCGGACAGGATCCTTCGCAGCTCCCCGAGATTCTCCATGCGGTCCGCGTTCGTCTCGAAGCGGGAATCTGCGGCGAGTTCACCCAGCCCCATCGCTTCCACCAGCCGGAGCCAGTTCACCTGGTTCCAGCCGCCCACGGTGATCCAGCCGTCGGCGGTGGGCAGCGCCTCGTAGGGAGCAGCCAGGGGATGGGCGGAACCCAGCGGCCCGGGAGACTCATCGGTCGCAAGCGCCACCGCGGCCTGCCAGAAGGTCTGGGTGAGCCCCGCCTCGTACAGCGAGGTGTCGACGCGCTGCCCCACGCCGGTTCTCTCCCGCGCGTACAGAGCAGTCACAACGCCCATCGCTCCGAGGATCCCGGCCGTGATGTCCGTCAGCGGCGGGCCGCACTTGACCGGAGGCCGGCCCGGCCCTTCGCCGGTGATGCTCAACAGCCCGGTCATTCCCTGCGCGATCAGGTCGAAGCCCCGGTGCTCCGCCAACGGGCCCGTCCGCCCGAAGCCGGTGATCTGACAGTAGACAAGCCCGGGGTTCGCGACCCTGAGGGTCTCGTAGCCCAGGCCGAGTCTCTCCATCACACCCGCACGGAAGTTCTCGATGACCACGTCGCAGCGCGCGAGCATCCGCTTCGCCACCTCGCGGCCCGGCTCCGTCTTCAGATCGATCACGATGCCGCGCTTGTTCCGGTTCGCCATCACGAACGCGGCTGCGGTTCCGGCCATCTCGGGCGGTGCGAAGGCGCGGGTCGGATCGCCCGGCCCCGGCGGCTCCACCTTGACCACGTCGGCCCCGAGGTCGGCCAGCATGCGCCCGCAGATCGGCCCGGCCATGACGTGCGCCAGCTCCACGACACGGATCCCTGCGAGCGCCCCCCTCCCCACCCTACTCCCCCGAGAAGCGGGGCTCGCGCTTCTCCATGAACGCCGCGGTCCCCTCGCTGTAGTCCCGGGTCTGGAAGGCCTCGTACGCTTCCGCCCGCTCCTCGTCGGCCAGCGGGCGCGGGTCGGCCATGCGCCGCACGAACTTCTTGTGCCACCGATTCACCAGCGGCGCACCCTTCGCAATCGTGTGCGCGATCCCGGCCCCCGCCTCCTCCACCCCCTCGTCCGGCACGATCCTGTTGACCAGACCCATTTGGCGAGCCCGGTGTGCATCCACCAGATCACCCGTCAGGAGGATCTCCAGGACGGCCCGCGCCCCGGCCGCGGCGAGGAGCGGCGCCATCTCCTCGTACGCCATGGTGGCGCCGAGCCGGTTGACCGGGGCGCCGAAGCGGCTCGACTCACCGCACACCGTCACGTCGCAGCACGCGGCGATGATCAACCCGCCCCCCACGCACACCCCCCGCACCACCGCGACCGTCGGGTGCGGACAGCGGTATACCCCCTCCACGCCTCTCCGCACGGCGTCCGCGTACCGGGTTACCTGCTCCGGCGTGCTCCGCTGCGCGCCGAAGGCCCCGATGTCGGACCCCGCCGAGAACGCCCGCGTTGCGGCCCCGGTGATCACCACGCAACGCACCGAGTCGTCGCCGGAAAGCTCCTCGAAGCGCGTGCCCAGGGCGTCCCAGCCGGCCATGTCGAGCACGTTCAACCGGGACGGGTGATCGAGGGTCACGGTCACGACGCCGCCTTCCCGGCTGACGGTGACTCGCCGGGGCGACCCGCCCGCGTCACGCGCACCGCTCCCCCTGCCGCCGGCCCGCCCGCTCATCGGTAGAAGAAATCGACCAGCGCCAGCGAGAAGGCGGGCACGTAGGTCACCACGAGGAGAATCGCCAGCAGCACCCCGATGAATCCGAGGTTCGCCCTGGTCACCTTCCAGATGTCCGCCTTCGCCACCGAGCACGCCGTGACCAGCACGGAAGCGACCGGCGGCGTCTGCTGCCCGATCCCCAGGTTCAGGGTGACGATGAGCCCGAAGTGGACCGGGTCCACCCCGATCGCATGGATCAGGGGCATCACGATCGGAACCACGAGGATGATCGCCGCAGCCGAGTGCAGGAAAAGGCCGATCACGAGCAGGAACAGGTTCAGAAGCGCCAGGATCGCCAGTTTGGAGCCGGTCAGCTCCATGATCGACCCCGCGATGGCCTGCGGGAGCCGTGCCTCCGTGAGGAAGTCGCCCAGAAGCGCCGACGCCGCCACCAGAAGCATCACGACCGCGGTCTGATGCCCGCACTCCAGAATCGCACGCCTGACTCCGGCCAGGTCCAGTCCCCGGTAGACGACCCCGCCGATCAGCAGCGCGGCAACCACCGCCAGCCCGGCGCCTTCGGTCGCGGTGACCCAGCCGCTGAAGATTCCGCCCAGAATGATGACCGGGAGCAGGAGGGACAGGCCCGCCTCCTTGAACGTCGTGTAAACCCGTTTGAGCTGGAAGGACTGCTCCATGGGGAGGTTGTTGCGCCGCGCCCAGATGTACGCAACGAGCATCATGAGGAGCCCGCCGACGACCCCGGGGATGATCCCCGCAACGAACAGCTCCACGACCGAGGACCCCGACATCACGCCGTAGAGGATCATCGGGATCGACGGGGGGATGATGACCGCCAGCGTGGCCGACGAGGAGGTTACCGCCGCGGCGAAGTTCGACGAATAGCCCCGCTTCTTCATCGCCGGGATGAGGATCGAGCCGAGGGCCGCGACATCGGCGACGGCCGAACCCGAGATCTCGGCGAAGAACATGGAGGCCGAGATGCTCACCATGGAAAGGCCGCCGCGGATGAAGCCGAAGACGGCGGAGGCGAAGGCGACCAGCCGCGTCGAAATCCCGGACGCGTTCATGATCGCGCCCGCGAGGATGAAGAGCGGGATTGCGATCAGGGGAAAGCCGGTGGCGCCCGAGAACATGACAAGGCCCACATTCGGAAGCGCTCCCACGCCCCCCGCAATGACCATCGCCACGACAGCCATGAGCCCGAGGGCGACCGCGATGGGGACGTTGACAAGGATGAGAACGAGAAGAAGCAGGATCAGGGCGAGCGTCACAGATCTCCTCCGGCGTCGCCTTGAACGAACTCACCCCTGAGGACCGCGGGCATGCTCAGCAGCTGGGCAATGATGCACAGAACCGCCCCGATGGGGATCACCGACTGCGCAAGGGCCGCGGGAACGCCCGGCAGGCTGACCAGGGAGGTGGTCCCGAGCGCTGCCTGGACCTGCATCCCGGCCCACGCCAGCACGACGAAGAACGCGATGACCGCACCTTCCCCCACCAGCACCACGCAGGTGCGGGCACGCCCCTGCAGCCGGTCGACCAACGCCGACACGCCGATGTGGCCTCGTGACAGCGTGGCCAGCGAGGCTCCGTAGTAGGTCAGCCACGCCAGCAGGATCGAGGCGGCTTCGTCGTACCACACCAGAGCCGCCCCCGCCTTGCGGAAGACCACCCCGAGCACCACCAACACGGCCATGGCGACGACGAGCACGATCACTACGGCCTCGAGTACCCTCCGGAAGACGCGCAGCACTCCCCCCGATTGGCTCCCTTCGCCGGAAGCCAAGGCTATTGTCTGGCCAACAGCAGTGCTCGTTCGATCAGGCCCTGCCCCGCGGGCACGTCCGCAGCGAACTGTTGGTAGACTTCCTGGCTCGCGGTCTCGAAGGCGGACCGGTTCGCCCAGTTGACGTTGATCTCGGTATCGGCGAGCTGCACGAGCAGCTCCCGGTCCAACCTCTTGGCCGTGTCATACACGAACCCGCGGAGCGCACGCGCCTCCTCTTCCACCACCGTGCGCACGGTCTCGGGGATCTCCGCCCAGTGTTCAGGAGAGACGGTTACGTACGCGGGGGTGTACACGTGCTCGGTCAGCGACAGGTACTCCTGCACTTCGTCGAGTTTGGAGGAGCGGATCTGCGCGAGGGGGTTCTCCTGTCCGTCCACGACGCCGGTGCGCAACGCGAGCAGGACCTCGGACAGCGCCATGGGTACCGGATTCGCCCCGAACTGCTGGAAGAGCCTGACGCGCCAGGCACCGCGCGGCGTTCTCAGCTTGATCCCGTCGAGGTCGCCCGGCACACGGACCGGGCGGACGTTGTTGGTGACGTGGCGGAACCCGTTTTCCCACACGGCGATGATCCGGTAGCCCTCTTCTTCGGCGAGGGGCGCCAGCTCCGGCCAGACGATCTCTTCCTCGATCAGGGCCATGTGGTCCCGGTTCTGGACGAGGTACGGCATCTCGAAGAGCCCGAACTCATCGATCCGCGACGACATGATGGATGAGGGCAACGCCAGGTCGACGGTTCCGAGCTTCAGCTTCTGGAGGAGGATGTCGTCACCCCCAAGCTGGCTGGATCCGTAGACGATGACTTCGGCTTCTCCTTCGAGGCGGGCGTTTACCCGCGCGGCGAATTCCTCGGCCGACTGTGCGAAGAGCGACCCGGGCGCTCCAACGTGCCCGAAGCTGAGTTCGACGGGGCCCGTGGACGCTCCGTCGCAACCGGCGAGGAGCACCGCAACCGCCGCCCACACCGCCATGAGAATCGAGCGCCCGAACCCCTGGACCGCCTCCGGCTTGACCTGCATTCATCCTCCCCTCGATTGCTGTCAAGCGACATCGACCATTGTCGCCACCAAACAATCTCGACACCTTGCCGTATGTTCGCCACCTCTCGCGCCAGGATCGCGTCAATGTCCGCCCGGATTGGCCGTGTCAAGCCCTGAATCGAGCCTGGCCAGACGCCTGCGCACCAACGTTGAGGGCTCCGTCCGCTGCGACGCGCTAACCCGGGCCCTCTACTCGACCGACGCCTCCATTTATCAGATCGAGCCGCTGTGCGTGGTGCTGCCGCGAACGCTCGACGACATCGACGCGGTCATGGCCATCGCGCGCGAGGAAGGCGTGCCGGTCCTGCCCCGCGGCGCGGGGACCTCCCAGTGCGGGCAGGCGATCGGCCGCGCGGTGGTGGTCGACACGTCGCGCCATCTGAACCGGGTGCTCGAAATCGATCGCGACGCGCGCACCGCCCGGGTTGAACCGGGGCTGATCCTCGACCAGCTGAATCGCAGGCTCGCACCCACCGGACTCTTCTTCCCGGTGGACGTGGCCACGGCGAGCCGGGCGACGATCGGCGGGATGGCGGGGAACAACAGCGGCGGCGCACGGTCCATCCGCTACGGGATCATGGCGGACAACGTGGCGGGTATCGAGGCGGTGCTCGCGGACGGACAGGTTGTGACGTTCGGGGGCGGGCGAGGCAATGGCGTGACGGGCGACCGGGTCGCCGGGCGAGCCGGGTCGCCGCACAAGCGCGCGGCGCGCCCCGGCGAAGCACGCGAACTGGTCGCGGCCATCCGCGGGATCGCCGCTCGCGAGGCCGACGAGCTGGAGCGGCGGGTGCCGAAGGTCCTGCGCCATGTGGCAGGCTACAACCTCCACCGATTGCTGCGACCGGGCGCGTCAATGGCCGAATTGCTCGTGGGTTCGGAGGGGACGCTGGCATTCTTCCGCACCCTCACGCTGAAGCTGTCCCCGACGCCGGCCCGGCGCGTTCTCGGCGTGTGCTGCTTCCCGTCGCTGCTGGACGCGCTCGACGCGGTGCAGCACATCGTCGAGCTCGAGCCGCACGCGGTTGAGCTGGTGGACGACACGCTGACCGCGCTTGCCCGCGAAAACGCGGCGTTCCGGTCGACGGTCGAGGCGCTGATTCCCGCCGCGGCCCACACGGTGCTGCTGGTCGAGTTCGCGGGCGACGAAGCCGGGAAGCTGTCGCGGCGGTTGTCGCGGCTGGAGGATGTCGTGCGCAGAACGGGCCCGGGCCGCGACGTGGTCCGCGCCGAGGACCCTGCCGAGCAGGCCGCGATCTGGGCCGTGCGGCGGGCTGGCCTCAACATCGTGATGTCGATGAAGGGCGACAGGAAGCCGGTCTCGATCGTGGAGGACTGCGCGATACCGCTCCCCGTGCTGGCCGAATTCGGTGCCGAGGTCGAGGACATCTTCGCGCGGCACGGGACCGGCAGCACCTGGTACGCGCACGCGTCGGTAGGGTGCCTTCACGTGCGGCCATCGCTGAACGTGAAGGATCCGTCCGATGTGGTGGCGTTCCGCGCCATTGCCGAGGAGGTGCAGCAGGTGGCGGGGCGGCTGGGAGGATCGTATTCGGGCGAGCACGGTGACGGAATCCTGCGCTCGGAGTTCATCGAGCCCATGCTGGGCGCGCGGCTGACACGGGCGTTTGGCGAAGTGAAGCGCGCGTTCGACCCCGAAGGGATGATGAACCCGGGCAAGATCGTGGACCCGCCCCGCATGGACGACCGCGAGCTGTTCCGGTACGGGCCGCGCTACAGGGCGCAGCCTCTTCCCGTCGCGATGGATTGGTCCGCCAGCGGGGGCTTCGCGCGAGCGGTCGAGGCGTGCAACAACAACGGTGCCTGCCGCAAGATGGACCCTGGCGTGATGTGCCCCTCGTACCGGGTGACCCGCGAGGAAGCGGACACGACGCGAGGCCGGGCCAACGTGCTGCGCCTGGCCATGACGGGACAGCTGGGGGCAGAGGGGTTGGCGGGGGACGAGGTCGCCGAGGTCCTCGAACTCTGCGTCGCCTGCAAGGCCTGCAAGCGCGAGTGCCCGGCTGGGGTGGACATGGCCGCGATGAAGGCCGAGGCCATGCATCTGAGGAATCGGCGGCGTGGATCGCCCCTGCGAGAACGGCTGTTCGCCTCGCTGCCCAGGATCGCGCCCGTGGCCAGCCGGGCTCGCCGGCTGCTCAACCTTCGCAACCGGAGCGGGGCGCTTGCCTGGCTGGGTGAGCGTACGCTGGGCATCGCCGCCGCGCGGGAGCTGCCCGAGTGGGCCTCGAAGCCGTTCCGCGACGAGGAGCTGGCAGGGTCGGCTGGGCCGGGCCGTTCGACCGAGTTTGCCGGGCCGCGTCCCACGGCCGCGTTTGCCGACCCCGTCTCCCCGGCCCCCGAGGGTCGTCCGGCTGCCGAGACAGATTCTTGTACTAATTTGTCTGTCCCACCGGGTCTCGGGGCCGAGAACAACGTTCTCCCTCAGCCTGTCATCCTGTTTGTGGACACATTCATTCGTTATTTTGACCCACAGGTCGCTCGTGCGGCCTTGGCGGTCCTGCAGCGGCTCGGTTTCGAATCCACCTCCCCCACACCACCCGAGTCGCGCGAACGTCCCCTCTGCTGCGGTCGCACTTACATCAGCGCGGGCCGGCTCGACCAAGCTCGTGCGGAGATCCGCCGCACAATCGAGCGCCTCGCGCCGCTCGCCCGGCAGGGGCTGCCCATCGTGGGCCTCGAACCGTCCTGCCTGCTGACGCTGCGGGACGAGGCCCTCACACTCTGTCCCGGCGACGATGCGCGCGTGGTCGCGGATCGGGCGTTTCTTATCGACGAGTTTCTGGCCGACCGGGGCGGTGCGGCCACCGGACAACAGGATTCGGCTATCACACCTTCCGCTGCCCGCATCCACGGCCACTGCCACCAGAAGGCCGCCGGCGCCGCGTCGGCCACCAGCGACGCCCTGGCCGCGCTCACGGGCCTGCACGGAGAGCTGATCGAGTCGAGCTGCTGCGGGATGGCGGGGTCGTTCGGGTACACGGCAAAGCACCAGCGCACGTCCCGCGCAATGGGCGAACTCGGCCTCTTCCCCGCGTTGCGCGCGGCTGCCCCCGACGACACCGTCATCGCCAACGGCTTCAGCTGCCGGGCACAGATTCGTGCGGGGACGGGCCGCCGGGCGCGGCACCTTGTGGAGGTGCTGCACCAATCCATGAACGGGAGCGAGTAGCTCCGCGGTCGCTGAACAGGCCGAGTCCACCGACCCTCAGCGGCATGAGTCCTGTCCCATCCGGACATGGCGGCGTCCCTGGTTTTGCCGCGGAAACGTGGGGGCGACACGGCGGGCCGATCGGTGAGACCGGGGCCACCGCTCACGCCGAGTCCAGCGACCGCTCCCGCTGAGTCCCGCGACCGCTCCCGCTGAGTCCAGCGACCGCTCACGCCGAGTCCCCCACCATCTCGACCGCCTCTCGCGCGGCCGCCTCGAGCTCCCAGGGGAGCGCCGCGTCCACCATCCGCGCCGCCCCGTTGGACAGCTCGCCGGGTGGTAGCGACGGGGGCGGCGGAAGCGAGTCCGACTGGGATGCCCCCGGCCGCTCCGACCGCCTCATCGGCGGCGCGCTCGCGATCATCCTGCCCTTCCTCGTGAAGAACGCGGCCTGACCTTCCCGGTTCAGCGACATCCGCGCGCGGCCCTCGTGGACCGCGCGGTGATGCCGTCTGCACAAGAGCACCGTGTTCGCCAGGCTCGTCTCGCCCCCGTCGGCCCAGTGCGTGACATGATGCGCCTCCGTGAACCGGCTCCCGCACCCCGGATAGCGGCAGCCGCGGT